>Ga0209061_1002829_pt1 | contig 20519 bp, 21 predicted proteins | sample Coa_R1_10_FD_187157 | JGI IMG/M metagenome (GOLD analysis project Ga0209061, IMG submission 187157) | Surface soil microbial communities from Centralia Pennsylvania, which are recovering from an underground coalmine fire - Coalmine... | ecosystem: Environmental > Terrestrial > Soil >...
ACGCCTGAGGGTGTGAGCAACACTGTGGACGTGGACACCTACTATAAGTTGCATTCAAGGAGCATCGAGGATCATAGGGAGTTTTGGGCTAGGGTGGCCTCTGAGTTGGACTGGTTCAAGCCGTGGGAAAAAGTGTTGGATGACTCTAACCCACCCTTTTATAGGTGGTTTGTGGGGGGAGAGCTTAACGCATCCTACCTCTGCGTTGACAGGCACGCCAAGAGCTGGAGGAGGAATAAGGTAGCCATCCTGTGGGAGGGTGAACCGTTTGAGGGTGGTTGGCCCACGGAGGTCAGGAAGCTCACCTACGGGGAGCTGTATACTCAAGTTAACAGGGTTGCGTACATGTTGAAGAACCAGTATGGGCTCAAGAAGGGGGACGTGATAGGTCTCTACCTACCCATGATACCTGAGCTACCCATATTTATGCTGGCCGCCGCTAGGCTGGGTGTGGCCTTCAGCGTTGTTTTCTCTGGCTTCAGCGCCGATGCGCTCGCTGATAGGATGAATGATGCTGAAGCCAAGCTGCTTGTGACGGCCGATGGTGCTTGGAGAGGTGGTAAAGTGGTCCCGCTCAAACAGATAGCCGATGAGGCTTTGGGGAAGACGAGGAGTGTGAAGAGTGTTCTTGTGGTTAGCAGGTTGAACACAAAGGTGAATATGGAGGAGGGTAGGGACACATACTTCCATGATGCGCTTAAGAGCGTCCCCTTGAACGCGAATGTTGAGCCGGCGCGTGTCAAATCGGATGATATGCTCTATATTCTGTATACCTCTGGAACCACGGGTAAACCCAAGGGTCAGGTTCACGACGTGGGTGGCTATATGACCCTCTTACACGCTACTATGCGCTGGGTTTTCGATATACGCGACGAGGATGTTTACTGGTGTACAGCGGACATCGGCTGGGTCACAGGGCATTCCTACATAGTGTTCGGCCCACTCATGGAGGGGGCTACAACACTGATGTATGAGGGGTCCCCAACCTACCCCGAACCCGACAGGTGGGTTTCAATCATTGAGAGGCACGGTGTAAACGTGCTATACACCTCACCTACGGCTATAAGGGGGTGGATGAAGTTCGGGGACGAGTGGGTAAAGAAGCACGACACCACATCTATAAGACTCATGCACTCGGTTGGTGAGCCCATAAACCCAGAAGCATTCAGGTGGATGTTCAGGTTGGTGGGCCGCGGAAGAGTGCCATTCGGAAGCACGTGGTGGATGACTGAGACGGGAGGCATACTGATAAGCCACCTGCCAGGGCTATACCTTGTCCCAATGAAGCCGGGTACAAACGGCCCCCCAATCTTAGGGATTGACGCAGACGTGCTCAGCGAGAGCGGTGAGCCCCAGAAGCCTGAGGAGAGGGGGTATCTTGTAATAAAGAAGCCTTGGCCTGGTATGCCCCTAACGATCCACAGGGATCCCGAGCGCTACAAGCAGGTGTACTTCAGCAGGTTTAACGGATACTTCTATACTGGTGACTTCGCGGTTAAGGACAGGGATGGTTACTTCTGGATACTTGGTAGGGCGGACGAAGTAATCAAGGTCGCCGGCCACAGGCTCGGCACCTACGAGCTTGAATCAGCGCTTGTGCAGCACAACGCGGTCGCCGAGGCAGCGGTGGTGGGTATACCAGATGAGGTGAAGGGTGAGATACCTGTAGCATTCGTGATACTCAGACAAGGCTACCAACCGAATGGGGAACTAGCCAAGCAACTAAACGACTGGGTGCGAGAGAGGGTTGGTCCCATAGCCTCACTGAAGAACGTTTACTTTGTTACAAAGCTACCCAAGACTAGAAGCGCCAAGATTATGAGAAGAGTAGTGCAGGCCGTGGCGGTGGGTAAACCGATTGGGGATGTCACAACCCTAGAGGATGAAGCATCGGTGGAAGAAGTAAAGCACGCATACACAGAGTTCCAAAAAGAAGTCTCCAGATGACCCATCCCCCAAACCACCACATCAATTTCTACACACCCAAATTTTTCTAATAATAGAACTAAATCATTTTAACCTAAGTTGTCTATGCTCTATGCAGATTACAGATTAATTAACTATAGCTTTTTTAATTCATGCTATGGAAATATTCTTAACGGAGTAAGAATGGATGCTGGTCAAGTTCGCTTTCATAGGGTATATATGAAGGAGTCTAGTAGTCTCGTTATGGCGGTTAAGGCGGAGTGGGGTAAGCTTAGGGAAGCGTATATTCATAGGCCTGGAATTGAGATGTTCCTCGGGTTGCTTGAGCCCTACAGCTTTTTGTACGATAGATTCTTCAGTATGAATGAGGCTGTGTTTGAGCATATGGGTTTGGAGCACGCCATTACACGTAGCGGTGTCGATGTCAAACGCCTCAAACCATCTTTTGTCAGGGTGGTTGAGAAAGAGGAGGTTATCAGGCAGAGGGTTATCCAATATATTCTAAAGAACGTGAGGTACTTGGGTGCGTCCACAAAGAGTGGTAAAGAGTACCTTGAAAGGGTTGTGAACTCTATGGATGGGGAAACACTCTTCAATATACTCCTACTTAACCCATCCATTGAGACGAGGATGAAGAAGAACGGTGCTGGCAGTGAAAGGAGAATAATCTATCCCTACGTCACACTGCAGGTTCCACTCGCCAACCTCTACTTCCTGCGTGACCAGCAGGCTGCGACTGACCTTGGGCTCGTGTACGGGAGGATGGCCAAACCTCAAAGACGGAGGGAGGTGCTCATAACCAAGGTCACATTCGAGGGCCTCGGTGTACCCACCGCTTGGACCACGCGGGCTCCAGCCACCTTTGAAGGAGGAGATTTTATACCTGCGGGTGAATTCGCCCTCATAGGTTTAAGTGATAGAACAAACAGGCAGGGTGTGGATCAGCTCCTTAGACACGGCTTAGGCTACGATGAGGTAGCCGTGGTGAGCAAGCCCGCGCACCCACTCATAGCCGGAGGATATGACCCCATGCTATATATGCATCTTGACACATACTTTAACATCCCAGGGGAGGGGTTAGCGGTGGGTGCGGGTGCCCTCATAGACAACACCAATGTCCAAGTCTATGTCAAGATGGGGAAGAACAAATACAGGTTGGATGAGGCGGCTAGCGGTGTAAGCCTAGCCGAATACCTTAAACAGAAGGAGTTTAACCTCATCAAGCTTTCAACCTTCGAGCAGTTAGCCTACGCCCCCAACTTCCTCACACTCGATGATAGAAAAATACTCGCCGTTGACTCTGAGAGGAATATAAAGACGACGCTCGCCAAAATACAGAGGCTCAGAGCCCTGGACCCCCACAAGTACGCCGCCTTCTGCGACCAAGCAATGTATGAGTACAACAAACTCAAAGCCGCGAGAGACCTTTTCCCCCGAAAGAAGGAGTTGGAGGAGTGGGGCGTGGATGTTATCCCCCTGGATTTGGACGCGCTCACGGGAGGCTACGGTGCGGCTAGGTGCATGGTGGCCGCCGTCAAAAGGGGCTGAATCCGACCACTATTAAACCTAGGATTTCAAACCCGCTTAACACCAGTTTTGGCTTGTGTTAAGCCCACCCCGCCCCATAGGCTTAATTCACATCTACACCTAATAGCACACAATATGGGTGATAAAAAGACGGAGAGATGGGTTCGGGAGGAGGGTAGGCTCTCCTATAAATCGGAGTATTTTGAGGTACACACGGACACTGTACGCCTACCTAGTGGTTCTAAGATAACCTACGACTGGTATGCTGCCCGAGACTTCTGCGTGATAGTGGCTCTGAACGGGGGTAGATTAATCGCAATAGAGAACTACAGGTACCCCGCTGATGATTGGTTCCTTGAGTTACCCGCGGGCCACCTCGAGGAGGGGGAGACACCCACCCAGGCTGCGTCAAGGGAATTAGAGGAGGAGACTGGCTACAGGTCGCAAAACTCGGTCTACCTAGGCTGGTATTATGTTTCATCTAGGACGCTGCAAAAAGGTCACGTGTTGTTCTGTGATCAACCAACTAAGACGGCTACGAGGAGGGAGGAATCAGAGTTGCAGAGGGTCAAACTCGTCACGCCACGCTACTTGGAGGACAAGATAAGGAGGAACGAGGTAAAGCATGCGGCCACAATTATCGCATACACAATCGCAAAGTCGCGTGGACTATTCTAACACGAACTCAAGTTAGTGTGCACTTCAGAGACGAGAAGTATGCTGGCCACGGTGAACTCCGCGGCCAACCAAGCGAGGGTACACCGTTATTGCAGGGTTTTTAGCTCTTCGAACAGCCTGTTTATATCAGCCACTATGCTTCCCAGCTGGGTTACAACTTCGTTTACCCCCTCCTGGTTTATCAACTTGGAGAGTGTCTCATACTCCTTAGTGATCGCTTCAACCTGTGGCCTAACATTGGAGGCATACATTTTCACCTCGGCAAGCATGGAGGGGTAAGGCATGCTACGTGTAAGCGTGGTAACCCTAGCCAAGTTCTCAACGCATGGGATGAAGAATGAACGCATTGTGATTAGCGAGGAGCGTATCTTTATCCCTTCCGCGTCCTCCCGCTTGCCGTAAACCCTGTAGATATACGTTATATATGCATTGAAGTCCGAGTAGTCCTCGGCTAGGCTTTTAACCCATGTGAGAAGCTTGGCGTTAGCACTCAACGGCTCTGTCACAAAACCTTCTAGAGAACACTTATTATAAAACCTTATCCAAGAAAACCTTGTTGGAAAGCCAAAACACCCTTAGAGCCTACTTGCGGAAGACGTGTAGAGGTGGGCTAACCTGCCCATACGGCTGGGACTTCCTTGTTCACTGACACGCTTGCCTTCAACCAAAGAATACGGGAGTATTTTAACATGTGGTGGGTAGAGGTGTGCTCATCCCCACACAAGCGGCGTCCCGCCCGCGCCCCACGCACAGGTAAAGCCCACCTCACGGATGGAAGAGGATCCCCGTCCCTTAACCCCCGTTAAGTTAAACAACACCGTGAGCCTATATTAGATGCGGGGGATGTGTTCCACGTGTTGATAAACAACTGCGAATTCGCTGAGGATGTGCTCTATGATTTGGTCCACGACGTGTGGGTTAGATTAGTGGAGGACGGTGTGGCCACGGTTGGCCTCAACTCGTACATGGCGTGGCTGGCGGGTAGGGTTAGCACAGTGTATTTCAAACCCATAGGTACACATGTTGGGCGAGGCTCGGTTATAGGCTCCTATGAGGGGCCGAAACACTTCGGCGTGGTTAGGTCTCCGCTTGAAGGTGTAATCGTCGAGGTTAACCAGAGCCTCACATCTGACCCGAAGCTTCTCCAAAACGACTCATACCGTGCCGGGTGGTTTGCCAAACTGGAGCTTAAAAACACAAACTCAGAGGGAGCACAGCTTGTGAGCCTAGAGCAGGCGAGGAAGCACCTGGAAGGCAGGGTGTCCGAGCTCAAGGCCCACTGCTATAAGGCCGTCCCCGACCACGAGCTGTACGCCTTCGGAGTCGAGTGTTCGGCTGTGCTGGTTCAACTCAACGAGTACCTTGAAAGGGCGCCTGTTGGCACAGTTGTCCACGTAGCCTCAGATGAGCCCACGGCTGATGTGGAGATGGTGCGATGGGCTAAACAGACGGGTCAGCTACTACTCGAAAAAAGGGTTGAGGATGGCGTGCACCACTACCTTGTGAAAAAAGTTGTGTGAGAGCCTACTTCTCGATGGGTGTCCTAAGCCTGTTACCCCACTCGGTCCAGGACGCGTCGTAGTTCTTCACATTCTTGTAGCCGAGTAGGTAGCGTAGCACGAACCAGGTGTGAGAGGATCTCTCACCTATCCTACAGTAGGTTATCACTTCCTTGTCGGGGGTCACACCCTTACCCGCGTAGAGTTTTTCAAGCTCCTCTCTGGGCTTGAATGTACCGTCGGCGTCATTCACAGCCTGAGCCCAGGGTATGTTTATCGCGCCAGGAATGTGGCCACCCCTCTGTGCGCTCTCGTTTGGATATTCGGGTGGGGCGAGTAGTTCGCCTGTGTACTCCTTGGGGCTTCTCACGTCCACCAGCACCTTATCCTTCATCCGGATGGAGTGGAGAACGTAGTCAAAGTAGGCTCTAATAGTGTCGTCTGGACCCTTAACCGTGTACCTACCAGGTGGATACGTTGGCACATCTTTGGTGAGCGGCCGATCCTCGAGGAGCCACTTCTTACGTCCACCATTCATGAGCTTCACGTTCTCAACTTGGTAGTACTTCAAATCCCAGAAGGCGTAGGCAGCGAACCAGTTGTTAAAGTCACCGTAGAGAACAATAGTGGTGTCCTCGCTTATGCCGGATCGTACAAGCAGGTCCTCCAGCTGTTTTTGTGTTAGAATATCCCTCGTCACGGGGTCATTGAGGTCCTTTTTCCAGTCCCAGAGTACCGCTCCCGGCACGTGTCCTTGGTTGTAATTGGATTGTGGATCGTAGTCAACCTCTACTACCCTCACCTTTGGATCCTTAAGGTGTTCTTGTACCCACTGGGTGTCCACTAAGACTTCGGGGTGCGCGTAGTTTGAGACCTGTTTTTGGGTCACTGACAATTGTGTTCACCGTGTATACGTAACCAGGAAGGATTTTTAAACATTACTTATGTCATAAAATTAGGCATAGTTAAAGGCCGTCTTGATGAAAAACCTTTTATTACACTTACCCTTTTAGTTTGGAAAGGTGTATGGAGAGGTGCAAACGCGGGTAGTTTCAGGTGGTCGCGTTTACCTACCGGTGGGCGACCACGTTTGGCGCAGTTAAGCCACTTTTTTACGTGAATAACAAAGTGTTTCCGGGGTGTTATCGGGCTTGAGGAGGCTATTAATCCTCAAGCTGGGTGGCTCAGTGCTTTCAGACGAGAAAGCGATAAAGGACGCAGCAAAATTCGTCTCCACAGCGAAGAACGAGGCCGATATAGTGGTTGTGGTTTCAGCCCTCAAGGGTGTTACAGACGAGCTTGTGAACAAGGCTCACTCGGTGAGCGATAAACCCGACCCAACCGTCTACGACCAGCTCATATCGATGGGTGAAAGAATATCCGCGAGACTCTTCGCCCTAGCACTACGCGCAGCCGGTGTCCAATCCGCGGTTGTCGACGTGGACACACCTTTTTGGCCTGTTATCACCGATGGAAAACACGCGGATGCGGAACCACTCTTAGACGAGTCTGCTCAAGCGTGTGAAGCGAGGCTTAGACCGCTAATCGAGAAATCCATTGTTCCAGTGGTGTGTGGTTTCATAGGCCTCTCGAAGGATGGTGAGGTGACCACGCTTGGCAGGGGTGGAAGCGATACCACGGCAACCCTTCTTGGTAGGTGTCTAAACGCCGATGAGGTTGTGCTGATCAAGGATGTTGACGGCTTACTATCCACCGACCCCTCACGAATAAAGGAGGCGAGAAAACTAGACGTGGTGAGTGTGGGTGAAATGGCAGCCCTCGCCAAGTCTGGGGCCAAAGTTGTACACGAGAAAGCGCTAAGGTACGTAAACGGCTATAGACTTAGGATAACCTCAATCAGGGAGGGTCTCAATGGTGGCACGCTTATAGTTGACACCGAGGAGGAGGTGAGCTCGAGTATCAGCGCCGACGACGTGAACATGATCACACTCGTTGGGCTGAGGAGTAGCAGGCTCCAATCAGAGCTGGTCGACCTAGTAGGCCAAGAGGGAACACCCCCGCTAGCGGTTACCTTCGACTCCCACTCGGCTACGCTCTACACCACAAACAGCGTTAATGAAAGGGAACTCCACTCCCTAGTTGAGAGAGGTATGGTGAAGGCTGTAGCCGTAAAGAGGAATCTTTCATGTGTAACTGTGAGTGGTAGGAACTTGGAGGGCACCCCGGGAGTGATACTGAGAATAACAGAACCCCTATACCAGCATGGTATAAACCTGTACGGTATCAGCACCTCGGCGAACAATATTAGAGTGTTCGTTCAAAGAGATTTGGTTGAAAAGGTTAAGAGCCTGATCACCGCGTCGCTTAACTCCATACCCATAGCGGGTGATAGAGTTATATGAAGAGTGTAGATGTCGCAATTCTCGGTGTTTCGGGAACGCTTGGGCAGGAGTACGTCAAGCTATTATCCCGTCACCCCTTCTTTAGGATTAGAAGTGTAACGGGGTATACCACTGTCGGAAAAACCCTCCGTGAAGTCTTAGAGGAGGATGTTCCCGAAAGTATTGGTGACCTCGAGATTCAGCCAACCCAACCAAAGAAGGTGGATGCGGACATAGTTTTTTCACCTCTCCCCAACGATGTTGCAAGAAAGACTGAGGAGGAGTTCGCTGAGGCGGGCTTCACGGTTGTAACCGACGCTTCACCTCACAGAATGGACCCAGACATACCCCTCATAATACCCGAAGTCAACCCAGAGCAGCTCTCGCTTCTTGAGAGCCAGAGGAAGAGGGGTTGGGATGGTGTAATAGTTGCTACACCGAACTGCACAGCCGTAGGTGTGGCCATCACACTGAAACCCCTAGAACCATTCGGTATAAAATCAGTTGTGGCCACAACAATGCAGGCCCTCTCAGGCGCGGGCTACCCAGGCGTGCCTTCACTCGACATAACCGATAACCTAATACCCTATATCTCCGGGGAGGAAGAAAAGGTGGCCTCTGAGACAAACAAGATACTCGGGAGGCAAGCCCAGCCAATCCACTTCGCGGTCACAGCCACCAGGGTCCCAGTTATCGATGGCCACACGGTTTCGATGCACGTTGAACTCGAGGAGAATGTGAGTCCGGAGGACGTGGAGGAAGAAATGAGTAGCTTCAGCGGGAGACCGCAGGAGCTAAGGCTACCCACGGCTCCCGAGAAGCCAATAATACTCCTCAGACACACAAATCGACCCCAGCCACGCTTGGATAGGAATGCTGGAAGCGTCCCCGGTATGTCTGTGAGTGTGGGGAGAATTAGGAGGGGACTCAGCGATAAGAGTGTGCAGTATGTCCACGTGAGTAACAACGTGATAAGAGGCGGCGCAGGCGGAGCGATACTCACAGCTGAACTCATGGTTGCGGAGGGGTTCGTATAGTGGTCACGGGTAAAACACTCAGGCTCGCGAGGATAACGCGGCAGGGTAAAATGCTCTGCGTACCCATCGACCACGGTGTTACAAACGGACCGGTTCCCGGACTTGAAAACCCTTGGAGGACAATTCAAGCCGTGAGCCGGGGCGGTGCCTCCGCCGTACTCGCCCACAAAGGTGTATTCAAAAGCCTCCCAGAGGCTCCAAACACAGGTCTTATACTCCACCTGAATGCGAACACAGCGCTGGGACCAGCACCCAACAGGAAGGTTTTGGTCACATCCGTCGAGGAGGCCATAAGGCTCGGCGTGGACGCTGTGAGCATACACATAAACGTAGGCTCAGACGAGGAGGCAGAGATGCTGCAAAACTTGGGAGCTGTAGCGGATGAATGCGACAAGTGGGGGATACCACTCATAGCGATGATGTACCCAAGGGGTCCTAGGATAAAGAGTGCGGACACACAGACGGTGGCCCACGTGGCCAGAGCTGGCGCTGAGCTTGGAGCCGACATCGTGAAGACTGTTCTCCCAGACGACCCAGAAGGGTTTAGAGTGGTGGTTGAGAAGTGCCCTGTCCCAGTGGTGCTCGCAGGCGGCGTGAAGGTTGACGACGACCTCAAGGTTTTGGAGATGGCGCAAAACGCTGTAAGCGCGGGGGCGATGGGTATAACCTTCGGTAGGAACATCTTCGCGCATAGGGACCCAGAGAAGATTACGCGTGCGCTCGCACTAGTTGTTTACCAAGGCCTAGATGCTGCTTCAGCCTTTGAGCAGGTTTTCGGAGTTGTTCAAAAATCACGGATTTGAAAACTAAGAGGGTCTTCCTGAGTGTCGGCGACGAGTCGCTGATACCCGAAGCGAGAAAGATGGGCTTCGATGACTTCGCTGAGATAGGTGAACACGCCGTGACCTTGCACAAGCAAGGGGGGAGTAAAGGCGTTGATATGGCTTATACGCGAATCCTTGGAGGCGACGACCTGAAGAGGGTCATATCGGAGGCTAAAGCGGGGTCCACAGTGGTGGTGGAGACCTCGGATTGGTCGATTATACCATATGAAAACCTCATAGCCGAGTTACACATGAAGGGGGCCGAGATTTACGCTGTGGGAGACCCGGAAAGCGTTGGCACCCTGCTCACCGTGATGGAGAAGGGTGTTGACGGCATCATTGTGCGTGTGTCATCCAAGAGGGACCTTGACCTCGTTAAGGGCTCGCTTGGGGTTGCTGAGACCCCGAAGCTTGTTGAAGCCGAAGTTATAGAAATCGTTCAGGTTGGGTTGGGTGACAGGGTTTGCGTTGACACCACCTCAATACTCAACGAAGGTGAAGGCCTCCTGGTGGGTAACACATCCGACTTCCTCTTCCTAGTGCACAACGAGAACATTCGGACACAGTACACAGAGGCTCGACCGTTCCGTGTGAACGCTGGTGCTGTTCACTGCTACGTGCTGCAGAAGGGTGGTAGAACAAACTACCTCTCCGAGCTCAAGGCGGGCGACAGCGTCCTAATGGTCTCCAGAGATGGGTCAAGGGTTGTGACCGTGGGTAGGGCGAAAATCGAGAGGAGACCACTAGTACTGGTTAGGGCTAGGGTGGGGGAGAGGACTGGCTCGGTTGTCCTCCAGTGGGCCGAGACAATACGGCTCACAGACGCCTCTGGTAAGCCGGTTAGCGTAACCCAGCTTGGGAAGGGGTCGAGGGTGCTCGTCCACCTAGCCGAGCAAACGGGTAGACACTTTGGTGCAAAGGTGGATGAGTTCATCATTGAGAAGTGAGCCGAACATCTGCGTCTCGGTGGCTCCGAGGACAGCGCGTGAAGCCGTCGTGCTACTCGGCGAAGCCGACTCCTCCGCGGCCGACTGTATAGAGCTACGCCTCGACGGTCTAAACGATGACCCCACTAATCTGAGGAGCGCCATGGAAGGACTGAGTAAGCCTTTGGTGCTCACCTATCCCAGCGACCTAACTCTGAGTTTAGGTTCGAAGTTCAGCCCACGCCAAATCAGTGGGCTCATAGAGTACGCGGATTACATCGATATGGATGTTGAGCTACCCGAGAATTCACGCGTGAAGCGGATAAGGTCGAAGCATGTGTGGCACAGTATAAGCATAGAGCAGGCTGAGATGCTGGTGAACGAAGCCTGGGAAAGCGGGTGTGCGATAGTAAAACTCGCGTTTAAAGCCCAAAGCTTCACAGATAACATAACCGCGCTGAAGCTCACCTCTAAGCTTAGGGTTCCAAACATCGTGTTCTGTATGGGTGAACTAGGAGTGGTCTCCAGAGTGCTCGCACCCCTCTACGGCTCGGCGTGGACCTATGCGAGCCTACGAGCTGGGCTGGAGACGGCGCCCGGTCAAGTTGACGTCCAAACACTCCGCGAACTATACCACACCCTGCGGGGATCGAGTTGAGTCTCCTAGCGGTGATAGGCAAACCGGTACAACACAGTCTGAGCCCCTACCTCCACCACTACTGTGCGAGCCTGATGGGTGTAGGCGTCCTCAGCTTCAGATGTGAACTTGAAGCCGACCAGCTCACCCACTTTGTTGAGTGGGTGAGGAGTACGCCTAGATTCGTGGGTTTCAACGTCACTATGCCATACAAATCCCAGATCATGGGCCTCTTGGACGGCGTTGACCATACAGCTAAGAAACTACGTGCAGTCAACACCGTTGTAAAGATAAGCGGTGAGCTCAAGGGCTACAACACGGATTGGGTAGCCCTCAGGCAGGCTGTGGCTTCAAGAGGTGCGGGCTTCGATTCTGCGCTCATCCTTGGGGCTGGTGGAGCCGCCGCAGCGGCCATCTACGGCCTGTTAAACCCCGAACCACTTGTGAGCAGGGTCTATGTATACGGTAGGTCTAAGGATAGGCTAGAGGCGCTCAAGTCAAACTTCCCGAATATACTAGAGTACGATGGGCGGCGAGAATATGGTTTGCTTATAAACGCGACCCCCCTCCCACCGGACCAGGTGATCGAAGACCCTGTTAGGGCGCAGATGGTAATAGATTTTCCATATTCGTACTATAGTGAGGAAATATCGGATAGGTATTCAAGGATGGGTGTCACCTATGTTGACGGTGTTGAGCTTTTGGCTAGGCAGGGCGTGGAAGCTATGAGGGTGTTCTTCGGTGGGGACATCGACTACACCCCCGTGTACCACTATATTAAGCGAGTACATGCCTTAAACACGACGGTAAGCGGTGTTTGGGCCAAGTGATGAGCGGCTCGTGGTGTGGGTGGTAGGCGTGTTCGGAGTCGGTGTGTCGTGGGGGGCGCTCACGGTTGTTAACGCGCTAGTCACAGGTAGGGGCGCCGCGGTTGGCGTGGGGCTCAGGACGAGGGTGGAGGTTTCGAGTGAAGCAAAGGAGGGGTGGGTTAGCGTTAGGGCGACTAGTTCTAGTGGAGACCTGCTTGGCACAGTGTACGACGAGTTTCTAAAGAGGACAAGGGTTCAACCCTTAGAGATCAGGGCACTCATCACAACCGATCTGCCGAGCGGTATGGGGATGAAGAGTAGTAGTAGTGTGGCAAACGCGCTAATACTAGCCTTAGCGGACGCCTACAACCTCACTATGAGCCACATGGATGTGCTCTCAATAAACGCCTCCGCGTCTATTAGGGCCGGGGTGAGCTATACTGGGGCACTGGACGACGCCGCAGCGTGCCTCCTAGGGGGTGTGACTGTGACTGATAACCGCTTAGGCCTCATACTCAGACGTTACTCAGCCAAACCAGAGAAAGCCATATTCTTAATACCTCAAAACCTGCACAGGCCAAATGTAACCATGAAGCTCTCTTCGAGTATGAGGTGTAGCTTGACCACAGCCCATAGGTTGGCGCTAATAGGTAGATACCATGAGGCGTTAAACATTAACGGCGCCGTATACGCGTACGCGTACGGTTACCCGAATCGGCCGACGGTTGAGGCGTGGAGGCTTGGTGCAAGCGCGGCTGGGATAACAGGGAATGGGCCTGCGTATGTCGCCCTCGCCGAGAACGGTGTCTCGGAGGAAATAGCTAAAAAGTGGTCGGCTTACGGGAAGCTGATAATCACGGAAACCAGAAACTCTGGAGAGGACCCCAACCATGGAAGTAGTGTTTGAGCCAGCCACAATATCTGGATCCGTGAGCGCACCAGCATCGAAGAGTTACACTCAGAGGGTTATCGCCTGCTCCCTCCTAGCCGATGGGAGCACCACGATCCGTGGATACACCGGGTGTGATGATTCAGAGAGGGCGCTACTCGCAGCAAAAAATATGGGCGCACTCATTCATATAGGAGAAAACTATATCCAGCTTGATTGTGGCCATTATAATAGTGGAGAGTTCACACTAGACTTCGGTGGCTCGGCCACCTCAATGAGGATATTCACATCCGTGTCGTGTGTGACCCCAGGAATCAAACACATAACGGGCTCCCCCCAGCTACTGCGCCGACCGGTCAGGCCTCTAGTGGATTCACTCACACAGCTCGGCGCGAAAATCGAAACCTCCCCGGGGTACTCGCCTCCACTAATAGTTCACCCCACAGGGTTAAGGGGAGGCGAAGTGAAGCTCGACGCATCCATAAGCTCACAGTTCACATCCTCAATCATGGTGGGCTCCACAAGAGCGGATAAACCCACGTTTATCAGGCACATTGGGGGAGTTGTGTCAAGGGGATACATCAGGATAACCGCCCATGTGCTCGAGTGGTTTGGGGTGCACACTGAAATCGGCGAAGACTTCAAACAAGTCGAGGTACACCCAAGCAGGCTTAAACCAGTGGATGTTAAGATTGAAGGCGACTATTCGTCCGCAGCCTTCCTCCTCGCTGCGGGGGCAATCGGGGGGCACGTCGAGGTGGGCAACCTCAACCCACAGAGTCTTCAACCCGACTGTGAGGTTCTGAATGTGTTAAAGAGCGCTGGGTGCTATGTGGAGTTGGGTGGCGACACAGCCAAGGTGGGTGGGGGTGTAAATGAGGGGTTCGACGTGGACGTCACCGAGACACCCGACCTAGCACCTGTACTCGGGGTTATCGCGGCGTACGCGAAGGGTGAGAGCAGGATAAGGGGTGTGGGCAGACTCGTATTCAAAGAGTCAAACAGAGTAGACACCATCGTGGGTATGCTAAAAGGCATAGGTGTGGATGCCCGTTTTGATGGTGAAGCAATACTTGTCAAGGGTGGGAGGATTAGGGGTGGCTTAGTCAACTCGCACGGTGACCATAGAATAGCGCTCGCCGCGGCTGTGGCGGCCGTTGGAGCGCACAAACCCATCATGGTTAGGGGGTTCGAGTGCTATAGTAAAAGCTACCCACGCTTCTTAGAGGATTACACATCCATCGGTGGTAGAGCACGTATAGTTTAATTCTAACGCACCAAAACATACACATTATATTTCCCCGCACAAATGGTTGTTTGTGGACAAGAAGATACTGAGCGTCACAATAGATGAGGAGGCGCTGGGGTTCCTTTTCGGATACGCTAGGGAGGTCTACCCTAGGGAGGCCATCGTAGCCCTCCGCGGTAAAGTCCACAAGCACGGGGAAGTAGAGGTCACCGAGGCAATACTACCATTCAAGAGGGTGGAGGGCCACGGGTTCTCAACTTGGTCACACATGGGTGTAGTGGACAGCAGACTCGTTGGAAGCGGCCACTCCCACCCTTCAGGTGTGCTCTACCCCTCGGATGAGGATATGCTCAACTTCGCGGGCGTAGTAATGTTAATAGTGGGTCCACCCTACTCATCTGAACGGGACGCAGCGTTCTACGACCGCTCACGCCAGAGGTTACCGTTCAGTGTTATGTGGAGAAACCCAGAGAGGAAATTCGTGTTCAAAGATAGTGAAGAACAAAACTAGCTTCGAGGAACGCCGCCAGAAGAAGCATTAGCGCGGACACACCAACAGCGATTAAATACCATAGCACACGCCTCCTAGGGGGTCTAAAGAGCGTCACGCCGCCAAGCAGGCCAGCTGAGCAGGCGAGCGCGTAGCTTAACGTCTCTAAGTAGAAGAACGGTTGAGTGAGCAGCAAGCCGGATAAGAACAGTGATAGGTGTTTGGAGTTATACACACCAAACAACTCTAATGATAGTTCGGGGTTGGACACACTGAAGGAGTTGACAACCGCACCTAGCTTAAAGAATATGTATTCCCCATAGGCCAAACCGAAGAAGGGGATCGAGACGAGAAGCATGATGAGTACATTGGTTGAGAATATCTCCAACGTGTAGTGTAGTAGTGTTGGATGTGTTGCTATTGTAACGATTCCCCCCAAACTATTCTGGCCAACGCTTGGAACACTTGTTGAGGGAGGCGGCTTAACAGTATTCCTACTCAGACTCGTACTCCCCAACCCATCAATAACTGGATTGGGGCCCATATTAGCCACAACCCAGAACACAATATATTGCACAGCCCAAACGAACACGAACGTCAATAACTCACGCGACCTGACAATCGAGATCAGTATATTCCGCATACGTGATAAACAATACTACTAACTCTAACAAAACCCTTACGCCCCTGTCTCTAAGAGGGCTCCGTACACACACTGACCAATCTGTTATGAACAACAATACACTGTCGGGTCAGGAGAATGATAAAAATTCGTGGGGGTTGCACCCCCCAACCTTTTAAATTATTTCGCCCACTGCGTAGTTTGGTCGAAGCTGGGTTATTTTTATCTTAACGTGGTCACCCTGCTTCGCTTTTGGTACAAAGACGACGTAACCCTGAATTCTGGTCACGCCATCGCCTCTTCTGCTAACTTCGCTTATGGTTACCTCAACCTCGTCGCCAACTTTTACCGGCTTAGGCGAAAGTCCACCGGCAAAACGCTTACGACCAAACTCTTGGTTTTCTTCCTTATCCGACAAAGCCTTCCGTACCTTTCCTTTAATACATAAAACCGCATTCATGATATAAGCCTTACTAGAAAAATTGGAAGCTGTGCGGATTAGTGGTTGGTGAGCACAATATCCGAGTGTGAAGACTTTATCCACGTACACTTAGAATTTGGAATAAATCCAATCTAAATGAACTTTTCTAGGCAGTCTTAGAACAGCGGATAGAACACCTATTCTCGGGATGATACAAGCATTCAAGTTTAGTTTTCTGTGTGCAGTTCATGAGTGTAGCCGATAAAAGTGATGCTTATAGCACCACTGGTTTTGAGGTGGTTGTGATCATCGTAAGAGAGCTTGATGGCCCTGCGGAGTTCATTGAGGCTGAGCGGGTGCAGAAGCAAGCGTGGGGTATGAGCGATATAATGGTGACACCCAAGGAGATTATGATTGCTATAAGGGATAACGGCGGCCTGGTGTTGGGTGCTTTCGATGAAGGTAAACTCATTGGTTTCGCGCTGAGTTTCCCAGGCTACCGTAAGGGTAAGCTCTTCATGTACTCACATCAGACTGGTGTAGCCAAGGAGTACCAGTCTAAGGGTGTGGGCTACCTATTAAAGCAGAAGCAGAAGGAGATCAGCACGACTAGGGGATTCGACCTGATAGCGTGGACGTACGACCCGATAATTGCGCGTAACGCCCACTTTAACGTTGCGAAGCTAGGTGTGGTGACCAGAACCTATAAGACCAACTACTATGGGCCGATGGATGACTCCATAAACGCTGGCTGGGAGACGGATAGGGTTGTCGCCGAGTGGTGGATAAAGGACGCAGCCATAGAGGAGGCTAGGCGTAGCCTAAGACTCGTCGGAGATTCACACCAAGCAATACAAGTGGACACGGCGAACACCCATACACGTATCCTAGGCTACAACATTGACCTCAACGCCCGAAAGGTTCTTGTGGAGATCCCCCCGGACATCGTTGAACTCAAGGCTAGGAACCCAGAGGAGGCGTTGAAGTGGCGGCTATTCACAAGGGAGGTGTTTAAAGCGTACTTCGCCGTGGGTTATACTGCTGTGGACCTAGTGTACATTGATGGTAGGCCTAACTACGTCCTCACAAGGGTAGCGATCCCCCAGAACGTCTTCGCCTAGGAACCCAACGCTCCAATTTGAAGGGAATTAGACACACGTCAAGCCTAAATAACACGCGATTTATGGGTGCTTGAACCCATTTGGCGTTTGTCGAGAATATAGCTATACTCATGTTCTTATTCCTCGGTGGAGCGCTAGGCTTCGCAGCCGAGTTCATCCCCCGGCTGTTCACAAAGCCGCGTCCAACACCCGAGAAGCTCGCACCCTTCGAGTCGGGTGAGGACCCAGTGGGCACAGCTAGGATAAGGTTCAGGATACAATACTACATCTACGCGGTGGCCTTTGTAGCATTCGACATAGTAGTGGCCCTAGCCATACCTTGGGCTGTGGGCTGGGGCTACGTTTACTGGACACCTATCATACTACTACTCGCCGTAATGTTGGCCGTGGTGGGCTACTACTCAGCCAAAGGTGACCTAGAGTGGATATGAACACCCAGATCACCCTAACGGGAATAATTGTATTTATAGAAAGGAACGTGTACCTCCGATTTCTACTCGTAGCCATAGTCGCATTCATAATAGTTAGTATTGGTTCACTAATAGAGCTCTACATCGAACGCAAATTCTGGGCGAGAATCATGTCTAGGTATGGGCCGACCGAGGTGGGTAAATTCGGAACACTTCAACTCATAGCGGACGCGGTGAAATTCCTAGTCAAAGAAGACTTCTCACCAGCGGCGGCCGACAGAACAATATATAACTTGGTGCCGGTGTTCAGCGTCACAGTCTCCTTCGCTTCACTACTAGCCATACCCTTCGATTACACCGTGGCATCCCTCTTCCCGAGGTCACTACACCCCCTCACCTTCGTGGCATCAAACTTCGACCCAAGCCTCCTTGTGGCGTTCGGCTTCTTCGCCCTCGAACCACTAATAGTGCTCTTCGGGGGATGGGCGGCTGGTGGCAAATACACACTGATAGGAGGCTTCAGGTCCGCTGCACAGCTCATAAGCTACGAGATACCGCTCGTGCTCTCCTTCCTAAGCGTGGTGGTGCTCACACAATCACTAAACCTCTTCCAAATCATCCAGACACAGGCTCACTCCTGGCCCTTCGCGGTGCTCGCCTTCCCAGCCTTCATAACATTCACAGTGGCTCTGCTAGCGGAGCTCGAAAGAACACCATTCGACCTCACGGAGGCCGACACGGAACTCGTATCGGGTTGGAACACGGAGTATGGGGGAACAAAATTCCTCCTCGTCTACCTCTCAGAGTACATAAGGGCTTTCGCGGGTTCAGCGATACTCGTAAGCCTCTTCCTCGGGGGGTGGCTTGGACCCGCACCCATACCACCACTTATATGGCTATTCCTCAAGACAATCATAGTGTTCACAGTGCTTGTCTGGATCAGGGCGGCCTACCCAAGGGTGAGGATTGACCAGATGCTCGCCCTGGGTTGGAGAATACTCATACCCGTGAGCGCCGTCTGGCTCATACTCACACCATTCGTGGCCCACCTAGCCATGGTGCATGGGGCGCTAGCCTGAGGTGAGGTGAATCATCATGTTTGTGGACGTGGCATACTATATCATCGTGCTGGCCACTCTTCTCTCAGTGGTGGGATTCGTGGTCACCAAGGACATCGTGAGGGCTGCGGGCCTCCTCCTAGTGGTGCTTGCGTGTGTGGCGGCCGCCTTCGCATTCATGAACAGCCTGCTTCTAGCCATGATACAGCTCATGGTGTACGCTGGTGCGGTGATAGTGATATTTCTCTTCGGTGTGATGCTCACCCGTAGAGAGGCGCCCACGAGCAGGCTGAGGCAACTCGTCTCCCACGAGAACCTTACATACCTAGTCTTCGCGGCACTCCTCTTTCTGCTTATACTGCGGGCGTCGGCGGGGCTCACATCACCCCTTGGATACCTCTACGTGAGTCCACAGCTTGTGGCCACTTCACTCTACGTGGAGCTCAGGGGTGTTGTGTACGCCCTCGCAGCACTCATAGGCGCGTCGAGTATCGGCGCGATATACGTTGTGCGAAGGGAGAAGAAACACTTTGACACAACTCAAGGTGGAGGTGGAGAGAAACGATAACACTTGGGGAAATAGTTGCACTCTCAGGTATACTCTTTAGCGGTGGAATTTACAGTGTGCTAACCTCTAGAAACGCGGTTAGGATGCTCATGGGGATTGAACTCATCTTCAACGCGGCCAACCTAAACTTCGTGGCCTACGCTTCAACCACTGGCCTCGCAGAGGGCTTATCACTGGCAATAATATCCATATCCATAGCCGCAGCCGAGGCGGCTATAGGAATAGCCATTGTCCTGCTACTCGACAAGCTATTCAAGACCGTTGACGTCGACAAGATAAAGGAGCTCAAAGGGTGACGGGAAGTGAGCGCGCTTGAAACAATAGTATGGGCGATCCCACTCCTACCCATAGCCCTCTCATTCATACCGATACTCTTCGGGGGGAGGCTACCCAAGGGAGGCGGACACGTGGCCATAGCCTCTGTTGGTGTCTCGGCCATACTCTCTGGGATTGTTCTGCTCAGGCTTCCAAGCACACCAGCCGACTGCTCGGTAACCTGGCTACTCACGGGTAGCCCAATCCCCCTAAGGGTCGGCTTCTACCTAGACCACCTCAGCGCCATAATGGTGAACATAACAGCGTGGATAGCGCTCCTCATCCTCATCTACTCATTGGAATACATGGGTCACGAGGAGGGGCTGGGGAGGTATTGGACGGAAATGATGATCTTCACGGGTTCGATGATGGGGTTCGCACTAGCCGACTCAATACTACTCATGTACGTCTTCTGGGAGCTCATAGGCGCATGCTCATACCTACTCATAGGCTTCTGGTACACACTCCCCGAGGCGGCCGCCGCGGCTAAGAAAGCCTTCGTTGTGGTTAGAGTAGGGGACGTCGGCTTCTTCGTCGGCTTCGTACTCATATTCCTCTACGGCCACACACTCAGCCTGCAAGCACTACTCACCCAGCCAACCACAACCATAGTGTCCCCAACGCTTAGAACAACCATCGCAATACTGATATTCGTTGGCGCTATAGGTAAATCCGCGCAGCTACCACTCTACACTTGGCTTCCAGATGCAATGGAGGGTCCAACAACCGTGAGCGCACTCATCCACTCGGCAACCATGGTTGCGGCCGGCGTCTACCTCGTGGCCAGGCTCTACCCATTCTTCATGGCTGCCCCACATGCGTTAACGGTTGTGGCCTGGGTTGGGGCGCTCTCAGCGTTCCTCGCAGCCACAATGGGCCTCGTGTCCACGGACCTCAAAAGGATTCTCGCATACTCAACGATGAGTCAACTGGGATACATGATGACGGCGCTAGGAGTGGGGGCTTACGGTGCAGCCATGTTCCACCTCCTCAACCACGCCATCTTCAAGGCGCTACTATTCCTCTCGGCAGGCGCAGTGCTGCACGTGTTGGGTACAAGGGACATAAGACAGATGGGTGGGCTGCTAAGGGAGATGAAGATCACGAGTATCGCGTTCCTAGTGGGAGCGTTATCCCTAAGCGGTATACCACCCTTCAACGGCTTCTTCAG
>Ga0209061_1002830_pt1 | contig 20517 bp, 20 predicted proteins | sample Coa_R1_10_FD_187157 | JGI IMG/M metagenome (GOLD analysis project Ga0209061, IMG submission 187157) | Surface soil microbial communities from Centralia Pennsylvania, which are recovering from an underground coalmine fire - Coalmine... | ecosystem: Environmental > Terrestrial > Soil >...
CCGGCCCCGGCGGACAGCCCACCACCGCCAACGGCCAGCAGAGCGGCACCCCGCCCCAGGCCAGCACCGGCGCCAGCAACCAAAACGGGCAGCCCTCAAGCGGACCGGCCACCACCGGCCCCGGCGGACAGCCCACCACCGCCAACGGCCAGCAGAGCGGCACCCCGCCCCAGGCCAGCACCGGCGCCAGCAACCAAAACGGGCAGCCCTCAAGCGGACCGGCCACCACCGGCCCCGGCGGGCAGCCCACCACCGCCAACGGCCAGCAGAGCGGCACCCCGCCCCAGGCCAGCACCGGCGCCAGCAACCAAAACGGGCAGGCCAGCAACGCCACCATAGTCAACGGCCAGCCCACCAACGCCACGCCGCAGGGCAGCACCGGCGCCAGCAACGCCGGCGGAGTGGCGAGCAACACCGGTCCGCAGGGTCCCCAGGGTCCCCAGGGTCCGCAGGGTCCCCAGGGTCCGCAGGGTCCCCAGGGTCCGCAGGGACCTCCTGGCCCCCAGGGACCTCCTGGCCCCCAGGGCGCGCCGGGCACTCCGGGTCAGACGCCCGTGACGCTCCCGCAGACCACGCCCAAGACCTCCGTCAAGGGCGTACACAAGAGCCGCAAGAAGAAGCACCACAAGCGGCAGCTCAAGAAGAAGCACCACAAGCGGCTCGTGAAGCCCAAGCGGCACACCAAGGCCAAGAAGCGTTCGGCGGTCAAGGGCGTGAAGGTCGTCCGCTCGCCGTTCTTCACAGGCTGACAGCCGGCGAAAGAGAGGGAGGACCCGTGCCTCCCTCTCTTCCCTGGCTGTCTCACCGGCGAGGGAGGGCCTCAGCGCCCTCCCTCGCCGCTTTATCCAAACTCCTCCTCCAGCACGCGGATCGCCCGCGCCGGCGAGCGCAGCACCTCGAGTCGGCCCAGCCGCTTGAGCGCGGCCCGAAAACGCGATTCGAGCACGGGGTGCACGACCATCACCAGCCGAGCCTGCTCGCCGAGCCCCTTCTGGACAACCGACTTGACCGACACGCGCTCCTGTGCGAGCGCCTGGGCGATCTGGGCCAGCACCCCCGGCTCGTCGGCGACGTCCAGGTGCAGATAGAAGGCCGACACGACATCCTCGATGATCTGAAGCCGCTGGCTGGTGGGCGGGGTTGAGGCGGGGGGGATCATCGCGCTGATCACGTCGCCGAGCACGGCGGTGGCGGTCTGCGGCCCGCCGGCACCGGGGCCGGACATGGTGATCTCGGTGATGTCCTCGGACTCCACCGTGACCGCGTTGAAAGGTCCGCTGACCGCGGCCAGCGGGTGGCCGGGATACAGGAAGGCGGGATGCACCCGCACCGACAGGCCTTCGCCGATCCGCTCGGCGGTCCCGATCAGCTTGAGCTGGAGGCCCAGCTCATCGGCGTACTCGAGGTCCTCTGGCTGGATGTGCTGGATCCCCTCGTAGCGGACCTGGTCGAGGTGAACCGGCGTGTCGAATGCCAGCCGGGCCAGTATCGCCATCTTCGCCGCCGCGTCCCGGCCATCCACATCCTCGGTCGGATCCGCCTCGGCGTACCCCAGTCGCTGCGCCTCGGCCAGAGCCTCCTCGAACGTCATCCCGGTCCTGGCCATCTCGGTCAGGATGAAGTTGGTCGTGCCGTTGACGATTCCGTGCACGCGGTCGATGCGGGCACCGGCCAGCGACTCCTGGATCACCCGGATGACGGGCACCACTCCGGCCACGGCACCCTCAAAGCGAAGCTGCACGCCGTGGGCTCTGGCCGCCTGCCACAGCTCCTCTCCGTACTGCGAGAGCAGCTGCTTGTTCGCCGTGACGACGTGGCGGCCGCGCTCGATCGCCCGCAGCACGTACTCGCGCGCCGGGTTGATGCCGCCCATCAGCTCGACGATCAAATCGGAGCGCTCGAGCAGCTCGTCGAACGACCCCCGGCTGCTGGTGACGATCCCCACCAGCTCCGGGCGCGAGCCGGTGATCAGCTCCACCCGCGCCGCCTGGCGAGGCAGCAGTGCGGCGAACGCCGAGCCCACCGTCCCGTGCCCGAGCAGGCCGACCCTGAACGTCCCCCCGCTACGCAACGTCCCGGGCGGTGAGATCGTCATAGGTTTCCCGCCGCACGACCAGACGGGCGCCGCCCTGGCGACAGAACACCACCGCCGGGCGTGGCACGCTGTTGTAGTTGTTCGCCAGCGCGTAGCCGTAGGCACCGGTGACGGGCGTGGCGACGATGTCCCCCGGCCGCGGATCGGGGAGCATCGCGTCCGCGACGATGACGTCGCCGGATTCGCAGTGCTTGCCCACCAGTCGACAGCGCTCGCCCTCGCCGGCCAGCGCGCGTCCGGCGATCAGCGCCTCGTATCTGGCTCCGTAGAGCATCGGCCGCAGGTTGTCGGACATGCCACCGTCCACCGCCACCCAGGTGGAGACGTTGCGCTTGACCGTCTCCACCGTGTAGAGGGTGACGGTCGAGGTGGCGACCAGCGCACGGCCCGGCTCAAGCAGCAGGCGAAGGTCTGAGCCGAGCCAGCGGTGTGCGGCCTCCACCACGGTCTGTACGTAGCGCGCGATCGAGGGGGCCTGATCCTCCCGTCTGTACGGAACCCCGAGCCCGCCACCCAGGTTGTAGACGGCAAAGCGCCCGAGCCCAGCGACGGCTCGGATGGCCGCCCGGTAGGGCTCGAGCTCGAGCAGCTGCGAGCCGATGTGGAAGTGCAGGCCGGAGAGCTCCAGCCGCTGGCTGTGGCCCACGCGCGCGATCGCCTCCGGCGCCTCGCTCATCGAGAAGCCGAACTTGGAGTCCGCCTGGCCGGTGGAGATCGCCTCGTGCGTCTGGCCGCGGACGTCGGGGGTGACCCGCAGGAGCACCCTCTGGCGGGCATGCTCGCCGCCGAGCACCCGCTCAAGCCGGGCGAGGTCGTCGAAGGAGTCCAGCACGATGTGGCCGACCCCGGCGGCGGTGGCCTGGCGCAGCTCGGCGAGCGACTTCGCGTTGCCGTGCAGATAGATGCGGCGGGGATCGAATCCCGCCCGCAGCGCCAGATGAAGCTCCCCGCCGGAGGCCACGTCGCAGGCGAGGCCCTCCTCGGCAAACACCCGGTAGACGGCGGTGCAGGGGAATGCCTTGGAGGCGAACAGCACCTCCGAGTCAGGGTGGCGTGACCGCAGAGCCTCGAGGAAGGCACGCGCCCGCAGGCGCAGGTCCTCCTCGGCCACGACGTACAGCGGGGATCCGAACGTCTGCACCAGCTCAACCGCGTCACAGCCGCCGATCTCCAGGTGGCCGCGCGCGTTCACGCTCGTGCCGGTGGGATACACGTGCGCGAGGGCGGGCATCGTGGCGGTCATCGGGCGCGATCATGCCAGGTGGCGTCGGGGCGGCGTCCGCCGGCGCGAGCGCACTCAGGCGGTGGCGAGCGCTGCGATGATTGGCCGATGCCTCGCCGGATCCGCGCGGTCACACCGATCCGTCCGCACGAGGTCGCCGAGCACCACGGGCTGGCCTACTCGCTTTGGATGCCGGGCGACACGAACCCCCGCGCCGGAGTGGTGATCATCCATGGCGCCGGATCGTGCAAGGAGCGCCACCACGACTTCGCCCGCGCGGCCGCCGCCTCCGGGCTGGCCGCCGTGGCGCTGGATCTGCCCGGCCACGGCGCCAGCCGTCGGCCGCTCGACGCCGGGGTGCTCGACGACCAGCGCGGTGGTGAGCCTCCTGCGCACCCGGCTCGAGCCCGGTCGACGCCCGATCGCGCTGCGCGGCTCGAGCCTGGGCGGCTATCTGGCGATCGTCGCCGCGGCCCACGTCGATGTGGACGCCGTGGTGGCGATCTGCCCCGCCGGCAACGAGGGCCTGCGACGAGGCCTGTTGGCCGGACGCTTCACGTTCGCAGCCAACCAGTCGAGCCTGGCCGCGTTCCTGTCCGAACACGACCTGTTTGCCGCGGTCCACTCCCTGCGGGTGCCGCTCCTGCTGCTGCACGCCGAGGGGGATGAGCAGGTGCCGGTGGAGCACTCGCGCGAACTCTCGAGGCAGACCAGGCACGCTCAGAGCCGGCTGATCACGGTCCCCGGGGGCCATCACCGCTCGGTTCAGCATGATCCGGAGCTTCAGGCGGTGAGCCTGCGCTGGCTCGGGCGCGTCATGGGCGAGGCGGAGTGCTCCGGCCCTTGAGTTCGCCCGCCTTTGCGCGTGGGCTCAGCTCGTGCGGGTTCAGCTGGGGGCGAGCAGTTCGATCCGGTTGCCCCATGGGTCACTGACGTAGAACCTGCGGGTGCCGGGAATCGCGTCGTCCCACTGCACCCCGATGCCGGCCGCGGTCAGCCGGCCGGCGATCAGGTCGAGGTCCGTGTGGTGGACGAGCAGAGCGGGATGGGCCTTTGTGGCGGGCGAGAAGTCGTCTGTCACTCCAACATGAAGCTGTTGCCCGCCGCAGGCAAACCAGACGCCGCCGCGGTGGCGGAGAGCTGCGGGCTTCTGCAGTTCTGGAAGCCCGAGGAGGTCCCCGTAGAACCTGCGGGCGTCTGTCTCGCTTCCGGTCGGTGCGACGACCTGCACGTGATCCAGCCCGACGATCGGCATCGCTCCAGACTAGCCGGGGGGCTGCCGCGTCGTGGGATCACGAGGTCGCCCGCGGCGGCGTCAGTGGCCGCCGCCGAGCGCACCACCCGCAGCGGAGATCACGCTCGCAGCCGAGTTGGCGGTGCCGGTGACGGTGCCGCCGGCCGCCGTCCCGGCGCCACTGATCGCGCTTCCGACGCTGGGGCTGACGGCGCCGGCGGTCCCGCCGACGGTCTGCGCCGCGCCGGTGATCTGACCGCCGACGGTGCTTCCCACCGTGGCCACGGTGCTGGCCACGTGGTTGGCGAGGCTCGTGATCAGATTCTGGGGGCCGCCGTTGCAGCTCTGGCCACAGGAGCTCGGGCCGGCACCGCCCCTGCCGCCGGCGCCGGAGGAGCGACCGCCGCCCTTCGACCCACCGCTCGCCGAGACGCCGGATCGAGGAGACGTCCCGCCCGGCGACGTGGCGGCCCCACCCGAGGTGGGCCGGGCGGCGGAGGAGGCTGGCGGCGGTGTTCGAACCGCGGCGCTCGCCGCCGCGCGATGCCCGCCGATCGCCGGTGCCGGAGTGGCGCGCAGCGCCGCGGCGAGCCGGCGCACGACCCGTGAGGAGCCGGACGCCGGGGGGGCGACGAGATACAGGCGCGTCGGGGCGGTGGATCCCTCCGGCCAACCTCGGAAGGCCACGATCGCGCTCCCGAGCAGGAAGACCATGGCAGCGCCGGCAAGCAGTGAGCCAGAGGTCCCGAGCCCGGCCAGGTTTGCGCGGGTCTCACGCAACACGAGCTTGTATCGGCGCACGAACCACAAGGGTTTACCCTCTTCATTGGCGCTTATCCGGCGTCTGTCAAGATTACCCCGGTATGAATCGCAAATCCGCATTTGGACGCGACCGTGGCCTGCAGGCCCGCATGGGCCTCACGCTGTTTTTGCTGGGTCTGGTCTACGCCGTGCTGGTCGGCGCGCTGGTCGCGGCCGGGACGGGCGCGATCACGATCGCGCTGATCGCCGGCCTTCTGTTCGTCTTCCAGCTGTTCACCTCCGACAAGATCGCGCTGCTGTCGATGGGGGCACGGGAGGTCTCCCCGGCTCAGGCGCCCCGCCTGCACGCGATCATCGACCGGCTCTGCGTGCAGGCCAACCTGCCCAAGCCGCGGGTGGCGGTGGCGGTCACGCCGATGCCGAATGCGTTCGCCGTCGGCCGTTCGCCGAAGGCCGCCACCGTGTGCGCGACCACCGGGCTGCTGGACCTGCTGGGCGACGCCGAGCTCGAGGGGGTGCTCGGCCACGAGCTCACCCACGTCCAGAACCGCGACGTGATGGTGATGACGATCGCCAGCTTCTTTGCTTCGATCGCCGCCTTCATCACCCAGATGGGGTTCTGGTTCGGCGGGGCCTTCGACAACCGCGACCAGAACAATGGACCCGCCTTCGCCGTGGTGATCCTGGTCTCGGCGCTCGTCTACGTGGTGTCCTGGCTGCTGCTGCAGACCCTCTCGCGCTACCGGGAGTTCGCCGCCGACCGCGGTTCGGCGATCCTCACCGGGCGGCCGAGCGCGCTGATCTCCGCTCTGCTCAAGATCAGCGGCACGATGGGCCAGATCCCGCAGCGTGACCTGCGCGCGGCCTCGGGCGAGCTGGCGGCGTTCTACATCTTCCCGCCGCGCGCCAAGCAGTCGATCAGCACGCTGTTCTCCACCCACCCGCCGCTTGAGAAGCGGATCGCCGCCCTCCAGCGGCTGGAGGCTCAGCTCCAGGGCACGGCCTGAAGCCCGCTGCCGGAGCGGCATTTTCCCGGATGGGCCTACTGGACGTGATCCTGGGCAGGCGGAAGCTGGCCCCGCCAGCGCCCGACCGCCTGTTCGCGATCAGCACCGCGTATGTGAAGTTCCAGACCGAGCTTGGCCTCAGCTCGCGGGGCACCGCCGCGATCGTGTTTCAGCCCCTGTCCAGCGCCGACTTCCAGAGCATCGTGCGCGACACCGAGGAGGTGGTGCGGGCGACCGCCTCCGACAGCGGCGTCAGCGTCGAGACCTCCGACGACAGCTACGGCTTTCGCTGGCTGGTGCTGCGCGGCAGCGACTTCGATGATCTGGTAGTCGGCATCAACGCGGTGTCGAGCTCGCTCGAGGCGGGCGGCTACGGCGAGCGCCTGCTGTGCGCCGTGTTCGCGTTCGAGGACGAGCGCAAGCGGGTTCTGTACTGGATCTACAACTACAAGCGGGGTGCGTTCTATCCCTTCGTGCCCGCCGCCGGCGATCAGCAGCGAGACAACGAGCGCGAGCTGGTGCTGAAGGCGCAGGTCGGCGCCGAGCTGCCGGTCGAGGCCGAGCTGGAACGGTGGTTTCCGCTCTGGGGGATCCCCATCTGAATCGCCCCCCGGCCCCTGCCGCCCCGAATGGCGGCCGCGGCCATCCTGGACCAGGACCTCCCGCCGGCGAGCGCGCTATCCGGGGATCAGCCCCTCGCCGCTGAACTCCCGCCGCGCGTCCTCGAGCGAGGTGTCGGGCGGCGGGAGGATCATGTCGGAGGGGGCGAGCCGGTCCTCGGCCACCGGCTGCCCGTTCTCGCGCACGAACTCAAGCAGCCGGGCGAAGCTGTCGTGAAACTGCTGCTCGTCCCCCGCCTCGCAGGCGGAAACGGCCTGGTTGTCGAGCTCCTGAAGCACCTCCTCATCGCTGCCGAGGAGCTCGTACTGCCCCTCGGTGGCGATGCGGACGATCATGACGGCTGCCCTTCGCCCGGCTGGGGCGCGGGCGGCGGCGTGCCGGCGGGCGGCGCCGCCGGGCTCTGGGGCTGCGACTGGGCCGCCGCCTCCCCCTGCTGGGCCGCCTGGCCGCCCGAGCCGAGCTGGGCGGCCGCGCCCGCTCCCCCGCTGCCCAGCTCGGCCTTCATCCGCTCGAGCTCCGCGTCGACGGCCGTGGTGCTGGACAGCTGCTTGAGCTGGCGGTCGATGTCGTCCTCGCCCGGGCCGAGGGTGGTCAGGTCGTCGAACGTGCCGGCCGCCTCGAGCTCCGACACCGCCTGCGCACGCGCCTTCATGTTCTCGGTCTTGTCGAGCGCCCGCTGCATGGCCAGGCCCACGTCGGCCATCTCCTCGCCCACGCCGGTCGCCGCCTCGGAGATGCGCACCTGGGCCTCCGCCGCCGAGTACTGGGCCTTGATCACCTCCTTCTTGGAGCGGAACTGCTCGATCTTGGTGCGCAGCTTCTGCTCGGAGGCGGTCAGCTGCTCCTGCTGCTGCTCGAGCTCGGCGATCTGGGAATCAAGCGACTGAAGCTCGGTCTGGGCGACGTTCTTGCGCTCCAGCGCGGTGCGGGCCAGCTCCTCCTGGCCCTGGGCCAGCGCCTGGCGGGCCTGGGTGTCCAGCTTGAGCACCTGGTCCTGAAGGCTCTTCTCCTGCAGCTGCAGCCGCTTCTTGGAGGTGACCACGTCGGCGATCCCCTTCTTCACGTTCTGAAGCAACTCGATCTGCTTCTGATAGCTGTACTCGAGCGTCTCGGATGGATCCTCGGCGCGGTCCAGCAGCTTCGAGATCTTGGCTTTGACGATGGTCGACATGCGCCCGGAAAGGCCCGGCATCGCATCCTCCTTGGCGGGTTTGTGACGAGCCCTTGAAGCGTAGCGAGGCGAGGAAGCCGACCCGCGTGAATCTCCCCGCGTGGTCCGCGGGTGGCCCGGCTCGCCGCCAGCGCCGCCTCACCCCCGCCTCGCGGTCAGCGCCGCCAGCCTCGCCCGTCAGCGCCGCCCGCCTCGCCCGTGAGCGCCGCCCGCCTCGCGCGCCGCACCCTTCCCGAAGCGCGGTCGGTACGCTCGGCCCCGGATGAAGCGTCGTTGCCTGCTTGCCGGCTCGGCCCTGCTTGCGGCGGGCGTGCTCGCCGCCTGCGGGGGCACGAGCGTGGTGTTCAAGACGCGCCCGGTCACCGTCAGGTCGGTCAGCGCGCCGCCGCCGGATCAGATCGGCATCCCGGCGCTGGCCACCAAGAACACCACCCGGATAAACGGCGCCGACCCGATCGCCGACGCCGCCGCCGTGGCGCTCGCCGTCTACCCCTCGGTCGCTCCCGGCACGCACCCGCCGGTGGTGGCGCTCGCGCCCACCAACGACTGGGAGGCGGCGATCGCCGCCTCGGTGCTGATGGCCGGGCCGCTGCGGGCGCCGCTTCTGCTCTCCGGCCCCGGCTCGCTGCCCCCGATCACGGCCACCACCCTGAAGACGTTGGCTCCCGCGGGGTCGGGCTCGGCGGACGGTGCCCAGGTGATCCGGGTGGGGTCGGTGCCGCGGGTCAGCGGCATGCGCTCGATCGCCATCAAAGGCAGCGACCCGTTCACGCTCACGGCCGCCATCGACCGGTTCGCCACCGCCGCCGCCGGCAGCCCCAGCCCGGACGTGGTCATCGCCTCGGCCGACGATCCGCAGTACGCGATGCCGGCCGCGGGGTGGGCGGCGGAGAGCGGCAACCCGATCCTGTTCGTGACCAGCTCCGGGGTCCCGGCGGCCACCCAGCAGGCGCTGCTCTCCGACCAGCACCCGCACATCTACGTCCTCGGCCCGAGCAGCGTCATCCCCGACAGGGTCCTCTCCCAGCTGCGCCGGTTCGGGCCCGTCAAGCGCGTGCAGGGAGGCGATCCGGTCACCAACGCGGTGGCGTTCGCCAAATACCGCGATCCCCCCTGTGTCTACGGCCAGCCGTGCGCGCACGTGCCGGGCAGCTTCGGCTGGGCGATGGAGAGCCCCGGCCATGGCTATGTGCTGATCAATGCCTCCCGCACGCTGGACGCGGCCGCCGCCGCGCCACTGTCGGCCAGCGGAAGCTTCGGGGTCCAGCTCCTGATCACCGATCCCAACTCGCTGCCCAGCCCGGTGCTCAACTACTTCCTCGACTACGCCACCCCCGGCTACTCGGCCGAGGGCCCAACCGCCGCCGTCTACAACCACGGCTGGGTGATCGGCGATCAGAGCGCGGTGTCGGTAGGCGTCCAGGCCGAGGTGGATACCCTGCTTGAGGCCGCGCCGGTCTCCCAGAAATGACCGCCCGGCCTTCCGGAAAATGACCCACCCCCAACCATGAGCCAAGCCGAGCATCCAGACCGTCTGCGCCCCGACCACGAGGTCACGGTGGAGGACATCCGCCAGCTGATGGGCGCCTCCACCCCGCACTTCGCGCTGCAGCTGCGCGAGCGGATCCGCACCCTGATCGCCGACCTGCCGCCCGACCACCCGGCTCGGGTGGAGGGCGAACGGGAGATCGGCCGGCTGGACCGGATCGCGTTCGCGGGCGAGATTCGCGGCCACGACGCCGAGCCGGGGCTCGAGCCGCTGCCCAGCCTGCAGTCGCCGTGAGCGAGCCGCGCTCGGTCTCGGTCATCGGGCTGGGGAGGGTCGGGCTGCCGCTCGCGCTGTGCTTTGCCGACCGCGGGGTGAGGGTCCTGGGGGTCGACAGCAACCTCGCCCAGCTCGACTCGATCCGGGCGGGACGGATGCCGTTCAGCGAGGCCGGCACCCAGGAGCTGCTCGACCGGGTGCTGCCCACCGGGCGCCTGCGGCTGGCCGAGCGCGCCGCCGAGGCGGCGCAGAGCGAGGACATCGTGATCACCCTGGGCACCCCCTCCTTCTCGCACCTGGAATCCGATCTGCGCCAGGTGCGGGCGGCGCTCGACGATCTGCTCCCGCTGCTGCGTCCCGGGCATGCGCTGATCCTCCGCTCCACGGTCGCGCCCGGCACCACCGACTTTGTCGCCGGCTACCTGGAGAAGCGGCGGGGGCTGCGGGCCGGCCAGGATGTGTTCGTCGCCCACGCCCCCGAGCGCATCGCCGCCGGACGCTTCCTGGAGGAGCTCTCGACGCTCCCCTGCATCATCGGCGGGGTGGGCGAGGCCTCGACCGACCGGGTGGCCAGCACCTTCTCGATCTTCGGGGCGCCGATCGTCAGGACCACGCCGGTCCAGGCGGAGCTGGCCAAGATCTGGACGAACATCCTGCGCTACACGACGTTCGCGCTGCCCAACCTGCTGATGATGGACTGCGAGCGCCACGGCGCGAACGTCTTCGAGGTGATCGAGCTGATCAACCGCGACTACCCGCGGGGAGGGATCGCCCGGCCGGGGCTGACCGCCGGCTCCTGCCTGCGCAAGGACTTCGTCTTCTCCGAGGAGCGCTCGAACGCGCCGGGGATGCTGCTGGCGGTCTCGCGCGTCAACGAGGCGGTGCCGCTGTTCTTGGTCGAGGGCATCAAGCGTCGGGTGGGGGAGCTCGGGTCGCGCAAGGTCGCCGTGCTCGGCCTGACCTTCAAGCGCGACACCGACGACGAGCGCGACTCCCTGTCGCCCAAGCTGATCCGGCTGCTTGAGCGCGAGCTGGCCGACGTCGCCGTCTGCGATCCGCACGCCCGCACCCCCACCCAGCCGCTGCTCGAGGCCGTGCGGGGGGCGGAGGTGGTGATCGTGGCCACCAACCACTCTGAGTTCGAGGGCCCGGCGGCGCTGCGCAGCATTCTCAGCGTCGCCGCCGAGGACTGCCTGGTCGTCGACCCCTGGAACGCGCTCGGCACCTCCCAGGTGTTCGCCTACGCCACCGAGGCGGCGGCGATGCTGGGCGCACCCGCCGCCCGGTGAGCGCGCGGCGCCCGCCCCGCGTGCTGGTCACCGGTGGCGCGGGAATGATCGGCGCCGCCGTCGTCCGGCGGCTGCTGCGCGACGGACGGTGGCGGGTGCGGGTCTGCGATCAGCGTCCGGCGCCGGTGTGGATGCATGGTGAGGTGGAGCTGCAGACGGCGGATCTGCGCTCGCTGGCGAGTGCGCAGGCCGCCGTGGCCGACTGCACGCACGTCATCCACCTGGCCGCGATCGTCGGCGGGATCGCCAACTTCCACCGACTCCCGTTCACGCTCACCGAGGCCAACAACGCCCTCACCGGGGCGATCGTGCAGGCGTCGGTGAGCCAGCGGGTGGAGCGCTTCGTGTACGTCTCCTCCTCGATGGTGTTCGAGCGCGCCACCCAGTTCCCCACCCGCGAGGAGCACCTGCTTGACTGCGCCATCCCCCGCTCGGCCTACGGCTTCTCAAAGCTGGCCGGCGAGGTGTACGCCCGCGCCGCCCACGACGAGCACGGCCTGTGCTACACGATCTGTCGGCCGTTCAACGCCTACGGCCCGGGCGAGCTGCCCGAGCCGGGCGAGCCCGGGATCGCCCACGCCGTCCCCGACCTGATCGCCAAGGCGCTAAGCGGCCGCCGGCCGCTGCCGATCTTCGGCTCAGGCACCCAGACCCGGACGCTCACCCACGTGCAGGACATCGCCGAGGGAATCGTCACCGCGATGGCCTCACCGGCGGGCGCCAACCAGGACTTCAACATCTCGGCGGCGCAGGAGCTGACCGTGGCCAGGATCGCCGAGCTGATCTGGGAGGCCTGCGGGAATGATCCCGAGGAGTTCGAGCTCGAGCACCTGCCCAGCTTCGAGGTCGACGTCCAGCGCCGATGGCCGTCGGTGGAGAAGGCCCGCCGGCTGCTGGGCTGGCAGGCGCAGGTGCCGCTGGAGCGCGGGCTGGCGGAGACCGTCGCCTGGCTGCGCGAGCGGCTCAGCCGCCAAGCGTGAATCCGCAGCCGCGTGCTGCGCTGCGCGAGCGGCTCAGCCGCCGAGCGTGAAGTCGCAGCCGCGCGTGCGCAGCTCGGCGAACACCTCCTCGGGCGGCAGGCAGCGCTCGGGGGGCAGCGCCCCCCGCTCCCTCACCGATCCCCGCGCCAGCAGGCGGACGGCGGCCGCCACCGGCGCGGCGGTGGAGATGATCGAGCCGCTCGACATGGGCTGGGGAGCGCTGATCGACGCCGTGCTCCTGGGGATCTTCATCTATTGGGGATGGGACTCGGGGGTGGCGGTCAACGAGGAGTCGCGCAACCGTCGGCGCGGGCCGGGCAAGGCCGCGGTGGTCTCAACCCTGATCCTGCTGCTGACCTACGTGGCGGTGACCGCCGCCGCCCAGGCGTTTCACGGCACCAGGTTCCTGGGCAAGAACTCCGCCGACGTGCTCAGCGCCCTCGGCCAGGGCGTGCTCGGCTCCCCCTGGTACCGGCTGCTGATCATCTGCGTGCTCACCTCCGCCTCCGCCTCGACCCAGACCACGATCCTGCCCACCGCGCGCACCACGCTGTCGATGGCGAAGTGGCGGGCGATCCCGTCCGCCTTCGGACGCGTTCACCCGCGCTTTCTCACCCCGAGCTTCTCAACGCTGCTGATGGGCGGGCTGTCGATCGTCTGGACGGTGTGTCTGCTGGCGTTCAACCCCAACCAGGACGTCCTCGGTGACACGATCTCCGCCCTCGGCTTCTCGGTCTGCTTCTACTACGGCTTCACCGGGCTGGCCTGTCCGTTCTACTTCCGCCGCGAGCTGGCGCGCAGCGTGCGCAACTTCCTGTTCGCCGGGCTGGTCCCGTTCGTCGGCGGCGCGATGATGATCTACGTCGGCGTCAAGGCCTACGGCTACTACAGCACGCCCGGCAACAACTACTCAAAGCCGCTGCTCGGGATCCAGACGCCCATCCTGGTCGGGATCGGGGGGCTGATCCTGGGGGTGATCCTGATGCTGGCGGCCTGGCCGTTCTTCCACGAGTACTTCCGGCGCCGCCCGCTGGAGGCCGCCGACCCCGCGCTGCTGGAAGCGGAGCTCGCCGAGGAGCCACCGGACGCGCCGGTCAACGTGGTCCCCAGCTGACCCGCCCTCGCGTGATCGCCCGCAGCCGGTAGCCGTCAGAGGGATTCCGCCCGCGCCGCCGGTAGCCTCGGCGCCGTGAGCAGCGTCAGCGAACCCGTCGCCGCGGCCACCGGTCAGCTGCCCGGCCCGTTCCCCGTCGGCAGCTACGCCGTCCGGCTGCGGGAGCGCCTGCGCGGGTTCGCCCGAGTCCAGCTGCTGGGCGAGGTGTGGGGGTTCCGGCGCGGCCGCGCGCGGGTCTACTTCGAGCTGCGCGACGCGCGCGGCGCGCTGCCGTGCTCGATGTGGCGCAGCGACTTCGATGCGCTGGGCGTGCGGCTCGAGGATGGCCTCAGGCTGGTGGTGGGCGGCGGCTGCGACTACTACCCCGGTAGCGCGACCTCCTCGCCGACGTTCAGCTTCGCGGTGAGCGAGCTGCGGGTGGCGGGCGAGGGGGATCTGCTCGCCCAGCTTGAGCGCCTGCGCCGACGGCTGGCCGCCGAGGGGCTGTTCGAGCACCAGAAGGCGCTCCCGCGGCCGCTGCTGCCGAGGACGATCGGGGTTGTCACGGGCGAGCGCGGCAAGGCGCGCGACGACGTCCTGGCCGGGCTGCGGCGCCGGGGCTGGGCCGGTCGGCTGGTGTGGGCGTTCGTCCCGGTGCAGGACCGCCATGCGGCGGGCGCGGTCGCCGCCGCGCTGCGCGAGCTGGCGGCGATCCGCGAGGTCGAGGTGGTGATCGTGGCTCGAGGGGGCGGCTCGCTGGCCGACCTGTTCGCGTTCTGCGACGAGTCGCTGTGTCGAACGGTGGCGCTGCTGCGGGTGCCGGTGGTGGCCTCAGTCGGCCACCACACCGACCGCACGCTGATCGACGATGTGGCCGCCGTCTGCTGCTCGACCCCCACCCACGCCGCGGAGGCCGCGGTGCCGATCGACTGCCGGACGGCGCGCGGGCTGCTGGCCGCCCACGCCCGGCGCCTTGAGCGTCACGGCCGGCGCACGGTGCTCGAGCGGGCGCGGACGCTCACCCACCTGGCCCGCGCCCCGGAGCAGCACGTCGCCGGCCACCGGCGTCACCTGCACCAGCTGCTGCGCGAGCTGCGCGCCAGCGCCAGGCGGGCAACCGAGGGCGGGCGCAAGCGGAACACCCTCCACCTGCTCGCGCTCGCCCGCGGCGCCGCGCGAGCCAGCACCTCCGACCGGGACCGGCGCCGGCGAGAGCTTGACCGGCTGGCCCTCGCGCTGGCCGCCCATGACCCGCAGCGGACGCTCGAGCGCGGCTACGCGCTCGTCCAGGACGCCGCCGGCCAGCCGGTGGCCTCGGCCGCCGCCGCCCGTCGCGCCGAGCGGCTGCGCCTGCGCTTTCACGACGGCAGCCTGAGCGCGCGGGTCAGTGAACCGAGCGCTCAGGCTGACCATCCCGCGCCATGACCGCCGCCGACCATCCCACGCCATGACGCCGCTGACCATCGCGCCATGACCGCCGCCGACCATCCCACGCCGTGACCGCCGCCGACCATCCCACGCCATGACCGCCGCCGACCATCCCACGCCATGACCGCCGAGCCCAGCTACGAGGCGGCGGTGGCCCGCATCGAGGAGATCATCCGGCGGCTCGACTCAGGTGGGGCCGGCCTGCGGGAGACGCTCGAGCTGGTCAGGGAGGGTCGGGACCTGGTGGAGTACTGCGCGGGCGAGCTTGAGGCCGTCTCCCGCGGCCTGGAGGAGCTACGGCTCGAGGAGCTCGTGGCGCGGCTGGAGCGCACCGGCGGTGCCGAGGCTCCCGGCCGCGCGGGCGGGGCGCAGGGCCACGGCGGCGCGCACGGTCACGGCGGTGGGCAGGCCCCCGGCGGCGCGCAGGCCCCCGGCGGCGCGCAGGCCCCCGGCGGCGCGCAGGCCCACGGCGGCGCGCAGGGCCACGGCGGCGCGGGTGGCCACGGCGGCGAACAGGGCCACGGCGGCGCCGGCGGCGCACACGCCCCCGGCGAACCCGAAGGCGGGCGGTGAGCACCTTCGCGCTCCTGGCCGACCTCCCGCTGGAGGTGGACGGCTATCGGCTGGAGGGACTGCGGGCTTCCGTCTCCTCGGACTTCGAGCGGCTGAGCACGGTGGTTCACCTGCAGGGCGGCGGCCTCGAGGGAGTCGGCGAGGACGTCGCCTATCAGGCCGCCGATCAGCTCGCCTTCCAGCGGGCGGGGACCGTTCACAAACTCCAGGGCCGTTACACCCTGGCCGAGTTCTGCGCCCGGATCGACGCGCTCGACCTGTTCCCCACCCCGCCCGAGTTCGAGGTCTCACGCCGCTACCGGCGCTGGACGTTTCACAGCGCCGCGCTCGACCTCGCCCTCCGCCAGGCTGGGCGACCGCTGCACGAGGTCCTCGGCCGCCGCCCGCAGCCGCTGCGCTTCGTGGTCTCGCTGCGGCTGGGGGAGCCTCCCAGCCCTGACCCTGTCCTCCGCCGGCTCCACCGCTACCCCAACCTGCGCTTCAAGCTCGATGCCACCAGCTCCTGGACGCCGGAGCTGATCCGGGAGCTGGCCGAGACCGGCGCCGTGGACTCGATCGACTTCAAGGCGCACTACCGGGGCACGAGCGTCGACCAGCCACCCGATCCCCTCCTCTACCGCCGGGTGGTCGCCGCCTTCCCCGCGGCCTGGCTGGAGGATCCGGACGTCGAGCATCCGGCCACCGCCGCCGCCCTGGCCGCCGCGCACGACCGCATCACCTGGGATGCCCCGATCCACAGCGTGGCCGACATCGAGGCGCTGCCGTTTGCGCCGCGCGTGGTCAACCTGAAGCCCTCCCGTCTCGGCGGCCTGCCGGAACTGTGCGCCGCCTACGACTACTGCGCAGAGCGGGGGATCGGTGCCTACGGAGGGGGTCAGTTCGAGCTCGGGCCCGGCCGGGGCCAGGCCCAGTATCTGGCCTGCCTGTTTCACCCCGACACCCCCAACGACCTCGCTCCCTCGGCCTACAACGCCCCCGAGCCGCCTGCCGGCCTGCCCACCAGCCCGCTCGCGCCCGCCCCGGCACCGACCGGGTTTCACTGGCTGAGCTGAGGTCGGGCCCGCGGGCCCGGCGGCGCGGCGCCCGTGCGGCGGCCGCGGGCGGCGTGCGAGGGCACGGAGCCGTCGGGGCACCGCAAACCGCAAGCTGCACGCCTTACCCCCCGCCCCACAACCAGGTGTGGTCTAAAGCTCGCGGATTCGGCGAGTTTCCCAACTCACGCCCACCTGACTGGAGGGGTTTGTTCTCCAACTCGCGGTTTCCAGCCCCGACGGATGGCGCATTGCGGCCGATCAACCGGCAACGGGTGTCACTGCCGCCCCGGCAGCACGGACCCACCTGGTCCAAAGCCCCAGACCCCACCCCACCAGCCCGAAACCCCACCCTCCAGCCCGAGGCCCCAACCTCCAGCCCCAGACCTCCAATCCGCACAGCCCAAGACCTCACCCACCAGCCCCAGACGCCGCTCATCCAGCCCCGGATCGCGCTCCAACCAGCCCCAGCATCCGGCCCTGGCCCCCCCGCCCAAACCGGCCCTGGAACCAGGACCCCCCATCCCGGCCGAGACCCGGCCCCGGGACCCTCCGGCTGTGGACGGCACCATGGCCGCCGGCCACCGCACCGCGCCCGCACGAACCCCGCCGACATCCGCATGAAGGGCCCAGCCCAACTGAAGAACCGGATCAACTAGACACATGTCGTAGCTCAGCGCTACGACATACGGCCAACGCCAGAAAGCGCCGATACGCGCTTGTGATATGCGCCCTCCGGCGATACCGCTCGGCGATGCTCTTGGGCTGGTGGCTGCGGCCCTGGGGCTGCTCGTCGTTCTGGCGGGCGTGGTGATCGCGCGCAAGCTCCGACGCGACCGACGCGAGCGGGCGGCGGCGCGGCGACGTGCCGAGTTCGCCGCGGCGCTGAGCAGCGGAGATCCTCGAGACCTGGCCCGGCTGGCCCGCGCCTGCCGCGGCCGCCCGCAGGCCGTGGTCGACCTTCTGTATGTGCTCGAGCGCGGCGAGCCGGTGAGCGCCCGGCGGCGCGCGGCGCTGCTTGAGGCCGCCCGTCGCTGCGGGCTGACCCGTTACCTTCGCCTGGCACTGGAGGCCAGGGACCCGGCCACCCGTGGGGTCGCCGCGCTGGCGCTCAGCGCGCTCGGCCTGTCGGGAGCCGAGGACCGGGTGGCGCGGCTGATTGGAGACTCCGATCCCGATGTGCGACTCGCTGCCTGCCGCGCCCTGTCCACCTGGGCGACACCGAAGGCTGCCGTCGCCCTGATCGGCGCGCTCGACCATCTCGACCTGCCGCCCGAACGGATCGTGGAGAGGCTGGCCGGTGCCTGGGCGGCGCCAATCGTGTGCGCCACCCTGCGCGCCACGGCGACGAACCCTCAGGCAGGCGACGCCACGGCTCATACCACGGTCACGCCCGCGGCTGGCCCACCGGTCACGCCCGCGGCTGGCCCACCGATCACGCCCGCGGCTGGCCCACCGAGTTCGGATCGGGTGAGGAACAAGCGCCTGGCGCTGATCCGCGCGCTTGAGCTGGCGGGCTATCAGGAGGCGGAGCCGGAGCTCCTGCGCCTGCTGGCCGCGGGCCATCCGGAGGAGCAGATCAGCGCCGCTCGAGCTCTGGGCAGCGCCGGTTCGCGTCGCTCGATTCCGGCGCTGCTGGGTGCGCTCGAGTCAGCCAACTGGCCGCTGCGCGCGCAGGCCGCCCGCGCCCTCGGCAGGCTGGCTGCGGTGGAGGCGATCCCGGCGCTCGCCGCCCGCCTCACGGATCCCGCCTGGTGGGTGCGAAAGCAGGCGGGACGGGCGCTGGTGGCGCTCGGCCCGGCCGGAGGGTTTGAGCTTTTGGTCGACGCTCTGGACCACGAGGACAGGTTCGCCCGCGAACGAGCCGCCGAGGAGCTCCGTCTGGCGGTGGTCTCCGGGAACGCCCCCGCTGCGCGCCCGGCACCGCGGGCGGTCAGCCAGCTCGGGGCCGGCTGAGGCGCGGGCGGCGCGAATGAAGCTCCGGCGTGAACGGCCCCGCACGAGGCGAGGGCAAGGCCGAGCGTGAGGCGCGAGGGGAGCCGCATGCGGCAAGGGCGGCTGGGATGAGACTGGTCCTGACCGAGGCCCTGTGGGCGGTCGACCTGGTGATGATCGCCTACCTGGCCAGCAACAACCTGCTGATGAGCCTGATCGCGGTGATCGGCTGGCGGACGATCGGCGCCTACGTGCGCCGGCGGACGCTGCGCGACTATGACGCCCTGGCCCGCTCGCCCACCGCGCTGCCGATCTCGATCATCGCGCCGGCCCACAACGAGCAGCTGTCGATCGTGGACTCGGTGCGGGCCCTGCTCGCCTGCCGCTACGCGGAGTTCGAGGTGCTGGTGGTGGATGACGGCTCCACCGACGCCACGCTCGACGTGCTCAGGGACGCCTTCGACCTGGTGAAGGTCGACCGCGTGCCAAGGGCGCGCCTGAAGACCGAGCCGATCAGGGCCATCTACACCTGTCCCTGGGACATGCGCTTGTCGGTGGTGGTCAAGGACAACGGCGGCAAGGCGGACGCGCTGAACGCCGGAATCACCTACGCCCAGTACCCGCTGTTCTGCGCGATCGACGCCGATACGGTGCTCGACCCGCGGGCGCTCGCGCGTCTGGCCTGGGAGTTCCAGGCCCACCCCGACAGCGTCGCGGCGGGCGGGATCGTGCGGGTGGTCAATGGTTCGACCGTGTCGGCGGGCCGGCTGGTGGATGTCAGCACGCCCTCGGCCCTGCTGCTCAATGTTCAGATCCTTGAGTACCTGCGCGCGTTCCTGCTGGGGCGGATCGCCTGGTCGCGGCTGGGCATGCTGCTGATCATCTCCGGTGCCTTCGGGCTGTTTCGGCGGGAGGCGGTGGTCGAGGTGGGGGGCTATGACCCCAGTTCGATCGGCGAGGACGCTGAGCTGGTGCTGCGGCTCTACCGCCACCGCCGTGAGCGCCGGGCGCCGTGCCGCATCGCCTTCTTCCCCGACCCGATCTGCTGGACCGAGGCCCCGAGTACCTGGCGGTGCCTGATCCGGCAGCGCGACCGTTGGCAGCGGGGCCTGATCCAGATGCTCCTCCGTCACCGGCGGATGATGCTCAACCCCCGCTACGGGCGAATCGGGCTGCTGGCGCTGCCCTACTTCTGGTTCTTTGAGATGCTCGGGCCGACGATCGAGGTGCTCGGCTATGCGGCGTTCATCGCCTCGATCGCTCTGGGGATCGCCCCGCTCAGCTACACCCTGTCCTTCCTGGCGCTGGCCCTCGTGTTCGGGCTGCTGTTCTCCGTCTCGGCGCTGCTGGCCGAGGAGCGCTCCTACGAGCGCTATCCCTCCTGGCGGGATCTCCGGCGCCTGTCGGTGTCCGCGCTGGCGGAGAGCTTCGGCTACCGGCAGCTGCTGGCGCTGGTGCGCTTCCGCTCCTGGTGGACGCTGCTGCGCAGGGCCGGCTGGGGCAAGATCGAGCGCAATGGGTTTGCGCCGCCGCCGATCATGCCGGTGCCGCCGCTGCTCCCGCCGCAGGGTCTTCCCGGCCCTTAGCCCGAGAGGGCCTTCAATCCGCAGGCGCAGCTCCCGACACCGGCCCCGCCGGCACGTGGCGGGCTCTCGCTGCGGAAGGCGCGTCGGCCGCGGGCGGCGCGGGTAGAGCCGGGGCCATGACGATGGCCCGGCCTCCGGTCACGATCACGCCCTATCGCGACGGCCCGCTGATCGTCCGCGGCCCGGTGCAGCTGCGCGGATCGGACGGGATCGGCATCAAGCGCCAGGGCGCCCCGATCGCGCTCTGCCGCTGCGGTCGATCGAGGCGAAAGCCGCTGTGCGACGGCACGCACAAGCTGGTGGGATTCCGTGCCCCCGGGGCCGCGGATGGTCTGGTCGGGCACACCGCCGAGGGCAACTTCACCGGGAAGATCCCCACGGACAACCCCGCCGAGCGCACCGCTGCGGACGACCCTCCCGGGCGCGCCCCCGCGGACAACCCCGTCGAGCACACCGCTGCGGACGACCCTCCCGGGCACACCCCCACGGACAACCCCGCCGAGCACACGCCGCAGAACAACCCTCCGGACGGCACCCAGGCCAACTGACCCCGCCGGACCACGCCCGGAGGCCGGGGTAAATAAAGGACCGCCTCAGGGCTAGGAGCGTGGGTCGCTATCGGCTCGCGTCGCGGGTGACGGGCGAAGATTCGTGCTGGCGGCGGCGGTGATCCCGGTGGTCCTCGGCGGGTGGAGGGTGGCTGGCCGGGATGGGTAGGTCCTCTG
>Ga0209061_1002831_pt1 | contig 20507 bp, 17 predicted proteins | sample Coa_R1_10_FD_187157 | JGI IMG/M metagenome (GOLD analysis project Ga0209061, IMG submission 187157) | Surface soil microbial communities from Centralia Pennsylvania, which are recovering from an underground coalmine fire - Coalmine... | ecosystem: Environmental > Terrestrial > Soil >...
CCGTACGAGCGGGTGAGCGGGCGGGTGACGTACAGTCAGCAGATCTTGCTGGAGCACGGGTGGATCACGGAGGGGCGGGGGCTGGGGATCGACCGGCCCGGCTCCGGCTACAGCCAGATCTAGCCACTACTCGGCAGGCCGATATCGATCCTGGCGCCGGCCAGACTCATCGCCCACGCCCCCTGTCCGGGTAGTAGCTGGCCGGTGTAGCGCGGTCCGTCGAGCGGATTGTAGGTAAACACCGCGTCGGCGCCGATCACCGGTAGTACGCGCGTGCCGCTGGGATTGCCGATCAGCACCCACTTTCCCGGCGGCAGATCGACCGCGATATGCAGCGTTCCCTCGGCAAGCGTCAGCGTTCTGGCAAGCGGAAAATACGCCCAGTAGCCTGCCCCCGCCATCGCGGGCGTGCCCGCGGGCAACGCGACGTAGCCAGCATCATCGGGGCCAAGGGCGTACAACGGCCCCTCGGCGCCGGCGAAGCGGGTACCCTCCGGCCCCGCCACAATGCTCCAGCCGGCGTGATAGGTCACCGCCCGCTGCTCACGTGCCAGAGCAGCTGCCGGCCTGGCTAGCATCAGCGCGAGCGGCAACGCGAGCACGCGCCGGCGGTCGATGCGGATCGAGTGCGATCGTGCCATGCCGTACTCTCCGGTCGGGGCGTCGCGCTGTAGCATACACGGGGAGGCGGCATATGCGCTGGAACGCCGAACGCTTCGAATGGGAAGGGGAGACACCCGAAGGTCTTCCCATCGCCGTGGCGGGCGAGGCGTTCATGGACGCCGTCGCGTTCTACTTGCTCGAACACTACGGCGACGCGGCCGAGGGCTATACGGAGGCCCAGGTGCGCGAGGCGAACGCGGCGCTCCACGAGCCGGGTGCATGGCTGCCCGGCATGCCGGGCGTACGCGTGCGCGAATAACGCCTCGCGCGCCGTTCGGAAGAGGCATTCGCAAGTCCGAACCGGCGCGTATACTGGGCGATGCGCCTGCGGCAACAAAACGGCCGCCTTTGCAGCGCGGGAGCGAGCATGGCAGAAAGCAACAATGACTTCGGCCTGGTAGACGCGATCGGGGCGGAAGCGATCGGCCGCCCTGGCCAGCGAACGTTCCGGCTGATCGCGCGCTCCGGCGGAGCGTACGCCTCGATCTGGCTGGAAAAAGAGACGCTGATCGCCCTCGGACAAGCTCTGCAGCAGATGATCGTGCGGCTCGGACGCCCGAGCGCAAGTCGGCGTGCCCCGTTGCTCTCGGGTGATGAGGTGCCCTCCGACCCCGAGGTGCAGTTCCGCTGTGGCAACCTCGGTCTGAGCTACGACGAGGCGCAGGAAGAGTTCACACTCTTCGCCTTCGCCGCCGACGCCGACGAAGAAGCGATCCCGGAATGGTCGGGGCGGATCACGGTGCCGCAAGCGCGCTCGTTGAGCCGCGTGATCGAGCAACTCGCCGAGGCGGGGAGGCCGAAGTGCCCGCTGTGCACCGCCGTCCTCGATGGCCCTGTCCATATCTGCCCGCGGGCAAACGGCCATGCGCGCGAGCTGACGAACGGCTGAGGCAGCGAGGCGATGCCCGAGATCGCGGTGAACGGCACCGTGTTGCACTACGAGGAGCAAGGTAGTGGCGAACCGCTGGTGCTCCTCCATGGCGGTGGCGGCACGGCCCTGCTGCACTTCAAGCACGAGATCCCCGCGCTCGCAGAGCGCTACCGCGTGATCGCGCCCGATCTGCGCGGCTACGGTCGCTCCTCGCCTCCGCGCGACTTCCCGCCCGGCTTCTACGCGCGCGATGCCGCCGATATGGCGGCGCTCATCCAGGCGCTGGGGATCGCCCCGGCGCACCTCTGCGGCTTTAGCGACGGGGGCATCGTCGCGCTGCTGCTCGCCGCCGATTATCCCGAAACGGCGCGCACGCTTGCCGTCTGGGGCGCGGAGGCCCGTATCCTGCCGCAAGAGCGCGCCGCCTGGGGACCGATCACCGACTGGCGCTCCTGGCCAGACCACATCGTGCAGCGCTTTATCGAAGCGCAAGGGCCGCTCAACTGGCCCGGCATCCTCGAACGGATGCTGGAGGGATACAACCGCGAGCTGGATACGGGCGGCAATATCGTCGCCGATCGGCTCGACCGCATCCGCTGCCCGGCGCTGATCATGCATGGCGATCTGGATGAGGTCGTGCCAGTGGAGCATGCATACGAACTGAGCCGGGCGATCCGCGGCGCGCGGCTGCGCATCTTCCCCGGCGCCAAACATGCTCTTCATCGCGAACGCCACGCCGAGCTGCTCGCCGAGATCCATGCCTTTCTCGCGCAGCACGGCGCGAGCGGCGCGCGTGAATCTTCAGCAGGAGCGAAGGAATGAGCGAAGCGAAGCTGCGCGTCGGCTGCATCGGCCTAGGGATCATGGGCCGGCCGATGGCCCTCAACGTACTCAAGGCCGGGTTTCCGGTCGTGGCCTGGAACCGCAGCGATAACGAGCGGTTGCGCGAGGTGCTGGCCGCCGGCGCCACACGCGGAGCCTCCCCAGCCGACGTCGCACGTCAGGTCGATATCGTCCTCACCAACGTGACCGATTCACCCGATGTTGAAGCGGTGATCCTGGGCGAAAACGGCGTGATCCACGGTGCGCATCCGGGACTGATCGTGGTGGATAACAGCACGATCTCGCCCGAGGTGACGCGGCGTATCGGTGCGGCGCTGGCAGAGAGAGGTGTGCGGATGCTCGACGCGCCGGTCAGCGGCGGCGAGCGCGGCGCGATCGCGGGCACGCTGTCGATCATGGTCGGAGGCGATAGCGAAGTCCTCGAACGCGCGCGGCCGGTGCTGGCAGCAATGGGTTCGACGATCGTGCACTGCGGGCCGCTGGGCGCCGGCCAGACGGTAAAGCTCTGCAACCAGATCGCCGTGGGGCTGCACAATCTGGCGATGAGCGAAGCGCTGGTGCTGGCAGCCAAAGCGGGCGTCAGCGTCGATCGCATGGTCGAAGCAGTGGCCGCGGGTGCGGGCGGCTCGTGGGCGATGTCCAACCTCGCGCCGCGGGTGCTGCGTCGCGATTTCGCGCCCGGGTTCAAGCTTGGCTTGCAACAGAAGGACCTGCGGCTAGCGCTGGAGGCGGGACGGGCGGCCGGCGTGCCGCTGCCCGGCACTGCGCTTGTGCACCAGCTCTACCAGGCGCTGGAGACGCGCGGGCTGGGCGACGAGGGGAACCAGGCGCTGGTCAAAGCGCTGGAGCTGCTCGCCGACGTCGAGGTGCGCGGCAACGAAGTCTAGGCTAATCTCTCATTTCTCGTCCACGCGCTCACCTGTCTACTGTTGCGTCACCGCGAAGCTGCAATAAAATGCAGTAATGGGGGAGTGCGCTTGCAATAATAAGCAAGACGCAATTCCTTCATGTTCCATGCAAGGATGCACCGCGATGCAGATGATACCCACTGCAACCGAGAGCAGACCGAGCCGACGTTCGCTTCGTTTCCCCTTCACGCGCGGCGAGGTTGGGCGGCTCTCTGCCATGTACGGCTTCATCGGTTTGCTGCACCTGCTTGGCTGGGGATTCTTTCTCTACTACTCCCGCAGCTTCGGTGCGGTCTACGCCGGCGCGGGCGCACTCGCCTACGGCTTCGGTCTGCGCCACGCCTTCGACGCCGACCATATTTCTGCTGTCGATGACAGCACGCGGTTTATTATCCAGCGTGGCAAGCATCCTCTGGGCGTGGGCTTCTTCTTCTCGCTTGGCCATTCCACGATTGTTTTCCTGCTCTCACTCGGCCTGGCCATCGCTGCGCGTGCCGTGCAGTCTCACATCCCCACACTGCAAACGTACGGTAGTGTGATCGGCGCAACGGTTTCGGGCACGTTCCTCTGGATCGTCGGCCTGTTGAACCTCACCATCCTACTCGGCATCGTCAAAGTTTACCGTGATATGAAACGGGGCACGTACAACCGTGAGCATCTCGAAGAGCTGCTCACCCAGCGCGGATTCATGAACCGGCTGCTGGGCAGCCGCTTCCGCAACTTCATCTCTTCTAGCTGGCAGATGTACCCGATCGGCGTTCTGTTTGGCCTCGGGTTCGACACCGCGACGGAGATCGGTTTGCTCGGCATCACCGCCGGCGCGGCGACAACCGCTCACGGCGAAGGCGGCCGCAGCCTACCCGTGCTCGGCATTCTGGCGTTACCGATTCTGTTCGCAGCAGGTATGTCGCTCATGGACACGACAGATGGCGTGTTTATGGCGAAAGCGTACCGCTGGGCGTTCACCAGCCCTCTGCGCAAGGTCTACTACAATATGACGACGACCGGCCTTTCGGTGTTCGTTGCACTTGCTATTGGTACCATCGAATACCTTCAGGTTGTCTCGTCACAACTCAATATCGATAACCCCTTCTTCAACTGGCTAAACAACCTTGATTTCGAAACCCTTGGGTACGGTATTGTCGCGATTTTCCTATTCACCTGGATCGGTTCCGTAGTACTCTTCAAACTTCGCCGCATTGAAGAGCGCTACGGCACGTTTGAGACCCAGATCGAGTGAGCGTATCACCAGCACGTACGCTTGCCCATCGCCTTCAGCGTTTGGTGCAGTCGATAACCGCGCCAAACGCACTTTCATTCCTGTTGCCTGGCAGGCGGCCACCCCTCACAATCAGCGTGGAAGACCACCGGGAGCACGCGCGTGCAGATCGCCGATATCCAGCGCTTGCTGGCCGAACGCGAGATCGATGGCTGGCTTTTCTGCGACTTCCGCCGCTCGAACCCGATCGCCTACCAGGTTCTTGGCCTCCGTGCTGAGATCGTGACGCGGCGCTGGTACTACTTCATCCCCGCTCGCGGCGAACCGCGTGGCCTCGTGAGCGCGCTCGAACCGCGCGTGCTCGACACGCTGCCAGGGGAGAAGCGCGTCTACCGCACCTGGCAGGAGCGCGAGGCGCTGCTCGCCGCGCTGCTCGAAGGCGCCCACCGCATCGCCGTCGAATACTCGCCGCGCAACGCCATCCCCTACGTCTCCCGCGTCGATGCTGGCACGGTCGAGTTGCTGCGCGCCCTCGGTAAAGAGGTCGTCAGCAGCGCCGATCTCGTGCAGCACACCGTTGCGATCTGGACCGCTGCCCAGCTCCAGAGCCATCTAGACGCCTCGGCAGCGATCATGCACGAGAAAGACCGCGCCTTCGCCTTCATCGCCGACGAGCTGCGCGCCGGGCGCGCCCCCACCGATTACGCTGTGCAGCAACGCATGTGGGAAGGGTTCCGCGCCGCTGGCCTCGTTGCCGACCATCCGCCGATCGTTGCCACCAATGCCAACGCCAGCAACCCACACTACACGCCCACCGCTGAAACAGCGACGCCGATCCGCCGCGGCGATCTGGTGCTGATCGATTTTTGGGCGAAGCTCGATACGCCCGATGCCGTCTACGCCGACCACACCTGGATGGCCTACGCGGGCGACACCGTCCCTGAGCGCTTCGCCGCGATCTTCGCGCTCGTGGCGCAGGCGCGCGATGCCGCGATCGCGCTGGTGCGCGAACGGATGGCCGCGGGCGCGCCGCTGCATGGCTACGAAGTCGATGACGCGGCCCGCGCCGTCATCGAGGCCGCGGGGTACGGCGAATGGTTCGTGCATCGCACCGGCCACAACATCGGCAACGAGGTCCACGGCGATGGCGCGCACATGGACAATTACGAGACGCACGATGAGCGCCTCGTCCTGCGCCGCACCTGCTTCTCGATCGAGCCGGGCATCTACCTGCCCGAGTTCGGCGTGCGCAGCGAAGTCAACGTCTATGTTGGCGCCGATGGCTCGGTGACAGTGACGGGCGGACCGCAGCAAGCGATTGTGCCGCTGCTGTGAGCGAGGGTGTAACGAGCTTTCTTCCCGCCAACACCGCGCGATCCTCGCCCGGGCACTCGACAACGGCTACGGTGGGAAGGGACGCGGTTGATCTGTATCCTCCGCGGAGACGCAGACAATGGCAGATGTCCCGCTTGTTCAGGTGTACAGCCACGAGCGTTGAAGCGCCTGCCGCGTCACGAAGGAGTTCCTTCGCGAGCTGGCGGTGCCGTTCGTCGTGCGCGATCTCACCCGCGATGCCGCAGCGCGCACGGAGTTTCTGCGGCGTGGTTTTCGCCTGCCGCCGGTCGTGGTTGTAGGCGATGATGCCGTTGAAGGCTTCGATCCCGAGCGGATAGAGGCGTTACTCGCCGCCGCCGGCCTGCTTTGACAGTGGAGATTAAAGAGAAAACGCGCAGGTGCCGGTCATCGTGCCGGCATCTGCGCGTTTGCCTGAATCAGGAGCCGCGACGTCGCGAAGGGCAGCGCGCTAGCGCATCCGGGCGGCCCGTTCAGCAGCCTTGCGCGCGGCGCGCGCGCGCTTGCGCGCGGCCTTCTGCTTGATCAAACGCTCCTGTTCGTGGTGCGAGATGAAGTGACGGCGGCGTTTGACCTCGCGCAGAATGCCCTCGCGCTGAACGGCTTTCGTGAAACGGATAACGAGCTGCTCCGGCGTTTCGCCCTCCCGCGGTGTCACGATCAGCATGTGTACAGCTTCTTCTCCTGCTGGTGCAACGCTTCTTTCTCTCTGGTTGACAGCAAAACTATCGTAGCCGTTCGTGCTCAGGTGCGCAATCACGTCAAGAGGCACAGGGCGAGATCCATCTGCTGGTATCCGCCAGCGGTAGCATGGCGGGCGCGCACGGCTACCGGTAGTCTGGACAGTGCATCCATGCGCAACCGAGCTTCGCATGGGCCAAGGAGGATGAACGTGGCCGCGCCTGCTGTCGCCCCTTTCGCAACCGCCATTGAGATGTTGCGCGCGCTCAACACCCGCGCCATCTCCGCCGTGGAGCTGCTCGACCTGCATATCGCGCGGATCGAACGTCTCAACCCCACTCTCAACGCCATCGTCACTTTCGACTTCGAACGGGCGCGCGCTGCGGCAAAAGCAGCCGATGATGCGCGCGCTCGCGGCGACGATCGCCCGCTGCTCGGTCTGCCGCTCACGATCAAAGACTGCATCGATGTCGCCGGCCTGCCGACGACCTCTGGTCTTGTCGAACGCCGCGACCACCGCCCCGATCGCGATGCCCCGCTCGTGCACCGCGTGAAAGAAGCTGGCGGCGTGATCATGGGCAAGACGAACGTGCCGCCGCTCGCGGGCGACTGGAACGCCGATAACCCGCTCTTCGGTCGCACGAACAACCCCTGGAACCTGGAGCGCGTACCAGGCGGTAGCACTGGCGGCGGCGCCGCCGCACTGGCTGCTGGCCTCACACCGCTGGAGTTCGGCAGCGATATCGGCGGATCGATCCGCGTGCCAGCCGCGATGTGCGGCGTGTTCGGCCACCGGCCGAGCTGGACGGCCGTCCCCGCCAGTGGCCATTACCCCGGTTTTACCCTGCCCAATCCCGCCAACGTGCTCAACGTGCTTGGCCCGCTGGCCCGCAGCGCCGCCGATCTCGAGCTGGCGCTCGCCGTCGTTGCCGGGCCAGAACCCGGCCACGATGTCGCCTGGCGCTTGCACTTGCCACCGCCGCGCCACGAGCGTCTCGCCGAGTTCAGCGTGGCGATGCTGCCGCCCATTCCCTGGGCGCCGCTCGATGAGGCCGTCGAAGCCACGATGGAGAAGGTTATGGAGACGCTAGCGCGGGCAGGGGCGACCGTCGCCCCCGCGCAGCCGAACGGCTTCGGCGATTGGCGCGCGCACTTTGAGCTGTACGAAAAGCTCCTCGGCATCGCGCTGACCGCCGACCTCACGCCGGAGGAACGGGCACGCCAGGCGGCGATGCTCGACGATCTCGACGATCCTCTCTGGCGCGGCTACGCTGCCGGCCTGCGCGCCAGCGCGCCTGACGCGGTGCACTGGCTCTCCGACCGCGAGCTGTACCGCGAAGAGTTCCGCACCTTCTTCCGTCGCTGGGATATCTTGATTGCGCCCATCACCCCGCGCGCCGCCTATCCGCACCCCGATCTGCATATCCCGATGCCGCTGCGCCGCCTGCAGATCGCCGGCCGCGAGCAGCCCTACTCGCTGCAGATCGTCTACCCACAGGTGGCGATCCTGTGTGGCCTACCGGCAACAGCTTTCCCCGCCGGTACCGATGGCGAAGGGCTACCCATCGGCCTGCAGGCGATCGGACCGTTCCTCGAGGACCGCACAACGCTGCGCTTCGTCGAGCTGCTCTCGACCGAGATCGGCGGCTTCCGTCGGCCGCCCGGCTACGACTGAGCCGCCCGCCTTGCGCATCCGGCGGGCGCGGGCTACGATCCCGTCAACTGCATACACGCCGCGGGCGCGGGCAAGCCGGTGCAAGTCCGGCGCAGACGCGCTACTGTAACCGGAACCGCTTTCCGGAAGCCAGAAAACCCGCCCGCGGTAGGCAGCTCGTTCGGAGCCTCGCGACGGGGTGAGAGTTGCCAGGCCGCGCCGCTCTGCCTTCTCGGCGGGACGCGCCGCCCGGCGCTCTCGCCCCCGAGAAGGTGGAGGGGTCGTGACCCGCAACCTCGTCTACCGCGCCGACGGCAAGCTCGTCAACGTCGTCCGCAAACAGGGCCATCTCTTCGTGTGCGTCACGGGTTGCTGCTGCGGTCACACCGAGCGCGGCTTCGCGCCCGTGCCCGTCGATCTTCTCCACGAAGAGTGGGAGCGCCGCAAGCTGCGCAACAAGGTTCATTTGACGCAGGCGGGCTGCCTCGGCCCCTGCCCGCTGGCGAACGTGGCGATGCTGCTCTTCGACGGCCGCCACATCTGGTTTCATTCGCTCAACAGCGCCGAGCTCGTGCTCGCGCTCTACGACTACATCGAGGCGATGCTGGCAGCGCAGGCGTACCTGCCACCGCCGCCCGTCCTTGCGCCGTTCACGTTCACCTCGTTTACGTGGGACGGCCCCGAAAGCGAACGCCATGTGCCTCGCCGCGCCGAAGAGCGCCCGGCGGTAGCTCGCGACGGTATCCTGTTTCTCAGCCACGCCGATACGGATCTGCTCGTCCTCGCGCGGCTGGCCGAGGCGCCGTCAGCAGACGAGGGCCACGCGCCCGAGCCGCTGCCGCCGATCCGCGCCTTTAACCTCGCGCACCTGGCCACCGACGCCGATAGCGATGCGTTCCTCGACGCCGAACTGCCCCGCGCCGCGATCGTCGTGCTACGCCTGCTCGGCGGGCGCGAGAGCTTTGCACGCGGCATCGATCGGATCGTCGCCGAGGCCGAACGCGAGGGGTTCTGGGTGGTAGCGCTGCCTGGCACCGATACGCTGGACCCCGAACTGACCGCGTTGTCGAACGTCGGCGTACCGGTGGCGCACGAGTTCGCCGCGTATCTGCATTGCGGCGGCATCGAAAACTACCGCCAGGGGCTGCGCTTCCTCTGCGACCATCTGCTCGCCACCGGCTACGGCTACGATCCTCCCCGCCCGCAGCCACGCTGGGGCGTTTATCATCCCGATATCTCCCTGCCGCCCGAGGAGGCGCTCGCTGCCTGGCACGCCCGCCACGATCCGAGTCGGCCGGCGGTTGGCCTCCTCTTCTACCGCGCCCATTACCTCGCGGGCAACACTGCCTTCGTCGACGCAATCGTGCGCCGCTGCGAGACGGCCGGTATCGACGTGCTGCCCGTCTTCGCCTACTCGCTCAAGGAGCCGGGCGAGGCTGGCCTGCCTGCGCCGTTCACACCGTTCTTTCGCGATGGCCAGCCCGGGATCGACCTCCTCATCTCGACCATGTCGTTCGCGATGGGGGGCATCGATCCCGAAACCGCGGCACTGTCGGACTGGGGCGCGGACGCACTCGCGCGTCTCGACGTGCCCGTGGTGCAGGCGATCGCCGCAACCAGCCCCCGCGCTGCGTGGGAGGTGTCGCTGCGCGGTCTGACACCGATCGACGCGGCGATGAACGTCGCCATCCCCGAGTTCGATGGCCGCATCATCACCGTGCCCGTCTCGTTCAAAGAGGCAGAGGGACAGGGCCCTGCCCGCTACGTACCCGACGCGGAGCGGATCGAGCGGCTCGTGGAGATCGTGACACGGCTCATCACCCTGCGTCGCAAGCCGAACAGCAAGAAGCGGATCGCGATCGTCCTGACCAATCAGGCGGCGCGCGCCAGCCGGATCGGCAACGCGGTGGGGCTCGACGCCCCCGCCTCGCTGATCGCGCTGCTTCATGCTCTTCACGCTTCGGGATACCATGTCGAGAACGTGCCAGAGACGGGCGACGAGCTGATCGCGGCGCTGATCGCTCGCTGTTCGTACGACACAGAGGTGCTGACCGAGGAGCAGCTCACCCAGGCGGCTGCGCGCGTACCGGCCGAGCAGTACGCGGCGTGGTTCGCTGGGCTTGCGCCGCAGAGCCAGCGCGAGATATCCGAGCGCTGGGGTGCGCCGCCCGGGGAAGCATACGTCCACGACGACGCAATCGCGCTCGCTGGTTTACGCTTTGGCAACATCTTTGTGGCGCTGCAGCCCCCGCGCGGCTATGGCATGGATCCCAACGCGATCTACCACCTGCCCGATCTGCCGCCCCCGCACAACTATCACGCGCTCTACCGCTGGCTGCGCGATCCCGCTGGTTTCGGCGCCGATGCGATCGTCCATATGGGCAAGCATGGCACGCTGGAGTGGCTGCCCGGCAAGGCAACCGGCCCTGGCCCGGCCTGCTACCCGGACCAGTTCCTGGCCGGGCTCCCCCTCGTCTACCCGTTCATCATCAACGACCCCGGCGAGGGCACGCAGGCGAAGCGCCGCGCCCACGCGGTCATCGTGGACCATATGACCCCGCCGATGACCAGCGCCGGCGCGTACGGCGACCTTGCCGAGCTGGCGCAGCTCATCGACGAGTACTACCAGGTCGAGCTGCTCGACCCGGCGAAGGTGCCGCTGCTGCAAAAGCAGATCTGGGACGTGCTACAACGCGCCAATCTAGGCAGCGATCTCGAAGCGTTGTTGAACGCCAACTCCAGCGGCCACACCCACGAGTGGGATGCCACGCTCACCGAAGACGGCACGCCCGTCTCGATGACGGAGATGCGCGGTAAAGATTTCGCCCACCTGCTACAGGAGATCGACGGCTACCTGTGCGAGCTTGCCGGGGCGCAGATCCGCGACGGCCTGCACGTGCTCGGTCAGGTGCCGGCGGGCGAGCAGCTGATCGAGACGCTCTTTCACCTCACCCGCCTGCCGAATCTCGACCTTCCGGCGCTGCCCGATGCGCTGGCCATGTTGCTCGGCATCGATCCTGAGACGCTGCGCAGCGCTCCGGGCCGCAGACTCGGTATCCCCTCACCGAGCGGCGAGCGTGCAGGCGAGGACGTTCTCGACATCCCCGAAGCAAGCCGCGCGCTCCTAGCAGCAACGCTGGACCGCCCGCTACTGACAGTCGGCGACGCGGCAACCGCCGTGGACGAGCTGTGCAAAGCGCTGCTACGCGCTCTCGCCGAGCGAGACTTCGCGCCCGACGCGATCGACACCGCGCTCGCCACCGTCGTGCCACTTGCACCGTCCTCTCTCGCGGCGCCAGCAGCGGAGGCGCGCACAGATGTCACGCGCGTGCTGGTGGCGATCTGCGAGCGTATCCTGCCCGATCTGCGCCGCATTCCGGATGAGATCACGCGCGTGCTCGATGCGCTCGCCGGGCGATACATCCCGCCCGGGCCGTCCGGCGCGCCGACGCGCGGCATGGCGCACGTGCTGCCGACGGGTCGCAACTTCTACGGCGTCGATCCGCGCGCCATCCCCAGCGTCGCCGCCTGGAGCACGGGCCAGGCGCTGGCGAACGAACTGATCGCCCGGCACCTGCGCGAAGAGGGTCGCTATCCCGAGACAGTCGGGATTAGCATCTGGGGGACGAGCGCGATGCGCACCCATGGCGACGACATCGCCGAGGTCTTCGCCTTGTTAGGCGTGCGCCCACGCTGGCAACCCGAGAATCGCCGCCTGCTCGGCGTGGACGTGATCCCGCTGCACGAACTGGGACGTCCGCGCATCGACGTTGTGTGCCGCATCTCGGGGTTCTTCCGCGATGCTTTCCCGCACCTGATCCACGCTATCGACGAAGCGGTGCGCATCGTCGCCGCCCTCGATGAGCCGGAGGAGCAGAACTACGTGCGTCGTCACGCGCTCGCCGCACGGCAGCGCTTCGCGACCGGTGGCCTGCCTGAGCGCGACGCCGAGGAGCGGGCGTTGCTGCGTGTGTTCGGCCCCAAACCAGGTAGCTACGGTGCGGGGATTCTGCCGCTGATCGACGAGCGCAACTGGCAGGGCGTGGCCGATTTCGCCGAGGCGTATGTGAACTGGGGCGGTTACGCCTACACGGCGCGCAGCTACGGCACCGACGCCCGTGACGCCTTCCGCCACGCGCTGGCCGGCGTCAGCGTCGCGGTCAAGAACCAGGACAACCGCGAGCACGACATCTTCGACTCCGACGATTACCTCCAGTTCCACGGCGGCATGATCGCCACGATCCGCGCACTGACCGGCCGCGCGCCACGCAAGTTCTTCGGCGACAGCGCTGATCCGCGCCGCGTGCGCGTGCGCGACCTGAAAGAAGAGGCGCTGCGCGTCTTCCGCAGCCGCGTCGTCAACCCGAAGTGGCTGGAATCGATCCGCCGCCACGGCTACAAGGGCGGCCTCGAAATGGCCAGCACTGTCGATTACCTCTTCGGCTACGATGCGACGGCCGATATCGTCGATGATTGGATGTACGAGCAACTTGCCCGGCAGTACGTGCTGTCCGAGGAGCAACGCGAGTTCTTGCGTCGGAGCAACCCCTGGGCGCTGCGCGATATCGCTTCCCGCCTGCTCGAAGCCGCCGAGCGCGGTTTGTGGGAACAACCCGACCCGGCGCTGCTCGACGACCTGCGCGCGGCCTACCTCGAAGCCGATGCCGACCTCGAAGGAGCCGTTTCGTGAACCGTCCGCTCTACCCCTTCACCGCCATCGTCGGCCAGGAGCGCATGCGGCTGGCGTTGCTGCTCCATGCGGTCGATCCGGCGCTGGGCGGCGTGCTCGTGCGCGGCCCCAGGGGCACGGCGAAATCGACCGCGGTGCGCGCGCTGGCCGCCCTGCTGCCCGAGATCGCGTGCGTGGCCGATTGCCCCTTCGGCTGCGATCCCGCCGACCTCGCCGCCGCCTGCGATGGCTGCGCCGCGCGTATCCGCGCCGGCGAGCAACTCCCCGTAGCGCGACGGCGCGTGCCCGTCGTCGATCTCCCCATCGGCGCAACCGAAGATCGCGTCGTGGGTAGTCTCGACATCGAAGCAGCGATCGGCGAGGGCGCGCGTCGCTTCGAGCCGGGCCTGCTCGCGCGCGCCAATCGCGGCATCCTCTACATCGACGAAGTCAATCTGCTTGGTGACCATCTCGTCGATCTGCTCCTGGACGCCGCTGCGATGGGGCGCAACTACGTCGAGCGCGAGGGCGTCTCCGTTTCGCATCCGGCGCGGATCATGCTCATCGGCACGATGAACCCCGAGGAAGGCGATCTCCGCCCGCAACTGCTCGACCGCTTCGCCCTGGCGGTCGAAGTCGAGGGTTTGCTCGATCCGGCGTTGCGCGTCGAAGCAGCGCGCAACCGCCTCGCCTTCGAACGCGATCCGCACACCTTCATCGCCGCGCACGCCGCGGCCGAGAGCGCCGAACGCGAGCGGCTGGAGCACGCCCGCGCCCTGTTGCCCCGTGTCGTCCTGCCCGACGCTATCGCCGAACTGATCGCGCACCTGTGCGCGGCCTGCGGCGCCGATGGGCTGCGCGCCGACCTCGCGCTGCACCGCGCCGCGACCGCCCTCGCGGCCTATCGTGGCCACGAGATCGTCTCGGAGGAGGACGTGCGCGCGGTGGCCGAGATGGTGCTCGCCCACCGCCGCCGCCGCACGCCGTTCGAGCAACCGGGCATGAGCGCCGAGGAGATCGACGAAGCGATCGCACGCTTCAAAGAAAGCCACGCCGCTCCGCCGCGCGACGGTGGGGATAACCCCGCGCCACCAGCACAGGCGAGCACGCCTGCGCACGGCTCGCCCGAGAGCGCCGCGCGGTTACCAGCCTCACCCACGCAGAATGCATCGACCGCACCGTCGCCGCGCGCCATACTCGGTACGCCGACCACCCCGCCGCGTCTCCGCGTCGATGCGCCCGGCGCGCCGCTCGCTCTCACGCTGCCTGCCGGGCGGACACGCCGTGCGGAGACAGCGGGGCGGCACGATCGTGCTGCCTCCGGCCAGCGTGGCGGCATCGCCGGTACGATCCCATGGCACGAAGGTGCGGAGCTTGCCCCCGCGGCAACGCTGCGCGCGGCCGCTCTGTACCAGCGCGCGCGCCGCGAGCGGCAGGATGAGAGGGTAGCGGACTCGCGGCCGGCACTGCTGGTACGCCGCGAAGACTTGCGCGCCTACCGGCGGCAAGGGCGCACCGGCAATTTGGCGCTGTTCGTTGTCGATGCCAGCGGTTCGATGGGCGCGCGGCGGCGTATGGCGCTCGCCAAAGGCGCGGTGCTCGGTTTGCTGCTCGATGCCTACCGCAAGCGCGATCAGACGGGCCTGATCGCCTTCCGAGACCGCGGCGCCGAGCTGATCCTGCCCCCCACCAACAGCGTCGATCTAGCGCAGCGTTGCCTCGCGGATCTCCCTACCGGCGGGCGCACGCCGCTGGCCGCGGCCCTGCACCTCGCGCGAGCAACGATTCTGCGCGCGCTGCGCAAGCCACGGCCGCTACGTCCGCTGCTGATCCTCGTCTCCGACGGCCGCGCTAACGCCGCGCCGCAAGGACTCGACCCGTGGCAAGCGGCGCGCACTGCCGCAGCGGCGATCCGCGCCGAGGGCTGGCCTAGCGTCGTGATCGACACGGAGGAAAGGCGCTCGGGTGCTGGCCTGGCGCGCCAGATCGCGGCCTGGCTCGGCGCACGGTATATACATATCGATGCGGAAGAACGTCTCCCCGCTTGGAGCCCGGCCTGATGCAAAACGACGCGCGGATGCGACACCCGGAACCCACGGCGCAAACGCTCGTCGAGCGGTACGCGCTGCCTCCCGATGAGATCGAGCGGCGCAGCCTGGCCTACGTTGAGCACGCCCTAGACAGCCGCTTTACCGATCCGCGCGAACGCCAGGTAGCTGGCCGGGTCTGTTACGCCGCGGGCGACCTGTCCCTGGCCGAAAGCCTGCGCTTCACACCAGGGGCCGTCGCCATCGGGGTGCAGGCTCTGCAACGTAGCTGCGTCCTCTGCGTCGATGTGCGCATGGTAGCGGCGGGTCTCGATGCGCGGCGGCTCGAACGGCTTGGCTGCCAGGTCATCTGCGCGATCGAGGCGCCTGAAGCGGCCGCGCGCGCGCGGGAGAGCGGTCTCCCGCGCGCCGTCGAGGCCATGCGTCTCGTTGCGGCACATCTCGATAGCGCGATCTGCACGATCGGCAACGCGCCAACGGCGCTTCTCGCCTTGCTCGACCTGATCGACGCGGGCGTCGCGCGGCCAGCGCTGATCGTCGGCATGCCGGTGGGATTCGTCGCCGCCGCCGAGGCAAAAGCGGAACTTGCGCGCCGTTCGATCCCATCGATCACGCTCGCGGGCACGCGCGGCGGCTCGCCGCTGGCCGCCGCGGCCGTGAACGCGCTCCTGCGCCTCGCCTGCCCCACACTGGGAGAGGAGCCATGAACGACGACGGCGAGATGACGATCGTGCGGCGTCGCGGCCTGCGCACGGGCTGGACGACGGGCACCTGCGCCACCGCCGCGGCGCGCGCGGCAACGGTAGCGCTGTTGCAGGGCGCGCCGGTCGAGCACATCACCGTGCACCTGCCATCGGGACAACCGGTCGCGTTCGCCCTGCACACCTGCGTTATCGAAGGAGAGCGTGCCCGCGCATCGGTGATCAAAGACGCGGGCGACGATCCCGACGTGACGCACGGCGCGGAGATCGTTGCCACCGTTTGGTGGAGCGACCAGCCTGGCGAGATCGAGCTGCGCGGCGGCAAAGGTGTCGGCACGGTCACACGACCGGGTCTGGGGCTCGAGGTCGGCGGGCCGGCGATCAACCCGGTGCCGCGCCGCATGATCACCAGCGAAGTTCAGGATGCCGCAGGCGCGGCGCTGGCCAAATGCGGCCTTGTCGTCGAGATCAGCGTGCCAGCTGGCGAGGAACTGGCGCGCAAAACGCTGAACCCGCGCCTCGGCATCATCGGCGGCATCTCCATTCTCGGCACGACGGGGATCGTCAAACCCTATTCGACCGCCTCGTACCGCGCCAGCGTGCTGCAGGGGATCGATGTCGCTGCCGCGAACGGCGTTCGCGAAGTAGTGCTGAGCACGGGCGGACGCAGCGAAGCCTTTGCGCAGCGGCTGCTGACCGATCTGCCCGAGCTCGCGTTCATCGAGATGGGCGAATTCACGGGCCACGCGCTCAAGCAATGCGTCAAGCGCGGCATCGTCCTCGCGCATCTTGCCGGCATGATCGGCAAGTTCAGCAAGATCGCGCAGGGACACTTCATGACGCACGTGGCGGGCAACAAGGTCGATCCGGCGTTCCTGGCACGACTCGCCGCTGAAGCGGGCGCGCCCCAGGAGCTTCAGCAGGCGATCGCGCAGGTGAACACCGCCCGCCACGCCCAAGAGCTGGCGCAGGCGGCGGGGTTCCACACCTTTTTCGAGCGCGTGGCCGGAGCAACCGCCCGCTCATGTTCGGCGTACGTGCAGGGCAAGGTCGGCATCGACGTGATCCTGTTCGATTTCGATGGCACGGTGCTCGCCCGCGCCGTCAGGCAGATGCAGGAGGTCGCGCCGTGAGCGCTCGAACGCGCGCTGCGTCATCGCCCGCGCGGGCCGAGGAAAAGCCGTGGCCGGTGGTGCACGTCATCGGTATCGGCGAGGAGGGAGCGTCCAGTCTCGGCGCGGCAGAGCGGGAGCTGATCGCGCGCGCCGATCTGCTCTGCGGCGGCACACGCCATCTGGCGTTCTTTCCCGACCACCCCGCCGAGCGGATCGTGATCCGCAACAATGTCGCCCAGCTCGCCGAGCAGCTACGCTATGCGCCAGGTCAACGCCGCGCCGTCGTGCTCGCGTCGGGCGATCCGTGCTTCTTCGGTATCGGCCCGCTGTTGGCACGGGCGCTCGGCCGCGACCGCGTGCAGATCCATCCGCACCTCTCCGCCGTGGCGCTGGCCTTCAACCGCCTCGCGCTCGCCTGGCACGATGCGACGATCCTCAGCGCGCATGGCCGCCCGCTCGAGACGATCATCGCGCCCGCGCTGGCAGCGGCGCGGATGGCGATCCTCACCGAACCAGAGCCAAATACGCCGGGCGCCGTGGCGCGCGCCCTGCTCGACGCCGGCATGGAGCCAGACGCCCGCGCCTGGGTCTGCGAACGGCTGGGCGGGCCGGCGGAACGGATTGTGGCCATCCGCCTCGACGAGCTGCCTGGTCACGCGTTCGATCCGCTCAACGTCCTCGTGATCGACCGCGATCCCGCGCGCGTCGCAGTGCCCCGGCCGGAGTTCGGCCTGCCCGACACCGCGTACGAGAGCTTGCGCGGGCAGATCACCAAAAGCGAGGTGCGCGCCGTGACCCTTGCCCGGATCGCGCCGTGGCGCGCCGCCGTGGCCTGGGACATCGGCGCGGGTAGCGGCGCGCTCGCGCTGGAGATGGCCGGTTTGATGCCCACCGGGCGGGTCTACGCCATCGAGCGCGACGCCGAACAGATCGCCATCCTGCGCCGCAACCTGGCCGCGCACCCACGTGCCAACCTGACCATCGTTGCCGGCGCTGCGCCTGCTGCGCTGGCCGGCCTACCCGTGCCGGATGCCATCTTCATTGGCGGTGGTGGTCCGGCGCTGCTGGATATTCTTGCATCCTGCTACGCTGCGCTCCGTTCGGGCGGCAGGATCGTCGCCAACTTCGCGCGTCTGGAAAGCCTGGCGCTCTGGCAGCAGTTTGCACGTACCCACCGGCTGGAGGGTGAGATCATCCAGCTCACGGCGGCACGCGGCGTGCCGGTCGGCGGTGGCACGCGTCTTGCGCCGCAGAACCCGGTGTTCATCACCACGCTGACGAAAAAGGAGGGCGCTGTATGACGTTTGGCACCCTCTACGGCATCGGGCTTGGCCCCGGCGATCCAGAGCTGATTACGCTGAAGGGGCTGCGGCTGCTGCAGCGCGTGGAGCGGGTGTTCGTCGCCGCAACCGCGCCCGATCGCAGCTACGCGCTCGCCATCGCTGCACCGCACCTCGAGCCGGGTCGGCAGCAGATCGTGCCGCTGGTCTGCCCGCCGCTGCGCGATCCTGCCGCCCTACGCGCGCGCTGGACCGAGCTAGCCGGCGACGTCGCCGCCCTCCAGGCCGACGGTCGCGATGCCGTCTTCCTCACTGAGGGCGATCCCTCGCTGTACAGCACGTTTCTCTACCTGCGCGACGCGCTGCGCCGAAACCACCCGGAGGTACCGGTCGAGACGGTGCCGGGCATCTCCTCGCCATCGGCCGCGGCGGCATTGGCAGGGTTGCCGCTCGCCATTGGCGATGAGCCGCTGGCGATTGTGCCGGGAACCACCGCCCCCGCGGCGATCCGGAGCACGTTCGCCGCCTTTCCCACGACGGTGCTGCTCAAGCCCGCGCGCGCGGTCCAGATCGTGCCGCCGACCGCCGAGGTGGCGCTAGTGCGGCGCGCTGGTCGGCCGGAGCAAAGAGTCGCGTTCGGCGCCGAGGCGCTGGCGCTGGCGGGCGAAGATTACTTCTCGACGCTGATCGTGCGCAATGCGGCAAGGGGGGACGACGCGTGACCGCAGGCCATGTCTACTTCATCGGCGCAGGGCCAGGCGCGCCCGATCTGATCACGGTACGCGGGCGCGAGATCATCGCCCGTGCCGATCTCGTGATCTACGCCGATTCACTCGTGCATCCGGGCATCGCTGCCTACGCCCATCCTGACGCCGAGGTGATCGGCAGCAAGGCGCTCACGCTTGAACAGCAGATGGAGCGCATGCTGGCCGCCGCGCAAGCCGGCAAGACGGTCGCCCGCGTGCAGAGCGGCGATCCGTCGATCTACGGCGCGATGCACGAGCAGCTAGCGATGCTCGAGGCGAACGGCGTGCCGTACACGATCGTGCCGGGCGTCTCATCGGCGTTCGCGGCAGCGGCGCTGCTCGGCGTCGAGCTGACCGTACCCGACGTGACACAAACCGTGATCTTCACGCGCATGGCCGGGCGCACGCCCGTGCCCGAGAGTGAGGCGTTGCGTAGCCTGGCCGCGCACCGGGCGAGCCTCGTCATCTTCCTCAGCATCCCGATGATCGAAAAGGTTGTGACCGAACTGATCGCGGGGGGCTATCCGACGGAGACGCCGGCGGCGGTCGTCTACCGCGCCACGTGGGAAGATGAACTGATCTTGCGCGGCACGCTCGCGGATATCGCCGCACAGGCGAAGGCCCACAACCTGCAGTTACAGGCGCTGATCCTGGTTGGGAGCGCGATAGCAGGGGCCGAACTGCGTGCCCGCGAGATGCACCGCTCGAACCTCTACCACCCAGCCTACACCCAGCGGCACCGCAAAGGGACGAAGGTCTAACGATGCGTCGCTGCCAGCACGATGATCGCAATCGCAGCTGCCAGCACCAGAAGCGGCGTCGCGGCGATCGCCGCAACCGCCAGCCGCGCCTGCCGGTGCGCCATATTGAACGTCGCGCCGAATCGCGTGGCGTTGGGCACGACGATGCGCGGATCGTTCGGATCGGCATAAAAGAATCTCCGCCGCACGCTCGCACCTCGATTCTTCTCTGCAGGGCAGAGAACCAGGGCCGATGCGCTGTCGCGATCGTGGCGCCGGGCCACGCGGGAGAGGCACGATGAGCGAACGCACGGGGCTGGTAGCGATCGCGATCACGCGGCGCGGCGCGGAGACCGCCCGCCGGCTGGCGCTGGCGCTGCCGGGGTTGCGCATCGTTGTCCCGCGGCGGTTCGCTCTGCCGGGTGAAGCGGCGCACGAGAGTGCCGCACGCGCGGTGGAGGAAGCTTTCGGCGTCGCGAGCGGGATCGTGCTGATCATGGCCACGGGGATCGCCGTACGCCTGATCGCACCGCTGCTGCGCGACAAGCGCGAGGACCCCGGCATCGTCGTCGTTGACGAGATAGGGCGGTTTGCGATCAGCTTGCTGGCGGGGCACCTCGGCGGGGCGAACGCGCTGGCAGAACGGGTGGCAGCCGCGCTTGGCGCTCTGCCGGTCATCACCACCGCCTCGGAGGCGGCGGGAGTGCCCGCGCCCGATCTGCTCGCCCGGGAGCGCGGTTGGGCGATCGCGCCGGAGAGCGATTTGACGCGCGTGGCCGCCGCGCTGGTCAACGGCGATCCGGTCGGCATCGTGCAGGAGTGCGGCGCAAGCGACTGGCTGTCCGAACCCCTGCCGCCGCACGTCACGGTGCACGCAACGCTCGACGAGCTAGCCTGGGCGCGGCCCGCCGCGGCGCTGATCATCACCGATCGTGCGGCGCCGCTGCCGGTGATACCGCGCTGCCCGTTCGCGCTCTACCGGCCGCGCACACTCGCGCTGGGCGCCGGCGCCAGCA
>Ga0209061_1002832_pt1 | contig 20502 bp, 24 predicted proteins | sample Coa_R1_10_FD_187157 | JGI IMG/M metagenome (GOLD analysis project Ga0209061, IMG submission 187157) | Surface soil microbial communities from Centralia Pennsylvania, which are recovering from an underground coalmine fire - Coalmine... | ecosystem: Environmental > Terrestrial > Soil >...
TGAGGGCAAGCGGACCCAGGCGCGGGCGTCACTCATGGGGAGCCGTTCAGCGAGGCCATGGGCGGCGCTTGGCATAGGCCAAACATTCGGCGTGCCGCCAGCAGCTGACGAGGTGGTCATTCACCATCCCGGTCGCCTGGCAAAAGGCATAAACGACCGTCGGGCCGCAAAAATTGAACCCCCGTTTCTTCAAGTCCCTGGCAATTTTGGCGGAGAGCGGCGTCTGCGCCGGGATTTCGGCAGCGTCCCGGAAGGTGTTCTGTACGGTTTTCCCATCAAAAAAGTCCCAGAGGTAATTGGAAAAGCCCTTGCTCTCCTCGATTTTAAGAAAGGCGCGCGCCGAGGCGACGGTGCCTTCGATCTTGGCGCGGTTGCGGATGATGCCGGGATTTTGCATCAGGGACTCGATCTTCGCGGGCGTGTAGCGCGCGATCTTTTCGGGATCGAAATGGTCGAAGGCGGCGCGGAAGGCTTCACGCTTGCGCAGGACCGTGATCCAGGAGAGCCCTGCCTGGAAACCATCGAGGATGAGCTTTTCGTAAAGCGCCCGGCTGTCGTGCTCGGGCACGCCCCACTCCTCATCGTGATAGGCGAGGTAGAGAGGGTCGTTTCCGGGCCAGGGGCAGCGCGGTCTGCCGCCGGCGGAAGGAGGGGAGGTGGTTTGTTGCATCGTTACGTATGGAAGCCCGGCCAGCCGCTGGGCTAGTTTCCATGCCTACAGCCGCTTTTCAACTCCAGAGGCGGCCGCGAGCAGTTCCGGCGGCACGGTCACGTCCACAATTGCGTCTCCGGCTTTGATCACCGCACCCGCCGCGCGCGCCTCTTCGAGCCTGTCGAGACGCAGCGCCGCGAGCCCTTCTTCCCCGGCGGTCGAGCCGATCTGGCCGACATTCGTCTCTCCCGCCATCACTTGCGTCCCTGCCGCCGGAGCCGGTCCGCCGAAGCGGATCTTTAAAATCCGCTTGCGCGCCGATTTGCGGAAATGCACGCGGGCGACGACCTCCTGGCCGACATAGCAGCCCTTCTTGAAATCGACGCCATTCATCACGTCCAGATTGACGTCATGCACGAAGACGTCGCCATAGGCGAAATCGACGCCGCCCTTCGGCACGCCCTCAGCAACGCGATGCGCCTCATAGGCCTCCTCGCCCGCATCATCGAGGCCCGCCAAGGCCTCGTGCGGCGCGATGAGCCGCAGACCCATGCCGGGCGCGCGCATGTCGCGATAAATGGTGCCCTTCGCCCCCTCGGGCGGCCCGCCGCCGAAAACAGCGGCGACGCCCAATTGCGCTGATTTGTCCTCGATCGTGATCTTTGCCCGCAGTTTATGCAGATTCAGGCGCTTGACGAGATCTGGCGCCTGCGCGCGCACGCAGTCGAAGAGATAGCCCGCCCCGGCTCCCTCGGGCAGCGGAACGACAAAAAAGTCGAACATCAGCTTGCCCTGCGGCGTCAAAAGCCCGGAAAACCGGCTCTCGCCTTGGGGGATGTTGAGCACGCTGTTGGTGATGAGCCTTTGCAGAAAGGGCGTTGCCTCCGCCCCCGCCACTTCGATGACGCCGCGATCACGAAGAATAGAAACCTTGCCGTTCATCCAAGCCCTCGACTTCCATCCCGCCTCTTCGTAGATAAACCCGCCTCAGCAAGGCGCAAGCCAGTTTTTGTAAGGAACCCGCCAGTGCCGCGCAGCTTCGACATGATCCTGAAGGGGGGCACGGTGGTTGACCATACCGGAATCAGCCCGCGCGATATCGGCATCAGGGGCGGCAAGATCGCCGAAATCGGGGATCTTTCGCGCGTGGACGCCGGAGAGACCATCAGCGCCGCCGGTCTTCACATCCTGCCAGGTGTCATCGACACCCAGGTGCATTTTCGCGAGCCGGGCGCGACGCACAAGGAAGATCTCGAGACGGGCTCCCGCGCGGCGGTCCTCGGAGGGGTCACCGCCGTCTTCGAGATGCCGAACACCCTCCCCCTGACCACGGATGCGGCGGCGCTCGAAGACAAGGTCGCGCGCGCGAAGGGCCGCATGCATTGCGACTTCGCCTTCTGGGTCGGCGGCACCCATGAGAACTGGCGCGATATTCCAGAGCTCGAACGGCTGCCGGGAGCCGCCGGAATCAAGGTCTTCATGGGCTCCTCGACCGGCTCGCTGCTGGTTCCGGATGATGCGGGAGTTGCCGCGATCCTCGGCCAGACCCGGCGGCGCGCGGCCTTCCACAGCGAGGACGAGCTTCGCCTCAATGAGCGCAAGCACTTGCGCGTTCCGGGCGATGCTTCCTCGCATCCCGTCTGGCGCGACGAGCTTGTGGCGCTGCGCGCGACGGAGCGGCTCCTGCGCATCGCGCGCGAGCAGCGTGCCCTCGTTCATGTGCTGCATGCCTCCTGCGCCGGGGAGATGGATCTCCTGGCCGCGCACAAGGACATCGCGAGCGTCGAGGTGACGCCGCATCATCTGACCCTCTGCACGGATGACTATGCGCGGCTCGGCACGATGATGCAGATGAATCCGCCGGTTCGGGACAGGCGCCATCGCGAGCACCTCTGGTTCGCGGTCACGCAGGGCATTGCCGACATTCTCGGCTCCGACCATGCGCCGCACACTTTGGAAGAAAAAGCAAAGCCCTATCCGCAGAGCCCGTCCGGCATGACCGGTGTCCAGACTCTCGTGCCGGTCATGCTCGATCATGTGAGCAAGGGGCGGCTCTCGCTTTTGCATTTCGTTGATATGACGAGCGCAGGCCCGGCGCGGCTCTTTGGCATCGCCGGCAAGGGGCGCATTGCTGTGGGCTATGACGCCGATTTCACGATCGTTGATTTGAACCGGCGCATGGTGATTCAGAACCGCTGGATCGCTTCGCGCTGCGGCTGGACGCCCTATGATGGCAAGGAGGTGGCGGGCTGGCCGGCCGGGACGATCATCCGGGGCCGGAAGGTGATGTGGGAGGGGGAGGTTGTGTCGTCCGGAGAGGGCCGGGCGGTGCGGTTCCAGCAGGCGTTGTAGCGGGCGCCCAGACTTCATTCGACTACTCGGTCACGTATAGCCTCTACCCAGACATGGCGGAGCGCATTCGTGCGGGCGAATTCTCAAAAGTTCGGAGCAAGCCAAAAGTCTTGATTTGCGTGCTTAAGGTGAGCGAGCGCGAAAGTAGTGCTGTGGAAACGAGAATGACTGCCTGGCCGCATTTTGCCGGGAATCTCAAAACTACTACGCTGACCGAGGAAATTGTGTCGCGTGGGGCAACGGAACCTTTGGGAAGGAGGGGGGATGGCCTCAATTACAACTCTGATTGGGTCTGCCATGGCGGGCGCGCTCGCTTGGTTCACCGTAAACTTTCTAGGCAAGCCGATTCTCGCTATCCGGGAAAAGCGGTTAGAGGCGTTGAAAACCGGAGAGCGTTACTCGCACGTTAGCAGCCACTCGAGCGACGAGCTACGAGATAGGGCGCTTAAATCACTTCACGACGTTGGCAATGACCTTCAAGCCTGCAGTCGAGAAGGGTCGATTCCTACGCGTCTCTGGTGCTGGATTTTCCACTACGATCTGGAACTCGCTGCACGCTGCCTGTTCGGATTAGCCGAGTGCGTTAGAGGGTTCTACAGCATCTCCGAGGAAAAGCGGAAAAACACGGTAAACGCTCTATATGTGAGCCTCAATGCAACGCAGCATTTGTCGCTGCAAGAAATCGAAACCATAAAACAGATGATTGCAGAGGAGAAGGGCAATCTGCCGGAATGAATTGGCTTTTATCCGCGAGTTGTATAAACCCATTATGACCCATTGAATATTGTGGATCCAGCCCGCCGCAATTTGGATCGCCGCCGGTAATATCATGTTCTGGCGGTTTCTCGTCCACGCACCGGCGAGTTCCGCGCCGGGCACTCTCCGGTTGAGACCATTTGGCTCCGCGCAAATGACCGTGCTGCAATGCCGTGGCCAGCTCTATAAGATGATGCCCGATGGATCAGCTCACGCTCTTTGGATTGCTCTCTGTCACGGCAATGATGGTGTGCTACGCGCTGGAAAGCCGCAGCCACTGGTTCGTGCTCGCTTTCGCTGGAACCTGCGTGCTGGCTTCAACCTATGGATTTCTCCAAGGCGCATGGCCGTTTGGCATCGTTGAGGGCGTCTGGTCGCTGGTGGCCTTGCAGCGCTGGCGGCACGGATCGCGGCATTAGATCACGATGATTTTGAATCGGATCGATCCGAAATCGTGAAAACTGATCAAGTCTCATAATTTAGAGCACGACGCCCCCGGTGTTCCAGCGGCAAAGCGCATCAAACCTCCGCCCAGGCACCGTGGCGGGCGCGCGAAGCAGCCTTGCAAAGGAGCAGCGTGGAATTTGTCCGCAAATTCCAATTGCACCAGCCTCTTTATCTCAGCAAAAACTCAATCGCCCTGTTCCAGAACGCGGATAATCGGGCAGGATGCTTCGCCTTCACCATTGCCGCATTGATGCACGAGCGCGGAGAGCACATTGTGTATCGCCGTAAGATCATTCAGCTTTTGTTCGATGAGCGCGATCTTGTGCGCCGCCAGCTCGCGCGTGCCGGCGCAACAGTCAGAACCATCCAGCCGCAGGAGACCCGCGATTTCTTCCAGCGTGAAGCCAAGTGCCTGCGCCCGCTTGATAAAGCGGACACGCTTCGCCATGTCAGCAGGGTAGTGCCGGTAGCCGCCGAGCGGCTTTTGCGGCTCGCTGAGCAATCCGCGCCGCTGGTAATAACGGATCGTCTCGACGTTCACGCCCGCCAGGGCCGCGAGCCGTCCTATCGTCAGGTCTTGCTGCATCAAATTAACCTTGATTCCGTACCATACTACGGAGTTTAGACCAAGAAACGAGACATCCGGGGATTTTTCGACATGATCCAACTGAGCGCAAAAAGCTCCCTGATCGCCGGAGCCGCCGCCGCCATTGGCGCGTCACTTTGTTGCGTTGCGCCGCTCGTGCTGCTCGCGCTCGGCATTGGCGGGACGTGGATCGCCAGCTTGACGGCGCTCGAACCCTATCGCCCCATTTTCGTGGGGCTGACGGCGCTGTTTCTCGGCCTGGCGTTCCGCCGCCTCTATATCGTTCCGCGAGTCTGCGTGCCCGGCGCTTCCTGTGCCAACCCGCGCACGGTCAAACGCCAGCGTTTGATATTCTGGATAACCGCCATGCCGCTGCTCGGCCTTCTCGCCGTGCCGTGGTTCGCGCCGCTGTTCTACTGAAAGGAGATATCTTCATGCGCCGACTGCTGCTTTCCGCCGCGCTTGCCCTTACGCCGCTCGCGGCGCTCGCGGCCGCCCCGCAAACCGTCACTCTCGACGTCAAGAACATGACCTGTTCGCTCTGCCCAATCACGGTCAGAAAGGCCCTCGAAAAGGTAACGGGCGTGGCCAGCGTCAAGGTCGATCCAGACACGAAAACCGCAACGGTGACCTTCGATCCCGACAAGACCGATGCCAGCATGCTCATCAAGGCAACCACGGAAGCGGGTTATCCGGCCGCCATCAAGTAAAAAGATTTCGCCATGTCACTTACTGATATTGACCCCGCGCTCGGCGTCATGGGTGAATTCGGCCAGATTACCAAGGGCACGGCCAAGCATATCAGCCAGATGCGGCAGGATGCGATTTTTGCCGAAGGCGCGGTGCCCGCGCGATACAAGGCGCTCGCGGCAGTGCTTTGGGCTGTCTCGGCGCGTTGCGAGCCGTGCTTCAAATTCTATGTGCATCAGGCCGTGCGCTTTGGCGCGAGCAAGGCCGAACTCGGCGAATTTCTCGCCGTGGCTTCCACAATGGGCGGATGCGTCGGCGAGATGTGGGCCTTGAAAGCCTTCAAGGCATACAAAGACCTAGCCAACGGTGAGGAGACAACGGTTAAAGAAGAAGCGGGCTGCTGTTCTTCACATTGATCGCTTAACCGCTTAACCGCTTGACCGCTTGCGGGCGCGCAAGCACGCTTAAGGCCCATTATTGGAACCGCCATCCAGATTGGAAACCAGCCCAGCCGCAATTTTCGTGACGCTGTGGCGGTTTCCCCTCGATGGCAGGAATCAGCGAGCGGCCCATCAGCGGCTCACAGCGTCCTCAAGAAACCCGCAAAACGCAAGAGCCCTTCCGGCCAGGGGCCGTGGCCGCTTTCGACATTGATGTGGCCGGAAAAGCCCGCATCGGCCAGTTCCGCGCCGAGAGCGCTGGCAAGCTCCGCGCTGCCGGCAAAAGAGGAATAGGGATCGTTCTGGCTCGCGATCACGAGGGCCGGGAAAGGCAGCGGCACAGCGGGACGGGTCAGAAATTCCGGATCGACCGTGTCGAAATGCGCAAGGAGATCCCGCGAGGGCGGGGCGGCCAGAAAGCCGCCCTTGATCTTGCCGGCGCTTGCTCCTTTTTCCAGTAAGGGCGCGGCATGGATGGCCGCCAGCACGCCAAGGCTGTGGGCGACAAGGACGACCGGCCCCCCGGCGCACTCCACCTCCTCGGCGATGCGCTCGCACCAGACATCGAGCCTGGGATTGTCCCAGTCCGCCTGAATGACTCGGCGGGCTGACGAAAGCTTGGCTTCCCAGCGGCTTTGCCAATGCTCCGGCCCGGAACCGCCGAGCCCGGGGATGATGAGAATATCCGCGTCGGCTGTCCGCATTCAGTGCGCAGCCGCCGCAACGGCTTTGCCTTGCGCCAGCTCCCTCGTCAGCGCGCCGAGGAAGCCTTCGTAGAGTTCAGCTTCGGCCGCTTCCAGCTCTTTCGATCTTTCCGCAAATTCCGGATCGCGGGCCCGCAGCAAAGCCTCGATGTCCGTGAGATGCTTTGTTTCCTCCGCAAGCAGGCTGCCGAGCTTTCTGGCGATCTCGGACTCTCCGAGCGCCTTGCGATAAACTCCGTAGACACCGAGCGCGCGGCGCTCGATGAGCCATGTCACATAGCCGTAGGCGAGCCTCACGCGCTCGTCCGGCGGGCGGTTTGCAAAAGCTTCATCGCAATGGTGGTCGAGGTCCTGGAAATAGGCCTCGGCCTCCTCGCCGCAGAGAAGGACATCGGGAGCATAGGAATCAAAAGCGGCGCCGCCGAGCTTGATGGCGAGCTTTTTGAGGCCAAGGGCATGGCGGCCTTCCTCGCAGGCGTGGCCAAGGATTGACGCGGTCAAAGTCTCGGCCCTCTGGCTTTTGATGATCTTCCGGAAGCCGACATATTCGAGATAGGAAAAGGTGTTCAGCCAGCGCGCGTGCAGGACGGGGTCCGTGACGATCCCGCCGACCAAATCTTCGAGACGATCCTTTGTTTGCATCTTGGGCCTTCTGCTCGGGAAAGACTATCTTCAGCTTTCGCCGAAGACGCGCTGGAAGATGAAATCGACATTCTTCAGGTGATAGCCAAGATCGAACAGCTCTTCGAGCTCGGCTTCGCTCAGCGCTTTGCGGACCTCCGGGTCGTTTTTCAGGAGCGTCAGAAAATCGCCCTCGCCGCGCCACACCGGCATGGCGTTGCGCTGAACCAGCGCATAGGCCGCCTCGCGGCTCACGCCCTTTTGGGTGAGAGCGAGAAGAACCCGCTGCGAATGCACGAGGCCGCCCAGCCGGCCGAGGTTCTTTTGCATATTGGCGGGATAGACGACAAGCTTGTCGATCACTTGGGTGAGACGCGCCAGGGCGAAATCGAGCGTGACTGTCGCATCCGGTGCAATCATCCGCTCAACGGAGGAATGCGAAATATCGCGCTCATGCCAGAGCGCGACATTCTCCATTGCCGGCATGGCCATGCCGCGCACGAGGCGGGCGAGCCCCGTCACGTTTTCGCTGAGCACGGGGTTGCGCTTGTGCGGCATGGCGGAAGAGCCCTTCTGGCCTTCCGAAAAGAACTCCTCCGCTTCCAGCACCTCGGTGCGCTGCATATGGCGGATCTCGGTCGCAAGCCGCTCCATCGAGGAAGCGATCACGGCAAGGGTCGCGAAGAACATGGCGTGGCGGTCGCGCGGAATGATTTGCGTCGAGGCGGGCTCGACGGCGAGCCCGAGCTTTTTCGCGACATGGGCTTCAACGCGCGGATCGATATTCGCATAGGTGCCGACGGCGCCGGAAATCGCGCAGGTCGCGATTTCCTTCCTTGCATGGACGAGACGCTCGCGGGCACGTGAAAATTCGGCATAGGCTTGCGCGAGCTTCAGCCCGAAGGTCATCGGCTCGGCGTGGATGCCATGCGAGCGGCCAATCACGGGCGTGAGCTTATGCTCGAACGCGCGGCGCTTCAGCGCGGCAAGCAGAGCGTCGATGCCGGTCAAAAGAATGTCGGACGCGCGTGCGAGCTGCACGGCAAGGCAAGTGTCGAGCACGTCGGACGAGGTCATGCCCTGATGGACGAAGCGCGATTCCGGCCCGATGAACTCGGCAAGATGGGTCAGAAAGGCGATGACATCATGATGGGTGACCTTCTCGATCGCATCGATCCGCGCAACATCGAAGGTCACATGGCCTGCCTTGTCCCAGATCGCTTTCGCGGCTTCCTTCGGAATGACGCCGATTTCGGCGAGGGCGTCGCAGGCATGCGCCTCGATCTCGAACCAGATCCGGAACCGTGTTTGCGCGTCCCATATGGCGGCCATTTCGGGGCGGGAATAGCGCGGAATCATGGAAGGAACTCTTAGTGAGGGGGAGAGGCGATGGCGCCGTTCTGATGAACCCGCGCCCTAACATGGGAGGGCGGGCAGAGTCCATGGCTCGCACTAATTCGTTCTCTCCTAGAATTTAACAATCGAGCTTGAAAGGCGGTCAAGACTCACTAGATTCGCAAGGGCGTTTCAGGTTGAAACGCTAACGGAAAGGAGGTTGTTTTGACCCACATTTTGCGCAAGGCGGAAAATCCCATGGCGGGAATCTCGGCTCCCGGCGGTCGTTGGTAGAGCGGCGGCAGCACCGTCCGAAGGACGGAAGGGCGTAAGCGGCTAATCTTCGCCGTCGAGTTAACGCGGCAACACAAGGGATCACCGCTTTCTACCCGGCGATGGTCCCAAGAGCCAATCCAAGCTTCTTCTCTCCTGTTTCCGACAACCGCGTAGTGGCGATCGATGCAACATGCGAGACTAGGCTGTTACATTCACTGAAAAACCAATCATCACACCATTATCTCGCCCCTACCGCCCCTCAAATCTGCCATGCCAGCTTGGCAGCGCACCTTCAAAGGGCAAGGGCGTTGCCTCATAGACCGCGCGGGCGATGGCTCTGGCGAGGCAATCGGCGGCGCAGTGGCCGATCTCGGCCCTGTCGCGGATCGTCACCGATCTTGCCGCCGTTCCGGCCGCGGCGGCGAAAACCGTGTCGCCATCCATGGGCGCATGGGAGGGACGCAGGGCCCGCGCCATGCCGTCATGCGCCATGACGGCGAGGCGTTTTGCCTCCGGCTTTGTCAAGGCTGCATCGGTTGCAATGATGGCGATGGTGGTGTTTTCCGGCGCGTCCCCTTTGATGCGGAAGTCGAGTGCACCCGGAGGCAGAGGCGAAGGCCAGCCGAGGCCGCCAAACTCGCCTTCTTTTTCGTAAGGCGCGGCCCAGAAATGCGGGCCGCTGCCAATGGTCGCCCGCCCAACCGCGTTCACTGCGGCGAGCGCGCCAACAAGGAATCCGCCGGAAGTGATAGCACTCGCCGAGCCGAGGCCGCCCTTGAGGTTCTGAGTCGTGGCGCCAAGGCCCGCGCCAACGCTGCCCAAAGGAAAATCCTCCTCCGCCGCTGCCGCCGCTCTATAGCCCAGGTGCCAATAGATGGGTTCACGCCCAAAATTCTTGTCGCCGCCGTTCAACAGATCAAAAAGGATCGCGCCCGCGACAATCGGCACCCGGATATCGCGGACGGGAAAGCCGCGGCCGCTCTCGCGCAGAAAAGCAGCGGTGCCGCCCATGGAGTCGAGACCATAGACGGAGCCGCCCGAAAGCACCAGGGCATCGACCTGTTCGACGGTCATTCCCGGTTCAAGCAGGGCGGTATCGCGCAGTCCCGGCGCGCCGCCATGAACCGCGATCGAAGCGATGGCGGGGGTATCAAAAATCAGCGCCGTGACCCCGGAGGCGATTTTTTCGTCATGCGCGTGGCCAACGCGGAGACCGGAAATATCGGTGATGAGATTTTTCAATCCAGCCGCACCATACAAATATGGAAAATTAATACATAACGCGCTCAGTCTTAAGTGCCCGGAAATAAGTCAAAAGACCGCCTCTTGTTCACATTGGTTTTGAAACCATTGGACCCCGCAGCAATGTGCAGAGCACAATCACCATGCAAGCTCCGCTGATATCCCTTGCATGCTTCACAATGTCCCGGCATCGCACCTTGACCGTTACTTTCGCGCGTGTCTACCGTGCCGCGTTTTCGGTCCTCACTGAATTGCAACGGGGATCCCTCGCTAACCTACCAAGAAGAGGCAGCGGACCAAATGGTACGAGAATTTCAATATCGCGGGGAAACGTTTAGGGTCAACGCACATGGTATCCCAGGCCATGAAGAAATTTTCATCATCTATCTCGCCGATGGCATCGAGGAGGCAGAAACCTCGATTGATCGCATGACCGAGCCGAATGACACGAGCGCTCCTTTGGAGGATATTTGCGCCATGCTCTGCGACCGTCTCATCGCCGAGCAGGGCATTGAATGCGCGGATCCCGGGGCGCCCTTCAGATGGGTTGAGGGCAAGGTGCTTGCGGAGGTACACGACGGCACCCAGGATCATCGTTGATTATTTTGATAGCCGGCGCCGGTGGTCTTGATAGGCCTTGGGGCCCCCAGGCAGTCCGGTGAGGAGGGGCGAGGAGTCTCAAAGGCTCAAGACGAGTTAAGGGTCTCAAGACGAGCCATAGCGGTTGACGACGTCATGGGCGATCTTGCCGCCCTCCGCGATGAACCGGCTGATGACCAGCTGTGCGTTTTGCGTGCAATAATGATAGGTCCTTTCGTAGTCGCGAAAGCCCCGGTTGTAGCTTCCAGCGAGCCTGTCTTTGCTTGCCTGCGTCTTGGCGGCGGTTTCCAGAAGGGCCTGCATCTTCCCCCGCCAATCGCCAGACGGATTGGGGGCGCAGAGGTCATCGAGATAAGTGAGCGCGCCGAGGATTTCGGCGAGCCTCAATAGCTCGGCGTCATAAGGCGCGGGAGGAGCCTCCGGCACTGGCGCGTTTGCTTTCGCATCGGGCGCGGGCTTCGGCGTCTCAGCCTTCTTTGGCTTGTGCTTCGTGTCCTTGGACTTCTTGTGGTCTGGTGTTTTTGCGGGCTCTGCGGCTTGGGGCTCCGCGGGCGGCGGCGGCTTGCCGAAAAGAAAGTCGAATTGGGCTTTCCCCGGCGTGGCCGAAAGAGCAAGCCAGCAAAGCGCTGCGGCACAGGCGCAGCGAGCGCGCCGCAGCCTGTCCTTGAGGTGTGTGGAAATCAAAAATCCCTGCATCGAGGCTCTCAGGAATGGCGCAGGCGCAAGCGCGCATTGAGCAAATCGGCCGCCGCCTCAACCACTGTCACGATGTGCGGCGTGCAGTCGAGATCTGATAGGCGCCAAGGTTCAATCCACAGGATTTCGCGCGCCTCTGGCCCTGGCCTTCCTTCGCCGGCAACCCACTCGCCCGCAAAGGAGGCGATCACATAATGATGGCGGATCTTGCCCGCATCATCGCGATCGATGGATTCCACATGCCGGTTAAAGGCATTGATCCGCGCTTCGACGCCGGTTTCCTCCCGCAATTCGCGCAGCGCCGCCTCTTCCAGGGTCTCGCCTAGCTCGACAAAGCCGCCGGGCAATGAAAAAGCGCCTTCGAAGGGCGGTCTCGCGCGTCTTGCGAGAAGGATCCGGCCTTCACGAAAAACGGCAAGACTCACCGCAATGCAGGGACGGTCTGGATAGGTCCGCGCGCTCTCCCGCTGAGTTGCAGATGGCCTGGCGAAGGAACCGGGCGGGCTCATGGATAGAGGTGCTCCTTGCGCCAGGGCTCCTGTTCCGTGCCGCGACGGAAAGCAAGGCGGTGGTGCAGCCGGAAGGCGCCTTCCGACCAGAATTCGAGGTAAAGCGGCGAGATCCTGTAGCCGAGCCAATAGGGAGGTCTTGGAACATCCCCGAAGCCAAACTTCGCGGCGTATTTGGCGGCAGCGGCTTCAAGCGCAAAATGGCTTTCCAGCGGCCGCGATTGCTGGCTGGCCCAGGCGCCGATCCGGCTCTGCAAAGGCCGGCTCGCAAAATAGGCATCTGCCTCGGCGTCATCGACCAGCGTTACGGGCCCCCGGAAGCGAACCTGCCGCCCCTGCGATTTCCAATGCAGGACAGCCGCCGCCTTCATGTTTCTTTGAAGCTCGCGGCCTTTGGCGCTTTCCGAATTGCTATAGAAGACGAAACCGGCTGGAGAAAAGCCCTTGAGCAAAACCATGCGCACATTTGGCAGGCCATCAGCATCGGTGGTTGCCAGCGCCATCGCCTCCGGATTGCTTGGTTCGCTCTTTTTGGCCGCCTCGAACCAGCTTTCAAAGAGAGCAAAAGGGTCGTCCGCCGCGGTAAAGTCACGAGTCTTTAACTCGTTCAACGTAAACCTCCAAAAGAGTCAATTTTAACGGGCTGCCAAGCCCTTAATGAGCTGCCAAGCCAAAGAGCCGCCACGCCGTGCCAGAAAACAGCGAACACCGAGAACGCCGGCATTCGCCCGGCGTGAGGCTTTCTAGCATAGCTCGGCTGCTGGAAACTATTTTTCCTTATCTCTGCCCGTTTCGTCCAAGAATCACGGGACGGGCCGCCTGCGCCGCCATTATCGGCTGCCAAGCGCTTGTTCTTGCCGGATGTTCCATGTCATTTCCGATTTCGCCGCTGCTCAACGCCAAGCAGGATTCCGCGGCCTCAGCGCCAGCCTCGCTGATCGGCAGCCTTGATGCTGAGGATTGGCGCCGCGCCAGGGCCGCGCTTTCAACCGCTCTCGACCCGCAAGGCAATGGCTCGCTCGTTGGCTGGGAAAACCCCGAGTCTGGCGACAAAGGTTCTTTCACGCCGGTTGGCCGGGCCTTTCCGCTGAATTCGGGGATTTGCCGGGTGTTTATCGCCGAGCTGGAGCGCAAGGGGAATGCACAAGCCATCCAGGGAACCGCTTGCTCGGAAAAGGGGGGCGAGTGGACGATTGCTGAAGCAAAGCCCTGGAAAAAGGTCTAAGCGGCGGACCGCCTGAGGCCTTGCAGCAAAAACGCCTTGCGGCCAGCGTGCCGCCATCCCAAATTGGGGCAAGACACTTGCGCTTGTGCCATTGGGCGAGCGCGAAAATGGGCTGATCGATGCGTGATCCTTATACGGTTTTGGGAGTAGATAAATCCGCGAGCCTCGCCGACATCAAGAAGGCTTTTCGCAAGCTTGCCAAAAAATACCATCCTGATCAAAGCAAGGAGCCAAAAGCTAAAGAGAAATTTGCCGAGATTAATGCCGCCTATGAGATCTTGGGCGACGAGCAAAAACGCGGAGCTTTCGACCGGGGCGAGATTGACGCGGAAGGCAAACCGCGTTTCCACGGTTTTGAAGGATTCGGCGCGGAGGGCTTCGGCCGGCGTTCGCAAGCGGGCGGCCCAGGTTTTAAGCATTTTGAATTCAATTTCGGCGAGCCCGGCGCGGAGGGATTTACCACGAGCGATCTTTTCGCCGATCTTTTTGGCGCCGGGGGAGGGCGCCGGCGGGGGGCCCGGGCTGGTGCCCCGCCGCGCGGGGAAGATGTCACGGCAACTGTGACAATAGGTTTGGGCGAGGCCGCCAAAGGGACCACTGCCCGCGTCAATCTGCCGACAGGCCGCTCCCTGGAAGTCAAGGTTCCGGCCGGGATCGAGGATGGTAAGCAAATCCGCCTGAAACGGCAGGGTCAGCCAAGCCCGTTCGGCGGCGAACCGGGCGATGCCATGGTGACAGTGCATATCGCCAAGCATCCTTATTTCAGGGTTGAGGGGCATGATTTGCGGCTCGATTTGCCAGTGACGCTTTATGAGGCCGTCCTCGGTGCGAAGGTTACGGTTCCAACACTCGATGGCCCGGTGGAGCTTGCGATTCCGTCCGGCTCGAACGGCGGGCGCACCTTACGTTTGCGCGGGAAAGGTTTGCCAAACCCGCAAGGAACGGCAGGGGACCTGCTGGTGACCTTGAAAATCGTGCTCCCCGAGGAGGGGGATGCCGAGCTCACAAGCCTCATGCGCAAATGGGAGACACAAAAACCTTATAATCCCCGAGCCGGAATGAAGTGAGCGCCGTTTGGTTCCCGGATACCGGTGATGGCATACGGGATTACCGGACTTGCCGTGATGGCCAAAGGAGATCAGCCATGAGCCAGCAATGGGAGTATCAGCTGCGGATCAATCTGCCCGGCGAGCTTGCGGAATTGGCCCGGAGCGATCCCGGCAATCCGGGTCTCAAATCGCTGACCGGCATCCTGACCAAGCATCATGCGGTAATGAAATGCCAGTTCGACGCCTTTGCGGAATATGTTGCCGAAGCCGAAAAAAACGGCCCTGAACGGTTTCCGCTTTATAAATGGACCAAGGCGACGATCGAAAATCCCGAAAAGAAGGAAAAATACCTCAAGTCCTTCACACTTTATGTTGATGGGCATGAAGTCTACGCAAGGGAAATCGCTGACGCGCTTGAAGCGGACTTGCAGCCCCTGATTGCCGCGGGGCTCATCACAAAATTGTCCAAGCACGATACCAATCCCGCCAACAATCCTCAGATGCCGGCCCATTTTCGCTAGCGCGGTATTCGAAAAAGCTCCGGCTTTTACTGCCTCACAGGATTGAGTCGAGCGCTCGGCTTGCAAGCTGGAAAAATTCCTTGTACTCCGGCTGGGTTTGGCAGCCCCGCTGGCGTAAAAAACGTCCGATTGCACTCAGCCGCGATTATGTATTGAGCGAAATCTTGGGAGGGAGAGTTAATGAATGCGACCGTGAACAGTCCGACAACCAACAGCAAGCTGCGCGGCTGGGTGAGCGAAATGGCGGCGCTGTGCCAGCCCGCCGAGGTCGTCTGGGTTGATGGCAGCCAGGAGGAGTATGACCGGCTGTGCCAGATGATGGTCGATGCCGGGACATTCATACGCCTCAATCCGGATAAGCGCCCGAATTCCTATTTGGCTCGTTCGCACCCGTCCGATGTGGGCCGGGTCGAGGACCGGACCTTCATCTGCTCGAACGACAAGGACGACGCAGGCCCTACGAATAATTGGGCGCCGCCAGCCGAGATGCGCGCGACCTTGCGCGGCCTGTTCGATGGCTGCATGGCCGGGCGGACGATGTATGTTCTGCCATTCAGCATGGGGCCGATTGGCTCGCCCATTGCGAAGATCGGCATTCAGATCACCGATAGCCCCTATGTCGTCACCAACATGCGGATCATGACCCGCATGGGGAAGGCCGTGCTCGATGCACTCGGGAGCGAGGGCTCCTTCATTCCGTGCATGCACTCCGTCGGCGCGCCGCTCAAGCCCGGACAGAAGGATGTGCCTTGGCCGTGCGAACCCGAGATCAGCCGCAAATACATTGTGCATTTTCCTGAGACTTACGAAATCTGGTCTTACGGCTCTGGCTATGGGGGTAATGCCCTCCTCGGGAAAAAATGCCTTGCCCTGCGCATTGCTTCGGTAATGGCGCGCGATGAAGGCTGGCTTGCCGAGCACATGCTGATCATGGGCGTTCAGGATCCCAATGGCGAGAAAACCTATCTCGGTGCTGCCTTCCCCAGTGCCTGCGGCAAGACCAATCTCGCGATGCTGGTGCCGCCGCAGGGTTTTGAAGGCTGGAAGGTCAATACGGTTGGCGATGACATCGCCTGGATCAAGAAGGCGCCCGACGGAACCCTCCGCGCGATCAATCCTGAGGCGGGCTTCTTCGGCGTCGCGCCGGGCACAAACGCTCAGACCAACCCGAATGCGATGCAGACAATAGCCAAGAACTGCATCTTCACCAACACGGCGCTCACGGATGATGGCGATGTCTGGTGGGAGGGTATGGACGGAGAGCCGCCGAAGCATCTCATCGACTGGAAGGGTGAGGACTGGACGCCCGGCTGCGGACGCCCCGCCGCGCATCCAAACGCCCGGTTCACGGCACCGGCCAGCCAATGTCCATCGATCGACCCCGATTGGGAGAAGCCGGAAGGCGTGCCAATCTCTGCCTTCGTGTTCGGCGGCCGGATGAGCAAGGACATGCCGCTCGTGTTTCAGGCCTTCAACTGGTCGCACGGCGTCTATATTGCCGCAACCATGGGTTCCGAAGCCACGGCGGCTGCGATCGGCCAGGCGGCGATGCGCCGCGATCCAATGGCGATGCTCCCCTTCTGCGGATACAACATGGCCGATTACTGGGGACACTGGCTCAACGTTGGGCGCCGTCTCTCCGATCCGCCGCGGATCTTCCGGGTTAACTGGTTCCGCAAGGACGAGAACGGCAAGTTCATGTGGCCCGGATACGGCCAGAACCTGCGTGTCCTTAAGTGGATCGTCGACCGCGTGCACGGCCGCGGTTACGCCGTCGAGAGCCCAATCGGCCTGATGCCGCGGCGTGAAGACATCGGATGGGACGGCCTCGATTTCCCGGCAGACAAGTTCTACGAGATGATGTCGGTCAACCGGGACGCCGCCACCGCCGAGGCACGCGCCCATGAAGATGAGTTCAATAAGTTCTTCGACCGGCTGCCCAAGGAATTCATCTTCGAGCGTGAGCTTTTGCTCTCCCGGTTGTGGCGCTCGCCCGACCGCTGGGAGCTGGCACCCGCGGACACTGTCCGTCCGGCGGCGTGAGCCAAGACCGGCGTGGTATCGAATCCGGTCACACACGGTGACCGGTCCAGGATCATGAGACCAAGTCTGGTGATGAGAGCGGGATGCGGGAGATCGCATCCCGCTTTTCCATTTCCCTCATTCTGTATTTGAAGCTCGCTGTATTTGAAGCTTGCTATATTTGAAGCTCGCCCCCCTCCGCGGATACTGCGGTGCAGCTCGGGCGAAGCAGATTTGTGCGGCCGCAGGCTTGCGGCCGGCGCAGGCGGAAAATGGAGCGAATGCCTGGGACAGAAAACTCAGGCAGTAATCCGTTCTTCCTCGTCGCCCGGCTCGCGCAAGACGTAGCCGCGTCCCCAGACCGTCTCTATATAATTGCGCCCTTCATTCGCATTGGCGAGCTTTTTGCGCAGCTTGCAGATGAAAACATCGATGATCTTGAGTTCTGGCTCATCCATGCCGCCGTAAAGGTGATTGAGGAACATCTCCTTGGTCAGAGTTGTCCCTTTGCGCAGGGAGAGGAGCTCCAGCATCTGATATTCTTTGCCGGTCAGGTGAACGCGATTGCCGGCAACCTCGACGGTTTTCTGATCAAGGTTGACGACAAGATCGCCCGTTGCGATCACTGATTGGGCATGGCCTTTCGAACGGCGTACAATGGCTTGTATGCGTGCGACAAGCTCATCCTTGTGGAAGGGCTTGGTCAGATAATCATCCGCGCCGAATCCCAAGCCTTTGACTTTGTCTTCAATGGCAGCGAGCCCGGAGAGGATAAGGATGGGCGTCTTGACTTTTGCGACGCGTAAGGTGCGCAGAACTTCGTAGCCGGACATGTCCGGAAGGTTCAGATCGAGCAAAATGATATCATAATCGTATAATTTGCCGAGATCGATGCCTTCCTCGCCGAGATCCGTCGTATAAACATTGAAATTCTCGGACTTGAGCATCAGCTCTATGCTTTGCGCCGTCGCGCTGTCGTCTTCAATTAGTAAAACGCGCATGTGAGGTTCCAGCCTTCCCCCCGTCGGTTGCCTTGCCGGCGCGCAAGATCGCTTGAAGTTCCTCAAGACTGGCGGTTTGGCTGGCCGCCCCGCGATGAGTCGCTCGCTACGAATTTCGTAACCTTAACGGGTATTGGTTAACAAATATATTCCAGAAAGGACGGTGCGCCGCTGCTTGCTTTGCCATGGACAAGCAGGTGATTCGGCTCGCCGCTTCTTTCCGCAGATCTTGTCGGCCCAAGCTTGCGCGGCGAAGGACAATTCGCGCCACGGAATCGCGCCATGGAATCAAGTAACGGCGAATCGGAGCCTGGGCAGTGGCGAAAACAGAGAAAGATTGCCTGAGCCTGACTGCGGGTAACGAATGGGCAACTTTACTGAGGCAGAGTTGTGGTCGCGCGAGGCTATTTTGGAACCGCGCCAGTAGATCTTGGAGCAGGCCGTTGTTGATAAGTCCGGCACTTTTTCCCGGGGGCTCCCCCGAGGTTCAGTCCTCTCCCGCGTGTCCCCCGGAGTTGAAACAATGAGGTCGCGGGATTCACTTGCGCGTCTGAGGCGGTTCCAGGTCGATGAGACGCGCCGCCGGGTCGCCCAAATCGAATCCATGATTGCCGAGTTTTCCAAGATGGCGCGGGAACTCGACCGGGAAATCGCGATCGAGGAACAGCGGGCCGGAATATCCGACACCTCCCACTTTGCCTATCCCACCTATGCACGCGCCGCCCGCACGCGGCGGGATAATCTCCAGCGTTCGGCCGAGGAGCTGAAGGGTCAGCTTGAAGAAGCCCGCCAATTTCTTGACGAAACGCTGACCGGTCCGGGCAATGCCCGGATTTTGGAGGGCAGCGGCAATGCAGCAGGCGAGGTTGCGGGAACCGGGGCGCCCGAGGGAGTCCGCGGGATGCGTTCGCGGCGCGTTCAATTTTGAGCTCTTTTGCCTGATTCTTCCGCGCGCGTATTATGGCCAGGGCGTGCCCTCGCAACTTCCCTCTTGCCATTGGTGCACGCATGGTGCAGGGATGCCGCAGGACCACGATGGCCGGCGGCTCGCTGGGCGATGGGGCGGCGCAAGGTCGCCCGGAGAGCGATGAAGCGCATTCTCGATTTTTTCTGGCCTGTGGTTGGCCTTGCCGCTGTCGCCGTTTCGCTTTGGCTTCTTCATGGGGAGTTCAAGGGCGAGGCCGTTGGGCCGGAAGTCTGGGAACGCCTGACATCTATTTCCTCCACCCATTATCTGCTGGTAACACTCTCGACGCTTGTCGCCTATGGAGCGCTCGCCTGGTACGACCGGATTGCGTTGCTCCATCTTGGCGTGAAAAATATCTCCTGGATATTTATCTCGCTTTGCTCCTTCACGACCTACGCACTCGCGCACAACATCGGCGCGACTGTTTTCTCGGGCGGAATGGTCCGGTACCGCGCCTATCATTCCAAGGGTTTGAGCGCGGCACAGGTCGCGGTCCTGGTCGCCATTTGCTCCCTCACCTTCGTGCTCGGCACCGTGCTCCTCGGCGGCCTCATCTCTCTTTTTGAGCCCGAGCAGCTCAGCCGTTTCCGGGGATTGCTGCCGGAGAAATTCCGTTTTTTGACCGATCCAACAACCGCCCGCCTGGCAGGCGTCGTTTTCCTCGCCGGCGTTGCGGTCTATGTGATGGGTTCCATTTTCAGATTCCGGCCGCTCATCATACGAGGGTTCCGGCTGGAATATCCAAGACCCGAGATCACCGCCCGGCAAATGCTGGCGGCGCCCCTTGAATTGCTCGGGGCGGCGGGGATCATCTATTTCGCTTTGCCGGACGCCGGCAATCCTGGTTACTTCGCCGTCCTTGCGGTCTTCATCGCCTCGTTCTCGGCGGCGCTCTGGTCCAATGCACCCGGCGGCCTTGGGGTCTTCGAATGGCTTTTCATCGGAGCCATGCCCGAGATGCCAAAAACCCAGGTGCTGGCGGCTTTGCTTGTCTTCCGGCTTTTTTACCTGCTTATACCATTCTTCCTCTCGATCTTCGTCGTGATCATTTTCGAGCGCAACCGGCTGGAAGAGGTGCTTCATCACGGCGACAGCCATGCAAAGCCAGGCGCCGAAATCAAGCAAGAGGTCCATCGTTAGGACACCGGCTCCCGCTGGCCTGGATTGCAAACGCGGCCTGTCTTTGCCCTTCACGGCTAACGGTTCTGCCGCCAAGAGGCGAAGGCCTTTGTGTGCTCATGGCTTGCCACACATCCGCCGGTGCCGGACGCCACCAGCTGGCGAACTCCGCCGAGCTCTCCAGCAACCGCTCGGCAGTGTTCGCAGTCAAAGACCGCGGCCCCTGCATCAGGGGAGGGTCATCGATGTTTCCGGCGGCGCGGCCAGCGCCCTTGGTTTCCGTCCGCCGGGCTGGCGCATGTCATGGCCGAGATCTTGTCTGACTAAAGCCTCCAAAATGGCCGGTTGGCGGCTCCCTGAAGCTCGAGGCAGGCTGATATATCCCGCAGAGCATGTCCGGCGCCGGAGATACGCCCGGCACGAAGGCCGGCTTGCGCCAAACCCAGCTCAAAGGGTCAAGGGGCCGAGATCACCGACGATACTTGTCCCCGGCAGGATCCCGCGCGCACGCGCGGTGATCTTGCAATCCATTCCGCGGCCAGAAATCTCAAAAAGATGATATCCTGCGCGATGATGCGGCTTGCCGTGAACGGCGGAGGCCGAGGGCACGCCGACGACCGGCACGAGGCCATGCGGACCTTGCAGCCGCTTCAAGGAAAGCTTGTGGTTGTGGCCATGGATGATAAGCTCGG
>Ga0209061_1002834_pt1 | contig 20457 bp, 11 predicted proteins | sample Coa_R1_10_FD_187157 | JGI IMG/M metagenome (GOLD analysis project Ga0209061, IMG submission 187157) | Surface soil microbial communities from Centralia Pennsylvania, which are recovering from an underground coalmine fire - Coalmine... | ecosystem: Environmental > Terrestrial > Soil >...
GCAGGAAGTGGCGTTCGTCGTCGCCGAGGACCGGTACGCCGCGCGGGACGCGCTCGAGCTGATCGACGTGACCTACGAGGAACTGCCCGCGGTCATCGACGCGAAGAAGGCCCTGGACCCGGATGCGCCGGTCATCAGGGACGACAAAGAGGGCAAGGCCGACAACCACATCTTCGACTGGGAGACCGGCGACAAGGCCAGGACCGACGAGATCTTCGCCAGCGCCGAGGTCACCGTGAGCCAGGACATCCTCTACCCGCGGGTCCACCCCGCGCCGCTGGAGACCTGCGGCGCGGTGGCCGACTACGACAAGATCACCGGCAAGCTGACCGTCTGGGAGACCACGCAGGCGCCGCACGCGCACCGCACGCTGTACGCGATGGTGGCCGGGCTGCCGGAGCACAAGATCAGGATCATCTCCCCGGACATCGGCGGCGGCTTCGGCAACAAGGTGGGCATCTACCCGGGCTACGTCTGCGCGATCGTCGGCTCGATCGTCACCGGCAAGCCGGTGAAGTGGATGGAGGACCGGTCGGAGAACCTCATGTCGACGAGCTTCGCCCGCGACTACCACATGCGCGGCGAGATCGCGGCGACGAAGGACGGCAAGATCCTCGCGATCCGGGTGAACGTGCTCGCCGACCACGGCGCGTTCAACGGCACGGCGCAGCCGACCAACTACCCGGCGGGCTTCTTCGGCGTGTTCACCGGCTCCTACGACATCGAGTCCGCGTACTGCAAGGTCACCGGCGTGTACACCAACAAGGCGCCGGGCGGGGTGGCGTACGCCTGCTCGTTCCGGATCACCGAGGCGGTGTACCTCGTCGAGCGGATGGTGGACGTCCTGGCCTACGAGCTCAAGGCCGATCCGGCCGAGCTCCGCATGAAGAACCTGCTCCGCCCCGACCAGTTCCCGTACACCACCAAGACCGGCTGGGTCTACGACTCCGGGGATTACGCGAAGACGCTGCGCCTGGCGATGGACATCGCCGGCTACGAAGAGCTGCGCAGGGAGCAAAAGGAACAAAGGCAGTCAGCCGAACGGACGGGGGCGCCTGCCATGGGCATCGGCGTCTCCTTCTTCACCGAGGCCGTCGGCGCGGGTCCCCGCAAGCACATGGACATCCTGGGCCTGGGCATGGCGGACGGCGCGGAGCTGCGCGTGCACCCGACGGGGAAGGCCGTGCTGCGGCTGTCGGTGCAGACCCAGGGCCAGGGCCACGAGACCACCTTCGCCCAGATCGTGGCCGAGGAGCTCGGCATCCCGCCCGGCGACGTCGAGGTGGTGCACGGGGACACCGACCAGACGCCGTTCGGCCTGGGCACGTACGGGTCACGGTCCACGCCGGTGAGCGGCGCGGCGACCGCGGTCGTGGCGCGCAAGGTGCGCGAGCGGGCGCGGATCGTGGCGGCCGCGATGCTCGAGGTGTCCCCGGACGACCTGGAGTGGGAGAAGGGCCGCTGGTACGTCAAGGGCGACCCGGAGCAGGGCAAGACGATCACCGAGATCGCCCTCGCGGCGCATTCCACCGTCGAGCTGCCCGAAGGGGTCGAGGGGCATCTGGACGCCACCTGCGTCTACAACCCGCCGAACCTGACCTACCCGTACGGCGCGTACATCTGCGTGGTCGACGTGGACCCGGGCACCGGGAAGGTGTCGGTGCGCCGGTTCATCGCGGTGGACGACTGCGGGGTGCGGATCAACCCGACGATCGTCGAGGGCCAGATACACGGCGGGCTCGCCGACGGCCTGGGCATGGCGCTGATGGAGCTGATCGCGTTCGACTCCGACGGCAACTGCCTGGGCGGCTCGTTCATGGACTACCTGCTGCCGACCGCGCTGGAGTGCCCGTCCTGGGAGCTCGGCGAGACCGTCACCCCGTCGCCGCACCATCCGATCGGCGCCAAGGGCGTCGGCGAGTCGGCCACGGTGGGCTCGCCGGCGGCGGTGGTCAACGCGGTGCTCGACGCCCTCAAGCCCTACGGGATCAGGCACGCGGACATGCCGCTGACCCCGGCGCAGGTCTGGCGGGCCATCCACGGCCGGCCGCTGCGGACCGACCTGGCCATCCAGTGACCAGCTCGCGCGCGGGAATCCCGCGCCGCGGACGGGGGCCGTGGCCCACAGCCCCCGATAGAGCGGGGCTATGGCCCGCAGCCCCAGCGCCCCCCTCGCGCGCCGCGGGCCGCGCGGGGGGCGTGGGGCTTGGTGGCGTTCTGTCCCGCGTCCGGCGCGCGCCCTGGGCGCGCCGGACGCGGGCCGTTCTCTCGCCGGCGCCCCGCGCGGCCGCCTCGCTGTGGAGGTGCCATGCGGGTTGACCTGCTCGAACGAGTTGGCGAACTGCGCGCCCGGCGGACGCCGTTCGTGGTAGCCACCGTGGTGCGGGTCGTCAAGCCCGCGAGCGCCAGGCCGGGGGATTCGGCGATCGTGCTGCCGGACGGGACCATCGAGGGGTTTGTCGGCGGGATGTGCTCGGAGTCGACCGTCCGGACACAGGGGCTGCGGCAACTGGCGTCCGGGCGGTCGGCGCTCTTGCACATCACGCCGCCGCAGGCCGGCCACGGGGACGCCGCCGGGGAAGTGACCGAAAACGAGGTGACGGTGGGAAATCCGTGCCTGTCCGGAGGCGCGCTGGACATCTTCCTCGAGGTGATGCGGCCGCCGGCGCTCGTCCACGTGTACGGCGACACGCCCGTGGCGCGGGCGCTTGCCGCCGTGGGCGGGGCGGTCGGCATGGACGTGCGGCCGACCGCCGACGCGAGCGTGCCGATCCCGGCGGACGCGACCGCTGTCGTCGTCGCCTCGCAGGGCGGCGACGAGCACCGGGTGCTCACCGCCGCGCTGCGCGCCGAGGTGCCGTATATCGGGCTGGTGGCCAGCCGCCGCCGCGGCGCCGCCGTGCTGGACGCGCTCGGGCTGGACGCCGGGCAGCGCGCCCGGGTGCGCACGCCGGCCGGGCTGGACATCGGCGCGCAGTCGCCGGGCGAGGTCGCCGTCTCGATCGTGGCGGAAATCATCGCCGTCGGAGCCGCCACGGGCCCGTTCGGCATAAGCGGAACAGGCACCGGGAGCGGACCCGCGGCCGCGCGCGAACCGGCGGAGGCGACGGATCCCGTCTGCGGGATGACCGTCGCGATCACCGAGACGGCGATTCGGCTCCAGGCACAACAGGGGACGGTCTACTTCTGTTGCCCGGGTTGTCGCGATGCGTTCGCGGCTGACCCCGGACGATACACTCGCACCTTGTGAGCAGCGTAGTTTCGGCCGAACTCGGCGAGCGGTTCCCTGACGTAGCGGCGCTGGCCGCCGCCCTGGACAAGACCGGCTATCTGGCCGGGGACCAGCTCGCGGCGGCGCTGTTCCTCGCGGTGCGGATGGGGCAGCCGATCCTGCTGGAAGGCGAGCCGGGCGTCGGCAAGACCGAGGCGGCCAAGGCGCTCGCCACGGCGCTGGACACCGTGCTCGTCCGGTTGCAGTGCTACGAGGGCATCGCGGCGGCCGAGGCGCTGTACGAGTGGAACTATCCCAAGCAGCTCCTCGCCATCCGGCTCGCCGAGGCGACCCACGAGCAGGTGCGGGAAACCGACCTGTTCCGCGAGGAGTTCTTGCTGGCCAGGCCTTTGCTGACCGCGCTGGACCACCCCGGGCCGTGGCCCGCGGTGCTGCTCATCGACGAGGTTGACCGGGCCGACGACGAGTTCGAGGCGTTCCTCTTCGAGATGCTCGCCGAGTCGTCGGTGACGATCCCCGAGCTCGGAACGCGGCGCGCGGCCGTGCCCCCGGTCACGGTCCTCACCTCCAACCGCACCCGCGACCTGCACGACGCGCTCAAGCGGCGCTGCCTCTACCACTGGATCGGGTACCCGGACGTGGCGCGGGTCGCGCAGATCATCCGGCGGCGGGTGCCGGCCGCCAGTTCCGAGCTGGCCGGCGAGGTCGCGGCGGCGGTGAGCAGGCTGCGCGCGCTCAACCTGACGAAGCCGCCGGGCATCTCGGAGGCGATCACCTGGGCGGGAGCGCTGACCGTGTTCGGCGCCTCGTCCCTGTCCCCGGAGACGGCGGGGCAGACGATGAGCGTCGTGGTCAAGTACCCGGAGGACGAGCAGACCGTCCGCGAGGCCGGCCTGGCTTCCGTCGTGGGGCATGACTGACGGGAACCGTTCCGGCGGAGTCGACGGGGCCGGGCCGCTGCCGGCGGAGGCGGCGCTGCCGCCGGGCGACGTCGCGGCGCTGGCGGCCGCGCTGGGCGTGGCGCTGCGGTCCGCGGGACTGCCGGCCGGGCCCGACCGGTGCGAGCGGCTAGCCCGCGCGGTCACCGTCATGGGCGCGACGACGATCGCGGAACTGCGCGCCTGCGCGCTCGCGACGATGGTCTCCGACCCCAGCCAGGTTGGCACGTTCGAGCGGGTCTTTGCCGAGATGTTCGGCGTCGGCGCGCCGGAGCGGCCGGCCGTGGCGGCGCCGCAGCAGTCCATGACCGCCGAGCCCGCGGACACCCCGTCCGGCGCCGACTCGCCGCCGGTTCCCGGCTCCGGGGAACTGCCTCCGGTGCTGCGGCAGGCGGACGTCTCCTCGTCTTCCTCGTCCGGCGAGCCGGATGAGGACATGCCGGAGGCGCCCGCGATCCGGCGTGTCGCCTCCGACACCGAGCGGCTGGCCGGCCGCGACTTCGCGCAGCTGTCACCCGATGAGCTCCGGCGGCTCGCCGTCCTCATGCGCGACCTCACGATCGCGCTGCCGCCGCGCCGGACCCGCCGCTACCGGCCGCGCAAAGAGGGAGACCGGCTGGACATGCGGCGCACGCTGCGGCAGGCCAGGCGCACCGGCGGTGAGCCGGTGCAGATCGCGAGGCGCGCGGTCCGCGCCCGGCCGCGGCGGCTCATCGTGCTCTGCGACATCTCCGGGTCCATGGAGCCGTACGCGCGGGCGCTGCTGCAACTCATGTACGTGGCGAGCCGTTCACCGGGCGGCGCCGGCGGCGCCGGGCCGCCGTGGGACGCCACCAGGCCGCGGACCGAGGTGTTCACGTTCGCGACCCGGCTGACGCGGCTGACACCCGCGCTGTCCGCGGCCACGCCGGAGACGATGCTCGCCAGGGCCGGCGAGGCGGCGCCCGACTGGGCGGGCGGCACCCGGATCGGGGCGGCGCTGCGGGAGTTCAACGACCGCTACGGGGCGCGCGGCATGGCGCGCGGCGCGGTCGTGCTGATCATCTCCGACGGCTGGGAGACGGGCGACCCGGCCGTGCTCGGCGCGCAGATGGCCCGCCTGCACCGGATCGCCTACCGGATCGTGTGGGCGAACCCGCGGACGCAGAGCGAGCGCTACCGGCCCGAGGTCGGCGGCATGGCCGCCGCCTGGCCGTACTGCGACGCCGTGGTCAGCGCGCACAACTTCGAGGCGCTCGACGACCTGCTTGAGGCGCTGCGCTCCCCGGCCGCCCGGCGCCCGGCGCCGGCTCCGGCATCCCCGGCGCCGGCTCCGGCATCCCCGGCTCAGGGGACCGCGGCCGCCGGGGCGGCCCCCCGGCCATCGGCGTTCAGCCTGCCGCTGACGACGGCGCTCGGCAGGCGGTGGTCCCCCGGGCGGTGACCGCGGTCCCCGGAAGGTGCCGCCGGGTGCTCACCGTTCACCAGGCGCCGGGGATTGCCGCTCGCGGGCAGCTGGCGTGCGTTCCGCTAACTCCGTCTGGCGTGCGTTCCGCTAACTCCATATTGACGGGAAGTGGTCCGGGCTGGGACTCTCTGTTGCGTTCGGGAGGTCTGCGGAGGGAACAGGGCATGCGGTGGCCGGGTCGCGGGGTGTGGCTGTTGATGGCTGGCGCGGCGGTGGCGGGCGTGGGCATCGGGCTGGCGATCCGCGATTGGCCGGGCGGGCGGTCACTGCCGCCGGTGCGCGCCCGGGTCTATGTCAACGTGGACGTGTGCCTGCTGTCCGGCCCGCAGGGGGTCTCGGCATCACCGGATTCGGCGGTGTGGGCGGGGATGGAGGACGCGTCGCTGGCCACGCGGGTGCGGGTGTCGTACCTGACGGTCACCGGCCCGGGGACAGCGGCGAACGCGGGGCCGTTCCTGGGGTCGCTGCTGGTGCGCGGGTGCCGGGTGATCGTGGCCGCGGACGCGCCGGAGCGGGCGGCGGCACTGGCGGATGCCCGGCAGTTCCCGCGGGTTCAGTTCATCGTCACCGGGGCCGGGATCATCGGTCCCAGTGCCGGCCCCAGCGCTGGCGGCGGCGTCCAGAATGTCACGACGCTCACCGCTGGTGCGCCGGGGATGCGGGCAGCGTCCGCGGCGGCGGTGGAATCCGCGGTGCGGGCGGCGGGCGGCTGACGAGCGTCAGGCGCTGCCGAGCGTGATAGCAATCATCTGATTTTGGTTTATGTCATGTTTTGTCACAAGTTATAGAACTTGTTGTTTTTGTTACCTTGGTAAGGTTGTAGAACCCTGTCACCTTATGGGAACCTCTGCTCCGGCTTAGAAAATCCTGACTGCCTGACCAGGAGCGGTGGATGCGGCGGTTGATTGCCGGCCGGGGCAGGGCCCGGGTGTTCCGCGCCGGGGCCCGCCTGGCAACGCTGGCGCTGCTGGTCCCGCTGGCCATGCCAGCGGCCGGAGCCGGGGGACAGCAACCGCGGTTTCCGCTGGCGCCGGCCCGGCCGGCGATCGCGCGCCTGGTGGACTGGCTGACAGGTCAAAGTTCCCCGGCGCCGGCGGTTCCGCGGCAGCAGGCGGGGACGGCCGCGGGGAAGGCGCACAGCGTCCCGGCGGCGGTGACGCGGGCGGTGGCCAACGCGACGGGTCGCCGGCCGGGGGAAGGGCACGGGCAGTTGCCGGCGTATGCGGCGCACGGCCCGGCCGCGCACAGCTTCACGACGCGGGCCGTGCCCGGGTTCGATCCGAAGACCAGCACGCTGGTGACCTCGGCGACGTCGGCGACGTCGGATCTGTACAAGAACGCCGACGGCTCGTACACGCGGCGGGTCTTCCAGGCGCCGGTGAACTACCAGACCTCCTCAGGCGCGTGGGCGCCGATCGACGAGACGCTGGTGAAGGACTCCGGGGGCCGGTGGCGGGAGAAGGCGAACTCGGCCGGGGCGAGCTTCGCGGCCGCGGGCGACGACCAGGTGCTGGGAACGCTGACGGCGGCCGGGGGCTCGGAATCGGTCTCCTTCTCCCTGGCCGGCGCGGCCAGCGTAACCGGCGTGGCGAGCGGGTCGCCGGTGACGTACCCGGGGATCCTGCCCGGGACGGACGTGACGGAGACCGCGACCGCGACGGGGATCAGCGAGTCGCTCACGCTGCACTCGGCCGACGTGGCGACGTCGTGGGTGTTCCCGCTGAAGCTGACCGGCCTGACCGCCACGCTGGACGGCGACTCGGTGGACCTGGCGGACAGTTCAGGGAAGGTGGTGTGGGTGATCCCGCCGGCGGTGGCCCGCTCCGGCCCGGTGAACCTGGCGACGGCGGATTCGCAGGCATCCTCTCAGCTCACCTATCAGCTGGTCAGCTACGACGGCGGGCCGGCGCTGGAGACGACGCTGGACAAGTCGTGGCTGGACGCGGCCGGCCGGGTGTTCCCGGTGGTCATCGACCCGGCCTTCTCGACGAATCCGGTGGGATCGACATACGTGCAGTCGCTGAACGGGACGGCGCAGTCCGCCGATAACGGCGGGTCGGAGTTCCTGCCGTCGGGGACGGTGACCGACAGCAACGGGACGTTCGAGGACATCGACTTCCTGGACTTTTCCGGGGTGGTCGGGGACAAGATCCCCGATCAGCATGTGACGGCGGCGTCGCTGTACCTGTTCGACGTGTGGGCCTACCAGTGCTCCTACAGCGAGGATGTGTACGCCTACCAGGTGACGTCGTCGTGGTCGCCGTCGTCGTCGCTGACGTATCCGGGGCCGTCGTACGGGACGAAGGACGCGCAGTGGACGGGCGTGGCCTCGCCGGCGGCGTGCTCGAACACGTCGGGAAAGCCGGGGCAGGGGGCGTGGATCAGCCTGGGGTTCAACTCATCGGGGCTGTCGCTGCTGAACAACTGGACGCTGGGCGGCGGGATTGCGAACTACGGGTTCGCGGTGGCGCCGTCGCTGACCGACGAGCAGATGTGGAAGCAGTTCGACTCGGCGAACGACGGGAACGTGCCGTCGTCGGCCGGCGGGAACTGCACCGGGGACTGCGAGCCGTACCTGCAGATGACCTACACGGCCGATGCCGCGCCGCAGATCGACGCCCAGTACCCGCCGGACAACTACAACTCCCCGACGCTGACCCCGGAGCTGATCGCGTCCGGGCACGACCCGGACAGCTGGCCGGACTCCTCGGTGCAGTACGATTTCACGGTCTACACCTCGTCGGGGACACAGGTGGCCAGCTCCGGCCTGATCTCGTCCGGTGACTGGACGGTGCCGACGGGTGACCTGTCGTGGGGGCAGACGTACTACTGGACCGTGCAGGACTACGACGGGCTTGAGTACTCGCCGACGGTGACGGTGAGTTACTTCTCCACGCCGGTGCCGCAGCCGCTGGTGACCTCTGGCCTGTCGCAGAACGAGTCGGGGCCGGGGTTCGACGCGGGCAGCGGTGATTACACCACGTCGGCGACGGACGCGCAGGTGCCCACGGTGGGTCCGGCGCTGGAGATCACCCGGGACTACAACAGCCAGGACCCGCGCGCGGGCGGGGCGTTCGGGGCCGGCTGGTCCTCGGTGCTGGACATGAAGGTGTCGCCGGGGCAGGACAACTCGTCGGGGACGACCGCGACGGAGGTCGTGACCTACCCCGACGGGCAGCAGGTCGCCTTCGGCCTGACCGGCAGCGGCACCTACGCGGCTCCGCCGGGCCGGTACGCGACGCTGGCCGCGGTATCGGGCGGCGGGTTCACGCTCACCGGCAAGGACGACACGGTGTACACGTTCGGCCAGTCGCTGGGCTCCGGGGTGTACGGGATCACCTCGATCGCCGACGCGCTGGGCCACACCGAGACGTTCACGTACAACTCAAACGGCGAGATCACGACGATCACCTCGGCGTCGGGACGGACGCTGACCGTCGCGTGGGGGACTCCCTCCGGGGCGTCGTACCCCCATGTGGCGTCCGTGGTCACCGATGACGCGGCGGCGGGCGATTCCTCGACCGCGCAAACGTGGGGATACGCCTACTCCGGTGATGAGCTGACCACGGTATGCCCGCCGGCGTCCACGACCGCGTGCACCGCCTATGCGTACACCCCGGGGTCGGATTACCCGGAGTCGGTGCTGAATTCGGGGCCGCAGTCGTACTGGCGGCTGGACGAGACCTCGGGCACGGCCGCCGCGAGCTCGGTGCTGCTGAACGAGGGCACCGACGACGGGACGTACTCGAACGTGTCGCTGGCATCGGCGGGCGGCGGCCTGACGGGTTCGGCCGCGAGGGTGCCGAACTTCAACGGCACCTCGTCATACGTGCAGCTGCCGGCAAGCCTGGGGCTGAACCAGATGGCGTACATGGCCGTGTCGCTGTGGTTCTGGACCACCACCGCGAACGGCGTGCTGTTCTCGTACCAGAAAGACCCGCTGAGCGACTCAACCACGACAGCCGGGTACACGCCCGCGCTGTATATCGGGTCGGACGGGAAGCTCAACGCGCAGTTCTGGGACAACGCCCTCGCGCCCATGACATCGCCGGCCGCGGTCGATGACGGGACGTGGCACCAGGTGGTCCTGACCGCGGCCGGCGACACCCAGGCCCTGTACCTGGACGGGCAGCAGATCGGATCCAAGTCGGGGACGCTCACCGTGACCGGCCAGCAGTACGGCTACCTGGGCGCGGGCTTCCTGGGCGGGGCCTGGCCGGACGAGTCGCACTACCAGCAGAACGGGGCGGAGGGGTATCCCACCTACTACCGCGGCTACCTGTCCGACGCCGCGCTCTGGAACCGGCCGCTGACCGCCGCGGAAGTGGCCGCGATGTACCAGGCCGGCACGCACGCGGCCGGCCTGCTGGCCACGGTGACCCGCCCGTCGGGCAACATATACGCCCAGGTCAGCTACGACCCGCTGACCGGCCGGGCCACGTCGGTGACCGATGACAACGGCGGAACCTGGGGAATCGGCTCACCCACGGTGAGCGGGTCGAGCCAGGTGTATGTGGCCTCGGTGCTCGGCGCCCAGCCGCAGGACTACTGGCGGCTGGCCGACTCCGGGACCACCGACGCGGTGGACCAGGTGCTGGGCGGCACCGCGGCCTACAGCGACGTGACCCAGGGGGTGACCGGCGGGCCGTTCTCCGACACCACGGTGGACTCGTTCAACGGCACCGGCTCCTACATAGCTCTGCCGGACACCGACCGGAACGACACCGGGCCGAGCAGCATCGGGCTGTGGTTCAAGACGACCGGGGCCGACGAGGTGCTCGACTCCACGCAGAACTATGCGCTGACAGCCGGGGCGAACGGATGCTGTTTCATCCCGTCGCTGTATGTGGGGTCGGACGGGAAGCTGAACGCCGGGTTCTATAACGGCTCGGTGAGCGTGATCACGTCGCAGTCCGCGGTCAACGACGGGCAGTGGCATTTCGCCGTGCTGGCGACCGGGACGGACACGGAGTCGCTGTACCTGGACGGGCAGCTGGAGGGCAGCGCGTCCGGTGCCCTGAGCGGGATACCGGGGCAGACGTATACGGCGGTCGGCGGCGGCTACCTGAGCAGTGACTGGCCGGACACATCGCTGTCGTCGACGCCCACGGTGGCGTGGTTCGCGGGGGACCTGGCCGAGGTGGCCTGGTATCCCTCTCAGCTGACCGCCGCGCAGGTGACCGCCCAGTGGGACGCGTCGAAGTACTCGACGGGCCTGACCCCGGTGCAGACCGACACGGTCACCGACCCGGGCGGCCACACACTGACCTGGGAATACGACCTGCTCAACGGCGGGCGTGTGCTGTCGCAGACCGATGCCCGCGGCGAGACGACCACCTACGGGTACGACACGGGCGGGTTCCAGGACGAGGTGGTGAACCCGGACGGGGACGTCACGCAGACCGGGTACGACGTGCGCGGCAACGTGGTGTCCAAGACGACGTGCCAGGACCAGGCCGCGGACAAGTGCTCGACCTCGTATTACACCTACTACCCGGACGACACGTCGCCGACGCTGACCCCCGATCCGCGCAACGACGTGCTGCTCACCTACCAGGACCCGCGGTCGGCCTCCAGCAGCGACACCACGTACGAGACAACGTACACATATAACTCTCTCGGTGAGCTGACCGCGGAAACCACGCCGGCCGTCACCGGGTTCTCGTCCGGGCGCACTACCAGTTACCTGTACACCGATGGCTCGACGAGCGCGGGCGGGTACAGCGGGGCGATCCCGCCCAAGGGACTGCCCTACCAGGTGACCACTCCAGGCGGTGCGGTCACCACGACGCTGTACTACGCCAATGGCGACGTGGCCCAGGTGACGGATCCGGACGGGCTGCGCACGACGTACTCCTACGACGGGCTGGGCCGGGTGACCAGCAAGACGGTCTATTCGGACACCTACCCGAATGGGCTCACCACCACTTACGCATACAACGCGGACGGGCAGGTCACTTCCGAGACCGACCCGCCGGTGACGAACCGGGTGACTGGCGCGGTCCACACCGCCCAGATCACCACCGTCTACGACGCCGACGGCAACGTGACCTCCCAGACGGTGGCCGACACCACCGGCGGTGACGCGTCCCGCACGGTGACCCGCACGTACGACTCGCATGACCTGCTCGCCTCCGAAACGGACGCGGCCGGGGCGACGACCAGCTACACCTACGACGCCTACGGAAACCGGGCGTCCGAGACCGACCCGGACGGGAACGTCACCGACTACGCCTACGATGGTGACGGGAACCTGCTGACGACGACGCTGGAGAACTACACCGGGTCCCCGCCCGGCTCACAGGCGGCGGCGCCGCTGGTGGAGGAGTCGCGGTCCTACGATCCGGCGGGCCGGCTGGCGTCGGTCACGGACGCGATGGGCCGGGTGACCGCCTACGGCTATACGGACAACGGGCTGCTGGCCACCGTCACGAACGAGAGCGCGGACGGGACCCAGACCTTTACCGAGGAGTCCGACACCTATGACGCCGCGGGAAACCTGACCCAGAAGGTCACCGGCAACGGGTACACCACGACCAGTTACACGCTCGACGCCGCGGACCGGGTCACCTCGCAGACGCTGGACCCGTCTGGGCTGAACCGGACCACTACGATTTCCTACACCCCCGACGACCAGGTTGCTTCCCGGGTGCTGACCGCCGGGACCAGCACCACTCCGGTCTGGTCGGCCTCCTACACCTACGACCCGATGGGGAACATGACCTCGCAGTCGGTGACGCAGGCGGGGGCCGGCGGCCCGGTGGCGTGGTTCCCGCTAACCCAGGCATCGGGCACGGCCGTGACAGACTCGGCCAGCGGCGGGCAGCCCGCGACCGCGACCGGGGTGACCTGGACCGGAAGCGGCGCGTCCTTCACCGGGAGCAGCGGGCAACAGATCGCCACCGGCGGCCCGGTGCTGGACACCACCGGCTCGTTCACCGTCGCGGCCTGGGTGAACCTGGTCAGCGCCAGCTCCAGCGACCAGGTCGTCGTGTCGCAAGACGCGGGGACCGATAACGGGTTCGCCCTCAAGTACGGGGCGAGTTCGGGCGGCTGGCAGTTCACGCGGCCGCTGACCGACACCGCCGATCCGTCCACCGCCAACGCCAGCTCCGATTCCCCGGCCGCCGCCGGCACCTGGACCTTCCTGGCCGGCACCTACGACGCTGGCACCGGCACCATGATCCTGTACGTCAACGGTGCCGCTGCCAGCAGCACGGGCACGGACGCCGCCCCGGTGGCCGCGCACGGTCCGCTGGTCATCGGCCGCGGTAAATGGGACGGCTCCGGCACCGCCTGGTTCGGCGGGCAGATCGCCGACGTGCAGGTGTACCCGCGGGCCCTGCCGGCCAGTGAGGTGTCGGCGCTGTACGCGCTCGGGCAGGGCGGCGGTGATATCACCACCGGGAAGCTGACCACCTCATGGGCACTGGACCAGCGCGGCCTGCCGACGTCGATGACCGGACCGGACGGGAACGTCACTGATTACTCCTACGATGAGGCCGGCAGACTGGCGGTGACCACAGAGCCTCCCGTTACCGCCGAGGCCTATGGCGGGACTCCGGTGACCGCGCGGCCGGTGACGATGACCGGCTATGACACCTTCGGCGACACCACCGAGACCGAGGACCCGGACGGGAACGTCACCACTTACGGCTACGACGCCGACGGGCGTGAGGTCTCCCGCACCCTCCCGCCCTACACGCCGCCCGGGTCGTCGTCGGCGATCACCGCCGTCTCCACCAGTGCCTACGACGGCCTGGGCCAGCTGACGTCCTCAGCGGATGCCCTGGGCAACACCACCACGTACGCCTACGACCAGCTCGGCGACCTGACCAGCCAGACCGCGCCGGACGGCAGCGTGGCCAGCTACACCTACGACGCCGACGGCGAGCGGCTGTCCGCGACGGGGCCGACCGGTGCGCAGACCCAGGCGACCTACGACTTCCTGGGCAGGCAGCTCACCGCCACGCAGGTCGAGCGGTACACCGGGTCCGGGACCGCCGCGTACACGACGAACCTGAGCTACGGGAGCGGTGGCTGGCTGAGCCAGTCGGTGACGCCGGACGGGGCGACCACGCTACGCGGCTATGACCCGGCCGGGGAGCTCATCTCCGTCACGGACGCGGCCGGGAACGTGACCGGCTACAAGTACGACGGCCTGGGCCGCCAGACCGCCGTGGTCTACCCGGACGGCACGTCGAAGGTGACCGGTTACGACGCCAGCGGCGATGTCACCTCGGTCTCGGACCTGGACGCCTCGGGGAGCACGCTGGCCAGCACGTCGGCGACGTATGACGGTAACGGCAGCCAGCTGTCGGCGACCGACGCCCTGGGGAACACGACGACGTTCACCTACGGCCCGGCGGGGACGCTCACCCAGGAGGTGCAGCCGGTCTCCGCGTCGGCGTCGATCACCACGTCGTTCGGGTACGACGCGGCGGGGAACAAGACCCGCTACACCGACGGAAACGGGAACAGCTGGTACTACACCTACAACTCCTGGGGCCTTCCGGAGTCCAGGATCGAGCCTGCGACGTCGCAGTACACGTCGGCGGCGGACTCGACGTTCACGACCGCCTACGACGCGGACGGCCGTCCGGTGACGCAGACCGAACCGGGCGGGGTGACGGTCACCGACACGTATAACAACGTCGGGGAACTGACCGGCCAGGCCGGGTCGGGGGCGGACGCGGCGACGGCGTCCCGGTCGTTCGGGTATGACCCGGCGGGGAACCTGACCTCGGCGGCCACGTCGGACACCGCGCCGCCGGGGTCGGCGTCGAACGCGACGAGCGAGTCGTTCACCTACAACGACCGGGGCCAGGTGCTGACCGCCTCGGGGTCGGCCGGCCCGACGTCGTATGCCTACAACGGGGACGGCCTGGTGACGTCGGTGGCGGATGCGGCCGGCACGACGGCGTACACCTACGACAGCGCGGACCGGCTGGCGACGCTGACCGACCCCGCGACCGGGACCACCGCCACCTACTCCTATAACAGCCTGTCGCAGGTGACGGGGATCTCCTACGGGTCCGGGGCCGACAGCCAGGCCCTGGCCTACGACAGCCTGCACCGGCTGACCAGCGACACGCTGCAGACGCCGGCGGGGGCGACGGTGGCGTCGGTCAGCTACGGGTACAACGCGGACGGGCAGATCACCTCGCTGAACACCACGGGCCTGGCCGGGGCATCATCCAACAGCTACACCTACGACCAGGCGGGCCGGCTGACCTCGTGGGACAACGGCACCACGACCACCAGCTACGGCTATGACAACAACGGGAACCTGACCCAGGACGGTTCCAGGACCTACACCTACGACGCCCGCGACGAGCTGACCAGCGACGGGACGAACACCTACGCGTACACGGCGCGGGGCACCCCGGCGTCGGAGGTCACCCCGTCCGGCACGGTGACCAGCTCGTTCGACGCCTACGGGAATCAGGTGGCCGCGGGCAGCCAGCAGTACGCGTTCGACGCGCTGGGCCGGATGACATCCGATATGAACACCTCCGCTCAGGCGGGGTACGCGTTCTCCTACGCCGGCCCGACGCCGGCGATCGTCTCCGACGGGGCGAACACCTACACCTGGGATCCGTCCGGGACGGTGCTGACCGGGGTCGGGACGCCGGGCGGCGGGTCGCAAGGCGTGCTGGCGTTCACCGATGCGCACGGGGACGTGCTCGGCCAGTTCACCGCGTCGGGTTCGGCGGTGTCGGGGTCGACGGGGTATGACCCGTGGGGGAACGTGACCGGCACGGCCGGGACGGTCGCGGGGCTGCTGGGGTTCCAGTCCGGGTGGACCGACCCGGCGACCGGGAAGGTCGCGATGGGGTCCCGCTGGTATGCCCCGCAGGCGGGGAACTTCATCTCCGCCGACACGGTGCAGGTGTCCCCGGTGCCGGATGCGGCGGCGGCGAACCCGTACGCCTACGTCGGCGACAGTCCGCTGGCCGGCACCGACCCGACCGGGCACTGCTGGCCGGGGTTCGGCTGGGCGTGCGCGGCGGCTCATACGGTGGCGCACGGGTTCGATGTGGCCCGGCACGCGGCGGCGTCGGGATCCGATGCCGCGCTCGGCTCGATGGCCAGCTTCGCGGCCGGGATGTACCAGGCGCAGCGCATGATGGCGTCGATCGCCTGGCGGGCGGTGCGGAACGTGGCGCATACTGTGTCCGACGCGGCGCAGAGCGGGGTCCGCGCGGCGCATACGGTGATCCAGCGGACCTGGTCGTATGCGGTGCAGGCCTACCATGCGGTGACGCATTACGCGGTGCGGGCGTATCACCGGGTGGTGCACGTGGTGCGGACCGCCTACCACTATGCGCGGAACGTAGCGCGCCGGGCACGCGACGCGGTGGTGCGGGTGGCCGGGACCGTGGCGCGCCACCTGGCCACGGCGGCAGCCTGGGCGGGACACCACGCGGCGCGCGCGGCGGCTGCCATGGCGGGGTTCGCCGGGAGCCATGCGAAGGGGCTTGAGCAGGCGGCGGTGACGGCCGCCGCGGCCGCCGCCCCGGTACTCATCCCGCTGGCGGCGGCTGCGGACGCCCCGGTGATCCGTGCGCACTGGCGGGGGCTGCTGCAGGCCGGACTGGCCGTGGGGGCGGTGGGCCTGACGGTGGCCAACGTCATGCAACTGGGCCTGGACCCGGCCACCGACGCGGCCGAGGCCGCGGACGTGTCCGCGCTGGCCGCCGACGCCACCGCCGAAGGCGCCAGCACCGCCGAAGGAACCGCGGACACCGTCGCCGCAGAAGACACAGGGGGCGGTCTGACTCGCGTTGGACGCTGGATGTCACCAGCGGAACATGAAGCTATGACCGACTCTGGCATGGTGCAAGAAGGAGGCGGCGGGACTACGTACGTCGCGCATCCAGCTGATCCGGCTGCTTATGGTCAGCAGGCGGCTGTCGGGAGCCGCTACGTGGAGTTCGACGTCCCGCAGGATTCGCTGGCTCCGGCTGGCAAGGAGGGATGGGCGCAGATCCCCGGCCCCAACTCCCTTTACGGCCGTCTGGCGGCGATGCGTGGTGAGCCGATTCCACAGTTCCCACCAGCGCTCAACATCGAGTGGCTGCTGACAAAATGAGAGGCATGCGTGACGTGATCAGCGACCTGAGGGCGTGGTTCGAGGATCGCAGAGAGGCGCTGACTGACCTTGGCTTCAAGGCCGATTTCGAAGACTCACCGTCTGACCGGGCCAAGCGATCAGCGGCACTCACTGTCGCATCTTCGAGGCGGATCGGCCAGCTTGTGGTCTGGGAAACGGGCGAGGCGGAACTCAGCCTTGGGGATGTCGGAACGAACGACGTCGTGGAGGAGCATCGGGAGATCACCTCGCAGATCGGCATCAGGGATGCCACTGAGACGCTTCTAGGTTGGCTGGAGCAGTCGTGACAGTCCTCGGCTGGCAGGACGCCGCCGGACCCTGGCCTCGTCGCCCCAGAAGACGCAGGCAGTGGTGCTGCTCGTACGTTGTTCCACTACACGGATGAGGCCGGGCAGAAGGGGATTCTTGACAGCGGGCAGCTTAACCCGTCGCTGAGGGAGTTGAATCCGAATGATGCCCGGTACGGGAACGGGCAGTACCTGTCGGATATCAAGCCGGGGACCATGACGTCGAATCAGTTGTCGCGTGCGTTCCTTGGTGCCCCCTTCTGGGGCTCGCGGCTCACTAACTTCGTGGAGATCGACGTGACCGGGCTGAACGTGATCGAGGGCAGGGCGGGGGTCTTCGTGATCCCGAACGAGGTGCCGCTCGACCTAGCCGGGCGCATCGTGAGCTGGGGGCTTAATTGGTGATGCGGCGCTATCAGAAGGTGCTCTGGCACCATGATCACCCGGATGAGCCGGTGGCGCTCTATAGCGAGATCGACTCTGGCTTCGAGGTCCGTAAGGTGGAGGTCTACCGGGATGGCAGGCATGACTATGCCGACCGGTCGCGCTCGACGGGGACGACCGTGCTGGGCGAGAAGGTGATGCCGGGGGTGGACGAGATCAACGAGGATCCGGAGTTTTCGGCGGCGGCCATCACGGCGGAGGAGTTCGAGCAGGTGTGGCAGCGCGCCACGCAGGACGCCTGAGCCGGTCACGGCTATTCGCGGCTCGGCTGGTGGGTGGATCATCCCGGGTTCGGTTGAGGCTCAGGTTTGCGGCTGACTTCCTGTCATCCTCATTATTTTTCTGCCTGCCCGCGTAATCGAACAAGTGTCCGCTTGCGTGCCTGTTGCGGCTGCCCGCAGCCGCTGTCTTCCTATCTTGCTGCCCGCACCGGGCCGGGCGCCAGCCTGCCCGCATGGACGGGAGGGCGCCGCGCCCGCGCCCGGGGCAGCCCCTTGGGGCTGCCCGTTCTGCTGCCCCGCCGGCCCGCCAGAGACTCCGGGGGCAAGGGCGGCCCGCAGGGCCGTCGCCCGCAGGGCGATGCGCAGCACCCTTGCGGCCGGAGGGGGCGGGCCGGTACCCTCGCGGCGCCCGGAACCACCAGGGCGCAGCCCTTTCAGGTAAGAGCGGCGGCGCATGCCGCCTCCTTTCTTTTCACTGGTTTTCCTCGTACCAGGCGGCTTCCCGCTCAGCGGGGCTGACGTCGCCGATGGCGGAGTGGATCCGGCGGTGGTTGAACCACTGCACGTACCCGGCGGTCTCCGTCTCCACATGGGCCAGGTCCCGCCACGGCCCGCGCCTGTTTACCAGCTCGGTCTTGTACAGGCCGATCGCCGGCTCCATCAGCGCGTTGTCCAGCGCGTCCCCGACCGTGCCGATGGACGGGACGATGCCCTCGGCGGCCAGGTGCGCGGTGAACGCGATCGAGGTGTACTGCGACCCGGCGTCGGAGTGGTGCACCAGGCCCGGCCCGGGACGGTGCCCGGCGCGGGAGCGGTGCCACAGCGCCATGTCCAGGGCGTCCAGCACCAGCTTGGCCCGTCTGTGCCTGGCCGCAGCCCAGCCGGCGATCATGCGGGAGAAGACGTCCACGACGAAGGCCACGTAGACAGTCCCGGCGAGGGTGGCCACATAGGTGAAGTCCGCGACCCAGCGGCGGTTGGGCGCCGCCGCGGTGAAGTCGCGTTTCAGCAGGTCCTCTGCCCGCTCGTGCCCGGGTCCCTTTCCGGGGACGGTGGTGCGGACCTTGCGGCCGCGGCGGGCACCGCGCATCCCGTTGCGGCGCATGACGCGCTCGACGGTGCAGCGGGCCACCGGGAACCCGCGGCTGTTCAGGTCCAGCCACGTCTTCCGCGCGCCGTACACCTCCTCGTAATCCGTGCGCATCCGCCGGATCTCCGCCAGGATCTCCGCGTCCTTGAGGGAACGCGCCGAGGGCGGCCTCTTGACCGCCGCGTAATAGGTGCCCGGGGCGATCTGCCAGCCATTCTGGCTCAGCACACGGCAGACCGGCTCGACCCCGAAGCACTCCTTGTGCCTGCTGACGAACATCACGAGATCCGCGGTGGCCGGCCGAGCTCGGCCGCGGAGAAAGCCGACGCCGCCTTGAGGATCTCGTTCGCGCGGCGAAGCTCGGCCACCTCCTGCTTGAGCGCCCTGATCTCGGCCTTTTCCTCAGTCGTCAGTCCCGGCCGCTCCCCGGCATCGACCTGGGCCCGGCGCAGCCACTTGCGCACCGTCTCCGGCGACCCGACCCCCAGCCGGGCCGCCACCGCCCTGATCGCCGCGTACTCGTTGCCGTAGTTCCCGCGGACCTCCCCGACCATCCGCACGGCCCGCTCCTTCATCTCCTGCGGGTACGGACTCCTACCTGCCATGACCCGATCATCCTCTCGATCGAGCCTCTATAAAACCCGGGGCGATTCAGCAGGCGCTGAAGCAGTTGCTGAGCGCGGAGGGTGAGGTCGTGCGTGAAGCGGCCAAGGCTCAGCTGGCGCGCCGGGAAGGGCGGTGAGCTGCGTCAAGGCGGATCTGTCTGCGCAGGTAACGCCGAGCTGGCGCCGATCAGGCCGCGGATAGGCGCAGGCAGGGGGTAGACGCCTTCGGCGGGTAGCTCTGCCTGGGCAGCGTCCAGGCGGGCTGAGCTGACGTGGCGGTGGATGCGCCCGGCGAGCGGGGTGATGTCGGTGATGGCGGTGATCCACTGGTCGAGGTAGCGGTCGACGGCCTCGCCGGAGAGGCCGATCTGGATGGCGCGGCGGCTGAGCGGGGCGAGGGTGAGGGACCGGTCGGGGTCCCACTGGACGCGGACCGGGCTGGTGCGCTTGCGTTCGGCCCATTGCTGCTGGCTGGCGTGGGTGCCCGGCTCGTAGCGGCTGAGGGCGGCGTGGGCGAGCGCCCATTCGAAGCCGTCCCTGGTGATCTGGATGGCCAGGATGCGCTCCTGGCCTGGCTTGGTGGCCCATCCGGACCGGTACATCATCCACAGGAACGAGGGCTTGATCCAGGTCATCCGGCCGCGCTTGAACGGCGCGACGAATGTCTGGGCGTCGACGGCCGCGTCGGCTATCTGCGGCGAGTAGGCCTGGTAGACGGTGATGGCGTGGCCGGTGAAGCTGGCCCGCACCTGGCGGAGTGACATGCCGGCGCGGCCGTCAGCTGGCTCCGCCCGTGATGAGGCGGAGCTTTGCCTTGGTGGTGATGGCGTCGATGACGGCGGTGATGGTGGCGCGCTCGTCGCCGGTGAGCTGGCCGAGATCGGCGAGGCGGGCGTCGAGCATGTTGTGGGGGGCGTGTAGGGGCCGTCGGGGGGCGTCGGGGGTGACGAAGTAGTCGACGCTGGTGTTGAAGGTCTCGGCGATGCGGACGACGGCTTCGAGGCTGGGGGCGACCCGGCCGTTTTCGTAGCGGCTGACCTGGCGGGCGTCGCTGCCGATCTTGTCGGCGAGCTCGGC
>Ga0209061_1002836_pt1 | contig 20443 bp, 12 predicted proteins | sample Coa_R1_10_FD_187157 | JGI IMG/M metagenome (GOLD analysis project Ga0209061, IMG submission 187157) | Surface soil microbial communities from Centralia Pennsylvania, which are recovering from an underground coalmine fire - Coalmine... | ecosystem: Environmental > Terrestrial > Soil >...
TGCCAGGTCCCGTCCGTGCTGCCGTCGTCCACCACGATAATCTCGTGCGGAATGTTGTGCAGCCGCAATTCGACATAGAGATGCTCTACGGTAGAGGCGATGCAGCCCTCTTCATCGCGGGCGGGAATCACGACGCTGAGCAGCTCGAGAGGGCCGCGTGAGGGATCAGGAGGCCTCGACTTCATATCGCTCCCGTGCGCGTCAGCCAGCCCGGATTGCTTTTTACGTGATCGGCAATTTCATTCAATATGGATTCCAGAGAGCGCTGCGGCCTCCACTGAAATTCGCGCTCAGCGCGTCCGAAATCCATCACCATCCAGGGAATGTCGAAGGGGCGCGGCCGTGCATCCGGCTGCGGCTCATGTTTGCCGAAGCGCTCATTGCACCATGCCGTCAGTTGCGCAAGCGACATAGCATTCTGTGTCCCACCGCCCAAGTTATAAACCGGATCTGCGGCCGCCTCCCGGCGGATCTGCAGCCGGATGAGATCCGCCAGATCGTCAGGATGAAAGGCATCGCGGACCTGGTAGCCTTTACCGCCGAAGCCGATATAGCGCAGCGGCAGGCGTGCGGCGTGGGCGTGCAGCCAGTAGGAGAAAATACCCTGCTCGGCTGTGCCAAACTGACCAGCCCCCGCCAGCACCCCACAGCGGTTGATCCAAACCGGAAAGCCAAAGGCAGTCCCGTATTCGATCGCCATCACTTCGGAGGAAAGTTTCGTAGCTCCGTAAAGAGAGACAGGCTGGCTCACCGGAAAGGATTCGGCCACGCCGGCTTCACTTAGACCCGGCGTTGTGACCCGTTGAAAATCCGGGAGGAAGGCTTCGCCGTTTTCCCGCATCGGCAATTGTGCCAGATGACGAATGGAATAGACCCGGCTGGTGCTCAACAGCACAAATCCGGCTTTGTACTCGCGGCAATATTCGAGCGCGTGCAACGTGCCGAGCAGGTTGTGCTCAGCAACCTGGCGCGGACTCGAACGGCCGTCTATGCCCGCCAGCACGCTCGGATTGGCCGCTGCCTCAATCACCCAATCGCATGCTGGCAGCGTGTCCCAATCACTGCGAAACCGTATGTCTCCGTGCGTAAACCGGATTCCGCGGTCGTGCAGCAGAGATCGATTCATCTCCGAGCCAGGCCGCAGAAGATTATCCATCCCCACGATCTGACAGTTCTCCAGGCGCTCCAAAAGAGCGCAGGCAAGCCTGCTGCCGACAAAACCGCAAATCCCGGTGATCAGGATCCTCATCTTTGCTTGCCCGCCTTCTCCGCCTGCTTGCCTAAGCGTGCCTCCCAGGATTCCACAATTTCACGAATCGTGTCCCGCAACGTACGCGTAATGCTCCATTTCGGGTAGTGATTCTTCATTTTGCGCAGATCACTGTAGTAGCAAATGTGATCGCCAATCCGGTTTTGCTCCAGGTAGGTATACTTCTGCGGTTTGCCCGTAAATTCCTGAACGATCTCGAAGGCTTCAAGAATCGAACAGGAATTCTCTTTGCCTCCGCCAATGTTGTACACCTCGCCACAGCGCGGAGATTCATAGAAGGCGTGCATAAAGCGCGCGACATCTTCCGAATGAATGTTGTCGCGCACCTGCTTGCCTTTGTATCCATATATTTTGTATTCGCGGCCCTCGATATTGCAGCGCACCAGATAGCTCAAAAACCCGTGCAGCTCAACCCCGCTATGATTGGGACCTGTAAGACAGCCACCTCGCAGGCAGCAGGTGGGCATGCCGAAATAGCGCCCGTATTCCTGCACCATCACGTCCGAGGCAACCTTGGAAGCGCCAAAGATGGAATGCTTCGACTGATCGATCGAAAACGTCTCCGGGATTCCGTGTTCATACTGCGGATCGGCGTAATCCCAGCGGGTCTCAAGCTCGCGCAGCGGAATCGTATTCGGCAAATCACCATAGACCTTATTGGTAGACATATGCACGAACGGGGCTTCCGGACAAGCCCGGCGCGCTGCTTCGAGCAGATTCAGGGTGCCTACGGCGTTAGTGTCAAAATCATCAAACGGAATTGCTGCTGCGCGGTCGTGAGATGGTTGTGCTGCGGTATGGATGATGACATCCGGCTTTACTTCCGCAACCAGAGCCAGAATGCCGGCGCGGTCTCGTATGTCCAGGTTAAAGTGCTGGTAGTCGGGAATTTCGGCGCGCAACCGCCTTAAGGTCCAACTCGTATCTCCCTCAGGGCCAAAGAAAACGGCTCGCTGATTGTTGTCGACTCCATAAATTTTAAAGCCGTTCTTACTGAAATAAACCGCCACCTCCGAACCAATAAGGCCGCAGGAGCCGGTGATGAATGCACGTTTCGCCACACTGTGATCTTAATAAATGCCCCCCGGATGGACCGGCCCGGTTGGCTTCAAACCACTGCGCGCGGCGGGGGCTATCGACTCGCAAACCCCATAGCTGGCTCTAACACCCTGTTCACACAGCCGCAATACTTCCTGGCTACTATGGAAAAATCAGGGTGCTTCTATGTCCGTAAATCTAAAGACTTACCGCTACTTTGCTTTTTGCGCGCTGTTTTGCCTCCCGCTGCTGTTGCAGGCGCAATCCCAGACAGCGGGCGCGATTGGAGGTACGGTTACCGATCCTACCGGAGCGGTCATCCCCAGTGCCACCGTTCAGGCGCGCGACGAGGCTACCAACGCCGTATCGACTACCAAAACCGATTCCAATGGGCGATTTACCATTATCAATCTTCAGCCGGGACGCTATGAGGTAGAGATCAGCGCACCCGGCCTGGCGACTGCCCGGCGAACGGACGTGATCGTCGAGGTGGGCCGCACCACTGCGCTTGATACCTCTCTTTCCCTTGCCGGCACCAGCGCCAGCGTGAGCGTGACCGCCGAGGCGCCTGTGCTCAACACCGAATCCCAGGATTTTTCAACCAACCTGAACTCGGAATCAATCCATAACCTGCCCATTAACGGGCGCCGCTGGTTTAACTTTGCTCTGCTCACGCCGGGTGCCGTCTACGATGGCGGATTCGGCGACATCAGCTTCCGGGGTATCTCCGGGCTGCTCAATAACAACACCGTGGATGGCGGCGATAACAACCAGGCCTTTTTCTCTGAAGAAATGGGCCGCACACGCATCGCCTATTCGACAAGCCAGGAATCCATCCGTGAATTCCAGGTCAACACAGCAGATTATTCAGCCGAGTATGGCCGCGCAGCCGGAGGCGTCATTAACGCGGTCACCAAAAGTGGCTCTAACGAGCTGCATGGCGACCTCTTCTATTACAACCGCGACAACACGTTCGGCGCCTATACGCCCTTTGCGACCGAGCCAGCTCTTGTCAACGGCTCCTATATCCAGGTTCCCGTCAAACCGGTCGATATTCGCCAGCAATTCGGCGGAGATATCGGCGGCTATTTTATAAAAGATAAGCTCTTTTACTATTTCAATTACGATGAGCAGTTACATGATTTTCCCGCCGTAGGCACGCCTTCTAATCCAGCCGCTTTATTCGGACCACTTAGCTCGTCTGAGTTAGCCACACTGACCAGCAGGTTAGGGCCAGGCACGAAGGCAAATCTCACATCTGCGCAAATTCTCCAATACTCGAGCCAAGCCCTCGGCCTCTTCAGTTCCCTCTCGGGAACCGTCCCCCGGACCGGCAATCAAATGCTCTCCTTCCCGAAGATCGACTATAAGCCCAATTCCAACCACACGCTGGAGTTCTCCTATAATCGCCTCCGCTGGGATTCGCCCTACGGAGTGCAAACAAACTCTGTGGTGGCTCGCGGGCTCGATAGCTTCGGCAACGATTACGTCAAAGCTGATAAAGGCGTCGCTCGCTGGACGGCGATCCTCACGCCGACCATCACGAATGAGATGCGCTTTGAATATGGCCGCGATTTTGAATTCGAATATGCCAACCCGCCTTTAGCCGGAGAGCCGCTTGACGCCAACGGCTACTCACCCGAAGTAGATCTGAGCGGAGCCGCTTCCTTCAGTTTTGGCCAGCCTTATTACACACCGCGCTATGCCTATCCGGAGGAACGGCGCACCGAAGTCGCTGATACGGCCAGCACTGCTATCGGGACGCACTTAATCAAATTCGGCTTCGACATCAACCACGTAGGCGACCAGATCAGCTTTCTGAGTACAAGCGGAGGCGATTACTATTACAACAACCGCGTCGATTTTATCAGCGATTACATAGCCAGCCAGATTCCGGCTGTGTTTGCGGCAACCAAAGGCATGGTCTGTAACAACGGACCGAGTAAGTCCATCACGCCTTGTTACAACGAATATCAGCAAGGATTCGGACCGCTCGGCTTTAATTTTTCCACCATGGATTATGGCGCCTTCATTCAGGATCAGTGGCGCTTTAGTCCGCGACTTACATTGAATCTGGGTCTGCGCTATGAGTACGAAGCGCTGCCTTCTGCTCAAATTCCGAATCCGTTATTCCCCGCCACAAGTACGATGCCCTCTGATCCCTATAACTGGGGGCCTCGTTTCGGCTTTGCCTGGGATACGTTTGGGAACGGGAAAACGGTAGTTCGCGGCGGCTACGGGATTTACTACGGGCGAATCATCAATGGGACGATCTTCAATGCGATCGCGCAAACCGGTTCGCCGAATGGCCAAGTGCAGGCCACCATCTTCCCCTCCACAAACGGCGCCATCGGACCGATTTATCCCAACGTGATGTCCTCCTTTGCGGGAAGCTTGAGTAAGCCCAACATCATCTTTTTCCCAACCGATGCCCGCAACCCCATGGTGCAGGAATACGACCTCGCTATTGAGCGCCAAATCGCCGCTAACACGATGGTCTCGATCTCCTGGGTGGGAAGCCTCGGACACTTTCTCCCCATTGCCGTAGATACGAACTTGCCTGTTCCGACGACCATCAACTATCTGATTAACGGAGGACCATTGAACGGCGATCTCATTCCCGTTCCGTTCTTCAAAGGCACGCGGCCTTTACCGGCCTTCAATCAGGTGACCATGATCGATACCCGCGTGAGCTCGATGTACAACGCCATGGTTTTGCAATTCAATCGCCGCTTTACGCACGGCTTGCAGTTCCAGTCCAGTTACACCTGGGCTGATTCTGTTGACAATGGCCAGGGTACAAGCCCAACGCTTTCGGGCAATGCGCCGCTAGACGCCTATAATCTCGCGCTCGATCGCGGACCCTCAAACTTTGATGTCCGCCATCGCGCGGTCGGCAGCTTAGTCTGGCAGCCGGAATATTTTGATCATGCGGCAGGCCTCGCACACTGGCTGCTCTCCGGCTGGACCATCGCGCCGATCATTACCGCACAAACCGGCCTTCCCTTCAGTGCCACGGTAACGGGCAATCCTCCCTCGGGCAGTGGCAATGCAGCATCGGGCGTCATCGGCGCGCAAGGTTCTTCGCGCGTTCCGTTTCTCGAGCGCAATTCCTTCCGCTATCCTGCGGTGTTTGATACCGACCTTCGCATCTCTCGTGCCTTCCTTTTCCGCGAACGGGTTCGTTTTGAACTCATTGCCGATGCGTTCAATCTGACGAATCACGTAAATTACACGAGCCTTGTGACCCAGCAATACACGTTGGGCGGCACGGCCGCAACGCCGGTATTGACCTATTCCTCAAGTTTTGGTCAACTTACTGCGGCGAACAACACGAATGTGCTGGTGCCGCGGCAAATTCAGCTCGGCGCGAGAATTTCGTTCTAGCTGCTGGTTATTGTGACTCCGGCATGGGCACAAACGGGCACGATCCGCTGCCCGCTTGTGCCGGTCCGGGAGCCTTGATCGTGCGGATAGAGACGCCCGGAATGCGGAAGTTAACGGGTCCGGGCCCTTCTTGGATGTCGGCAAATCGCGCCTGAACGGTGGGCGCTGCGCCGCGCGCGATAACATTGTCGAAATGCATTTGGAGTAAGTGCTGCGGATCAAAGCCATCCAGTGTGATCTTTCCGCCGCCCAAAATGGTTACGTTGCGTAGCGTAATATTCCGAAACTCAGGAATCAGATTGCGGGCGCTGCCATAGAACGAATAATGCGTGTCCATCAGAATCGGGTTCTTTGTATCGCGGATACACACATCCTCGTAGACGACATCCTGCACCAGCCCTCCACGGCTCGAATTCGATTTGATCCGGATGCCATTATCTGCGCCATCAATGGTTAAATCCGAAACCCGGATCGCGCTGACTCCTCCCACCGTCTCGCTGCCGATCGAGATGCCATGACCGGTGTAGAAATGATTGTGCGCAATCGTCATGTGCGTCGATGGTCCTGTTTCACCCGCCTTGATCGCCACCTGGTCGTCACCCGCATGGATAAAGCAGTGCGTAATGGTGACATTGGTGGAGCTGCCTGGATCAATGCCGTCTGTGTTTCTCGCGTTCTTCGGGCTGTTAATGATCACGCCCCAAGCCGTAAATCCGTTTCCCTGTCCAAAGTAGACATGAAAGTTAGGACTGTTGCGCAAGGTGACCTTATAGAGCGTGAAGTCATTGGAGTGGGAAAGCACGATCAGCCGCGGGCAGTTCTGATTTTTATCCGTGTTTCTCGCCTGTTCGGCCAGATCCCACCAGGAGAAATTTTTGCCCGCAATCTTTTCCCCGCCCCGCCCGTCGATTGTGCCTTCGCCCATCACAGCCGCATGATCGACATGGTCGCCGTTGATCAGTGCGCGGCAGCCGTGGCCCGCTTTGCTTAAGATTCCACAACTGCCCGGTGTGATGTCGTAATCACGCGGATTGCGCGAGGCAAAAAGCGTCACTCCTTTGTCGATCACAAGCGCCACGCCGCTGCGCAAGTTGAGTGGTCCGGAGAGAAACGCATGGTTCATTCTGTCCGCTTTCAACTCAACCGCCTGGCCCGGGGCGCAGCGGTCGATCGCCTCCTGAATCCGCTGCGTGTCGGGCTCGTCTTCCTTCACCTGCTGCATACGCGCAGTGAGCGCCGTGCAAACCGGCCGCATCACCGGCTCAGTCACCTGGCGCATATCCTGCGCGCTCAGCAAAAGGCCCACACAATAAAGCGCGATGAAGCGAAAAGCCTGCCGCCGCAACCGGAGAGCCCTGCTACCAGACAAGCCGCGCTCCCAGTTGAATGGACCGCGGATTATTCGCCTGACTTTGTATCAGACCGAAGGTGGTGCTCGTCGGGCTGCTCACGTTGGGCGCGGCGAATACCGGGTGATTCATCACGTTAAATACCTCAAAGCGGAGCTGGAAGTAATCTCTCTCGGTGAAGTTGAAATTCTTCAGCAGTGAAGCATCCAGCTCATTCAGATTCTCTTGCCGAACGTTCCCGAAGGTAGTTGGAAAGCTGCGGATGTTATCCGAGGGCTGATCCGTCGATTTCAGGTCAAATGCAGATAGATTGAACGCTTGTCCATTGCCGTTGCTGTTATTCAGATCGAGCGGGCCGCCGTACCCGTTGCAAGCCGGTGAAGGTGTCGGGCAGTAGACCAGTTGTGTCGGGAAGTAAATCGGAGCTCCGATTTCCCATTGATAAATGCCATTCACCACCCATCCCCCTAGGAACGCGTTCGCGAGGCGATTGCGAATATCTAAGGTCCTTCCATGTCCGATCGGAAACTCATAACTAAATCCCAGCGCGATGTGGTGCGGATGATCAAACAAGGAGGTGCGCGTTTCAGGAGCCGTATCTGTGTCATTTAGATAATCGACTTGCTCCATCATCTTCGAGTAAGTATAGTTTCCGATCAGCGTTAGTCCGTCACTATACCGTTTTTCTACTCTCACATTTAGGCTGTTGTACCAGGATGCACCTGCCGTATTATTCTGTTCCACAACACCCGTCACTCCGCCGGCCAGGCTGCCGCCATTTACTTCTACGGGGAACTCGGGATAGGGCGCCAGGATCTGGCTTAACGCCACTGTCTTTCCGTTTAAGTTTCCGCCGGTTGGAATCAGGCCAGCAAACGGATTGGGAACGCTTGCCCCTAAAATGCCAATAATCGCGTTATCCGCTGCATCCCGGTAAGCAGAGGTGCTGAGTAACGACCGCGGCAGCATGTTGAACTCCGTCTGTTCAATCGGCAAATCGACCGACCGGTTCCCGATGTAACCAATCTCGAGCATCAGATTTGTCGAAAGCTGCTGCTGAATGTCAAACTCCCACCGCTCTGAGTAGGGATTTTTCATCTTGGGATTGAGAAAACTTACCGACTGGCCTACAAAGGTCGCTAAGCCTTGAGAGGATCCAGCGGGCTGAAGGATGACAGGGAAGGGGTTGCTGAGCGTATTCGCGGGACTCAGATAGTTATTGGTGGTTGCCGTGAAGGAGGTGCTCTGACTAAATCCTTCCTGGTTTACCAGCGGTGAGGTGGAAATATGGTCGCTTGCCGGAATGTTGGTGAGAGCGGTAGAGAACATCGGCGCAACGAACATACCGAAACCGGCGCGGATGACAGTCTTGCCATGGAAGCTAGCAGGACTCCAGGAGAATCCGACGCGCGGGCTGAAATGAACCGGAGGCGCTGGATACACTTGGGGCGCTGCCGGGCTGCCAAATGTCAGGCCGCCATTGACGGCATAAGCATTCGGCGCGGCGGGGCAATAGGCCGGGTACCCGGCGCAAGCTTTGAGGTAACTCGAGTAGTTTTTGGCATAAGCGGCCTGCGCTGCGGGAGCGAGCGGGTTTGTGGCGTTAAAGTCAAATCCCGTCACCACGCGCCCATAGCGCTCCGTCATGCCGGTCTCCTGCTCAATCCGCAGCCCGAGATTCAGCGTAAAGTTGCTTTTAATTCGCCAATCGTCATTGAGAAAGCCGGCGTAATAATAAGAGCTGAAATAGGCATAAGAGGCTTCGTTATAGCTTCCTGAGGTCGGCAAGCCTAGTAGAAATGAGGCAAATTCCTGCCCGATCGGAGCTGCTGCAGACGTGCTGGTTGGCCCTTGTGTCCAGTTGGTTCCAAACGTAAAGCTGCCGGAAGCGGCGCCATAGGTGATGTTGCTCAGATCGTATCGCCGCGCATCCACTCCAAATTTCAAAGTGTGGGAGCCAATGATCTTTTCGACGTCGCCAAATATGGAGTAATTATCCGACGGCAGGCTGTCCGCTCCGGTATCACCCAAGCACTGAAAGCTTGTATAACTGCCGCAGCTCCCAAAACTGATCATGGGCATCTGTAACCGTTCCGAACTGGCCGCCATAATCGCGGGGAAGCCGAGTGCGGTGGGATTGAATCCGGCACTGGGCTCGCTATGTGCTTCATCCATGCGTGTCCAGTTAAGTCGCAAATTGCCCACAGTAGTCCCGTTAAAGGTGTGCACCTCGTCTATGGTCGCGCCATAATTCTCGCGTGTAAGATAGGAGCCGGTTGCAATGTTGTTGAATAAGTTGTTCTTGTTTTGAATACGGTAATTGTGCCGGAAATCAAAGAAGGCTTTGTCGTTGTTCCCAATATTGAAATCGAGGCGTCCGAATTCATTGTCGAAATTGTCAATGCTGGGCGCGTTGACAAAGTAATTATCTTCGCCGTTTGGCAGCCCCACAGTATTTGGTTGGGGATAGAAGTTCAGATACGCCTGTGCAATCGGGTTCAATAAGTTGCCCGGAAGTTTGTTGCCAGAAAAAGGACTGCGCGTAATCGTGGTCCCGCTCTGAACGCCGGAGTAGGGATTGTAGATCTGATAATTGCTCCCTAATGTGAGCAGTTGAGAGAAGTCCCCCTGTCGCTCGGCGGCCGTTGGCACTGTTGTGGTGATTGGCGTCGGCGTGTTATCGCGCAGTCCTTCATAAGCAAAAAACCAAAACAGCTTGTCTTTTCCGTTAAACACTTTGGGAATCACTACCGGCGCGCCGGCTGTTACACCGAACTGGTTGTAGTGAAGGATGGGGACAGGTTGTCCGGATGCGTTGCTGAAGAAGTTATTCGCGCTGGTGAAGTTATTTTGATTGAACTCATACAGAGTCCCATGAAACTCGTTTGTTCCGGACTTAGTAATCTGATTCGCCGTGCCCGCGCTGGTGTGACCGTATGCCGAATCCGAATTAAAGATGTCCACCGTAACTTGCTGAACCGCGTCCATCGGCGGGTTATAAGCGACACGCTGGTCCCAGGTGGTATCGGGCGAGCCATCCATCAAAATCTCGGCAGATTGAATCCGGGAGCCCGCAATGCTGAAGTCGGTCGCCGCGGCATTGTCGAAGGGATGCACCAGGGAGGGCTGTCCTTCGGGTATCACCCCCATGGAAAGCTGCGCCAGCATCAGCGGTGTCCGCCCATTAACCGGGAAATCCTCCACCTGCCGGGTCGTAATCGTTTGCGAGGCAGACGCGTTCGCGGTATCCACCAGCGGTATTTCCGCGTTTACGGTTACGGTCTGAGTCTGTGCTCCCACTTGCAGATGAACGTCCACAATGGAATGCTGGCCGGCGCTCAAGGAAATGCCGGTCCGGTTAAAGGTTTCAAATCCAGGAGCCGTCGCCTTCAGACTATATTGGCCCGGCAATAGGAACGGAATAGTGAAATCGCCGCTGGCATCGGAAACCGCTTTCGAGGCCACGTGCGTCCGCACCTCTGTGGCTGTTACCTCGGCATTAGGAATGGGGGCGCCGCTCGGATCGGTAACCTTGCCGCTAATCGTGGCGCGAAACTCCTGCGCCCATGACCCTACTGAAGTCAAAACTAATAGGAAGAAAGGAAGCAAAATCCGTTTCATAACCCACCTCACGACTTGCTTTGCACTATAAGCGAAACAAAACAACCCCGTCAATCAAATAAACTGAAAGGAGTCTTTAAGATAACTAAAAGTGAGCGCTCTGGTACTAACACCGTTGCCTGTCCGGAGCGATCGAAGGAGTCTGCAAAGTACGTGCATCATTTACTCGTCATGAAATTCGGCGGCACCAGCATGGGCAGCGCCGAACGCATGCGTGCCGCTGCGGAAATTATCCGCGAGCCTTGGCGCCAGGGCCGCCCTCTGCTCATCGTGGTGTCTGCGATGTCGAAAATCACGGACCTTCTGCTCGACACCTTGAAACATGCTGAGTTAGGCGACCGCGCCGCTCTCGACGCCAACGTGGGCACCTTGCTTGCGCGCCATTCCGAGGCTTGTCACGAGCTGTTTGGCAGCGATCCGGCTCAGGAAAGCCATTTCCATCAAGCCTGCGAAGACGTTCAGTCGCTGGTTTCGGAATTCCGCCGCATCGCCAACGGCATTCTGATGCTGGGCGAGCGCCCGCCTCGTTCGGTCGATGAAGCCATTGCGATCGGCGAGCGCCTCTCCTCGGCCATACTCGCGCGCTATTTGGACGCTACCGGCATTCCAGCCCGATCCGTCAACGGCAGCGATGTCATCGTCACGGATGCGGTTTTTGGAAACGCCTCGCCGCAAATGGAGGCCACGCGCGCAAAATGCACGCAAATCCTGCGGCCGCTGCTTGAAGCCGGAATCGTGCCCGTTGTGACCGGTTTTAATGGCGCCACGGCCGATGGCCGGCCTACCACGCTAGGCCGCGGCGGCTCCGATTTCTCGGCTTCCATCCTCGCCGCCTCGCTCGATGCCGAAGAGCTCTGGATCTGGACCGATGTCGATGGCATCATGTCGGCGGATCCGCGCCTGGTGAAAGATGTGGCCGTGCTTGAAGAAGTGACGTATGCCGAAGCGGCCGAGCTCGCCTATAACGGCGCCAAAGTGCTGCATCCGCGCACGCTCGCCCCGCTGGTCGAAAAGAAGATTCCCGTCTGGAGCAAGAACAGCTTCGCGCCGCACAAGCCCGGCACCAAAATTGTCTCCCATTTCGACGAACCCAAAGGCGTCCGGGCTGTTACTTCCATGTCGAATGTCGCGCTTATCTCGATGGAGCCTGCCAACTCCATCTTGAGCGGCACGCGTCTGATGGCGCGTACGCTCGATGCGCTGGCTCTCGCCAATATCGAAGTGCTGGTTTTCAGCAGCTCAAGCTACCGTCAAAGCTTCTGTTTCCTGATCCGCAAGGACGACCTCACGCCCGCGCTCGAAGCCGTGGAAGCGAATCTCTCGATTGAGCTCGCACACGGCTATCTAAAACCCATCGAAGTGGATGAGAACGTCGGCTTGCTGGCGGTGGTCGGCGAAGGGATGCGCGGCATGCCCGGGCTCGCCGGCCGCGTCTTCACCGCCATTTCCCGTGAAGGCATCAACATTATCGCCATCGCGCAAGGCTCGAGTGAGCTCACAATCGCGATAGTGGTCCGCCTCGACGGACTCGAGCGTGCCGTGCGTGCGGTGCATGAAGAATGCCGGTTAGGTCAGCTTGCTCCGGTCTGAACCGCCGTCGCAAGCGCGCCGAATCACGACGGGAAAGCAGAAGCGCTGCCTCGAGCCCTTTCCATGAGAATTACAGCCGCTCGGCGGGCATCGGCTGGCAAGGGTCACAGACAGTAATGGGCTGGCAGCTTTCCTGATGCGCCGAAAGCGTCCGGATGGTGAACGGAATTTGAAGCGGCAGAAATGTTTCTCTAAGCAGCGCCGCCACGGACTCTGTCTTTTCCTGGTAAGCCAGCGCCACAACCGAGGGCCCGGCGCCGCTGAGACATACCCCCAGTAAATCAGGATGTTCCAGCGCCAATACAGCTTCGAGGCCCGGCACCAGGTGCTGGCGGAAGGGCTGGTGCAGGCGGTCGTGCAAGGCTTCTCTTAGCAGCACGAATTCCCCGCTCTGCAACGCTTCAAGCAGCAGCGCCACACGCTGCAAATTAAAGATCGCATCTTCGCGCAGCACCCGCTGCGGCAGGACATTGCGGGCATCTGCGGTCGCCAGCCGCACCTCGGGCGTGAGCACCACAAAACGCAGCGCCTCCGGCCAGCGACGTCGCAGCGCGAATGCCGAGCGGTCCGACATCTGGCAGCTAATGGTTAAGCCTCCAAGAAGCGCCGCGGAGACATTATCCGGATGCGCTTCGAGCGCGCAGGCGGCGTTCAGTAAGCCTTCGAGCGGCAACGGACCGCTGATGGCCTCATACAGCCGTAAGCCAGCGACCGTAGCGGCGGCGCTGCTGCCTAAGCCCGCCTTCATCGGAATCTCCGTGTGCACCTCAATCGCCAGCGAGGGGAAACATCCGCCGCGTTGCCGCGCCAGGAACCGGAACGCACGCTCGATAAAGTTCTCCCCATCGAGCGGGCCGTTTACAAAATGGAATTGCAGCTCGTTCTCACCCTCAAGCAGACGCGCCTTCAGCCGCAAATAAAGCTGCACCGCCACGGCCAGCGTATCGAAGCCCGGCCCCAGATTCGCAATCGAGCCGGGAATCTTGATCTCAATCTCGGAGGGCCGCTCAGTGTGCATGCATTTCCACGGCAGAAGAGGATCGCTCTGTTTGCTGGCCCGATTCCGCCCGTTTCTGGAATCGCTTGATGATGTAATCGGTATCTTTCAGGGCATGCCCGGTGAGCACCGCCGCAATCCTGGCATCCGGCTCCATTTGGCCTGCCCGCACTAGTTTGCGAATCCCGGCCAGCGTAGTCGCCGAAGCAGGCTCACAGCCGATCCCATCACGCCCGATGATCTCCTTCGCTTCGCCGATCTCCTCATCAGTAACATCGATCGCCATCCCGTTGGTGAATTGCAGCGCGTGCAGCGCCTTCTTCCAGGAGCGCGGATTCCCGATCCGGATCGCCGTCGCCACCGTCTCCGGCCGCTCCACGGGCCGCAGCACCTGGCCGTTTTCCCGCCACATGCGCGCCAAAGGGTTGGCTCCCGACGCCTGCACAATCACCATACGCGGCGCTTTCTCAATGAATCCAAACTGCCGCAGCTCTTCAAAGGCCTTCCCGAAGGCCGATGAATTTCCCAGATTCCCTCCCGGACAAACCAAGTAGTCCGGCACGCGCCAGCCAAACTGCTCGAGCATCTCGATCATGGCCGTCTTCTGTCCTTCGATGCGGAACGGGTTGATGGAATTTAAAAAATACAGCTCGCCATCCGAGTTGCGCAGAAGCGTATCCAGCGCATCATCAAAGCTGCCTGGGATCTGCACCACCCGCGCTCCGAAATCGAGCGCTTGCGCCAGCTTGTTGTGGGAAACCTGTCCAGCCGGCAAGTACACGCGACACTCCATTCCTGCTCGCGCCGCATAGGCTGCAAGCGATGCCGCGGTATTGCCGGTAGAAGCGCACCCCACCGCCTTCGCTCCCACATGTTTTGCTTCCGTGATCCCAACCGTCATGCCGAGATCTTTAAAACAACCGGTCGGATTCCACCCCAGATGCTTAAACCATAAATCGCGCACGCCCGCCCATGCGGCGCTCTTGTTTCCCGCAATCAAGGGCACGTTGCCTTCACCGAGCGTGATCGTCTCCTCAAGCTCATAGCCCGCGGGCAAAAACTCTCGAAAACGCCACACTCCGCTTCGATCCCGCGGGTCGCTCGAGAGCCTCCGCTCGAGCCACCGGCGCTTGACCTGCTCCGGCTCACCTTCCACCCGCACCAGGCCGATCTCCAGCAATTCTCCGCAGCGCGGACAGGCGAGCGCTCGCTCATGCAGGGCAAGCTTCATCCCGCAGGCGCGGTTGCTACATCGCAATTCTGTCATGAAATTGATTGTGCCCGATGCAACTGAACGAAAAAAAGAAGGGACGTCCAACGGGATCCCGGCACCCTGGCTGTTCAATGCGGCTCAGGCAGGCAAATACTCCCGCAGCGGTTCAAAAAACGCCTTTACGAACGATACCGCCGTTTGCGTCGCCGCTGCCACATCGCCGTTATTTACGTTTACCACGACCCGCACCAGCGCCGTGTCACTGCGGTTGTAGCGGATCGACTCCTCCACCGTGTAAATCTTCGCTGCGTATTCGCTTGCAATGACGCGATTCCGCGACTGATACCAGTACAAAACAACGGCCTGATTCTGCCCCCGCGCCACCACGTAGCGGTTGACCTGAATCGGATGGTTTTCACCAGGAACTGTGATGCTGATCGTGCCCGACTGCGAGGGTGCCCAGCCAGCGCCGGGCAGGCAGTTTTTGGGCGAATGCGGTGCTTTCCCCGTCCGCTGCGTCTCAAAATAAGCCACAAATAAGGTGGCATAGTCGCCGGTATCTCGGTTCTGATAAACGCGCGACAGGATATCATCGGCCTGCAAGATGCTCAGGGAATCCGGATCTAACTCGAGAGTCTGCCGCATCATCCAGGTATCGCCGGGAATGACAAATTGGTCGAGAGGCCGGTGATACGGCCTGTATTCGGCTCGCCCAAAGGCCAGACCATAGAACACCGCCGCCTGTACCAACAACACAAGCGTCAATATACGCGCGCTTCTTGAACCGAAAATTGTCTTCATCATTCCCTCCTTCCGTTCCGGGATCCGGAGACATCCTTAGCTGCCAGCCTCGGCCTTTCGCCCAATTCCTCTCAACATTCTATGGACGATTAACAGCGCTCCCAGGGCGACTACAAAAACGATATATCCCTCCAGTTCATGGTATAGACCGTGGGCCAGTTTCGTGTTGATCTCCGACAACAAGCCCGTGGCCGCTACGCGTATGCCGTTTGCCAGAATCGCAATCGGTATAGTGGCGATCAACAGCGCCCAGCGCATCCAGACCCTCTGATCGGCGAAATAGGCATAGACCAGGGAGAGGAATCCCAAAGACAGCAGCGACCGGATGCCGCTGCAAGCTTCCGCAATATCGAGATCCTGACTCGGCAGATGCAGCACGTTCCCTGTCCGAAATACCGGAATGCCCATCCAAGTAATCAAGGTCTCGCCTAAGGCGCTGGCAATGAGTTGCAGCTTCAGAGTTAGAGCCGCATAGATAATCTGAGGGATGGGAATCATAAAAAGCAGCAGCAGCAGCGGGAATAGGAGAATTTTTACCCACTCCTTGCCGCCCAGGTACAAAACCACCCCAAAGATCGCGATGACAAAGGCCAGGCGGGCCGTAAACAACTCCGCGCCGAGCGTCCCTCCCAGAGCCTCGCATCCGGCGAAGATCACCAGCACGAGTCCCCAAATATTCGGCTGCCGCGGCGTTTCGAGCAGTCTGTGGCGCCTCTGCCAGGCGATTAATCCCGCCACCACGGGTACGAAGAATCCATGGCCCATGTCGGCATCGCTCGCCCACTGCTGGGCCATCCGCCACAGAATCGGTGCATAACAGAGAATGAGTAGTGCGCAAAACCAGATCACGGCAGGCCAGGAGATACCCGCTTTACTGGCCGGCTTTTCCGGCGGCTTGACTGTTGGCACGCTTACCATAGGATCGGGTCGCCTTTCACAAAAACGCGGGCCACGGCTCCGGGAGGCTGTATACGTGGGGTGAGCTCAAAATTCGACATAGAACCTAGTTCCCCGTCATAGAGTTACAAATGAGTTTTACGTCGCCAAGCACCAAAAGGTAACGAAGCACCTCCCGAATGACGTCCATACTCCAAGCTATCCCTTTCCGCTTGCCTTACGAAATCGAGGGCTGGTTCAGAGCCGCCCTCTGTGGTATGCTCTGCAGCGCTTTGGCCGCTGCGCAAGGCTTTTTTCCCCTCAAAGAAGTTCACCCAGGCCTCCGCGGCGTCGGTCGTACCGTCTTCCAAGGGAATCGCATCGAACAGTTCCAGGTGGAAATCCTCGGTCTGCTCGAAAATATCGCGCCCAAGCAGACCATCATCCTCGCCCGCCTCTCCGGCGGCCCACTCGCCGAGACCGGTGTCCTGCAGGGCATGAGCGGCAGTCCGGTCTATATCGACGGCAAGCTGCTGGGCGCGGTGGCTCTCGGGTTTCCCTTCTCCAAGGAGCCGATAGCAGGCATACAGCCAATCGAGGCCATGCTCGCCAGCACTTCCTCTCCGTCTCCGGCAGTTTCTCGCCGCTCCTCGCCAGGGAGACTCCGCCCCGATGCCACTCATTGGCCGTTCGCCCTTCTCCCTGCGCCTTCTCCTTCGATCCCAAATCTTCCCGGTAATCTCACTCAAATCCTTACGCCCCTCGCTTTATCTGGTTTTACTCCCAGCACCTTCCGTGCCTTTGCCTCACAATTTGAACAGCTCGGCTTTGCTCCACAACAGGGAGTGTCGAGCGCGAAGCCAACATCTCAGCATGATTCTGTTCCGCTCGCCCCCGGCTCCATGATTAGCGTCCAGCTCCTCAGCGGCGACATGACGGTCAGCGCCGAGGGCACGGTCACCTACATCAACGGCAAGCACCTCTATGCCTTTGGCCATCAATTCCTCAACGAGGGCTCAACCGAGATGCCGTTTGCGCGCGCCGAGGTGGTGGCCCTGCTGCCGACCCTGAACTCTTCGTTTAAAATCGCCATTCCGCGCGAATGGGCCGGCACCATCGTCAGTGACCGCGCCACCGCGATCGCCGGCGAGATCGGCCGTCCCTGCCATACCGTGCCCGTCACCATCACAATCCGCTCGCCCAAAACCGGCACGCATGAGTACCACATGCGATCCGTCGACGACCGTTTTCTTACGCCATTTCTCCTGGAAACCGCACTCTATGCCACAATCGATGCCACCGAAAGAACTGTCGGCGCAGAAACTCTTGAGCTTTATGAGCGTGTCGATTTTGAAAACAACCTGCCGCCGCTCATCGTTCGCGATACCTTCACGAGCGACAACGCGCTGGCCCAGCAGGCGGCGGCCAATGCCGTTGTGGCGCTCAGCTTCGTCCTGGGCTCGGGCTTTGATCACCTCGCCTTGAAGAATATTTCCTTTACGCTCGAGCCGATGGAAGCCAAACGCGAGCTCCGCATCACACAAGTCTGGGCTTCGCGCCAGAACGTGCGCCCCGGCGAGAGCGTGGAGGTGACGGCGCTGCTTGAAGGAGATAACGGCGCCCAGCTCACCCGCACCGCTTCCTATCGCGTGCCCATCGGAGCTCCGCTCGGCCCGCTTTACTTCTCTGTTTCCGATGCCAGTGTCCTCAATTTCACCGAATTTGCCGGCATCAACCAGAGTTCAGCCCGTTCGCCCCGGGAGCTGATCCAGCTCGTGAATGGGTTCCGCAGCAGTGGTGCGGCTTATGTGCGGGTCTGGCGCCAGGAACCTGCCTTCTCCATTGCCGGCGCCCTGCCGGGACGTGAATTGACAGATCCTCCACCCTCCGTTGCTCTCATCCTGGCAGATCCCGCCGCCTCAGCCGCTTCCGGCTCCGCCTGGATGCAGACTCGCGGCTCAAGCGTGGCTGAATTCACGCTCCCTGTCGACGGCTATGTGGTGAGTGGATCGAAGACCATCCAAGTGAATGTGACAGAGTGAGATTGACCATGCGCATTGTGCTTCTGATGTGCCTGTTTGCCGGCGCTGCCTGCTCTGCCACGACGAAGACGTGGCAAACCACGGGCGCCGCGGATTTTCTCAAAGGCCATCTCTCGGCTCTGTCTCTCACGCCGGATGGCGCGCTCGTCCCCGGCCCTGCACTCCGTTTCCATACCTACCTGAATCAGCCGGCGCTGTGGTCTCTCGCGGCCGCCCCTGATGGCACGATCTATGCCGCGACTGGTCACGCCGGAAAGCTCTTCCAAATCTCGCCCGGCGGCCAATCGAAGCTGCTCTGGAGCGCGCCGCAGCCGGAGATCTTTGCAGTCCGTGCCGCATCCGACGGCACACTGTATATCGGCACCTCACCGAATGGCGGCCTCTATCGCATTGCGCCTGGAAAGCTCCGTCAGGACCAGCCGGATGCCGAGCTGATCTGGCGCTCACCCGCAAAATATATCTGGTCGATCGAAACCACGCCCGGCGGCCTGCTGTATGTCGCCACCGGCGAGCCCGGCCGCATCTACCGCATCGCCCCGAGCGGCGCTGCAGAGCTTTACTACGATACCGGCCAGACCAACGTGACCGCCCTCAAGCTCGCCCCGCAGGGACAGCTCTATGCCGGCACCGATCCAAACGGCCTGCTGTATGAGATCACCGGACCGAACAAAGCCACGGTTTTGCTGGACTCCAATCTTCCCGAGATCCGCGCGCTCGCTCTGGCCCCGGATGGAACCCTCTATGCAGCGGGAACCGGGGGCGCGGTCCAAACCCGCAGCACCTCGGGGGCCAGTGGAACCACGCTCTCGGCGAATGCCGCAATTGCGCTGAACCCGACCGTGATCACCGTGACCGAGGCTGAAGAGCAATCCGCTGTGAGACCGGGTACTACGCCAAGCTCCCCGGCCGCCGCTGCGGCCACTACGCCGCCTACGAGCGCCATTATCGAAGTGAGCGGCGCACAACGCTCGGCGCTGTATCGAATTCATCCGGATCACACCGTAGAAACCCTGCAGACCTCAAACGACTACAACATCTATGACATCCTGTTCGACAACGGCGCTCTGCTGTTTTCTACCGACGATCACGGTCGCATCTATCGCTTGGAGAGCGCCGGACAAATCGGCCTGCTCTCAGAACCCGGCGAAGGAGAAACCACGCGCCTGCTTCAGGCCGGATCCACCCTCTATGCTGCGCTGAGCAATCCTGCGCGCCTCCTCGCCCTCGGCCCTCCCGGCTCTGCGCGCGGGACATATGAATCGCAGGTGCACGACTGTACTTCCATCGCGGCGCGCTGGGGGCACATTCAATGGCATGGCCAGGGCTCTGGCCTGGTGCTCTTTACGCGCTCCGGCAACTCCGCCCGGCCCGACGCCACCTGGAGTCCCTGGTCGCAGCCCACGCCCGACGCTTCCGGTCTCCTCATCCAGAGCCCTCCTGGCCGGTTCATCCAGTGGCGCGCGGAACTTCCTCCTGGCTCCAACCTGCGCGTCGATAGCGTGGAGATACCGTTTCTGCCCCAAAATGCTCCTCCGGTGATTCGCAGCATCACTGTGACTTCAGTGCTCAGCACCAATGCCGCAAAATCTGGCGCTGCCTCCGGCTCCTCCTCGTCTCCCTACACCGTCACCGTCACGGAATCGGCCGACGCTCCCGCTGCAAGCACCGCCACCTCGTCCACCGATACCGCCACGCATTTGCAGAGCACACAGACACAAATCTCCTGGCAGGCCGAGGATCCCGATGGCGACAAGCTGGTCTACTCGGTCTATTTCCGCGCCGAAGAGGAAAAGAACTGGCAGCTCCTGCGCAATCGTATGTTTGAAAACACGCTGCTGCTTGATCCTGATGTGCTGGCCGATGGCCGCTATTTCTTCCGTGTCGTCGCCTCCGATGCGCCCTCGAATGCGCCGCAATATGCCCGCCGCACCGAACGCGTCAGCGCACCCGTACTCATCGACAACACGCCGCCCGTGGTCACCATTGCCCCGCCGCGCCGTTCCGGCTCCACAGTTTCCCTCGAGGTTACGGCTGAAGATCAAACCAGCCCCATCCGTCTGTGTGAATACTCCCTCGATGCCGGCCTCTGGCAGCCGATTGAAGCCGTCGACGGCATCACCGATTCCCGCCGGGAGCGCTTTCATCTCGAACTCGAGCATCTCACCGGCGAGCACCTGCTCGTCTTTCGCGTCTATGATTCGGCCAATAACGCTGGATTAGCGCGCGTCGTGCTGCATTGAAGTTGGTTGTGACGGGCTC
>Ga0209061_1002838_pt1 | contig 20442 bp, 16 predicted proteins | sample Coa_R1_10_FD_187157 | JGI IMG/M metagenome (GOLD analysis project Ga0209061, IMG submission 187157) | Surface soil microbial communities from Centralia Pennsylvania, which are recovering from an underground coalmine fire - Coalmine... | ecosystem: Environmental > Terrestrial > Soil >...
CCGTCCTTGACCGAACGGGCCGCGGCGGCTGTGGTCTACTCGGCACGTTCGGTCAAGGACGGCAGCGGAGGAAGCCGGTGCGAATCCGGCGCGGTCCCGCCACTGTGACCGGGGAGCGACCCTCACCCGCGCCACCGCCGCGCTGCGGCGGGAAGGCCGAGGGAAGCCGTGATCCGGGAGCCAGGAGACTCCGGCCGTCTGGTCCCTTCGACGTCGGGGCGTGGTCACCCCGGGGAAGGTGCGGGCAGATGATGCCGTTGTCACGATCGCCAGGCCAGGCGCCGGACATGCGCAGGCTCAGCCGCCGCTGATGGGACGGCCCGGGCCCGCGCCCGCCGTCCTGCTGTCCGCCTCGGACACCGACCTGCTGGCCGCCCGGCCCTGCGGCCGCTGGCGGCTTGCCAACCCGGCGCGCACCGACCCGGCGGACGTGCCCGCCCTGCTGGACGGCGCGTTCTGCGCCGTGGTCCGGCTGCTCGGCGGCCGCCGCAGCTGGGACCGGGGACTGCGGGCGGTGCTCGCCAGCGGCCTGCCCACGGTCGTGCTCAGCGGCGAGCCCGTCCCGGACGCGGAGCTGATGTCGCTGTCCACGGTGCCGGCCGGCGTGGCCACGCAGGCGCTGGCCTACCTGCGCGAGGGCGGCCCGGCCAATCTCGCCCAGCTCGCCCGGTTCCTGGCGGACACGATCCTGCTGACCGGGGAAGGGTCCGAGCCGCCGGCCGCGCTGCCCGCCCATGGCGTCTACGGCCGGCGGGCCAGCAGGCCGGACCGGCCGACGGTCGGGATCGTCTTCTACCGCGCGCATGCCGTCGCCGGGAACACCGCGTTCGTGGACGCGCTCGCCGACGCGCTCGAGGCCCGCGGTGCCAACGCTCGCGCCGTGTTCTGCGGTTCGCTGCGCCGTGCGGGCCGGGAGGTCTATGACGAACTCAGCGGCGTGGACGCGCTCGTCGTGACCGTGCTGGCGGCCGGCGGGACGGTGGCCGCCGACGCGGGCGCCGGCGGGGACGACGACACCTGGGATGTCGCCGCGCTGGCCGGCCTCGGCGTCCCGGTGCTGCAGGCGCTGTGCCTGACATCCTCCCGTGCCGCCTGGCGGGACTCCAGCGCGGCGCTGAGCCCGATGGACGCGGCGATGCAGGTGGCGGTGCCGGAATTCGACGGCCGCCTGATCACCGTGCCGTTCTCGTTCAAGGAGGCCGGCCCCGACGGCGTGCCGGAATACGTCGCCGACCCGGAACGCGCCGGGCGGGTGGCCGGGATCGCGGTGGCGCACGCCCGGCTGCGGCGGACGCCCCCGGCGGAACGCCGGGTGGTGATCATGCTGTCCTCCTACCCGACCAGGCACGCGCGGATCGGCAACGCCGTGGGCCTGGACACCCCCGCGTCCGCGGTTGTCCTGCTCGGGGCGCTGCGCGACGCGGGCTACGACCTCGGCGGCGGGTTCCCCGCCGACGGCGACGCGCTGATCGGGCAGCTCATCGCGGCCGGCGGCTACGACACCGACTGGCTGACCGGCGAGCAGCTCGCCGCGGCGCCGCTGCGGGTGCCCGCGGCAGAGTATCTCGGCTGGTTCGGCGGCCTGCCCGCCGGCCTCGCCGAAGCCGTGACCGGGCACTGGGGGCAGCCGCCCGGCAGCCTGTACACCGACGGCGGCGACATCGTGCTGGCCGGGCTGCGGTTCGGCAACGTCGCGGTGATGATCCAGCCGCCGCGCGGGTTCGGCGAGAACCCGGTCGCGATCTACCACGACCCCGCCCTGCCGCCGTCGCACCACTACCTGGCCGCCTACCGCTGGGCGGAGCGGACGTTCGGCGCGCACGCGATCGTGCACCTCGGCAAGCACGGCACGCTGGAGTGGCTGCCCGGCAAGGGGCTCGGGCTGTCCGCGAACTGCGCGCCGGACGCGGTGCTCGGCGACCTGCCGCTGGTCTACCCGTTCATCGTCAACGACCCCGGCGAGGGCACTCAGGCCAAGCGCCGCGCGCACGCGACGATCGTCGATCACCTGATACCGCCGCTGGCGCGCGCCGACAACTACGGCGACCTGGCGCGGCTGGAGCAGCTGCTGGACGAGTACGCGGCCGTCAGCGCGCTCGACCCGGCCAAGCTGGCCGCGGTCCGCGCCCAGATCTGGGAACTGGTCCGGTCCGCCGAGCTCCACCACGACCTCCAGGTCGCCGCCCGGCCGGGCGAGGAGGAGTTCGACGAGTTCGTGCTGCACGTGGACGGCTACCTGTGCGAAGTCAAGGACGCTGTCATACGCGACGGGCTGCACGTGCTGGGCAGGCCGCCGGACGGCGAGCAGCAGGCCGCCACCGTGCTCGCCGTGCTGCGCGCCGCGCAGCTGTGGGGGGGCCGGACGGCGCTGCCGGGCCTGCGCGCTGCGCTCGCCGCCTTCTTCAACCTGAACGAACCGGCCTTGCTGGCCACGCCAGGCCGCCGGGCCGCGGTGCCGGCGGCGCTGGCCGCGGCGGCGGGCCGGCCAGGCGCCCCGGCCCGCACCGGCGCCGACGCCATCGACCTGCTGGAGGCGGCCGCACGGCGGCTGGTCACCGGCCTGAGCGCGGCCGGCTGGGAGCAGGCCAGGTGCGCCGCGGTGGCGGCGGAGGTGCTCGGCGAGGCGCCCGGCGACGTGGTCGCGGTGCTGGAGTTCGCCGCCGCCGAGGTCGTCCCGCGGCTGGCCCGCGCCGCCGACGAGGTGACGAACGTGCTGCGCGCCCTGGACGGCCGGTACGTGCCGGCCGGGCCGTCGGGGTCTCCCACCCGCGGGCTGGTGAACACGCTGCCGACCGGGCGGAACTTCTACTCGGTGGATCCTAAGGCCATCCCGTCCCGCAATGCCTGGCAGACCGGCTCCGCGCTCGCGGAGTCCCTGGTCGCCCGGCACCTGGCCGAGGCCGGCGGTTACCCGCGCTCGGTCGGCCTGACCGTCTGGGGCACCGCGGCCATGCGCACCCAGGGCGACGACATCGCCGAGGTGCTGGCGCTCATCGGCTGCCGGCCGACCTGGGATGACGCGTCGCGGCGGGTCACCGGGTTCGAGGTCGTCCCGGTCAGCGAGCTCGGCCGGCCCAGGATCGACGTCACCGTGCGCATCTCGGGTTTCTTCCGTGACGCGTTCCCGCACGTGATCACGCTGCTTGACGACGCCATCGGCGCGGTCGCCGCGCTCGACGAGCCGCCGGAGGCCAACTACCTGCGGGCGCACGCGGAGCAGGACATGCGGCGGCACGGGGACCGGCGCCGGGCCACCACCCGGATCTTCGGCTCGAAGCCCGGCGCGTACGGGGCGGGGCTGCTGCCGCTGATCGACGCCCGGAACTGGCGCACCGACGCCGACCTGGCCGAGGTGTACGCGGTGTGGGGCGGATACGGCTACGGACGCGGGCTCGACGGGCGGGAGGCCCGCGCGGACATGGAGGCGAGCTTCCGCCGGATCTCCGTCGCCGCGAAGAACACCGACACCCGGGAGCATGACATCGCCGACTCCGACGACTACTTCCAGTTCCACGGCGGGATGGTGGCCATGGTGCGCCACCTGACCGGCGCCGCGCCGCGCGCCTACATCGGCGACTCGGCCGTGCCGGACCAGGTGCGCACCCGGTCGCTGGCCGAGGAGGCGCGGCGGGTGTTCCGGGCGCGGGTGGTGAACCCGCGGTGGCTTGCCGCGATGGCACGGCACGGGTACAAGGGCGCGTTCGAGCTCGCCGCGACCGTGGACTACCTGTTCGGCTACGACGCCACCGCGGGCGTGGTGGACGACTGGATGTACCGCCAGCTCGCCGATTGCTACGTGTTCGGCGAGGAGGCCGGCGAGTTCTTGCGCCGCGCCAACCCGTGGGCGCTGCGGGACATCGCCGGACGGCTGCTCGAGGCGGCCGAACGCGGGCTGTGGGCGGCGCCCCCGCCGCCGGTGATCGAGCGGCTGCGGGCCACCTACCTGGAGCTGGAGGGCGAGCTGGAAGGAGACGGGCCGTGACGGGCTTCCCGTTCAGCGCGGTGGTCGGGATGGACGACCTGCGGCTTGCCCTGGTGCTCAACGCGGTGTCGCCGGCGATCGGGGGGGTGCTGGTGCGCGGCGAGAAGGGCACCGCGAAGTCCACCATGGTGCGGGCGCTGGCCGCGGTGCTGCCCGAGGTGGACGTGGTGGCGGGCTGCCGCTTCGGCTGCGACCCGGCCGCGCCGGAGCCCGGCTGCCCGGACGGCCCGCATGACGGTGAGGCGTCCGCGGCCAGGCGGCCCGCCCGGCTGGTCGAGCTGCCGGTTGGCGCCACCGAGGACCGGCTGGTGGGGGCGCTCGACCTGGAGCGGGCGCTGACCGATGGGGTCAAGGCGTACGAGCCGGGCCTGCTGGCGGCCGCGCACCGCGGCGTGCTGTACGTCGACGAGGTCAACCTGCTGCACGACCACCTGGTCGACCTGCTGCTCGACTCGGCGGCGCTCGGCACCTGCTACGTGGAGCGGGAAGGCGTCTCCGTCCGGCACCCGGCGCGGTTCCTGCTGGTCGGCACGATGAACCCGGAGGAGGGCGAGCTGCGGCCGCAGCTGCTGGACCGGTTCGGGCTCGCGGTGCAGGCGGCGGCGCCCCGCGACCCGGGGCCGCGGGCGGAGGCGATCAGGCGGCGGCTGGCCTATGACGCCGACCCGGCCGGTTTCACCGCCGCCTGGGCGGAGGCCGAGGCGGACCTGGCCCGGCGGATCATCGCGGCGCGGCGGCGGCTGGCCCGCGTGGTGCTGGCCGACGGCACGCTGCGGCAGGTGGCGTCGGTGTGCGCGGCGTTCGGCGTGGACGGGCTGCGTGCCGACCTGGTCACCGCGCGCGCCGCGATGGCGCACGCCGCCTGGCAGGGGCGGCTGGCGGTCACCGCCGCCGACATCCGCGCGGCGGCCCGGCTGGCGCTGCCGCACCGGCGGCGCCGCAATCCGTTCGACGACCCGGGGCTGGACGAGCACGAGCTGGACCGGGCCATCGCGGCGGCCGGCGGCGGCCCGGGTGACGGCAGCCCGGACAGCCCGGGCGGCGGCCCGGAGGACGGCGGCCCCGGCGGACGCGGCCCGGGTGCCGGCAGCCCGGACTGCCCGGGCGGCGGCCCGGAGGACGGCGGCCCCGGCGGACGCGGCCCCGGCACCCCATCGGCGGGAACCCGGCCTCCGGCGGAGCCCGGCAACGACGTCGACGGCCCGCCGGCGGGCACCGGACGGCGTGGATGGCCCAACGACGTGGCTGGCCGGCCCGCAGCTTCCGGCGGGGACGGCCCCGATGCGCCGCCGGCCGCCCCCGGGCCGGCCTTCCGGGTCCGCCGGCTCGACGTGCCGGGCGCCGGGTCCGGCGCGCCGGGCCGGCGGTCCCGCGCCCGGTCCGGGACCGGGCGGCTGACCCGGGCCCGGGTGCCCCGCGGGCGGCTCACCCGGGTGCACCTCGCCGCCACGGTCGCCGCGGCCGCGCCGCACCAGCGCGCCCGGCGGCGCGCCGCGCCCGGCCAGCCGCGGAAGCTGCTGCTGCGCCGGGGCGACCTGCGCGAGGCGGAACTCGAGGGCCGGGAGGGCAACCTGGTGCTGTTCGTCGTGGACGCCAGCGGGTCGATGGCGGCCAGGTCCCGGATGGGCGCGGTCAAGGGCGCGGTGCTGTCCCTGCTGGTCGACGCCTACCAGCGCCGGGACAAGGTCGGCATGGTGGCCTTCCGCGGCGCCGGCGCCGAGGTGCTGCTGCCGCCGACGTCGTCGGTGGAGGCCGCGGCGGCCCGGCTGGCCGCGCTGCCCACCGGCGGCCGCACCCCGGTCGCGGCCGGGCTGCTGACGGCGCACCGGGTGCTGCGCGCGGAACGGCTTCGCGACCCGCGGCGCCGCCCGCTGCTCGTGCTGGTCACCGACGGCCGCGCCACCGGCGGGCAGGACCCGGTGGCCGACGCGCACCGGGCGGCGGCCAGGCTGGCCGCCGCCCGGTGCGCCAGCCTGGTCGTCGACTGCGAGGCGGGCCCGGTCCGGCTCGGGCTGGCCGCCGCGCTGGCGGCCAGCCTCGGCGGCCGGGTACTGCGGCCGGAGGAGCTGGCCGCGCGGCCGCTCGCGGAAACCGTACGCGTGTTGCGGGAGGCAAGCTGATGCCGCAGGGACAACCGGCCGTCGTGCCCGATGACGGGCTCACCACCAGGCAGCGGCGGCAGCGCCCGCTGGTCGTGGTGCACACCGGGGAGATGAAGGGCAAGTCCACCGCGGCGTTCGGGCTGGCGCTGCGCGCCTGGAACCAGGGCTGGCCGATCGTGGTGTACCAGTTCGTCAAGAGCGCGAAGTGGCGGACCGGCGAGGAGGCGGCCTTCCGCGCTCTGGCGGCGGTGCACGCCGATACCGGCGCGGGTGCCCCCGTCACCTGGCACAAGATGGGCGAGGGCTGGTCCTGGATCCGGCACCGGGGCGCCGCGGCCGACCACGCCGCCGACGCCAGGGAGGGCTGGGAGCAGGTCAAGCGCGACCTGGCCGCCGCGAGGTACCGGTTCTACGTCCTCGACGAGTTCACCTACCCCATGACGTGGGGCTGGGTCAGCGTCGACGACGTGCTCGCCACGCTGGCCCGGCGTCCCGGCGCCCAGCACGTGGTCATCACCGGGCGCGGCGCCGACCCCCGGCTCATCGCCGCCGCCGACCTCGTGGTCAGCATGACCAAGATCAAGCACCCGATGGACGCCGGGCAGAAGGGCCAGGGAGGCATCGAGTGGTGAGCCTGCCGCGGCTGGTGGTGGCCGCGCCCGCGTCGGGGCACGGCAAGACCACGGTGGCCGCCGGGCTGATGGCGGCGCTGGCCGGGCGCGGCCTGGCGGTCTCCGGGCACAAGGTGGGCCCCGACTACATCGACCCCGGTTACCACGCGCTGGCCACCGGGCGCCCGGGGCGCAACCTCGATCCCGTCCTGTGCGGCGAGCAGCTCATCGTGCCGCTGCTGCGGCACGGCGCCTCCGGGGCAGACATCGCCGTGGTCGAGGGCGCGATGGGCCTGTACGACGGGCGCGGCGGCACCGAGGAGGGCTCCACCGCGCACGTTGCCCGGCTCATCGGCGCGCCGGTGGTCCTGGTCGTGGACGCCTCGGCGCAGGGCCGGTCGGTGGCCGCGCTGGCCGCCGGGTTCGCCGCCTATGACCGGAGGATCCGGCTGGGCGGGGTGGTGCTGAACCGGGTCGGCTCGGACCGGCACGAGCAGATCCTCCGCGCCGCGCTCGGCGACATCGGCCTGCCGGTGCTGGGCGCGCTGCGGCGCCACGACGCGGTCGCCGTGCCGTCGCGGCACCTGGGCCTGGTCCCCGCCGCGGAACGGCGGCACGAGGCGGCCCGTGCCATCCGCGCGCTCGCCGCCGTCGTCCGCGAGGCGGTGGACCTGGAGGCGGTGGTCGCGCTCGCCCGCACCGCCGGCCCGCTGGCGGCGGCCGCCTGGTCCCCGCCCGCCGGGCCGCCCGCGCCCGCCAGGCCCGTGGTCGCGGTCGCCGGCGGCGTGGCGTTCACGTTCGGCTACGCCGAGACCACCGAGCTGCTCGCCGCCGCGGGCGCGGAGGTGGTCACCGTCGACCCGCTGCGGGACCAGGCGCTGCCCGAGCGCACCGCCGCGCTGGTGATCGGCGGCGGCTTCCCCGAGCAGTACGCACCCGAACTATCCGCGAATGAACGGCTCCGCGGCGAGGTGGCCCGCCTGGCCGGCGCCGGCGCCCCGGTGGCCGCCGAATGCGCGGGGCTGCTCTACCTCGCCAGGGAACTGGACGGCCTGCCCATGTGCGGCGCGCTGCCGGTGACCGCGCGGATGACCGGGCGGCTCACGCTCGGGTACCGGGACGCGGTGGCGGCGGGCGACTCGGTGCTGGCCCCGGCCGGCCTGGCCGTGCGCGGCCACGAATTTCACCGCACCGCGGTGACGCCGGCCAGGTCGGCGGCGCCGGCCTGGGACCTGGGCGGCCGGCGCGAGGGGTTCGCCGGCGGCGCCGTGCACGCCTCCTACCTGCACCTGCACTGGGCCGCGCGGCCCGGGATCGCCGCCCGCCTGGTCGCGGCCGCGGGGGCCAGGCCATGAGCGGGGGCCCGGCGGCGGGCGCGCTGCGCCGGCCGTTGCCGCAGCCGGGGCACCGTGCGGCCGGGACGCCCGCGGGCCCGGTGCTGGTGGGGGTGGGCGTCGGGCCCGGCGACCCGGAACTCGTCACGGTCAAGGCGGTCCGGGTGCTGCGCGAGGCGGACCTGGTGCTGGTGCCGGCGCCGGCCCGCCGCCGCGGGCGGCCTGGCGATCAGGACGGCGAGCAGGGCCGGGCGGAGGCGACGGTCCGCGCGCACGCCGGCCACGACCGCATCCGCCGGGTGGCCGTCGCGCTCGCCGAGCGCGGCGGCCGCTGCCGGGAGGCAGCCTGGAACGGCGCCGCGGCCGAGGTGGCCCGGGCGTTCGGCGACGGAGCGGGGGTGGTGGCGTTCGCGACCATCGGCGACCCGAACGTCTACTCCACCTTCACCTACCTGGCCGCCGCCGTGCGCGCCAGCCTGCCGGGCGTCGGCATCGCCACCGTGCCCGGCATCACCGCCATGCAGGACCTGGCCGCCCGCAGCGGCACCGTGCTGTGCCAGGGCCAGGAGACGCTGGCGCTGCTGCCGCTGACCGCGGGGGTGCCGGCGTTCGCCGCCGCGCTGGCGGCCCACGACACGGTGGTCGGCTACAAGAGCGGCCGGCGCCTGCCGGAGGCGCTGGCCGCGGTCCGCGCCGCCGGCCGCCTCGACGGCGCCGTGCACGGCGCCTGCCTCGGCCTGCCCGGCGAGGACATCCGTCCCGCCGCCGAGGTGGACGGCCCGGCCCCGTACCTGTCGGCGCTGCTGGTGCCGGCCGGGCGCCGCGGCCGGGGAGGCAGGCCATGACCAGGGCCAAGGTGTGGTTCGTCGGCGCGGGCCCGGGCGCCGCGGACCTGCTCACGCTGCGGGCGGCCCGGGTCATCGCCGCCGCCGACGTCGTGGTGTGGGCGTCCAGCCTGGTCCACCCGGACGTGCTGGCCCACGCCCGGCCGGGGGCGGAGATCGTCGACTCCGCGGCGCTGCCGCTGGAGGGGCTGCTGCCGCTGTACCGGCGGGCGGTGGCCGACGACCTGGTGGTGGCCCGCATCCACTCCGGCGACCCGGCGCTGTGGGGCGCGGTCCAGGAGCAGCGCGAACTGTGCGACCGGCTCGGGCTGGCGCACGAGACCGTGCCCGGGGTCAGCGCCTACGCCGCGGTGGCCGCGATCGCCGGCCGGGAGCTGACCGTGCCCGGGGTGGCCCAGTCGGTGATCCTGACCAGGCTCGGCGGCGGCAAGACCCCGGTGCCGGCCGGGGAGGGACTGGTCGCGCTGGCCGGCCACGGCGCGACGATGGCGGTGTTCCTGTCCGCCGCCCGCTCCGGCCAGCTGCAGGCGGAACTGCTCGGCGGCGGCTACCACCCGGCCACCCCGGTGCTGGTCGCCTACCGGGCCACCTGGCCCGATCAGCTCCTGGTGGCGTGCACGGTGGGGACCCTGGCCGAGACGGTCAGGGCGCGCAAGCTGTGGCGGCACACGCTGTTCCTGGTCGGGCCGGCGCTGGCCGCCCGCGGCGGCCGCTCGCACCTGTACCATCCCGGGCACTTCCACTCCCGCCGCCGCGCGGACCCGGCGGCCCGCCGCGCGTTGCGGAGGGCGCGGCGATGAGCGGCTCCGAACCGGAACTGCGGGAACCGGACCTGCCGCGCACCGCGAGGGCCCGGCCGCGCGCGCTGCGCACCGGATGGACCACCGGGACGTGCGCGTCCGCGGCGGCCAAGGCCGCGGTCACCGCGCTGCGCGACCAGGCCCCCCAGCACGCCGTGGAGGTGGCGCTGCCGTCCGGCCGCCGGGTGCGGTTCCCCGTGGAGTCGTGCGCGTACCGGCCCCGCCAGGCCACGGCCGTGGTGGTCAAGGACGCGGGCGACGACCCCGACGTCACCCACGGAGCGCACCTGACCGCGAACGCCCGCTGGCGCGCCGAGCCGGGCATCGCGCTCGACGGCGGCGAGGGGGTGGGCGTCGTCACCAGGCCCGGCCTCGGCATCGAGGTCGGGGAGCCCGCGATCACCGCCACGCCGCGGGCGATGATCGCGCAGGCCGTGGGCGAGGTCATCGACCTGGCCGTCACCGGGGCGCGGGTGGTGATCTCGGTGCCCGGCGGGGAGCGGATGGCGCGCAAGACGACCAACGCCCGGCTGGGCATCCTCGGCGGCATCTCGATCCTGGGCACCACCGGCATCGTCCGCCCGTTCTCCACGGCGTCGTGGCGGGCGAGCGTCGAGCAGGCCGTGTCGGTGATGGCCGCGCAGGGCCAGCACACCCTGGTGCTGTGCACCGGGGGCCGCACCGAACGGGGCGCGATGGCGCTGCTGCCGGACCTGCCCGAGGTGTGCTTCGTCGAGGTCGGCGATTTCACCGGGGCGGCGCTGCGGCGCGCGCTCGCCGCCGGGCTGGCGCGGGTGATCTTCGTCGGCATGGCGGGAAAGCTGGCGAAGCTGGCCGCCGGGGTGCTGATGACCCACTACACGCGGTCGAAGGTCGACCTCGGGCTGCTGGCGGAGGTGACCCTGGCCGCGGGCGGCTCCGCGGTGCTGGCCGCCGACGTCGCCGCGGCCAACACCGGACGGCACGCCTACGAGATCTGGGAGCGGGCCGGGCTGCTGCGGTGCGCCGGCGACGAGCTGTGCCGGCGGGTGCGCGCCGTGCTGCTGCGCGCGGGCCGGGGACGCCTGGACGCCGACGTGGCCATGGTCGACTTCGCCGGGACGCGGGTGGTCGCCGCCACCCGCCCGGAGTGGGTGCGGCGGCCGTGATCACCGTCGTCGGGCTGGACGGTTCCGCGCTGGACCCGGGGGCCGCGGCCGCGGTGGCGGCGGCCACCTTGGTGGTCGGCGGGCGCGGGCACCTGGACGCGGTGCGGCCCGCTCCGGGGGCCCGCACCGTCGTGCTCGGCCCGCTCGCGCCCGCGCTGGACGCGCTCGCCGCCCACCCCGGCGACGCCGTCGTCCTCGCCTCGGGCGACCCCGGCTTCTTCGGCATCCTGCGCGCCCTGCTCGAGCGCGGCCTGGCCTGCACCGTGGTGCCGGCGGTGTCGTCGGTGGCGCGGGCGTTCGCCCGCGCCGGGCTGCCCTGGGACGACGCGCAGGTGGTCAGCGCGCACGGCCGGGACCCGCGGCGCGCGGTCAACGTGTGCCGCGCGCACCCGAAGGTGGCCGTGCTGACCGGCCCCGGCGCCGGCCCCGCCGAGATCGGCGCGGCGCTGGCCGGGTGGCAGCGGCGGCTGGTCGTCGCCGAGTCCCTGGGCTCGCCCGCCGAGCGGGTCACCGAGTGCTCGCCGGCCGAGGCGGCGGCCCGCGGCTGGGAGGACCCCAACGTGGTGCTCGTGCTCGGCGACCGGCCGCCGGGCTCCGGTCCGGGCTGGCGCTGGCCGCCCGCGGCATGCCCGGCCGGCCCGGGGGGCTGGGCGCTGGCCGAGGCGTGCTTCGGCCAGCGCGGCGCCGTGATCACCAAGGCCGAGGTGCGCGCGCTGGCGCTGGCCCGGCTCGGGCCGGCCCCCGGCACCCTGGTCTGGGACGTCGGCGCCGGCACCGGATCGGTCGGCATCGAGTGCGCGCGCTTCGGCGCGGCCGTCATCGCGATCGAGCGCGACCCGGGCCGCGGCGAGCTGGTGCGGGCCAACGCCCGCCGTCACGGCGCCGACGTCCGGCTGGTGGCCGGGGAGGCGCCCGCGGCGCTGGCCGGCCTGCCGCAGCCGGATGCGGTCTTCGTCGGCGGCGGCGGCACCGCCGCGGCGGCGGCGGCGGCCGCACGCCGTCCCGCCCGCATCGTGGCCGCGCTCGCCGCGGTCGAGCGCGCCGGGCCGGTCCGCGGCGCCCTGACCGCGGCCGGCTACGCCGTGGACGGCGCCCTGGTGCAGTCGGCGCGGCTGGTCCCGCTCCCCGGCGGCGCGCACCGCCTCGACCCGGTCAACCCGGTCTTCCTGCTCTGGGCGGGCCTGTCATGATCGGCCTGGTCGCGGTCACCGCGGCCGGCCGTGCCGCCGCCGGGCGGCTGGCCGCCCGCTGGCCCGGGCAGACCCGGTGCTACGACGGCCCGGCGGCCGCGGCGCTGCCCCGCGCCTGGGCCGAGTGCGACGCCGTGGTGTGCTTCCTCGCCGCCGGGGCGGTCATCCGGCTCATCGCGCCGCTGCTGGACGCCAAGCGGTCCGACCCCGCCGTGGTCTGCGTGGACGAGGCGTGCCGCTTCGCGGTCGCGCTGACCGGGGGCCACGCCGCCGGCGCCAACGCGCTGGCCGCGCGCGCCGCCGCTGCGCTCGGCGCGCAGCCGGTGATCACCACCGCGGCCGACGCGGCCGGGCTGCCCGGGCTGGACGCGCTGTGCTGGCCGGAGAGGACGGCGGCTTCCCCCGGCGGGCCGTCACCCCCGCTGGCCGGCCCCCCCGCCGGGGCATGGCCGGCCGAGGGCGCGGTCGCCGCGGTCAGCCGCGCCCTGCTCGACGGCGAGCCGGTCGCCCTGGAGTGCGACCAGACCTGGCCGCTGCCGGCGCTGCCGGTCACCGCGGACGGGACCGGCGGCCACCGGATCGTGATCACCGACCGCGTCGTGCCCGCCGACGACCGGACCGTGGTGCTGCGCCCGCCGTCGCTGGTCGCCGGCGTCGGCGCGAGCCGCGGCGTGACCGCCGCGGAAGTGCTCGGCCTCCTCGACGCTGCCCTGGCCGAGGCGGGGCTGAGCCCCGCCTCGGTGACCGCGCTGGCTACCGTGGACGCCAAGGCCGCCGAGCCGGGGCTGGCGGAGGCGGCGCGGCGGCGCGGCGTGCCGCTGCGCAGCTACCCGGCGTCCCGGCTCGCGGCGGTGCCGGTGCCCACGCCGGGCGAGGCGGCGCTGGCCGCGGTCGGCACCCCGAGCGTCGCCGAGGCGGCCGCCCTGGCCAGCGCGGACGTCCTCATCGTCCCCAAGCGCAAGTCCGCGATGGCGACGGTCGCGCTCGCCAGGATCCGCCCGCGCGGCCGGCTGGCCGTCATCGGCCTCGGCCCCGGCGCCCGGGACCTGCTCAGCCCGCGCGCCGTGACCGAACTGCGCCGCGCCTCGGTGGTCGTCGGCCTGGGCCAGTACCTGGACCAGGTCCGCGACCTGCTGCGGCCCGGCACCCGGGTGCTGGCCAGCGGGCTGGGAGCCGAGGAGGCCCGGGCGCGTGCCGCGCTGGAGCAGGCACGGCGGGGGCACGCGGTGGCCCTGGTCGGCTCCGGCGATGCCGGGGTGTACGCGATGGCGAGCCCCGCGCTGGCCGAGGCGGGCGAGGACATCGACGTCGCGGTGGTGCCGGGCATCACCGCCGGGCTGGCGGCCGCGGCGCTGCTCGGCGCCCCGCTCGGCCACGACCACGCCGTCATCTCCCTGTCCGACCTGCACACGCCGTGGCAGGTGATCGAGCGCCGGGTGCGGGCGGCGGCCGAGGCCGACCTCGTCACCGTCTTCTACAACCCGCGCAGCAGCCGCCGGGACTGGCAGCTCGGCGCCGCGCTGCGGCTGCTCGCCCGCCACCGCCCGCCCGCGACTCCCGCCGGAGTCGTCCGCAACGCCGCCCGCCCCGGCCAGCAGGTGACCCTCACCACCCTGGCCGGCCTGGACGCCGGGGCCGTGGACATGCTCAGCATCGTCATCGTCGGCGCGACAGCCACCCGCACCGTGGCCGGCCGGATGGTCACGCCCAGGGGGTACGCATGGCAGCGGCGGTGAGGATCGGCCCGTGCCAGGGCTGCGGGGCGTGCCTGCTCACCTGTCCCGAGCACGCGATCCGGCCGGACGGGGGCCTGCTGCGGGTGCTCGCGGGCCGCTGCACCGGCTGCGGCGAGTGCATCGAGGTCTGCCCGGCCGATGCCATCACCGAGCGGGGCCGGGCATGAGCACGGTCCAGGCAGGCAGGCTGACCGGCGCCGAACGGGCCCGGCTGTCCGCCATCGCCGGGGTGATCGCGGCGCTGCACGTCGCAGGCTGGTCGATGTACCTGTACTACAGCAGGCACCTCGCGTCGGCCGCCTCGTTCGCCGGCGCGGGCACGCTGGCCTACGCGCTCGGCCTGCGGCACGCGTTCGACGCCGACCACATCGCCGCCATCGACGACACGACCCGGCTGATGCTGCAGCGCGGCCGCCGCCCGATGGGGGTCGGCTTCTTCTTTTCCCTCGGCCATTCCTCGGTGGTGTTCGGGCTGTGCGCCGCCATCGCCGCGCTGGGCTCGGCCACCACGTCCGGGGTCCGCGCGTTCCGCGTCTACGGCGGCATCGCGTCCACCGCCGCCGGGATGGCGTTCCTGCTCGCGGTGTCCGCGGTGAACGCGGTGGTGCTGGCGGGACTGCTGCGGGCCTGGCGGCAGCTGGGGAAGGGCCAGCTCAGCCAGGCGGAGCTCGACGCGCTGCTGCTCAACCGGGGCCTGCTGAACCGCCTGCTCGGCGGCCGGGCCCGCGGTCTCATCCGCTCGTCCTGGCACATGTTCCCGGTCGGCGTGGCGTTCGGCCTCGGCCTGGAGACGGCCTCTGAGGTGGCGCTGCTCAGCCTGACGGCCGGCAGCGCGACGGGCGGGCTGCCGCTGCCGGCCACGCTGACCCTCCCGCTGCTGTTCGCCGCCGGCATGACCGCCCTGGACAGCTGCGACGGCCTGCTGATGGCCCGCGCCTATTCGTGGGCCTTCGGCAGCCCCGCCCGCCGGCTCTACTACAACGCGACCACCACCGGGATGACGATCGTGGTGGCGCTGTTCGTGGTCACCGTCTACGTGGCCGGGCTCGCCGCCCCGCTGCTCGGCCGGGGCGGGGCGGCCAGCGCCTACGCGTCCATCGGGAACCATTTCGAACTGCTCGGCTACGTCATCGTCGGCGTTTTCGTCGCCGCCTGGGCCGCGGCGGCGCTGAGCTGGCGTCTCGGCGGCTTCGAGCGGCGTTACGGGAAGGAGCCGCCATGAGTCGTTGTGTTCCTCTCATCGAGCAGCGGTCGTACCAGATCCTGCGCTCCCGCGCCGGCACCGCGGGACTGCCGCCGCTGACCAGGGCGGTGACCGAGCGGGTGATCCACGCCAGCGCCGACGTCGCCTACCTGACCGACCTGGTTTGCGCGGAGCAGTCGCTGGCCGCCGGAGCCCGGGCGCTCGCCGCGGGAGTCCCGGTCGTGACCGATTCGGACATGACCGCCGCCGGCATCACCGCCCGCCCCGCCGTCTGCCGGGTCCGGGACCGGCGTGCCGCGGCGCTTGCCGCCGCGGCCGGGATCACCCGGTCCGCGGCCGGGATCCGGGTGGCGTTCGCCGAGGTCGGGCCCGGTGCGGTCTGGGTCATCGGGACCGCGCCGACCGCGCTGGCCGAGCTCATCGGCCTCGGCGCCGCCCCCGCGCTGGTCATCGGCCTGCCCGTCGGCTTCGTCGGCGCGGTCGCCGCCAAGCGGGCGCTGCGCGGCAGCGGGCTGCCCGCGGTGAGCAACCGCAGCGAGAAGGGCGGCGCCGCCGTGGCCGCCGCCGCCGTCAACGCCCTGCTGTACGCCGGGATGACCGCGTCATGACGGCCGGCCTGCCGTTGCTGGTCGCCGGGCACGGCACCCGCAGCGCCGCTGGCGCGGCCGCGTTCCGCCGGCTGGTCGGGCGGGTACGCGCCGCGGCGGGACAGCGCCTGCCCGAGGTGGACGGCGGCTTCATCGAGCTGTGCGCGCCGTCGCTGGCCGAGGTGGCCGGCCGCATGCGGCACCCGGAGATCGTCGCCGTGCCGCTGGTCCTCGTCGCCGCCGGGCACGGCAAGGGCGACATCCCGGCGGCCCTGGCCCGGGAACGGCTGCGTCGTCCCGGGCTGCGCTGGCGCTACGGGCGCCCGCTCGGCCCGCACCCGGTGCTGCTCGACGTGCTCGCGGACCGCATCGACGCGGCGCTGGCCGGGGCGGCGCGGGACGGGACGCACGTGCTCGTCGCCGCCCGCGGTTCCACCGACCCGGACGCCAACGCCGAGATCGCCAAGGTCGCGCGGCTGCTGTGGGAGGGCCGCGGCTACGCGGGCGCCGAGTTCTGCTTCGTCTCGCTGGCCGAGCCGTCCGTGCCCGCGGCGCTGGACAAGGTCCGCAGGCTCGGCGCCGGCCGGGTGGTCGTCGCGCCGTACTTCCTGTTTCCCGGCGTGCTGCCGGACCGGGTGGCCGCGCAGGCCCGCGAGTTCGCGGCGCGGCACCGCGGGCCGGACGTCCGGGTCGCCGGCCTCATCGGCGACTGCCCGGAGCTTGCGGGCCTGGTCCTGGAACGCTACGACGAGGCGGTCCGCGGTGACATCAGGATGAACTGCGACACCTGCGCCTACCGGGTGGCCATGCCCGGCTTCCTCGATAAGATCGGCCGCCCGCAGGCCCCCCGCCATCACCCGCACGACCCGGCGCCTGACGGCCACGGGCGCACCGAGGCGGCGAGATGACCGGCGCAGGCCACGCTCTCGCCCAGCCGGATATCGACGCCTTCTACCGGCTCGCCGCCGCCCGCAGGGACGTGCGCACCGGCTTCCGGCCGGATCCGGTCCGCGACGACCTGCTCGCCCGGATCCTGGCGGCGGCGCACCAGGCGCCCAGCGTCGGGCTGAGCCAGCCGTGGGACTTCATCATCGTGCGCGACCGGGCGCTGCGCGAGCGCGTGCGGGGGCTGGCGCTCAGCCAGCGGGCCGCCTTCGCCGCGTCCCTGCCCCGGGCCAGGGCGGCGGCGTTCGGCACGCTGAAGGTGGAGGCGATCCTGGACGCCCCGGTCAACATCGTGGTGACCTGCGATCCCGCCAGGGGCGGGCGCCACGTCCTCGGCAGGCACGCCCAGCCGCAGGCGGCGGAGTACTCCGCGGCGTGCGCCGTGCAGAACCTCTGGCTCGCCGCCCGGGCCGAGGGCCTCGGCGTGGGCTGGGTGAGCTTCTTCGACGAGCGGGAACTGGCCGGCGTGCTCGGCCTGCCGGGCCACGTCCGGGTGGTGGCCTACCTGTGCGTCGGCCACGTCGAGCAGTTCCCGCCCGCGCCCGAACTCGTGATGAGCGGGTGGGCGCGGCAGCGGCCGCTGTCCTGGGCGGTCCACCACGGCCGGTGGGGACGGCGCGGCCTGCCCGGCGCCCGGCCCGCCAGCCTGCTGGCGGACACGCTGGCGGCCGTCGGACCGCCTGATGGCGCGGCGGCCGCGGCCGGGCGGCAGCGGCTGCTCAGCAAGCCGCCGGGGTCGCTGGGAGCGCTGGAGGAGCTGTCGGCGCGGCTGGCGGGGATCGCGGGCCGCTGCCCGCCGCCGGTGCCGGAGCCGGCGGCGGTCGCGGTGTTCGCAGCGGATCACGGGGTGCGCGCGCATGGTGTGACGCCATGGCCGCAGGAGGTGACGGCGCAGCGGGTGGCGAGCGTGCTCGGCGGCGGCGCGGCGGTCAGCGCGATCGCGGCGCAGGTTGGGGCGGAGGTGTGCGTGGTGGACGTGGGGGTGGCCGCGGACCTGCCGCCGGCGCCGGGCCTGCTGGCGCGCAAGGTGCGCCCGGCCACCGCCGACATGACCGCGGCGCCCGCCATGGGCCGGGAGGAGGCACAGCAGGCCGTCGAGACCGGGATCGAGACCGCCCGCGATCTCGCCGCCGCGGGCAACCGGTGCCTGGTGACCGGGTACGTGGGCATCGCGAGCACCACCGCGTCCGCCGCGCTGATCGCCGCCTTCGCCGGCGCCGGCCCGGCGGCGGATCCGGGCGGGGGCACCGGCGCCGGGACGCCGGGGCGCGACGTCGACGCGGTGCGCCGGGCGCTGGCCCGGCATCACCCGGATCCCGGCGATCCGCTGGGCGTGCTGGCGGCGGTGGGCGGGCTGGAGCACGCGGCGATCGCGGGATACGTGCTCGGCGCCGCCGCGCTGCGGATTCCCGTGCTGCTCGACGGGGTGACCGCATGCGCCGCCGCGCTCGCCGCCGTCGCCATGGCCCCGGAGGCCGCGCACTACCTGGTCGCGGGTCACCGGCCCGCCGAGCCCGCAGCCAGCCGCGCGATGACCGCGCTCGGGCTGCGGCCGCTGCTCGACCCGGGCCTGCGCCTCGGCGGGGGAGCCGGCGCGGCGCTGGCGCTCCCGCTGGTGCAGGCGGCCGCCAGCCTGCTGCGCGACGGCGCCGGGGTCTCCGCCGCCGGGCACTGACCGCGCGCGCGGTGCCGCGCTCCCGCGCTGCCGCGGCCGGCCCGGCGCCGGGCCGTCTCGCCGCCGCTACCGCCCGCCGTGCGGCGGCAGCCGGCGCGCTAGGTATCGGGCTCGCCGAACAGGTGGCCGGCCACCCGGGACAGGTGTGCCCGCATCGCCTCGGCCGCGCGGTCGGCGTCCCTGGCCCGCAGCGCCGCGACGAGCTCCGCGTGGTCGGCCTGGTACGCGCGCTGCCGTTCCCTGGAGGCGCTGCGCCGCTTGAGGTCACCCCAGAACCGGTTGTGCCGGGCCGCCTCGATGACCGCATACAGCGTGACCAGCAGCGGGCTGTGGCTGGCCGCCATGATGGCGCGGTGCAGCGCCAGGTCCCACACCTCGAACTCCTCGTAGCTGGCGGCCCGCTCGCCGCCGGCCAGGCAGCGCCCGATCTCGGCGAAGTCGCTGGCCGTCGCCCACGCCACCACCAGCCGCATCGCGGGCGGCTCCAGCAGCCGCCTGATCGCCATCACGTCCGCCGGGGCGAAGCCGGCCGCCCCGGGAGCCCCGGCCGCCCCGGCGGCATCCGCGGGAGCCCAGGCGGCACCGGCAGCCGCGAGCGGGCCGCGGCCGCCGCCCGGCTCCGGCGCGCCGTCCGGCCCGGCCGCCGCGAGGCCGTGACCGCCGCGGCCGCCGCGGGGCCACGGCGGCTGGCGGAGGAACGTGCCCCGCCCCACCTCGCGGGAGATCAGGCCCTCCGCCTCCAGCATGGCCAGCGCATGGCGAACCGAGGTGCGGCTGGCCCCCAGGGCGTTGGCGAGCTGCCGCTCGGTGGGCAGCCGCGACCCGGCGCCGAGCCCGGCCCGCCTGGACTCGGCCAGGATGAGCTCGGCCAGCCGCTCGCGGCGCCGCTCCGGGCCCATCGCGTCATCGGCTGCCTGCTTCGCCATGCCTCCCGCGCTCCCGGCCGCCGGCCTGGCGGCTGCTTAAACCAATCCAACCAATAACTGCCATCCTGTGACCCGGCCGTGTCCCAATGCTGCCCGTGAGGCCATTGACGTCGGTGCGGCGCGGACCTATCCTCAACCAATATACCGTAGACAACCAATCCGCGACCAGTGCGCGGTGCCTACGACTACCGTCCGCCGGGTGACCACCCGCGCATGCCGAGAGGAGAGCTGGCAGGTGAGGCTTGCCACGATTGCCACCCCGCGAGGACCGCGGCTGCACGTCAGGGGCCGTTCCGGGTACGTCGACGTCGCCGACGCCACCGGCGACCCCAGGTACGCGGCCCTCAAGCACGTGCTGGCGGCGGGCCGGCCCGCCATGGACGCGATCCGCGCGGTGCAGGCCCGGGACGGCCGCGAGGTTCCGCCGGAGCGGTTCGCCGCGGCGGTCCCGGAACCGCCGCGGATCCTGTGCCTGGGCGTCAACTACAGCGAGCACGCGCGTGAGGGCGGCCGTGAGGTGCCAAGCTGGCCCGACGCCTTCGTGCGCGGCGCCGACAGCGTGCTCGGGCCCTATGCCGACCTGGTCAAGCCGGCGCTGACCAGCCGGTTCGACTACGAGGCCGAGCTGGGGATCGTGATCGGCGCCGGCGGGCGCTACATCCGGGCGGAGAAGGCGCTCGATGCCATCGCCGGCTTCGTCGTGCTCAACGACGCCTCGGCCCGTGACTGGCAGCGCGCCGCCAGCCAGTGGACCGCGGGGAAGAACTTCGCCGGCAGCATGCCGATCGGGCCCGAGGTGGTGACCACCGACGAGGTGGACGTGTCCGACCTCGCCATCAGCTCCAGCCTCAACGGCACCGTCATGCAGTCCGCGCGCACCTCGCAGATGCTGGTCAGCGTCCCGGCGGCGGTGGAGTTCTTCTCCTCCTTCACCCGCCTCGCCCCCGGCGACGTGATCGCGACGGGGACGCCAGGCGGCGTCGGCTTCGCGCGCACCCCGCCGGTCTGGCTGGAGCCCGGCGACGTCATCGAGGTCACCGTGGAAGACATCGGGACCATCCGTAACCGGGTCGTCGCCGAGGATGGCGCGCCGTCCGGCTGGCGGTGGCGGCCCGGCCACTCCCCGCCCGGCGGCCTGTGACCAGCCGGCCGGGTCGGCGTTCATCGCTCGTTCATCCCCTTGGAGTCATCATGAAGCCGACAGCATCGCACCTGGCTGCGCCGGCCGGCGGGGGCCGGGCAGGCCCGCGCGGCCGCCGCGCCGCCGCGCCGGCCGCCGCCGCGGCAGCAGCCATCCTCGCCTTCGGGCTGGCTGCCTGCAGCAGCAGTTCCGCCAGCAGTACCGGCAGCACCGGCA
>Ga0209061_1002839_pt1 | contig 20441 bp, 17 predicted proteins | sample Coa_R1_10_FD_187157 | JGI IMG/M metagenome (GOLD analysis project Ga0209061, IMG submission 187157) | Surface soil microbial communities from Centralia Pennsylvania, which are recovering from an underground coalmine fire - Coalmine... | ecosystem: Environmental > Terrestrial > Soil >...
GCCCGTTCAAGATCGGCAATTGCTTTGGCCTGGAGTTCGCGGTCCCCGTTCTCGCGGGCGAGGCGAAGCTGGAGCGCGCTGCAAACCAGGCGATCCCACCGGCAAAGATCGTGGATGACGGCTTCAGAGGGCGGCGCTGAAGACTGCAGTACGATTTTCGATAGCGCAGCATAAGGCGCATCCAGCTTGGGGTCGATCTGGATTGCTGCTTCAAGTGACCGCACTGCATCGGCTGTGTATCCTTCGGCATATTGGGCAATGCCGCACAAAGTGCGGATCTTGGCGGACGCAGGGAACTCGGCTGCCGAGCGCTGCAGCATCTCGATGGCCTCGGCCGCTCTTTGATGCTCGATCAGCTCGAGCCCTAAAGCAATCCGATATCGCTCCTCTCGAGGCTGCAGGGTAACGGCCAACTCATAGGCCTTGGCAGCTTGAACGGCTTCACCTCGTCTTTCCTGAATATCACCAATAAGTGCCTCTCTAGCCGCACTTTCTGGACTGGCCTGCGCGTGAGACAGTGCGCTTTCAAGCTGGCCGGCTTGTAACTCTACAGCAGCGGCAGCAAGTAGCAGATGGGGATCTTCGGGCGCCAGGGCAAGCGCCGCACGGATCTCCTGAACAGCCTGCTGAGGCTCATGCAGGCCAGAAGCAATGGCCGCCTTGAGCCGGTGAAAAGCGATCCGCTGCCGCAAGTCGCCGGGTTCCGGTACGCCTTCGAGTAACTTGCGCGCCTGCGCGTATTGGCCTTGGCGGGCAAGTTCCAGTGCCCGCTGCAGACTGGATTGCGCTAAGGCGGCAACCGAAAAGACCAGCCAAAGTCCTATCAGACGCAGCAACGCACACGTTAGGATAGCGTAAACCGTTTCACCCGATTCGACCTGCCGCAGGACAAAGCCGGGCATAAAAAGGCTCTCTACTCGCCACTCAGCGCGCTGGCATAATACGCTTCGCCCTATAATCAGTAGCATGAATCGCAAGGAATGGATTGCCGCCCGCGCGCAGGACCCGGTTCGCACGCAGATTTACTATGCCCGCAAAGGGGTGATCACAGGCGAAATGGAGTACGTGGCCCGACGCGAAAACCTGCCGGTCGAGCTGATTCGCAGTGAGGTGGCGCGCGGCCGTATGATCATTCCCGCCAATATCCATCACGAGCGGCTGGAGCCGATGTGCATTGGTGTAGCTTCCCGATGCAAAATCAACGCCAATATCGGCAATTCAGCCACCACCTCGAACATCTCCGAGGAGCTCGAAAAGCTCGAATATGCCATCCGGTATGGCGCCGATACGGTTATGGATCTCTCTACCGGCGGCGATATTCCGCGCATTCGCAAGGCTATTATTGAAGCTTCGCCCGTGCCCGTGGGGACGGTTCCGATTTATGAAGCGCTCAGCCGCGTGCGCCGCGTTGAAGACCTGAACATCAACGTCATGTTGGAAGTAATTGAGGAGCAGGCTGAACAAGGCGTGGATTATATGACCATCCATGCGGGCGTGCTGGTGCAATATATACCGCTTACGCGAAATCGCATCACCGGAATCGTCAGCCGCGGCGGCTCGATTCTCGCCGAATGGATGGTGAAAAAGCACAAACAGAATTTTCTTTACGAGCACTTCGACGAGATCTGCAAGATTTTCCAGAAGTACGACGTAAGCTTCTCCCTGGGCGACGGCCTGCGCCCGGGTTGTCTTGCAGATGCAAGCGATGAGGCTCAGTTCGCAGAGCTGAGAACCCTCGGCGAGCTTACGCGCAGAGCCTGGGAGTACGACGTCCAGGTGATGGTCGAAGGTCCCGGGCACATCCCCATGGACCAAATCGCCCTGCAGGTAGAAAAAGAGCGTGAGATGTGCTTTGAGGCGCCGTTCTACACGCTTGGCCCGCTGGTCACTGACATCGCGCCCGGTTATGATCACATCACCTCAGCCATCGGCGCTGCCATGATTGGCTGGTACGGTGCGGCGATGCTTTGCTATGTCACACCCAAGGAGCACCTTGGACTGCCGAATCGCGAGGATGTCAAGCAAGGCATCATCGCTTATCGGATCGCAGCGCACGCTGCCGATGTAGCGCGCCACCGCGCAGGCGCCCGCGATTGGGATGATGAGCTTTCCCGTGCCCGCTTCAATTTCGATTGGAAACGCCAGTTTGAACTCTCTCTAGATCCCGAGACGGCGCGTGCCTATCATGATGAGACCTTACCGGAAGAAGGCTTTAAGGATGCCGCCTTCTGTTCCATGTGCGGGCCCAAATTCTGCTCCATGAATCACTCCGCCAAGACGCAACAATTTACGGAAGCAGACGCGGCGGCAGTGCTCGCTGCCAATAAACGTGACTCGCTGATCAACATCTCGTGACCGGGGATGCAGTCCCGGTCACAATGCCGCGAATCCGCAAAGCTAAAGCCAGTGCTCCGGCTACCAGACTGATGCCCAGGCCGGCAAGCACATCGGCTGTATAGTGATAGCGCCCATAAATGGTGGCGAGGGCCACGCAGGTACCGTAAAAGACCAACCCCCAACCATAAATCTTCTGTTTTGGTAATACCAGGAACATGGCCCAGGCGGCAGAGAAGACGGAAGAGACATGGGCGCTCGGGAAAACGCCCACATGGATTGTGGCCGCACTGAGAATCGCCAGATTCAGATTCCGCATCCAGGTGTGGGAATGCGGGGTGGCGAGCGTCGGAAACACGAGTCTTGGCGGCTGCGAAGGGAAGTAAGGAAATAGAGCATAGGCAAGCAGCGTCCCCGTAAGATAGATCGTAAAAAAATAATCCACGCAATTTCGCTTCTCTTTGAAATACAGCACAAGTAAGCAGTAACCGCCAACGCCGTAAACAAAGAAATAACAAAGTTCCAAATAAAACGGAACAATACTTCCTAGAGACTCTATGACACTGCGAAGGTGCCAGTTTACTAATAACTGGTAGTCCCATCTGGCCCAAATCTGCTCTAAATGGTAATCGAATCGCTTGGGCATGAATAACTCCATCTCGCGAAATGCGATGAGAGTCAGCCCGAGTGGCAGCCAATCTCGAACGTAAGAAATAGCAGGCGCGATTTGCTTGCCATCACCATATGCAAACAAGGCGACTAGGGCATAAGTACAGATAAGAATAACTACTGGATGAAGCTGAAGATTCGGACGATCCCGGAAATACGGAGTAATCAGTACGATATAGGCAAAAAAGGTGATCAGCAGCCACTCGGAGATCCGAAAGCGCGGGCCGGGCATCCGCGTATTCAGCTCGCTGCTTGAACGGCGCTGTCGTGCGGCTGAAAGAGAAGGGCGGCCCCTGCTACTAGGCCGGCCCAAACGGCCCATAGCGTCAAGTAGCGATGATCGATCAAGATGCCGGCAATCACCGGGGCGATGATCTGGCAAACCGACGTGATGGACTGTGTAAGTCCTAAGATCACTCCCTGTTCGCGGCGATCCGCTTTTTGTGTGATCATGCTCGTGAGCGCTGGCCGCAACCCCGCGCCTCCGATAGACGAGAATGCCAGCACGCCGAGTAGCTGGCCGATCGTGTGAGTGAAACCAATAGCGGCATAAGAGATCATCGAAACGAGAAAGCCAAGTTGCACAACGCGCCGTTCACCCATGAGCTTGACCATCCGGCCGACCAGTCCTCCCTGCATGATCATGCCTAAAAATCCAGTGAACGCGAAAATATACCCTACTTCCCGAACACCAACCGGGTGACCATTCCAAAAGTAGCGGCGCTCGGCAAACAGTGCAAATCCGGCAACAAACGTGGAAAAAGAGAATGCGAAACAGGTCCATTGAGCTAACAGGCGGCTTAACTCTTTGCGATGAAAGAAGCGTGCATACTCGCCCCAGGAGAAAAGAGACAATCGCCGTCCGGCTGGTGTCACGTCTTCTTCCGCCGTCTCATTGTGTTCGTGAATGACTTCGCGCCGCGGCAGAAGGAAGAAGGTGCAAAGGATGCTTCCAAACGACAACGCACATGCAGCGAAGATCGGTGCTGCATAGCCGAATTGCGCCAGATAACCCGAAATGGCAGGTCCCACCAGAAAACCGAATCCGAAAGCAACTCCAATCAGAGCAAATGATTTTGCCCGCTTTTCTGGCTTGGTCACATCGCTGATATAAGCCTGAGCAATGCTCAGATTCCCGGCCGTCAATCCATCAATTGCTCGCGAGACAAACACCATCCACACTCGCGTCGAGAACGCAAGAAGAAAGAAGCCGGCGAGCGTACCGGCCTGGCTGAGCAGCAGAATCGGACGGCGGCCGCGGCGGTCCGAAATTTGGCCCAAAATCGGGCCCGCAATTAACTGGCAAACCGCATAGGTGGAGATAATTCCCCCGACCACGGACGGCGAGGCGCCGAGCCGTTCCGAGTAGAAAGGCAACAGAGGAAGGATGATCGTAAATCCGAGCACATCGACCAATACGATCAGAAAAATGGGCAGCAACGGGGAGGGAAATCCGCGGGCAGATTTAACCTGTGTTGAGCTCGACTGCTGGGAAATCACACTATGATCTTACCGAGTGGAGAATCTCACTAGTCTGCGCTGCAAAAACTACATAGTACAGTTTCCATTCCGAAGCGGAAAGTCATAGAAAACAAGGATCTGTAATTTTGGAATACTACTTGCTCCATAGCTTACGGAGATTAGGAGACATAACAACAATGATCAGGCTTGTTGCTTCGGTTCTGTTATTGGGCGCACCAGGAATTTTACTCGCCCAAGCCCCCAACCCGATGCAAACAATACCCCAACAGCCGGATGCCAAGACCAGCCAGTCGACGCCCATCTATCGCGTAGAAGTGGTTTCGCGCAGCATTCAGGCAGTCAGTTATCGAAATCGCAGCGGTTGGACCAAAGTAGACTTCCAGGGCACCACGCTTGCGCCTCAAGCTAAAGGCACTGCCGAGGTGGAAAGTGAGATCGGACACATGACGGTCAAGCTGGACGTTCATCATCTGCCGTCAGCACGCACCTTCGGACCTTTGTACCTGACTTATGTTCTGTGGGCGATTACTCCCGACGGACATGCGCAGAATTTAGGTGAGGTGCAAGTTGATGAACATGGTGACTATAAGGGAACCATGACTACGGACCTGCAAGCGTTTGGTCTTATCATCACTGCCGAACCCTATTTCGATGTGCGTCAACCGAGCGATGTCGTAGTGATGGAGAACGTCATTCGCAGCACCACGCTTGGCAAGTGGGAAACAATCAATGCCAAGTATAGTCTCTTGCCGCGCGGACAGTATACCTATCACGTGCCGGAATCTCAGTTGAAGCCAGTTGCTCTGAACTCGAACAAAAAGAGCCCGCTTGATCTGTATGAAGCAATCAACGCGGTCCAGATCGCGCAGTATGCCAAGGCGGATCAGTACGCGCCAGATATCTTTCAAGACGCTCAGTCACTGCTGCAGCAAGCCGAGGCTTATTGGTCGCGGAAGCAATGGAATCCGACAAAGATGACGGCGCGCGAAGCGGTAGAAAAAGCGGAGGATGCGCGCGAAGCCTCGTTGAATAAGCAAAAGCAAATTGCAGATGAGCAGGCTCGAGAGCGCGCATTGGCAGCCGAGCAGCAAGCCCGTCTGGCGCAGCAGCAGGCTCAACAAGCGGCTGCGGCACAAGCGGCAGCAGAACAGCAAGCGGCGCTAGAGGCGCAACAGCGAGCAGCGGCCGAGCAGGCCAAAGCGGAAGCCGAGGCTGCTCGCCGTCAAGCTGCTCTAGAAGCTGAGCGCGCCCGGCAAGCCGCCGAAGAAGCTAATCGCCTGCGCCAGCAAGCGGAGATGGAGCGCGACCAGCTTCGCCAGCAACTGCTGCAACAATTTAATGCTGTGCTGCCGACGCATGAAACGCCACGGGGACTTGTCATCAACATCGGTGATCTTCTCTTTGCCACAGGTAAGTATGATCTTACGGAGAAGGCCCGTGAATCACTCGCCAGGATCGCCGGAATCATTGAGTCTCACCCTGGTTTGCACCTGGTTGTCGAAGGATACACAGATAACACAGGCAGCCCGGAATTCAATGAGAAACTCTCCAATCAGAGAGCGGACGCGGTCCATGATTTCCTCATTCAGCAGGGGGTAAATCCGCAGGACATCACAGCAGTCGGCTATGGAGAAAACTTTCCTGTCGCTTCCAATAGCACGGCTCAAGGCCGCGCCCTGAACCGCCGCGTGGAGTTGGTGGTCTCCGGCGAGATCATTGGTGTAAAAATCGGCGTACCCCCGAGTGCCCAGCAGAACTCCGGACCGTCGAACACGGTACCGCCTGCGCAGCAGCCGCCTTCCACGCCGGGATCAGCCGGTTCGCAATCGAACCCGCTCTCTCACTGAATAAACTTAAGGAGTGCAAAAACGTTTTTCGATCGCGCTCATCCCGGGTGACGGGATTGGCAGGGAGGTTACTCCGCTCGCTTTTGAAATTGCCGCCTATGCTGCTTCCCGTTCGCAGACCGCACTCGAAAGCACGTGTTACGACTGGGGAAGTGATTACTACTTTCAGCACGGGCACATGATGCCGCCAGATGCGCTCGAGACTCTGGCTCGGCATGATGCGATTCTTCTGGGAGCAGTGGGAAATCCGGGAATCCCCGATCATGTGACTCTCAACGGATTGCTCTTGCCCATTCGGCGGGCGTTTGATCAATTCGCGAATGTGCGGCCAGCGGTGCTTTATGAAGGAGTCTGCTCGCCTCTGCGTTCACTCCGCCCAGGTCAGATCGATTTAGTGATTGTCCGCGAAAACACCGAAGGTGAGTACGCTCAAGTCGGAGGCTTTGTTCATGAAAGACACGCCAGCGAAGTGGCCGTGCAAGCTGCCGTCTTTACGCGCCATGGCGTAGAGCGTATCATCCGTTTCGCCTTTGAATTAGCGCGAAAACGGAACCAGAAAAGAAAGGTAACTTCCGTCACCAAGTCCAATGCGCAAGGCTTCAGCATGGTTCTTTGGGATCGCACCTTTCAACAAGTCGCAGCCCAATTTCCGGATATAGAAACGGAATCTCTCCTCGTCGATGCGGCTGCCATGAGCTTCGTTACTCGGCCGCAGAGTTTCGATGTAGTAGTCGCTTCTAACCTGTTTGGCGACATCTTGAGTGATCTTTCAGCCGCCGTCTCGGGCAGCATCGGACTGGCTGCCAGCGCAAATCTCGATCCCACACGAAGATTTCCCTCCATGTTCGAGCCTGTTCATGGATCCGCCCCCGATATTGCGGGAAAGGGCATAGCGAACCCCCTAGCTGCGATTCTCTCCTCCGCCATGATGCTCGATCATCTCGGCTTGCCGGAAGCTGCAAAGAGAATTGAGAACGCCGTTCGTGCCGTGCTTGCGGATGGTCGTGTGCGTACACCAGATCTCGGCGGAAAGAGCACTACCAGCGAAGTGGCTGCTGCGGTGCGCGAGCGTTTGTGAAGGTGCGCCTATCGCATGCGCAATGTCCCTGCTGCTGGTTCATCTTGGCGCCTCAGGCCGATACAGCTCAATGGCGCTGACTTTCTCGACTTCAAGCAGCAGGTCTCCAGTTTTCTCTTCGACCTCAAACGCCGGCACAAAACGCGCTCCCCACACGATCTCATCGTAGCGATATGAATAGCGTGCATGAACAGTCTGCCCAAACGTTTCATCGAAAGCCTTAATCAGAATGATGACTTCAGCCTGCAGGCTGGCGAGATCTTCGGCGGTTTTGCCATACAGCGGGCTGGTTGCGGTAATCGGGTGAACAATCGTCCAGGTCAACGCGAGAAAGAGAACTCGATCCCGCTCCAGCTCTAGCGGCACAAATTTTCTGCGCAGTCGCCCTTCTTCGCGCTCTACGGTCATCAGCAGGACCTGTGCTTCCAGCTCGATCACATCGTTGTTGCGTCTGTTTACGATGCGAAACTGAAGGCTCGATCCATCCATATACGGCGCAACAATCATGTTCTTGCTGAATCCAATACGTGCGGAGGGACGAGAGAACCGTCCAAAAAGTAAGCTGGTCGCGATGGCAAAGCCAATTAAGCCGCAGCCGGCCTCCGCTGCTGCAAGAATATTTGCTCGAAGCCCGCTTGGCCAAATGTTGCCATAGCCGAGCGTGGTAAGCGTGTCTGTGCTAAAGAAAAAGACTCTGAGAATTTCAGAACGAATCGATTCGCTCTCCGTACCCTTAAGCTGCTCGATTCCGATGGCAAGATACAGTCCTGTAAAGATCAGGTTGATAGTCAAAAAAGCCGCAATCAGGATCAGGAAGAAGACAGGCCAAGACGTGCTGATGAGAAATAGATAAGGGTGGGCATCGCGCCAAGTCCCTCCTCTCCGCCTCACATTGAACCTGCCGTCGGGGTTAACAGCTCGCTGAATCGCCCCCACGTATTGCTGTGTAATGCCTGGATCGTATGCCGGTTTCTCCATATCTGGAAATGATAAGAAGTCCCTGTTCTGGGCAAGTAATGCTGAGGGAGGTCTTGCATGACGCTAGACTGAAAGCGCCATGTATACGAACGCGCTCATCCATGAAAAAAGCCCTTATCTCCGCCAGCACGCGCATAATCCCGTGAATTGGCTGCCCTGGGGCGAAGTGGCGTTTCAAAAGGCGCGGCAGGAAGACAAGCCTATTTTTTTGTCGGTTGGCTACTCGACTTGCCATTGGTGCCACGTAATGGCGCACGAGTCATTTGAAAATCCTGAGATCGCGGAGATTCTCAACCGCGAATTTGTTCCAGTCAAAATCGATCGCGAAGAACGTCCAGATGTGGATCGGATTTACATGTTGTTCGTGCAAGCCTCCACCGGGAGTGGCGGATGGCCGATGTCCGTCTGGTTAACCCCAGATCTGAAACCCTTTTTTGGAGGCACATATTTCCCTCCATATTCGCGCTACGGTCGGCCTGGCTTCAAAGAACTGCTCGAACATCTTGCTCATGCTTGGAAGCGAGAACGCGAGCGGGTGCTCTCCTCAAGCACAAACGTGCTAAGCCAGTTGCGCGCCTTCACAGAATCCGCCGTCCCCTCCGCAGGCACGGACCCGGATTGGTCCCTGTTTGAGTCCGCCTTCTGGTATTTCCGGAGGAATTTTGATACACGCTGGGGAGGTTTTGGAGAGGCGCCTAAATTTCCGCGGCCATCAGTTTTTCATTATCTAAATGCATATTTCGCTCGGACCCAAAACAAAGAGGCCCTCGAAATGATCGAAAAAACACTTGCCGCGATGGCTGCGGGAGGGATTCATGACCACATTGGCGGTGGCTTTCATCGTTATTCAGTAGACGAACGCTGGTTTGTGCCGCATTTTGAAAAGATGCTCTATGATCAGGCCCAACTTCTGGCAGCCTACGCGGATGCATACCAGATTACGGCTGATGTACGGTTTCAAAAAACAACGCATGATATCGCCGCCTATCTTCTCCGCGATTTAGGCGATCCGCAGGGCGGCTTCTATTCAGCCGAAGATGCCGATAGCCCGGATCCTGACAATCCTGCACATCACGCCGAGGGTGCCTTCTATTTGTGGCGAAAAGCAGAGATAGACCAACTGCTGGGTCCGCATTCTCATTTATTTTGCTGTCGATATGGCGTTCGCGAGGAAGGCAATGTAGAGCAAGACCCGCACGGCGAATTTGCGGGTAAAAATATTCTCTTTGAGGCGATGAGTGAAGAGGAGGCGGCTCTTCATGTCAACCTGCCGGTTGAGCAGGCAAGAGAGGCGCTGGAACTTGCAAAAAGTAAGTTATTTGAAGCACGAAGCAAACGGCCCCGCCCTCATCTAGACAACAAAATTCTGACGTCGTGGAATAGTCTGGCAATTTCAGGCTTGGTGCACGCATACTTAGTGCTGGATGAAAGGCAATATCTGCAGCGTGCCGAGCAAGCCGCATCCTTTCTACTCCATCATATGTATGATGCTCAGTCGGGAGAACTTCTGCGGCGCTTCTGTGAAGGTGAAGCCGCCATCCCCGGTTTTCTCGATGATTATGCATTTTTCGCTGCGGCTTTACTCGATATTTTTGAAGCAAACTTCGAACCGCAATACCTGCAATTAGCGGTGCAACTGGTACGGCGAATGTGTGAGTTATTCGAGGATGATCAATCTGGCGGATTTTTTAGCAGTCGTCAGGATGCCAATGACTTACTGTTGCGCATGAAAGATGACTATGACGGAGCCGAACCTTCGGGTAACTCCGTCGCTACTGATGTATTACTAAGATTGGCATATATCACAGGCGATAACACATTTCGTGCTACTGCGGAACGCTCGTTCCGGGCAATGGCAGAGAAAATCAGAATGCAGCCTGGCATCGCCCCTCAAATGCTCGTCGCCCTCAGTCGCTTACTCGTGGAACCAGAACAGACTGTTGTGCGCTGTCGTGCAGTCGATGCAAAGGTTGAAGGAATTCTGCGTGAACGGCGCAAATCCGCCCAACTCAATTCCGTTGTGTTTGCTCTTACCGATGAGGCAGCGGCCCAGCTTGCGAACGTCTCGCCGTTTCTCGCCGGATTGGAGCGAAAAGGCAACATCACGATTTATGAGTGCAGAAACTTCACGTGTGAGTTGCCCAAGGTAGTTGATTGAAATGGATGAGAACGCCTGCTACACTGTGGCCGATGGCAAACGTGAATGATGTACGGACGACTACGCTGAAAGGGACACCGTACAAACTGGCGGGACCGGAACTGAAAGTGGGCAGCATCGCGCCGGATTTCGAGGTCGTGGATGCGAACCTGCAAACGGTCAACTTAGCGAAGACGGGAAATGGGGTTCGGATTTTTAGCGTTGTGCCTTCGCTCGATACTCCGGTCTGCGATGCTCAGACAAGAAGGTTCGAACAGGAATCCGCTAATTTGCCTGGTGTTCGGATTTTCACGATCAGTATGGATCTGCCTTTCGCGCAAAAGCGTTGGTGTAACGCCTATGGCGTGAATCATGTCACCATGCTCTCGGACCACCGCACTGGATCCTTTGGCGAACATTATGGTACCTTAATCCCCGATCTGAGAATCGAATGCCGCGCCATTTTCGTTTTAGACGGTGAGAATCGTATCCGGCACGTCGAGTATGTGAAGGAAGTGTCCGAACATCCCAACTATGACCGCGCTCTAGAAGCAGCCAGATCTGCGTTAGAGCAGAGCGCTCATTCCGCGGCGCAATAGCCTCTTTCAATGACGTAACAGAGAACGGTAAGGCTCCCTGGCCTGTGACATTGGCGAAAGTCGGTGTAAACTGGCCGCTTGACTTGTGCTGCTCGGTAAGGTGGCGGTTAAAAACCAGAAGTTCTCGATTGCGCGTACCACGCTCATATACGCGTGAAGGTCGGTAGGCTTGGTGATGTAGCAGTTGGCATTCAAGGAATAGACCTCCGCCACATCCTCGTCGGCATTGGAACTGGTCATCACCAGCACAGGGATTTGCTTTAAATAGGGAGATGCCTTAATCTCGGCTAAAACCTCCCGTCCATCCTTCTTGGGCAAATTGAGATCGAGCACGATCAGATCCGGTGCGTTCGCCAGCCCTAACTCGACGGCGTGCAAGCGATCCAGCGCTTCCGCCCCGTCCGCCACCACATGAAGCTGAATCGGCAGAGAACTCTCCTTTAGCGCCTCCCGGAGAAGGCGCGTATCGCTTACACTGTCATCGACCAGCAGGATTGTGAGCGAGCGTGCCGGGCCCATAGCGAGCTTCCACCGTTATGCCTGCAAATTCTGCTCCAAATTTTGCAAGTAATTGTCACAGAAGGAGATGCGCTGTTGCACCACCCTTCAATCGCGTAAGAAATGGTGCCTCCGGGCAACCCGGAGGGAAAAAATTGCCATTGCCCGGTAGCACAACCCCTGTTGTATCATGAACATTGCAGTGAAATAGCTTACGCCCCGTTCCTATTCTGGATGATTGGGAGGCGATACTCCAGGAGGGCCTTTGATTAAGCTGGATATCATCAATGAGGTAGTGAGCCGTACCGGCATTACAAAAACGAAAGCCGAAATGGCGGTTGAGACGGTTTTCGAAACCATGAAGAAAGCCTTAAGCGAAGGCGATCGTATTGAATTGCGTGGCTTCGGTATCTTCAACGTGCGCCCGAGAAAGACCGGGATCGGGCGTAATCCCCGGACCGGCGCTGAAGTGGCCATCCCACCAGGGAGAGCGGTTCGCTTTAAGCCGGGTAAAGAATTGCAGACATTACAATAATGAACGAGCCAGAGGCATCCGCTTGGTGTTGGCCGGCGTAGCCTGCTTTCGTTCCGGAAACCTAGAATCGCCGCATGCCTCTCGATAGAGTGAAATGTGCGTGAGCTCGATCTCGGCGGCTCTGTAAACGATCCCCCTGCACAATTGCCAGCGGGTTCCCCGGCGGTAGCCCGCTTTGCAAGGGAACAGGCGATAGGGCAAACCAGCGACCGATGGTGGTTACATATCCTGCTGCTGGCCCTCACGCTGGTTACCACGACGATTTTCGGATTTGCTCTCGAGCAGAGCTTCCGTGCCCGCGCGGCCTTTGATGTCAATTTCATCTTCGAAGCCTATGGCCGTCTCTTCCGGGGCGATCCGGCGATTTGTTCGGGCTTCCAGTTTTCACTTCCGCTGTTGACAATTCTGATTGCGCATGAGCTGGGGCACTATATCGGGTGTCGCCTCTGGCGCGTCGAAGCAAGCCTGCCCTTTTTTCTGCCTTCCCCAGCCCTACTAGGCACATTCGGCGCCTTTATCCTGGTGCGTTCTCCGTTCTACCGGCGCCGGGCGCTTTTTGATATTGGTGTTTCTGGACCTATAGCCGGGTTTGCAACACTGCTTCCATTCTTGGTCATCGGAATCTCCAGGTCGCGAGTCGTTCCGGGCATTGGCCTGCATGCCCCGTTCGTTTTCGGCACGCCCATCCTGATGCGGCTCGTGGAGTCAATATTTTTCCCCGGTGTGCCGGTCACCAGTCTGGCCCTCCATCCCATGGCAATGGCTGCTTGGGCCGGCCTGCTGGCTACTGCCTTGAACCTGTTGCCCATCGGCCAGCTTGATGGGGGCCATATCATCTACGCAATGGCAGGGGAGCGCTGGCATCGCCTCGTCTCCACCATCGCCGTGGCCGTCTTGTTCGCTCTGGGTTTTCTGTATTGGCCCTGGTGGTTTTGGGCCTTCGTCATGTATCTGTTTGGGCGGCGGCACCGGCTCGTCTATGATGCTGCTCCGCTCTCTCGCGCGCGCATCGCAATAGGTTGCCTGGCGGCCGTGCTCCTCATACTCTCCATCTGCATCGTCCCCGTACGTACCAGTTAGCACGGCAGATGAAGATTTCAGCCACCATCATCACCTTCAATGAGGAGCGCAACATTGCGCGTGTCATTGAGAGCCTGCGCTGCTGCGACGAGATACTGGTGTTAGATAGCGGGTCCACAGACCGCACGGTTGAAATTGCCACCAAACTGGGCGCTCGCGTTGTCGAGGCCTCCTGGCATGGTTTCGCTGCCCAGAAAAATATCGCCGCCAGTCTGGCACAGCACGATTGGATCCTGTCTCTCGATGCCGATGAAAGCCTCAGCGAAGCGCTCGAAGCCGAGATCTGGCAGATCAAAAAGAACGGCCCCGAGTTTGATGGCTATACCATGCCCAGACTCGCACAGTATTTGGGCCGCTGGATCCTTCACAGCGGCTGGTATCCTGACCGGAAAGTTCGTCTCTTCAATCGAACCAAGGCCAAATGGGTCGGGGATTTCGTCCATGAGTCCGTAAAAGTGGAAGGCCGGGTAGGCCATTTGAAATCCAACCTGCTCCACTTCACCTGCAACTCTCTCTCTGAACACTTAAAAAGCATGGACGGCTACACCACGCTCGCTGCTCAAGAAATTGTGGCTGCCGGAAAGTCAGTGAGCTTGGCCAAAATTTTACTCGATCCGCCCTGGGTCTTCTTCCGCACCTACCTGCTCAAACTTGGTTTTCTGGACGGTCCAGAGGGCCTGGCCATAGCCTATATGGCCGCCTTCTATAACTTTGTGAAATATGCAAAAGCTCGGTTCATGTGCCCGGGCCGGAGATAGCTCCTTGCGAATCTTGCATGTGGATACAGGAAGAGAGTTGCGAGGGGGGCAGCTTCAGGCCCTTTTGTTGATCGAGGGCTTGCGTGAAGCCGGCCATGAATGTCTCGTGCTTGCACGGCCGGCTACACCTTTCTGGCAAGCGGCACAAGAAAAAGATTTTCCGGTGTGGCCAGCCACGCTGATGAATCTCTTTCAAGCCTCTGATCGCGCTGATCTCTTGCATGCACACGATGCACGTGCGCACACGCTTGCGGCTCTGGCTTCAAAAATCCCCTTTGTGGTATCGCGCCGCGTAGCTTTCCCTCCTGGCCGGTCGTTCGCTACGGCTTGGAAATATCGCAAAGCGAAGCGCTTCATCGCCGTATCACGCTATGTGGCAAATCAATTGCAAGTTGCAAATATCCCGCCGGAAAAGATCGACATCGTGTACGACGGCGTTAAGCAATGCGATCGCCCCGTCGCATGGAATCCGTCCGGCCCGGTGGTCGCCTTAGCGACACGTGATCGGCAAAAGGGCAGGGATCTCATCGAGGAGGCTGCAAGAATGGTGCGCAAACCCGTGATCTTTTCCCACACTCTTGCCCACGATCTTGTAGGAGCGTCTTTGTTCGTCTATATCTCACGCGCTGAAGGGCTCGGCTCGGCCGCCTTACTGGCCATGAGTATGGGTATCCCCGTGATTGCAAGCCGTGTGGGCGGTCTGACAGAGGTCATCCTCGATGGCGCATCCGGAATTCTCGTGCAAAATAAGCCTGAAGAAATTGCCCAAGCAATCTCACGCCTCTGCGAAGATACCGCGCTGGCGCAGTCTTTTATACAGGCCTCGCTTGCGAGAGTGGCTGCGTTCTTTTCGCTGGAAAATCTGATTCAGGGAACGCTTGCTTGTTATCGGAGGGCTCTTGCCTGAGTCCCCCCTGTTGCATATTCTGATCGCTGCGCTTGCCGGCCTCTTGATAGGCAGCTTCCTGAATGTCTGTATATACCGCCTTCCGCGCAATCTGTCCGTCATTGCGCCACGGTCGTTTTGCCCCTCATGCGACGCCACAATCCCTTGGTATGACAACATACCTGTTTTGAGTTATTGCATTTTGCGAGGACATTGTCGTCAATGTCACGATGCAATTCCGATGCATTATCTCTTGGTCGAATTGACTACTGCATTGTTGTTCGCCTTCACAGTTGCGGAATATGGCTGGACTCTGGTCTCGCTAAAGTGGGTGGTATTTGCATCAATACTGGTCGCATTATTCTGGACAGATCTCCAAAATCGGATGCTACCGGATGAACTTACGCTTGGAGGCTCGGTCCTGGGCTTGATCTTCGCTGTCTTTATCCATCTGCCATCCGCCTTCGCTCAGCTTGTATTCCCGGCGGCGAATCCGATCGTGCAGTCATTGTGTAACGCCACAATCTCAGCCTTATTGTTGGCTGGACCTCTGTGGCTTGTTGCCAGGCTCTACTACCGTGTCAGAGGGCGCGAAGGATTGGGTCTGGGAGACGTAAAGCTGCTTATTCTGTGTGGCCTTTTCCAAGGAATCCGAGACGGCTTGCTCACGCTCTTAATCGGAGCCGTTGCTGGATCCGTTATAGGACTCGTTTACATTTGGTTCGCGCGTAAACAGGCCGGAACCTATGAACTCCCGTTCGGTGCTTTCCTGTGCGCCGCCGCTCTGGTCGTCGTTTTACTTCTCCCACCTGCCTGGCGGCCGATTTAGCGAATGCCAACTTCCTTGATGTACCATAGAGCTTTACGATATGAAGGAGTTCCTCCACACGTTGTCACCCGGAAGCCGGGAATGGGCCATCGCCAGCCAGTTAGATCCGAGCCGCCTGCCGGCACACATCGCCATTATTATGGATGGAAATGGAAGATGGGCGCAGCAGCGCAATTTGCCCCGCCTGATGGGACATAAGGCAGGCATCAATTCCGTACGCACCGTCGTGGAGGCTTGCGCACAGCTCGGGGTAGAAACGCTGACCTTATACGCTTTCTCCGTGGAAAATTGGAAGCGTCCGCACCATGAAATTGAAGGCTTATGGCGGCTGCTCCGCTACTATTTGCGTCGCGAACTGCCCAACCTCATGCGAAACGATATCCATTTGAAGGTGATCGGCCGGCTTTCCTCGCTGCCCCCTTCTGTGCTCGAGGAGTTGCAAGCCGCTATGTCCGCGACTGGCCGGAATCAGGGCATGCGACTAAACCTGGCAATCAACTATGGAGGACGTACTGAACTGGTCGATGCCGTAAATGCGATCTTAGAAGACGCACGCCGGACAAATCGCCTGGATCGGCTGGAGGTGACGGAACAAGACATTTCGCGTCACTTATATACTGCGGATATCAAAGATCCCGATCTGCTGATACGTACCTCGGGAGAAATGCGAGTAAGTAACTTCCTACTCTGGCAGATTGCGTATTCCGAGTTATACGTCACCGAAACACTCTGGCCAGATTTCAACCGCTTGGAACTGCTCCAGGCGATTCTTGAATATCAGCATCGGGATCGCCGCTTTGGAAGTGTTGCGAATGACTCTCATGCCGGAACAGATGCGGCCGTGATAGAGGAAGCGTTGGAGCTTCCTCTTGCGTAGTTTGAAATCATCCATGTCTACTCGCTCATGAAGCGCATTCTGACCGCGAGTGCGCTCATCCCGCCAGTGGTTTATTTGATCTTCTGGGCGCCTGACTGGCTATTCGTGCTTGCTAGCGCAGCCGTAGGCTTGCTCTGCTACTCGGAATTTGCTGAACTGGTCGCGAATCATCTGATTCGGCACCCAGGACCGTTCGGGATTGCGGGGGGGCTCCTGTTACTTTTTTGGCCTGATTACGCATTGATTGAGCTTTTCAGTATTCTCGTCCTCGCCTGTATCTTTGCTTTACGGGATTCGCGCCTGCGTGAGATCCTGCCCTACGCCGCTGCGGTTCTACTCAGCTCAATCTACGCCTTTTTGCCTTGGCGGCTCGCGATTGACCTGCGGAGCGAAAGCGTTCATTTATTATTTTTCTCACTAGCTTTGAATTGGGCGGGTGATTCTGCCGCATATTACGTTGGCCGGACATTTGGTAAACACAAACTTGCGCCGGAGATCAGTCCGAATAAAAGCTGGGAGGGGGCGACGGCCTCTGTGTTATGCTCTCTTTTCTTCGGACTCGTATATCTCGGCCATTTCCTGCCAGCCATTTCGTGGTGGGAAATCATATTTTTAGCGATTGCCGGCAATATCGCAGGTCAGTTCGGGGATCTGACGGAATCGGCAATGAAGCGTGGCGCTGGAGTAAAGGACAGCGGCCACATTCTCCCTGGTCATGGCGGCATGCTAGACCGCGTCGATAGCAGTCTATTCGCAATTCCGGTCGTATATGGCCTTCACCTTATCATCAGGATACTCAGTACTTGATGCGCGCCACCTGGGATTCTTCCATAAGCTCACCAGAATTAAACTGGTAACTGACACGGTAAGCGCCGGATATACGGCATCAATGCCGCTAATCCGTTCCAGCAATTCTCCGGACAAATATCGCTGCGCCATCTCCCACCCAATTGTCGTAACGGTGCCGAGCAAGATAGATGTGATCGCCGCCGTTGTTGAAACCCGTTTAAAGAAGAAAACCGCCAGAACGGAAGGAGTTACCGCCGCACCGTAGATCGTGTAAGCATAAAGTGACGCTTGCAGAACGGATTGAAACTGCGTGGCTTGAAGAATCGCAAAAATCCCTAAGAGGATTACAGCAAATCTGGAGATAATGAGTCTTCGATGTTGTGATGCTTGCGGATTGATAAACCGCACATATACGTCATGAATTAAATTGGTGGCTGGAGAGAATAAATAATTGTTGGCGGTTGACATAACTTTTGCGAAAACTCCGCCCAATAGGATCGCTCCCAGCACGGCAGGCAATTCGGTCTTTGCAGTTAACGCAATAATTTCTCTCGGTCTAGGGGTATGCAGAATGGAACTGGCAATCACCGCGAATACAACGAGTAGCGTCTCCAAAATCACAGTTCCAATAATCCAGCCAATGACGGACTTGCGTGCATCTGCCTCCGTTCGCGCAGAGAAGAACTTCTGATATACACCTTGATTGCCAATTAACAGGAGCATCGTCGGTAAGGCAAGCGCGATGGCGCGGCCCAACGAATAGTTTCCCAGCACTTCAAAATGGGTTGGCGGCAGAGAACTCCGAACTCTAGTCCAGCCTCCTGCATGAGCTAATAAAATCGGTACGGCAACGATCACCGTAATAGTAACGAGAAGCCCGATAAGCAAGTCCAAATACGCGATCGAGGCCATGCCCGCGGACGCAGTGAAGAGGATGACGAAGATCCCGACAATATACATGCCGGCTTGTGGCGAGATGTTTGGAAAGATTAAATGCAGGATATCGCCCCCGCCGATCAACTGATAGCTGGCAATTACGGTATAAGAAATTACAATCGCGATCGTTGCCAGCACCCGAGCGGTCGAGTTGTATCGGGTTTCGAGCAAATCGGGAACAGTATACTGTGCGAATTCCCTTGCGCGACCTGCGATAAGACCAATAATCAACAATCCGACCCACCCGCCAAGTGGCTGCCAGAGGGCCACAAAGCCGTTGTTGTACGCGTTTTCTGCACCTGCCAAAAGGCTTCCAGCCCCAATCCAGGAAGATAACAGCGTAAATACCAGAACCGGCCATCGTAAAGTCCGGCCCGCAACTAAAAAATCAGCCTCGTTCTTAACGGTACGTGTCCGGTAAAATGTGACTCCGCAGAGTACAAGAACGACGATAGAAATCGTCAACGCATAGATCATGTGTTGACTATCTTAGCGATTCCGTTGGGCAGGGCCTCTCAACCCTGTCGAGTGGTACGAGTTGATTTGACAAAAGGCGGCGGCGGATAGCCAATTAAACAGTATTGATCAAGGGCGAATAAAACAACCGATTCCATGCCCTGTGATTGAGCTATGTCAACCTCCTTCATCCACGCAGTATAGGCGTTGCCGATTCCAACAAGATGGCTGCGCTTTGTGCTGGAGAATCCCTGGGCTGCGCTGGTGCTCATGGAGTATGCGCTCAGGTCGAGGTTATTGGTTCCGGTAAACGTAAAGCTTTCGGTTTTAAGACACGCCAGATTCTGAGGAGTCCAATCGTTCGTGGGATAGTTTATGAGGCGATTCAGTGCCGTGTTGTTTGTGTCCGTCGGATAGAGAACCTCGCAGCGGCATCCGGGATACTGGGACTGCAAAGCGGATCGAATGGCGGCAGTGTGAGCCCCGATAACAGTAGGCAAAAACGCTACTTCGTTTGAATATTGCGACGGCTCTGCGTTTTCATCAGCAATGATCTGCATTGGCGCCCCATATTGCGCTTCGAATTGCTGCGTAGTATAAGCATCATAAAACGGCATGCTTACCGGACTCTCTATCGTCGCGTCGGAGTATCGGTTCCAGGGGAAGTACCACCATTGGATTTCGCCAAACTGCAGGTAGGGAATGAGTCCAGCGGCAGCCTGCAGCCCAGCCATATCCAGATAGACGTGCTTCCAGAACTGGGTGCATATGGGAGAAAAGTTTGTCATGACCGCCGGAGTTGCCACGATAACGGGACTGCCATCGCTGCGTCGCTGAGCGAGTCCTGCGCTGACATTTGGATCGGCGTTCTTCAGCTCTGTGCTGAATGATACGACCACTTCTATGCCATATCCGGCCAGAGCTTTAAAGTAGGCCAAAGACCAATCCCGTGCTGCTGGATTCAGGGTGGCAGTGAAATCAGTGCGCCAGTATCCAGTATTAGATAACAGGAACTGTCCCACTGTTTCATTGTTCACCACTTGATTTAACGTATCGTCGTAAGGCGTTCCGGTCACACCTCCAGAAAGTGAACTCGATGAAAGAGTGCTGGTAAATGATCCGCTAGATACAATCGAAATTTGAAGCTGAGGTGCACCGTCTGGCTGACCATTCCAGGGAGTAAGCGCTCTTTGTGTGACAGTGAGTTGGTTTCCATTTGCCGATGCCCACACCTGAGTGAATCCGTTATTGATCAGGTTCGCTAGTGCTTGGGCAACTGTTGCGGGCGTATCCCATGGTAAGTTAAGGTGTTCGATCTGAGTTGGTGATCCTTCCGGACCAATTTGCAGGATCACATACCCGCTGACCGTATTCTGAGTATCAACCTGTGTGAAAGTAACCGTAGCAGAGTTATAAACATGTCCGGGCAACGCAAGCTCATAAAACCAAAGTGCCCCGGCGTAGTGATTGACTCGGCCTGTGAAGCCAAGTTTCTGGATCATCCATGCGGTGCGTTCAGCAGGTAGCGACTGCGAATGATACGTGTCCCAATCGGTGGCCAGTGCTAGCTGAGGCTGGGCAGGGAAGTCAGGCAATGTCAAACTGGGATATGCAATCTCAAGAAAATCAAAATAGGCAGTTTGTTGTTCCTGCCCCCTATGGGTGATCGTGAT
>Ga0209061_1002840_pt1 | contig 20432 bp, 23 predicted proteins | sample Coa_R1_10_FD_187157 | JGI IMG/M metagenome (GOLD analysis project Ga0209061, IMG submission 187157) | Surface soil microbial communities from Centralia Pennsylvania, which are recovering from an underground coalmine fire - Coalmine... | ecosystem: Environmental > Terrestrial > Soil >...
CGGCGCTCGTGCGGCCCGGGCCGCACGAGCGCCGCCCTCAGCCTGGATCCACCGGCGAAATCCCTGGGTTTGTCGGCATTTAAATGAAAAAGTGCCCTCTGGCCTGGGATAATGGGAGTATTCGGCGCTTCCACTGGCCCGGCCGAGAGGACACCTTCCAAGTGCAATTGTTGCATAGTCCTGCGAAGGCGCGTGCCGTGTTCGGCGACCCGAACCTGCTGCCCAACGCCGGCCTGGCCCCGTTGGTCGCCCTCGCCGGGCGCGCGGGCCTGCCGGGTCTGCTGGCCGGGGTGCGGCCCGGCGGCCCCTGCGGCGCAAACGCGGCCGCGAAGGCGATGTGCCTGGTGGCGGGCATGGCAGCGGGCGCGGACAGCATCGAGGGCATGGACCTGCTGCGCGACGGCGCGATGGAGACGGTGTTCGGCGGGGTCCGCGCCCCGTCCACGCTCGGCTCTCACCTGCGCTCCTTCACCTGGGGCAACGTGCGGCAGCTCGGTAAGGCGCACCGCGGGCTGACCGCCGCGCTCGCGGAAGACCCGCGGCTGCTGCCCGGCCGTGAGACCCTCACGTTCATCGACATCGACTCCGCCCAGGAACGGGTCTATGGCTACGGGAAAGGAAAGAAGGTGCGGCATTCGGGCACGCCAAGGTCCAGGGGAAATCCCTGCTGCTCAAGGGCCTGAGCCCGCTGATCTCGATCATCAGCACCCCGCTGGCCGCCCCGGTGCTGGGCCCGGTCCGGCTGCGAGGCGGCGGCGCCGCCTCGGCCCGCGGTGCCGCCGGGCTCGCGGCTGAGGCGATCGGCAGCGCCCGCGAGGCAGGCTGCACCGGGAAGATCTTCGCCCGGTTCGACTCCGCGTTCTATAACTCCGCCGTGATCAGGGCTGTCCGCGGCAACAGCGCGTACTTCTCCGTCACCGTCCCGATGAACTCCAGCATCCGGGCCGCGATCGCCCGCATCCCCGACGACGCCTGGACCGGCATCAAGTACCCGCAGGCCATCTGGGATGACCAGCTCGGATGCTGGGTCTCCGACGCCGAGGTCGCCGAGACCGGGTACACGGCGTTCACGTCAAAGCCGAAGAAGGAGCAGGTCACCGCCCGGCTGATCGTCCGCCGGGTCCGCGCCCGCAACGAGAAGGCAGCCGAAGGCCAGGACGAGCTGTTCCCCGCGTGGCGGTATCACGCCGTTCTCACCGATTCCCCGTTCGAACTGGTCCAGTCAGAAGGCCAGCACCGCGACCACGCCATCGTCGAGCAGGTCATCGCCGATCTGAACTCAGGTCCCCTCGCTCACCTGCCATCAGGTGTTTTCAACGCGAACGCTGCCTGGCTCGTCCTCGCCGCCATGGCCCATAACCTGCTGCGCGCGGCCGGGACCCGGACCGGCAGGCACTACGCCAGAGCCCGCACCGCGACCGTCCGCCGGGACCTGATCACCCTCGGCGCCCGCATCGCCCGCCACGGCCGCGGCAACCTCGTCCTCCACCTGCCCGCGGGCCACCACCGCGAGCATGCCTGGCTGGACCTGTGGACAGAAGCCTGCGGGCCGCCCGCCAGAGCGGCCTGACCAGCCCCGACCCGGTCCGCGCCCCCGCGCCGCAAGGCACACCCTCCCCCTGACCCCGACCCGCAGACCACGGACGAGCCGCACAAAGGGCGAGCGGCAGGACGCCCACGCCCGCATTCACCTGCGCAAACCGCTCGTGGAGGAAAGAGACCCGGAAAGCACTACCGGAAATAAGCGGTGGATCCAGGCTCAGGCCTACGCCGCAACTGCCACCACGGGTACGACCTGACGGCGCAGGACCGCAAGGACCGGGCTCGGAGCCGCATTCCGCTGGGTGTCCGCCGAAGCCTGGGCCGGCAACCCTTCGCGTGGGTGATGTCGCTGCGGCAGAACTTCGGCAAGGGAGTTGAGAGCTGATGCTCGCCACCGTGATCTTGACTGTCTTCGCCGTAATTGCGCTCATCCTGATCCTGCTCGCCGTGGTAGTCGTCGGTATCCGGCTCGAACCACGAGACAGGGAACTGAGCAGCGTGGCGCCAGGCCCGATCGCTGCCGTGGCCCGGCGCCTGCTTGGGGTCTGTGTACGCAGGCCGGATATGACCGCCGACAGCACTGAGCCGCGAGACGAATGCTTGCTCGACACGCGATCAGGCCAGAGGAGGTGACAATCACTGCAGGCATACACCGTCGAGCAGGTAGCGAAGATGCTGCACGTCGGCCGCGACAAGGTCTATTACCTGCTTCGGACCGGCCAGCTGCGCAGCCTCAAGATCGGCAAACTCCGCCGGATCACCGAACAGCAGCTCGCCGAGTTCATTGCTTCGCTCGACAGCGCCGCATGAGCTAGGGACGTCTAGGGACGTTTTTGCGATAGTGTAGGGTCGAGGGGGCAAGCCAAGCGGGAGGAGTATCGCCTGAGCTGCACGGACGCCTAAGCCGAGGAGACGCCGCGAGCGCGGCGACGACGGCATTCACTGGGACAAGGTCAACAAGTGCTACCAGGGCACCATCTCGCTCGGCTACGACGATGCCGGCAAACGCCTCCGGCGGACCGTGCGTGGCAAGACCAAGCAAGAGGTCAAGGACAAGCTCGACGAGTTGCACCACGACCTCAAGGCGGGCGTCTGGACCCCCGCCACCTACACGGTCAAGCAGTGCGTCATGGACTGGCTCGATTCGCTTGAGCTCGATCCGCACACCATGGCCACCTATCGCGGCCAGGCCGAGCCACTGGCACGCCCATGAGGGCAGGCATACCGCGGTCTCAATCATGAGCAGCAACGGCGTGCCGCTTCAGGAGATCAGCGACACCGTTGGCCACAAGTTCATCCACGTGGCCGAGACCGTCTACCGGCGCGTGATCGTCCCGGCCATCCGCGGCGGCGCGACCGTGATGGACCAGTCTTCGGAGACACAAGCGGAGACGATCAGCCGGACACTACCGCTGCGCCGTAGTCACTTGGTTAGTCACTGGATCTTGAAAAGCGAGGCCCGGAGACCTCGCTGAGCTGGAGCCCCGTTACGGAATCGAACCGTAGACCTTCTCCTTACCATGGAGACGCTCTGCCGACTGAGCTAACGGGGCGAGTTTTCACTTATGACCTGCGGTTCGCACCTTGCCGCTCACCTAGAGGTCGCGCGCTCCCCGAGGACGGCGGCTTGGCCGACCTCGCTGCGCACCGGCGTAGGAGAGCTTAGCGTACTTCTCGCGCCGTCGTGCCGCGCGCCGAAGGCCAGCCGGACGTGACGAGCGTCGCGCTGCGGCCGGCTAAACCGGGCATTTTTGTGTTGGCGGGCGGGGCCGTGGCGCATCCACCCGATGAGGCCGGTGGTGCCTCGGCCCTGCTGGCGCCGTCCGGTGCCAGGCAGCCGGAACCAGCGGCCCGCCGCGGGAACCGGCCGGGCGCCGGGAACCGTCCCATCATGGCGCGGGCGGCACCGGTCCGGCCGGGATCCGGTGCACGCGCCATGCATAAGTAGCCTGGTTCACGGATATGAGTAGTCTTGCCCCCTCCGACTCGAGGTCACCCCCGGCCCCGCAACCAGCACAGCAGCCCCTGAGCAGCGAAGACAGGGCGTTATACATGCGTTTGGCGCACGGACGACACGGACGAGTAGCGGCGGCCAGCTTGCTGACCGGGAGCTTCCTAGCCTTGGTGACAACGGGCGGCGCACGGGCGGCGGAACTGGCGAGCACGGCGCGCGACGCGGCCGGTACTGCCGCGCAGTGTCAGGCGCTGCCAGCCGGCGGCAGCACGTCGCCGTCACCGTCGACCTCCCCCTCGCCTTCAACCTCGTCCTCGCCGTCACCCTCGTCCTCGTCCTCGCCGCCAGCCTCCTCCTCGCCGGCGTCATCCGCATCCGCCTCGCACTCGGCGTCTCCATCGTCAGCGGGCTCGTCTCCGGCCGCGTCTTCCGGCTCGGCCAGCCCGTCGCAGGCCACCGCCAGCCCGTCGCAGGCCACCGCCAGCCCGTCGCAGGCCACCGCCAGCCCGTCGCAGACATCCGCCGCGACCAGCGCCAGCGCGACCTCCGCGACGCTGGACTCCTCCATCGCCGCCAGCCCGAGCCCGAGCGCCACCACGACCTCGCAGACCGAGTTGTGCGTGAGCGTGCAGCGCTCGCAGCCCAGCATCCAGCGCGGCAAGACCGCCGACTACGTCGTGCAGGTCGCCACGAAGGACGGGCCGGCCTCGGACGTGACGGTCACGCTCACCGCAAGGCCGACCGGCCAGAAGCCCGCGTTCAGCAGCGGCTGCGCCAAGGGGAACGGGGCCGCATCGTGCACCATCGCCTCCGTGGCGGCAGCGAACCCGGTGATCCTCGACGCGCAGGTCCCTGTCGCATCGACAGCGACATCGGTCACCTCGGTCACGCTGAAGGCCACGGCAACCATCAGCACCAGCGCGACCTGGACGCCGCCGAGCGCGGCGGAGACCGTGACGGTGACCGGGACCTCGGCCTCGTCGTCGGGCACGGCATCGCCGTCTGCGAGGGCCTCGGCGGCGAAAACCTCGGCGCAGAGCGCCACGACGCTGCCGCTCGGCCCCTTCCCCAACCTGAACGGCCTCGGGTCGCCGATGGGGGTGTCCAAGGAGTCGCTCATCGGCGCGGGCGACGCGTCGGGGCTGTTCCCCAGGATTGGTCCCCCGGCAACGCCCACCCCGGCACCGGGCAGTCACCCCGTGGCCGGCCGGCAAAGCACGGAGCCGATCCCCGGCACCTCGGCCGTCGCGTTCGGGAGCCCGAGGCTGACCGCGCAGGTGCTCGGGCTCATCGCGCTGGCGGTCGCCATCATGCTCACCGTGACCCGCCTGTCCGCACGCAGGCGGTCCCGGTCGAAGTTACCGCGCCCTTACCTCTTGTCGACCAGTTCGACGGAGCGGCGGAACGTCCGCATCGAGCTGGCCAGCGCCGCGGCGTTCATCGTCGGCGAGACCACCTCGCCGAAGCTGTCGTTGTCGAACCAGGCGCACATGGACGCGGTGCTGGACGTGCCGACGCCCTGCTCGACGCATGCGGCGTCGCCGCCGAGGGGACCGGCGGAGACGACCACCGCGCCGGGGAACTTCTGCGTGAAGCTGGCGATCGACGCCGCGGGAGCCGCGTTCGCCAGGTGGCCGCCGATGAACATGATGATCTGCGCGTTGCCGCCCGCTGCCGAATTGCCTGCTTCGTACACTGCCGAAACCACGTGGCTGGCCTGGCCCGAGCTCATCTTGATCACCTCGGCGCGCAGCTGGGCCAGGTGCGTCTGGTGCTCCAGGTCCACCGTCCGCACGTAGCTCCCGATCGCGGCCGGGGTGATCATGGTGTGCGCCGGGCCGCTGTGCGAGGGGAACTCGAACTTGATGATCCCGGCGATCGCGGCCGCGGTCACCACGACCACGCCGCCGAGTGCCAGCCACAGACGGCGATCGTTGCTGCGGCCCCTGCGGCGGCCGGCGGTTGCCTTCCGCCTGCCCGTGCGGCGCCCGTCATCGCGGCCGGCCTCGTCGGCGAGCAGGGCCGAATAGCCGCCGTCTTCCCGCCAGAACTCATCGAATGCGTCCAGGTCATCGGCCTGGGGTCGGGCCGGCCAGGACAAGGTGATCTCTGGCCCGTCGAGACCGTAACCCGGCCGCACCGCACTGCGCCCGCCGCCGGGCGCGGCGGCGAACTCGGCAGTGCCGGCGGCGGCGAACTCGGCAGTGCCCGGGGCGGCGAGCAGCGCACCGCCTTGCGGCCTGGCATCGGCCCGCCCGCCCGGCGGCGGGGCCAGCACGTCGGTCTGCGCCGTCGGGGCGCCGAGGTACCCGGCACCGCCGAACGCCTCAGCCGGCGAGACGGCGTGCCGACGGGCCGCGCTGGCCTCGGGCACGGCACCCCGCCACGGGCCGCCCGTGGCGGGCCCGGCAGCCGCCCATGAGCGGGCGGCTGCCGGGGAGCCGGCCCCGCGCCACGGTCCCTGGTCCTCCGGGGAGGCGCCCGGCCGTGACCCGCCCGGCTGCGGGCCGCCTGGCTGCAGCTCACCGCGCTGCGGGTACGCCGGGGTGCTGCGACGCAGCTCCTGGTACCACGACTCGTCGTCGAGCGGCTCGTCGTAGGCCGGCCCGGGCGAGGGTTCCTGGTAGCGGGGCTCGTCGTAGGCCGGCCCGGGCGAGAATTCCTGGTAGCGGCGCTCGTCGTAGCCCGGTTCGTCGTAACGCAGCTCGTCGTAACGCAGGCCCGCGAGGCGCCGGTCGCCGGGGCCATCGGGGGCCGTGCCGCCGAGCGCCCGGTCATCCAGCCGGGGGCTGCCGTACCACCGGTCCGGGTACCCGGCCGGCGCCGAGCCTGTCGGCCACGGCTGCGGGCCGGTGTCCTGCAGGGCCTCCTGCGCGCCGGTCACCGGGTAAATGTCCTGGTCAGCGGCCGACCGCTCGGCGAATCCCCGCTGGTGCGCCGGGCCGGCGTACCCCGGCGGCTCCGGGAGCTGGTATCCGGGGACGCCCTGGTAACCGGGTCCGGCGGCGCCGCCCCGGTCCGCCGGCCCGGGTCCGGAGTACGGGGTCCGCGGACCGTCATAGGCGGGGTCCAGGTAGCCAGGGTCGCCGTACCCGTGGTCGTGCAGCGCCGGCTGCTGGTAGGAGGGCGCGGCGCGGTACCCGGCTTCGAGGATCTCCCTTGCCTGGGTGTCCAGCGGCCTGAAACCGGAGGGCCAGGAGATCTCCGGGCCGAACGGGACCTCTCGCCATCCCCCGGCGGCGTCGTCGGGCGGACCGCTGCGCGGCTGCGGGCCGTGCGTCCCGTAGCGAGCCTGACCGGAAGTTGCCTCGGCGGCATACGGATGCCGCACGGACGGCGGCCAGTCATGGTCATCGTGAGCCGACGAGCCGCTCCTCATATACCGGGTCACTCCCCTGTCTGCGGTCCAGCAGGTTGATGATCAGTAGCATCATCGCGACAAACGAGACACTCTGCTACCTACTTGCATGAATTGGCTGCAGAGGCCGCGACAACGGAACATCACGCTAGCGGCTGACCGGCGCGCGGATGATGCATTCCGCGGTGTTGACCCGCCGGGAGCGCCTCCGGACGCCGCGGTCCCGCGGCCCGGGCGGTGCCCGCGGTCCCGAGGCCCAGCAGCATCGCCGCGGCAACGTCCCCCCGGCCCGCATGCCCCCCTATCGCGGCGCACCGCGCCCGGTTACGCCGCGAAACGCCCGCGCCGACCGCTACGCGGCACAAGGCGGCGAATACGCGGTACAGGGCGGCGAAAATCTGCGGCGTGACCCCCTTGACCTCGGCGGCCAGCGGCGTACGATAACGGTATCCTGCCGACGGTATACAATTTTCGGAGGCGAGCGCTCCCGTGTACCACGAGCTCACCGTCTGGTCCCGCGGGATCATCATGGACAAGGAGGCGCGCGACGTCTCCACCTGCATCGCCGCGGCCGCCCGCAAGCTGGGCTACCACGCCGAGAACGTCAGCGACTACGTGGACGACCCGGACCGCACCAACTGCCTGGTCCGCAGGTACGCCCGGTTCGCCGACGAGCCGATCCTGGACCGCTTCGTCTACGAGAACCCGCACCCCGACTGGGTGGTGCTGATCGAGGAGACGATCATCAAGGCGGTCAACTTCTTCCGCGGCACGCACGACGGCCGGGGCGTGCTGGTGGTCAACTCGGCCCGCGACCCGCACTACCTGCTGAAGTTCCTGCCCGATCACATGCTCGCCAAGCTGGACAAGCTCGTCGTGGTCGACGCGACCGGGCTGGCCGAGCAGCGCGGCGCCAGCCCGTGGATGTTCGTCCGCGACCTGTCCGAGCTTGCCTTCGACCGGATGTCCACCGAGGGCGCGGTGGAGCGGCTGGCCATCGGCTTGGGCATCGCCGCGCCGCTGATCGGGGCGCTGGTGGCGGCGACCGGCGACCTGCCCGTCGACGCCGTCGCGGAGGTGGTGGCCGACCGGGACGCCATGCTCCGCGGCGCCGAGAAGCACACCGTCGTCGAGTACGCCAGGGAGCGCTAGATGTCCGTGCGCGGGACCCGCATCCCGGAACACCTGCGGCTGCCCATCGCGGGCGTCACGCCGCCGCCCACCGAGAAGGAGGGCCAGCGGCTGTTCCCCACCGGTAACTTCCGGTTCTTCCGGCCGGTGTACCGGGACAAGACGCCGCCGTGCAACCACGCCTGCCCGACCGGGGAGCAGATCCAGAAGTACCTGGACTTCGTCAAGCACGACCGCTACCTCGACGGGTACCTCACCATCTGCGAGGACAACCCGATGCCGTCGGTCACCGGCCGGGTCTGCTACCACCCGTGCGAGACGGCCTGCAACCGGGCCGCGCACGACGAGCCGATCGGCATCCGCAGCGTGGAGCGGTTCCTCGGCGACTTCGGCCTCAACCTCGCCGAGAACCCGATCAAGAAGGACCTGCCGCCGTTGAACGGCAGCACGGTCGCGATCGTCGGCTCCGGGCCCGCCGGCCTGGCCTGCGCCTACCACCTGCGCCGCAAGGGCTACGCCAGCGTGATCTTCGAGGCGCTGGACAAGCCGGGCGGCATGCTGCGCGCCGGCATCCCGGCCTGGCACCTGCCCGGGGAGATCCTGGACGCCGAGATCGCCAAGCTGCTCGACCTCGGCGGCATCGAGATCCGCTGCGGCACCCGCGTCGGCGCCGGGCCGGACGGCGTCACGCTGGACCGGCTGCGGGCGGACTACGACGCGGTGTTCCTCGCGCTCGGCCAGGACGTCGGCCGCCGCCTGGACGCCGACGGCGCCCAGGCCCGCGGCGTGATCGGCGCGATGGAGTTCCTGCGCGAGACCGGGCTGGGCCGGCCGGTCAGGATCGGCCGGTCCGTGCTGGTCATCGGCGGCGGCAACACCGCCTCCGACGCGGCCCGCTCCGCGATCAGGCTCGGCGGCGGGACGGCGACGATCGTCTCGCTGGAGGCCGCCGGGGAACTGCTCATCCAGCCGGAAGACCTGGACCAGGCCCGCGACGAGGGGGTGCAGTTCCGGCCGAACAGCGCGCTGGTCAAGGTGCTCACCGACGCCGACGGCAACGTCCGCGGCGCCGTGCTCGCCCAGGCGCGGCTGGCCAAGGACGACAGCGGCGCCGTCGTGCCGCAGCTGACCCCGGGCACCGAGGCCGAGGTCGCCTGCGACACCATCCTGGTCGCGATCGGCCAGGTGCAGGTGCTCGACTGGCTGCCCGGGCACTACATAGAGCGCGGGCTGGTCAGGGCCGACGAGTTCGGCCGGGTACCCGACGAGGCGGGCACCGTGTTCGTCGGCGGCGACGTGCGCCGCGGCCCGTCCATGGTGGTAGACGCGCTCGGCGACGGCAAGCGCGCCGCCCGCGACATCGACCGGGTGCTGCGCGCCGAGGCGCTCGCGCCCGACCCGGAGCCGGAGGTCATGCCGTACGAGCGGCTGAACACCGCCTACTTCCGGCACGCGCCGCGTACCGAGGCGCCGCTGGCCCCCGCGGAGACCCGCCGCACCAGCCAGGTCACCGAGGTCACGCTGAGCTACAGCCGCGAGCAGGCAGTGGCGGAGGCGGACCGGTGCATGTCCTGCGGGGTCTGCAACGGCTGCGACAACTGCTACATCGTGTGCCCGGACGTCAGCGTGATGCGGGACGCGCGCGAGAACGGCCGCTACTCCATCCGCACCCACTACTGCAAGGGCTGCCTGGTCTGCGTGCAGGAATGCCCCACCGGCTGCCTGGAGAAGGTGCCGGAGATGGACTTCGACGAGCCGGACGCGGTGGTGCGCATGGAGACCGCGTTCGCGCCGTACGACGGAGCGCACGCCGAGCAGGCGCCGTTCACCCGGGCGCTCATCGAGGACGCGATCGCCGAGTACGACGCCTCGCGGCGGCAGACACCGACAATTCACCCGAACGGGCGGGAGGGAGACGGCCAATGACCACCGTGCACGTCGACCCCGGGCCGGCGTCACCGGGCGGTGCCCGGCTCGGCCCGGCCGTTCGGACCGAAGAGGGCGAGAAGTTCCTGCGGCAGCTGGCCGGGACGCGGGTCCGGCAGAACGGCTGCGCGGCGGCCGCGTACGCGGCGCTGTACGCCAACGTGGACGTGATCACCGCGTACCCGATCCGGCCGTACACCGCGATCATGATGAACCTGGCGCAGTTCATCGCGGACGGCCTGCTGGACGCCGAGTACCTGCACGCCGACGGGGAGCACTCGCAGTTCTCCGCGGCGTTCGGCGCGGGCTCGTGCGGCGCGCGGGCGTTCACCGGGTCGTCCGGCGTCGGCGTCACCTACGGCTACGAGATGTACTCGATCATCTCCGGCGCGCGGATCCCGATCCAGATGGCGATCGCCGACCGCACCCTGGACCCGCCGGGCGACTTCGGCTCCGAGCACACCGACGCGCTGTGCACCAGGGACATGGGCTGGCTGATGGGCTGGGCGGCAACCCCCCAGGAGGTCTTCGACAAGTCGCTGCTGGCCTACGCGATCGGCGAGGACCCGCGGGTGCTGCTGCCGCAGATGGTGGTGCAGGACGGCTACTTCGTCTCGCACATCGCCGGCGAGGTGGAGATGCCGTCGATCGAGCAGGTGGACGCGTTCCTGCCGCCGTACCAGCTCCCGTTCCCGCTGGACCCGCGGCGCCCGGTCTCGCACGGCCCGCAGATCCACCCCGAGCAGGGGCCGCCGCTGCAGCTGGAGCGGGCCCGGGCGATGGAGGACGCGATCCCGGTGATCCGGGAGAAGACCGACGAGTTCGCCCGGGTGTTCGGCCGGCGGTACCCGCATTTCGTGGAGGCGTACCGGCTGGACGACGCGGACATCGCGATCGTCATCTCCGGCGGGCACTCGGTCACCTGCCGGGCCGCCGTCGACCGGCTGCGCGCGGCGGGGACCAAGATCGGCATGGCGCGGCTGCTGTGGATCCGGCCGTTCCCCAGCGAGGACCTGCGGCAGGCGCTGGCCGGCGTCAAGGCGGTCGGGGTGGTGGAGACCAACCTGGGCCTGGGCGGCGCCAGCTACGGCGGCATCCTGTCCCTGGACGTGACCACGGCCCTGTACTACATGACCGGCCCGCGGCCGCTGGTCACCTCGTTCATGGCCGGGCTCGGCGGCGAGACCGTGCCGATCGCGGAATTCGAGTGGATGGCCGGCAAGCTCGGCCAGGTCGTGGCACGGGGAAGCGTGGAGAAGGCCGCGCACTGGGTCGGCTTCGAGGACTAAGGAGCAAGCGCATGTCGTTTGAGGTGATCCGGCAGCGGCTGCCGCTGTTCGCAGAGGACGGGCGCGCGGCCGCCACCGACGACCAGCACGGCCGCGACCTGCACTACCTGCCGGACCTGCCGGAGGAGGACCCGTACGCGGCCGGGCACCGGACCTGCGCCGGCTGCGGGCCCGCGATCCAGTACCGGTGGGTGCTCAAGGCCGCGGGCAACGACACCGTGGTGGCCGGGCCGACCGGGTGCATGTACGTGGCGAACTCGACCTACCTGTGCACGCCGTACACGGTGCCGTGGGCGCACACCCCGATCGCCAGCGGCGGCTCGTTCACCTCCGGGATGGCGGCCGGCTACGAGGCGATGATCAGGAAGGGCCGCTACCCCGGGCCGTACCCGAACATCCTGGTGATGGCCGGCGACGGCTCCGCCTCGGACATCGGCCTCGGCTCGATCTCCGGCGCGCTGTACCGCAACCACGACGCGCTGTTCATCTGCTACGACAACGAGTGCTACGCCAACACCGGCATCCAGGTCTCGCCGACAACGCCGTACGCGGGCATGACGACGTTCACGCCGTTCGGGTCCGCGATCCCGGAGGGCAAGAAGCTGCCGCCGAAGAACCTGGCCAAGATGATGGCCGAGGGGCACCCGCACTGCTACGTGGCGACCACCACGGTCGGCTACCCGGTGGACCTGATGAACAAGACCCGCAAGGGCCTCAACCACGTGGGCGCCGCCTTCCTGCACTGCTACACGCCATGCCAGAAGGGCTGGGTATACCAGACCTCGATGACCGTCGAGCTCGGCCGCCGGGTGGTCGAGTCCGGGCTGTGGCCGGTCTGGGAGTACGACCCGCAGTCACGGGAGTACCGGTACTTCCACCCGCCGTTGCAGCGGCCGGTGACCGACTACCTGGCCATGCAGGGGCGCTTCGGCCACATGCTGCCCGAGCACGTCGCGGCGATGCAGGTGGCCGCCAACCGCAACTGGGCGGACATCGGCATGGACGTGCCGGCGAACCTGCGCGCCCTGGAGGACCCGGAGCGGCACAAGCGGCTGAAGGAAGAGGAGTACTCGATGCCGCTCAACCGAGGCGTGGGCGCCTGACCTGCGATGTCCGAGGGCGAGTGGCAGCTCCGCTTCGACGGCGGCCGCCAGCAGCGTTACCTGCCGGACCGGGCGGCGGTGCTGCGCTACGTGCTGGCGGTCGGGCCGCGCGCGGCCTCGCCGCGGTTCGAGGTGTTCGCCGACGCCGGGCCGGTGCGGCTGGCCGACGGCCGTGAGGCGGGCCGGCGGTTCGACCTGGTCGAGGTCATCGACCTGAGCCGCCCCGGGGAGGCGCGGCGGCTGCGCTCGGAGCTGGAGTCATGAGGCCGCCCGAGCCGGCCGGGAGGATCATCCCGCTGCTGCCCGGGATCTCCCGGGGCAGCGAGGACCGGCGGGCGGCGCTGCGCGCCGCGGTGATCCAGGTGGTCGGGCACCTCGTGGAGCGCGCGGTGCCGCCGTCCCAGCGGCTGCCGCTGTTCGGCCAGGCGCTGGACCTGCTGGATGAGGCCGGCTGGGGCCTCGACGAGCTAGCCGGAGCCGCCAGTCCCGGCCCGGCCCAAGACGCGCTGCTGCGAGCACTGGGGCTGCTCATTACCTAGCTGTGGAGACGGCCATGACCGGTCGACGACGATACCGCCGTCAGCAGCTAGGTCACGGCCTGGAACCCGCCAGCAGGGGCCCGCCGCCGGGCGGCGGCACATGGCGATCCGTTCTCGATGCCTGGCTCCCGTCTTCGGCCAGCCCGGCGAGCATCATCCCGAGCCCGCAACGTCTCGTCCGAGAGGTATCGGTGGCAACCACATGGCTACAACGGAAGCACTTCCCTACCAAACGATAACCAACTCCACCGGCCGGGTATTCCGGGTCGGGGAGACGCCCCGGCAGATCCTGGGCTACGAGCGCTGGGTCGTGATCGTCGCGGCCTGGCTGTCGATGTGCCTGGCCGGGCTGCTCGAGTACACCTGGGGCGCGCTGTCCGGCTCGCTGCAGGCCGCGCACCACTGGAGCGACGCGCCGACGTTCTGGCTGTTCTCCTTCTTCGTCATCTTCGAGTCGTTCGTGCAGATCGGCACCGGGTTCCTGCGCAACAGGGGGATCCTGCCGGTCCGCTGGGCGGTGATCGCCGGCGGCTGCATCTGCGGCATCATCGGCTACGGCATCCTGGCCACGTCCACCAACATCTGGACCGCCTACCTGGGGTACGCGGTGCTCGGCGGCATCGGCTCCGGCATGGTCTACTCCAGCTGCATCAACATCGTCGCCAAGTGGTACCCGGAGAAGAAGGGCTGGCGGACCGGGTTCGTGAACGGCGGCTGGGCCTACGGCTCCGTCCCGTTCATCCTGGCGGTCGGCGGCTTCATGACCGGCGGCGGGGTCGGCAACCTGAGCCCGCACACGGTCAAGGTGTTCATCATCACCCAGGGCATCATCATGACGGTCGGCATCGGCATCGCCGGCTGGTTCATGAAGGACCCGCCGAAGAACTGGTGGCCGCGGGAGGTCGACCCGCTCAACTGGCACAAGCACAGCACCCGCGACCTGCGGAACAACCCGCCGGCGCTGCGGCACTACACGCTGCAGCAGATGTGGCGCACCAGGTCGGCGAAGTGGGTCGGCCTGCAGTACGCCTGCTACGTGGGCTGCTCGCTGTTCGGCGTGGCCTACTACTTCCCGTTCGCGCAGGCGATGGGGCTGGGCACGGTGGCCGCGGTGTCCGGCGTCGCCGGATTCTCCCTCACCGACGGCATCTTCCGGCCCATCTACGGGTACATCTCGGAGTTCATCGGGCGGCAGCGCACGATGATCTACGCGTACTCGCTGAACGTCGTCTTCCAGCTGCTGGCCCTGTGGATGGGCGAGCTGCACAACGGGCCGCTGTTCGCGCTGTGCGCGGTCATCTCCGGCGGCCTGTCCGGCGCGAACTTCCCGATGACGGCGGCGCTGGTCGCCGACTACTGGGGCGAGACCAACAACGCGGTCAACTACGGATCGATCTACGCGTTCAAGGCGCTCGGCGGCAGCTTCGCCGGCGGCCTGGCCGCGTTCGTGATGACCGGAACCCTGTACGGTGCCGCGCATTACCACTGGCCGTTCGGCTTCTTCTTCGGCGCGGCGCTCGGCGCGATCGCGGCGCTGATGCTGATCTTCCTGGTGAGGCGGCCGACCGAGCAGGAGATGGAGGCGGCGGTGCGCGCGGCGCCGGACAAGGCGGCGGCGCCGAAGCCGGCGATCGCGTAGCCCGTTCCCGATCCCATGATCGTGGTGGATGACCCCGGTCGCGAACGGATATGCATCCACCACGATCATGGACAGGGTACCGATACGCCCAGCGTCCGCCGTCTGCGAGGTCCTGCCGGATGACTTCCCCGGGTCCGTACCCGTACCAGCTCAGGCTGCCGCTGGCGCCGTACCGGTTCGTCTGGCGGGATGACGCCGCGGTCGCCGCGGAGAAGGCCGCCACCGAGTCCTACACCGAGGAGCGGTACCGGCACGCCGACGGCACGTCGACGGTCATCCGCGAGTACCGCGCCGACGGGTCCTACCACATCATGTCCGACCGCGGCGAGATCGAGCTCATCGACAACGCGAACAATCCCTACGCGCCTGACCCGGTGAGCGTGGTGAGGCTCCCGTAGCCGGGGCCGGGATGCCCTGAACGTCCGCCGGGCGTCCCGTGCGGGTCCCTAACCCGTCAAATCCGGCAAAGCGGGGCGCCCTGGCAGGCGGCCGCCCGGATCAATGTGGCAGCGTAGCGGCTATAACCGGCTTGATGTCACAACCATCCGGCCGACCCCGGCGGGCGCGCCAGGGCATGGCAGCGGCGCCGTATCGGAGGAACCGCCACGCTGTCACGACAACGTCCTGCCGCAGTTTCCCCGGCGCCGGCCCCCGGCCTCAGCTCCCCTTGGCCCGGTGGTAGGCGTTCCTGGTCCGCTGGGTGTGCTTGCGCGCGAGCAGCTGCGCCCGCTCCGCGTCGCCCGCCTCGATCGCGTCGATCATCTCCTCGTGCTCCGCCCACGAGCCGTGACCGCGGGTCGGGGCCACGATCCGGTAATACCACTGCACCCGGCGGCCGACGATGTCGGCGAGCTCGGCGAGCACCGAATTGCCCGCGATCGCCGCGACCTCGGCGTGGAAGGCGTCGTTCGCGGCCACCGCGCGACCGAAGTCGTCCGCCTCCGTCGCAGCCTCGCCCTCGCGGCAGACCTCCCGCAGCCTGGCGACCTGCTCCGGCGTCGCCGTCCCGGCCGCGCGCCTGGCCGCCTCGGCCTCGAGCAGCACCCGCACGTCGAGCAGCTCGTCCACTTCCTGGTCGGTCGGCACGTGCACGAAGGCGCCCTGGCTGGGGCGCAGGTCCACCCACCCTTCGGCCTCCATCCGGTGCAGCGCCTCCCGGATGGGCTGCCTGCTGACCCCGAGCTGGCGGGCGAGGTCGGTCTCGACCATGTGCTGGCCGGGCGGCAGCTCGCCGCCGACGATCAGGTCGATGAGCGCGTCATACACCGACTGGCGCAGCGGCACCGGCCGCTGCAGCGGGCGTATCGCCGGGGGCACCATCGCCTGCGCCATCTCACCGAACCTCCAGCACGTGCGGGCCGAGACTTAAGTTTATCGGAGACAGTATGCAAAGTGCGCTCTGCGGTCCGGCGTTCGCGACCGGCCGACCGGCGTGGCACCTGCCGGAATGTCGGGGCCGGCGGGCACAATGGGCCATCGGGCAAACGTGGAGGAGCTGTGGCCGGATTGACCTGCCTGGAGATCTGCGCCGGGGCCGGCGGCCAGTCGCTCGGCCTGGAGCAAGCCGGGTTCAGCCACGAGGCCGTGGTGGAACTGGATCCGGACGCCTGCGAGACGCTGCGCCGCAACCGGGGGGCCGAGTGGAAGATCATCGAGGGCGACGTCCGCAACGTGGACGGCCGCGCGTTCTGCGGCGTGGACCTGTTCTCCGGCGGGGTGCCGTGCCCGCCGTTCTCGATCGCGGGCAAGCGGCTCGGCCAGGACGACGACCGTGACCTCTTCCCCGAGGCGCTCCGGCTCGTCGCGGAGATCGGCCCGCGGGCGGTGCTGCTGGAGAATGTGCGCGGCCTGGCGACGCGGCGGTTCGACGGCTACCGGGCCCAGGTGCTGGCGCGGCTGCACCGCCTCGGCTACCACACCTGGTGGGACCTCGTGCACGCCAGCGAGCACGGCGTGCCGCAGCTTCGTCCCAGGTTCGTGCTCGTCGCCGTGGCCGAGCCGTGGGCGGCCCGGTTCCGCTGGCCCGAGCCGTCGCCCGAGCCGCCGCCCACGGTCGGGGAGGCACTGCATGACCTGATGAGCGAACGAGGCTGGCCGGGAGCCGATGCCTGGCGCGATCGCGCCGACCGGATCGCGCCGACCATCGTCGGCGGAAGCACGAAGCACGGCGGCCCCGACCTGGGCCCGACCCGGGCGCGGGAGGCCTGGCGGGCGCTCGGCGTCGACGGGCTCGGGGTGGCCGACGAGCCGCCGGGCCCCGGTTTCCCGGTGCGGCAGCGGCCAAGGCTGACCACGCGCATGGTCGCCCGCATCCAGGGGTTTCCCGACGGCTGGGCGTTCTCCGGGCGCAAGACGGCCGCCTACCGGCAGGTCGGCAACGCGTTCCCGCCGCCGGTGGCCGGCGCCCTCGGCCGGGCGATCCGGGCCGCGCTGGAGGCCGCCAGCCCGGCACCGCGTGCCGCCGAGCTCGGCCACCACGCCAGCCTCGCCCGGCGCTGACGCCGCCGGTGGCCGCGCCGTTTGCCGGCTCGCTGCTCGGCTGGAAGCCGAGCGCGAAGAACAGGCTCGGCTGGGCGCTGATACCCAACTTCGCGGACGTGGACAACGCGGAGTCGATGCGGATCGCCGCCGGCGTGCTGGACGAGCTCGCCGTGCGCCGAGATGAGGTCTCCGAGGTGCCCAAGGATCCCGGCGGCCCGCTGGAAGAGGCCGTCCGCGCTCACCTGGCCGGGGCGCTGCGCCGGCTGCGGCCCGATCGCGACTGGCTGGTGGCGCGCGGCGTGGTCATCACCAGGTTCGACCAGTACGCCCACCTCAGCCAGCTGGACGAGCTGGTACGCGCCAACCCGGGGCTGCGGATCACGATCGGCACGGACTACCTGGTCAAGCCGGACGTGACCGTCGCCCTCGGCGACGTGGCCACGGCTTCCTGGCTGCCGCCGCTGCACGCGGCGATCTCCTGCAAGTGGACCATACGCTCCGACCGGGTGCAGAACATCCGGCACGAGTGCCTGCAGATGATCCGGCACCGCCGGGGCAGGCAGCCCCACCTGGTGACGGTGACCGCCGAGCCGCTGCCCAGCCGGCTCGCCTCGATCGCCAGGGGCACCGGCGAGGTGGACGCCGTCTACCACGTGGCGTACGACGCCATGGACGCCAGCGTGATCAGGAACGGCAACGCCGACCAGCAGGACGCGTGGCGGGAAGTCACCGGCCAGCGGCGCCTGCTGAGCTACGAACGGCTCGCCGGCACCCTGGCGTCGCTGTGACCCCGCCCGTCCCGGCCCCCGGGAACCCCGGGCGCCGCTCGAGGGCGGATCTGCGCTTCGCCGGGGCCGGACAGGCTCACGCGGAGCGGGCCCGCCGCCGGCGGCCGCGCCGCGGTCAGCCGCCGCGGGGCGCGCTGGCGGCCCGGCGGAAGCGGCGGCCCCAGTCGCGGACCCGGTCGAGCAGCTCGGGCGGGGACAGGACCAGGAAGTCCGCGCCGACCACGCCGAGGGCCATCACGGGCCAGTCCAGCGAGTCGGCGGTCATGCGGACCCGGCAGCGGGCGGCATCGACGACCTCGGTCGTGGACCACCGGCCGATCCGCTCGCGCACGGCCGCGGCGGGCGCATCCACCAGGACCTGGACATCGTATGCGGCGAGCGCGGCGTCGATGCCGGCGCGGACGAAGGCGGCGGCATCGGCGGCGGGAAGCTCGCGGGGGCGGAAGCGGCTCCCGGTGCCGCGAGGCTCGGCGATGCGGTCCAGGCGGAAGCTGCGCCAGTCCTGGCGGGCGAGGTCGTAGCCGACCAGGTACCAGCGGCGGCCGAGCGCGACGAGGCGATGCGGCTCCACATGCCGGGCGGCGGTCCGGCCGTCGGCGGCAGTGTAGCGGAAGCGGAGCCGCTCGCTGTCCCGGCAGGCCAGCGCCACGCCGGTGAGGACACCCGGGTGCACGCGCGCCGCGGTCCCCGGGGGCACGGCGTCCCAGCGCCCGGGCACGGTCATCGCGGCCAGCGCCTCGACCCGGCGCCGCAGCCGGGCCGGCATCACCTGCGCCACCTTCGCCAGCGCCCGCACCGAGGAGTCCGCGATGCCCTCGATGGCGTTCTGCGCGGCGGCCTGCAGCCCGACCGCGATCGCGACCGCCTCCTCGTCGTCGACCACCAGCGGCGGCAGCGCGGCGCCCGCCGCCAGCTGGTAGCCGCCGTCGGCGCCGCGCCGCGCCCGGACCGGGTACCCCAGCTCGCGGAGCCGGCCGACGTCCCGGCGCAGCGTGCGCGCCGAGACCCGCAGCCGCGCGGCCAGCTCGGCTCCGGGCCAGTACCGATGGGTCTGCAGCAGCGACAGCAACCGCAGCATGCGCGCGCCGGTATCGGCCATGCCATCATTGTCGCGGAATTAAGGCCAGAAGCTGACCGTTATGCCGGTTACCGTGGCCGGGACCGAGGAACGACGGACGGCAACGGAAGGCGGCACCATGACCACCAACGACCAGGCCGGCGCCGGCCCGGCCGGCACCGAGCGCGCCGACCTGCTGGCCGCGCTGGCCAAGCAGCGGCACTTCCTGCGCTTCACCACCCGCGGCCTGACCGACGAGCAGGCCGGGCGGCGGACCACGGCCAGCGAGCTGTGCCTGGGCGGCCTGATCAAGCACGTCGCGGGCGTGGAACAGGGCTGGGCGAACTTCATCGTGGACGGTCCGTCGGCGATGGACAACGCCGCCGACATGACCGAGGGCGACGGGAAGCCGTGGGCCGACCAGTTCCGGCTGCTGCCCGGCGAGACGCTGGCCGGCGTGCTCGACGAGTACGCCGAGGTGGCCCGCCGTACCGCCGAGCTCGTCCGCACCGTGCCCGACCTGAACGCGGCGCACCCCCTGCCGGAGGCGCCGTGGTTCCCGCCGGGCGAGCGCTGGTCGGCCCGCCGGGTGCTGCTGCACATCATCGCCGAGACCGCGCAGCACGCCGGGCACGCCGACATCATCCGCGAGTCCCTGGACGGCGCCAAGTCCATGGGCTGACCGGGAAGCCCGCCGGGGCCGGCGGGCGCCGGGATAGCCTCGTCGGCATGCGCTATCTGGTACGAGAACGGCTGTTCTCGATCAAGGACGACTTCTGGGTCACCGACGCCGACGGCAACCGGGCGTTCTTCGTCGACGCCAAGATCCTGTCGCTGCACCGTGCCCTCGAGTTCAAGGACGCCTCGGGCCGGCCGCTGGCCACCATCAAGCACAGGCTGCTGACCTTCACCGACGCGATGGAGATCGAGCACGACGGGGCGGTCGTGGCCACCGTGCACAAGGCGGTGTTCTCGCCGCTGCACCACCGGGCGCACGTGGACCTGGCCGGCGGCGGGCGGCTGGAGGCCGTCGGCGACATCATCGACAAGGAATTCGAGGTCCGCGACGGGGACCGGGTGCTGGCGCTGATCTCCCGGAAGTGGTTCCGGATCCGCGACACCTACGGAGTCGACGTCGCCCCCGGCGAGAACGACGCCCTGATGATCGCCATCGCCGTCTGCCTGGACCGCATCCACGCCGAGGAGGAGGCCGAGCGCCGGTAGCCGGCAGGCGGCAGGCAGCGCAGCGCCGGCGGCCGGGAGGCATGCCGCCGGTCACTGGCGGTGGGCGTCCTCCACGCCGGGCAGGGTGAACTCGCCGCCCAGGTAGGCAAGCACCGGGTCGTTGGCCGGGTCCGGCTCGCCGTGCTCCGCGATGACCTCCGCGGCGTACGCCTCCGCGTCGTCGCGCGGCCGGTAGCCGAGCGCCTCGGCCTCGGCGAGGGACACCCAGCCGCCGCGGGTGTTGGCGGAGACCCCGAAGATCACCCGGAACCCCGGCCGTTCCGCGGTCAGGCAGGCCTCGAACAGCCGCCCGGCATCGTCGGGCGACAGCCAGGTGGACAGCATCCGCGCGTTGGCCGGCCTGGGGGAGCAGGACAGGATCCGCACGCAGATCGCGTCCA
>Ga0209061_1002841_pt1 | contig 20432 bp, 17 predicted proteins | sample Coa_R1_10_FD_187157 | JGI IMG/M metagenome (GOLD analysis project Ga0209061, IMG submission 187157) | Surface soil microbial communities from Centralia Pennsylvania, which are recovering from an underground coalmine fire - Coalmine... | ecosystem: Environmental > Terrestrial > Soil >...
TGATCGCCGATGGGGGTTACGACAGCGATCCGTTGCGCGAACGGCTGGCGCAGCGTGGCATCGAATTGATCGCGCCACATCACCGGAACCGCAAGCGCCCTGCGACCCAGGACGGGCGCGCTTTCCGGCGCTACCGGCGTCGCTGGATCGTCGAGCGCACCATCGGCTGGCTGGGGAACTATCGCCGCTTGGTCGTGCGTTACGACCGTTCGCTCACGATCTATCGTGGTTTCTTCCATATCGCCTGCTTCATGATCGTCTTGCGCAGGGTTTTGCAATGAGTTCTTATCTCGCGGACGAGATTTCGGACGATGCGGCCGGGTCCGTTGATCCGGAAAGCCATTGTGGAAGACGGCCGAGACGGAGCTCGGATGATCCCACTCCGCGTGAGCAAGTATCGTTGAGAGAACGATGCCGGATCGGCTATCCCACGGCCGAGTCGTCATCGAGGGTTGTCTTGAGGTGACGGTAGTAATCGTGCTGAAATTCTTCGAGGTCCTGCTTGACCAAGTTCAGCCCGAATACGCAGCGCTCAAAATTCTCTGATAGCCTGCGAAACAGTGGTGCTTCATCCTTGTATTCAAATTGGTCGAAAGAGGACACGATAGAATAGGATTCTTTCCCTGCTTGCATGAAATCGACGAAGGCGTCAAGCTGTGGCCCTTTCGGGCGGGAATGTTGCGCCACTCTCTCCGGGAAAAGGCCGGTCATGAACAGCGTGTAATCGCCCACGTGCTTTCGAACCGCGCGTTCCCGGTCAAACGACTTGGCCCTCAGCGCGGGATTCGATTCGATTAACATTTCGCCCACATCTTCCAGACGCTTTCCCATGGCATCGCGAATTCTATAGACGCCTTCTATGCGAGCGAAGTCGACCAGCAGCTCGGAAACGTACTGCGCCACGCTCGGCTCCTCCAAGCGGACATCATCATAAAAGCGACGCCACACCAAATCCTCGAAAAAGAGCCGCAGCGAACGCCAACCTTGCGAACTCAGCTCCAAAGTCATAGGTTCGTCCCAAGCGTCTGGCAAGGAAATTTTATTGGCGCGGCCGCGCGTCGTCAATCGATTGCGTCCCCGGGCCGCATCTGGTATACAAACGGCTCGCAATCAGATCACTTGCTTGTGAGGGAATTATGCTGCGAAGTTGCCTGAAGGTTGCTGCTGTAGTCGCGTTCGCGTGCGGAGCGCTCGCTTTGGGGCGGTGTTCCCCGCTCGCGGCGGCTCAAGTGGCCGGCGCGAGCCAGGCGAGGAATTGCGATCGCGCGTGCCTTGACGGGTTCGTCGATCGATTTCTCGACGCGCTGGTCGCACACGATCCCTCGCACCTGCCCGTGACGAAATACATGAAGTACACGGAGAACGGCCAGCATCTCGAACTCGGCGACGGTTTTTGGCGCACCGCCACCGCGCGCGGCGATTACAAGCTCTACATCGAGGATACCCAGGCAGGCGAAGTCGGCTTCTTTGGCACAATGAAGGAAGCGGGACAGCCCGTGATTCTCGCGCTGCGCCTGCGCATTTTCGAAAACAGGATCTCCGAAGCCGAAGCCATCGTGGCCCGCGGCGATATGGCCGCCAATGGCGCCAAGAATCTCGACAAGCTCGGCAAACCTGATCCAATTTATCTTCAGGACGTGCCGAAATCCGCGCGCGTTTCCCGCCTCGATCTGATCGACACCGCGAACAAGTATTTCTCCGGCATGCAGCAGGACAACGGAAAGGGCGATTACTCCTTCTTCGCCGACGACTGCAACCGCCTCGAGAATGGCATGCAGACCACCAACAATCCCAACGCGCGGCCGGCGCGTCCCGGCTCCTACTCGGCCGCCTGGGGATGCAAACAGCAGTTCGCGTCCGGCCTGCTGCATTTCGTCAGCCGCATTCGCGATCGTCGCTATCTGGTCGTTGACACGGAGCGCGGCGATGTCCTCGCCTTTTGCTTTTTCGACCACGAGGCCGGCAATACGAGAACGTTCCAGACGCCCGACGGCAAAACCGTGACCGCCGGTCCCGTGATTCCCTGGACGTGGGAAATCGCCGAACTCTTCAAGGTTCAGGGCGGTCAGATTCACCGCATCCAGGCGGTGCTCACGCAGTGCCCGTACGGCATGGGTTCTGGCTGGAGCAGTTGGCAGGATTCCATGTCGGATCAGCCGCAGTGGTGATTCCCGGACCAATCAGCGACTCTGTTCCGCGGCGACGTCTGCGGTAGGTTGCCTCCGCTTGTGCGGTGCTTTTCGCTGAATCGTCTCCACCAGCGCCTGAGCAGCTGCCGTCAGCGGCCGGTCCTGGCGGTACACCAGATACAGCTTTCGCACCACGCGCATTTGCCGGATGCGCAGCTCGCGAAGCTGCCCACGCTCGATTTCCCGCTCGGCGCACATCCGCGGAATGATCGCGACTCCTCTTTTCATTTCCACGCAGCGCTTGATGCTTTCGATCGTTGGTAACTCGATGGCCATCTGCAGCGGCACGCGATGCCGCGCAAACATCTGCACCACCCGCTGCCGGTACGGGGATTCCACGATGTGCGCTACGAACTGCTCTTCGCCCAACTCGCGGATGTCCACTTCCTTTTTCCTCGCCAAGCGGTGCCCAGGCCAGGCGACCAGCACGAGCGAATCGCGGTGGAACTCCACGGCCGTGAGTTCCCGCTCCTCCGGAAGATACGAAATCACTCCGATATCCAGATGGTGGTTCAGCAGTTCCCGCGGCACGTCGCGCGAGAACACGCGGTGCACGCGAACCTGAATGCCCGGATGCCGCTGCCGGTACCGGTCGAGCGCCGGAAGAAGCGCGTGGATCGAGCTTTCGTTCACGCCGATCGAAAGTTGTCCGCGCTCGAGCCCGCGCAGTTGCTGCATGCCCTTGCGGATTTCTTCCCGCAGATTCAGCATCCGGTCCGCGTATTCGGAAAGCAGCAATCCCGCGTCCGTGAGCATTTTCGCGCCCGAACCGCGCACGAAAAGCGGCTGCCCCACCCAGCCTTCCAGCTTGCGGATGGCAATGCTCACTGCCGGCTGCGTGCGGTAAAGTTTCTCCGCCGCGCGCGAAAAGCTGCGCTCGCGTACCACGGTTTGAAAAACCTGCAGGGAAGCCAAATCCATGGATGCAAGCCTCGCTGCCAGTATATAAGGCCAATTTATTGCGCGTGCAACAATTATAAATTGGACTCTTGGTCCCGGCAGGCGTTCACTGGTACAGTTATAGCTGCGCAAGGAGGCCCCATGGATACGGTGCGGATTTTCGATACCACGCTGCGCGACGGCGAACAATCCCCTGGCTTTTCGATGAACCGCGAGGAAAAGCTGCGCCTGGCGCGCCAGATCGAAGAGCTCGGCGCCGATATCGTGGAAGCCGGCTTTCCCATCGCATCGCCCGGCGATCTCGAAGCTACCCGCGCGGTAGCCGCCGAACTCAAGGGCTGCCGTGTAGCGGCCCTCGCCCGCGCCGTACAGGCCGATGTCGATGCCGCGCTGAAAGGACTCGAACCCGCCGCCAAGCCCCGCCTGCATCTTTTCCTTGCCACTTCGGATTTGCATTTGAAATACAAATTGCGCGCCACGCGCGAGGAAGCCCTTGACCGCATCGTCAAAATGATCCGCTTCGGCAAAGCGCATTGCGAAGAAGTGGAATTTTCTGCGGAGGATGCCAGCCGCACCGATATCGACTATCTTTGTCAAGTCGTCCGCGCCGCCGTCGAAGCGGGCGCGACCATCATTAATCTCCCGGACACGGTCGGCTATTCCACTCCCGCGGAATACGCGGAAATGTTTCGCACGGTCCGCTCGCGGCTAGGCGATCACCCGGAGGTGGTCCTCAGCGCGCATTGTCACGATGATCTCGGGCTCGCGGTCGCCAATTCGCTCGCCGCCGTCGAAGCGGGCGTCCGGCAGATCGAGTGCACCATCAACGGCATCGGCGAGCGCGCCGGCAACGCCTCGCTCGAAGAATTGATCGTCGCCCTTCACGTCCGCCAAAATCACTACCAGGTCGAGACGCACATCCATCTCGAAAAACTCTATCCGGCCAGCCGCTTGCTTTCCCAGATCACCGGCATTGGTGTTCCGCCCAATAAGGCCGTTGTCGGCGCCAACGCCTTCGCGCACGAAGCCGGTATTCACCAGGACGGCATTTTGAAGAACCCGCTCACGTACGAAATTATCGTTCCCGAAAAAGTCGGCGTTCCGGCTCGCAAACTGGTGCTCGGCAAGCATTCAGGCCGCAATGCCTTTCGCGCGCGCCTCGCGGAGCTGGGCTACGACACGACCGATTCCGAGCTTGCCGAGTGCTATCGCATGGCCATGTCCCAGGCCGACGCCGGAAAAGAAATCCGCGACCGCGATTTGATTGATATCATCTTGCGCGTTCGGCGCCAGGCGCCCGCTGCGGCTGGTTCGGGCGGCGCGGCACACTAGATTCACGACAATTCAGCGAGGGGAAATTGCGGAAGAATATAGCCGTTCTGCCCGGAGACGGCATCGGCCCTGAAGTCACGCGCGCCGCTGTCGATATTCTGCAAGATTGCGCCAATCATTTTGGCCACACGTTTGATTTCCAGGAATTCCCGTTTGGCGGCATCGCCATCGATACATGCGGCATGCCTCTCCCCGCGGAAACTCTCGCTGGTTGCCGCGCGTCCGATGCCGTTTTGCTCGGGGCAATCGGTGGACCAAAGTGGGAAGCGTTGCCGTTCGGCACGCGCCCCGAAGCGGGGCTGCTGGGCTTGCGCAAAGAGCTGGGGCTTTACATCAACTTGCGCCCCATTCGCCTCCGCCCCGCGCTGCGGTCCATCTCTCCTCTCCGGCCCGAGCGGCTTGAAGGTTGCGATTTCGAAATCGTCCGTGAACTCGCGGGCGACGTGTACTTCGGCGAACATCGTATGACCGGCAGCGGCAAGGACGCGTCGGCGAGCGACCTCGCGATTTATTCCGTCGCGGAAGTGGAGCGCGTGGCGCGCTATGCGTTCGATCGCGCGGCGGCGCGCAAGCAACATCTCACCAGCGTGGACAAAGCAAATGTGCTGGCGAGCTCCACCCTCTGGCGCGATACCGTTTCCGCCCTCGCCAACGAATATCCCGCCGTGAAGCTGGATCACCAGTATGTCGATAACGCTTCGATGCAGATCATGCTACGCCCCGCGCAATTCGACGTGATTCTCACCGGCAACATGTTCGGCGACATCCTCAGCGACGAAGCCGCGGCGCTCGCCGGCTCCATTGGACTGATTCCGTCGCTCAGCCGCGGACGCGTCGATCAACCTGCTCTCTACGAGCCGATTCACGGTTCGGCGCCGTCGCTCGCCGGCAAAGACGTCGCTTGCCCGCTCGGCGCGATTTTCTCCGCCTCGCTGATGCTGCGCGAATCCTTCGGCCTTGCTGCCGAAGCGCAATGGATCGAAGATGCCGTCGATCGAGTCCTCGAGCGGGGATATCGGACCGCCGACATTGCCGAACCCGGCGGCCGCGTCGTCAGCGGCTCGCAATTCACCAGCGAAATTCGCAACGAACTGCGTGCCGTGCCAGCGAAAGTCGGTGGCCGCGGCGCCTGATCTTCCGCCCGATGGATGGGCAGGCTCTCAAGGCTGCATCGATGTTTTCTTCAGCACCAGGCAATCGGCAATCATGTCGTGCAGCATCTGCTTTTTCGGCGTGAACGCCCCCATCACGTAGCCGATTCCAAGCGTGAGGGTCGAAACGATCATCGCGAAGTAGCGTCCGGAAGCACGCGCGAACGAGAGGCGCTTTCCCCGCGCATCCGTCACGTAGATCCCCAGCAGCCTTTTTCCAAGAGACGCCTGCCACGCCGAGCTTTCGAGCAGCGCGAAATAGCACCACTGCGCCATCAGCACCAGCAGGTTGATGGCCAGCACCTGCCGGCTGCTGCTGTTGAACATTGCCCAGGGATTTTCAGGCGAAATTCCCGCGCGGGGCATCAGCGGGTTCAGTATGAAAATCCCGACGAAAATGCTGAGCAGAAAAATATCGATAATCCACGCGAAAACTCGCAGCCAGAAACCCGCGTACGCGACGCGAGGCTCCTGCCTGACGCCGGCCCTGGCTCCCGGGGCGGTTTCTATCGTTGTCTGCTCGTGCGCTCCTTCTTGTGTAGCTTGTCCGCACGCCGTGCAATAGGCGGCATGATCCGCAATTTCCGCGCCGCACCTCCTACACTCCAATTCGACGCCTCCCCGGGGCCGCATCCATTGCTACGCCCTCCGTAACACCAGGCAGTTCGCGATCATGTCGTGCAAGGCCTGTTTTCGATCCGTGAAGCCCACCATGATGCAATCGATCAGGTAATAGAGTCCGCCGAGTGGAGTCACCACGCTGATCCCGCGCCCGGCGAAGAATCGCCCGCTGGCCCTGCCAAATGTCGTCCGGCGGCCGTCCATGTCGGTCACGTACAGGCCGAGCGCCTTCTTGCCCAGCGTGGCCTGCCATTCCGAGCTTTCCATGCCGGCCCAATAGAGCCACCGCACAACCACGCCCATCACCACGAGCAGCAGGATTCTCGGCCCCAGCAAAAAAAAGAGACCCATCGGATCATCCGTCGGCCCGTGCATCAGCATCGGCATCGCGCTGGCCAAAATCACGGCGTACAAAAGCCCCATTGGTATCAGCAGGATCAGATTGTCGATGATCGCCGCCACCACGCGCAGCCAAAAGCCCGCGTAGAGCACCCCGGCCGTCGCAGCGATTTGTTGTTGGGGCAGCGGAAGATTCGGCGTGGGATCATGCAGCACGCCCACTTGCGTTTGTACCGGACTTCCGAAAGCCGTTGCTTGGCCGCACGCGCTGCAGAACATCGCTCCGTCCGCCAGGTTCGTTCCGCATTTTGAGCAGTACATTGCTTCTCTCCTCGTTGCGTTCTATGCCGGCGGATGAACGCCCGGCGTTCTGGAACGCGCCTATTCCGAACCTACGGCCGAAAGCGTCTCAAAGTTTCATTCCGTAATTCTTAAATGCCATGCTCTTTCGCACCATCTTGTCGAAAATTCTGCCGAGGAGCAAGCGGCGTGGTCGTAATCCTCCGGCGTCGTTCCAGTTTCAAGCCGTTATCATAGGCCGGGTTTTCGGGAAACCGCGAGCGTGAGAAACTCACAGATGTCCTGCTTTTCAGGGCGTATGCCTTGCGAGAAGCGAGCCTCGCTTCACTTTCCCACGTCGCTACCCATCGCGGCCAAGTGGCAGGTGAGACTTACGAATTATCGGCAATAAGATCCGCCTTCTGGCCTCGTTGCGACGTCTTGCCGGCGGAACCGGCTGGCTCCTCTACAGGCGGAAGGAATTTCTCGAACTCGGCGGCTGCGGGCTCGATTGCAACCAGCGAATGTTCGGCGGCCGGACCGGGCGAAGCGGCTTTCGTCACCGCGCCGATCGCGCCGTCGGGCGCACTGTGCCGCCATCGTGAGGGAGCCGGCACTCCGGAACGAATTCGATTCACTGCGTTTCCAATCGCAGTCGAAGTTCGGACGAAGTGATCAACCTTTATTGGACCGGCTACGTTCGCGCCGCGAATCCAGTGCAGCCCGATGCTTACCGCGCAGCCGCACTGCGAGCAATCCGGCGCGCCCCCAAACACACACGGCTCGACTTGGGTTTCCAAATCCGCGGAATAATTCGCGGACATTTTTGCAAACAGGCAATCCCGCGGATTCTTCGGCGGCGAGAGCAGCGCATCGGCGAAACCCCGGCTGAATACGAGCTTCGGATAGCGCGCAGTCAAAGCAGGCAGCTCTGCCGCAATCATTCGCCGGTCGTCTGGCAACAGCATTTCTGCGCTGCGCTCCCCGACTTGCGGTGTGTAGGCGCTCACCCAGATGCGATTCACCTCGGGACGCGCGCTCCAGAACGCCACGTACTCTTCCAGATAGCCGTTGCGCGAAAGCATGGGCCGGGTAATGGTCCAGTGAATGTTGACTTCCCGCCCCGCGATATTCTTCAGGATGCGATCATAGGTCGCCGGCTTCCGCCGAACGTCGTGGTGCTCGGGCAATCCGTCCACCGAGACGGCTACGCGCACGCGTCGAAGCGACATCCATTCCGCTGGAATGGGAATCACCGCGCTGGTGACCACCAACGTAAACACGCCCATTCGGCTCAGTACCGGAAGAATCCGGCTCAGCTCCCGATGGCGCACCAGCGGCTCGCCCCCGACCAGCGAGACGTGCAGCGGTTTGTGCTTTCGCACCAGCGCGATCACACCCTCAACAAGATCGTCCCCACGCTTATCCGCGAGATTCCGAAGCGTCAATCCGCCCCCGAGATGAGACTCTCCAAAAGCGTAGCAGCCCGGGCACGTCAGCGGGCATTCGCGAGTTACTTCAATGGAAAGCATCGGCAAACGGCCGGATAAGATTCGCCCCCAGGAGAGCAGCAGCTCATGCGGCCGGATACTAGGTTTTACAGACACGATTCCCTCCACCCATTCCTTTTCTTTTGGATGCGAACTCGTCCGTCCTTGCTGCTTCGTTCGCGAGCGATCCAATCTGAGAATCAAAGATGGCTGGCGGTCCCACTGCTGTTGCCAGTGTCACGGCTGCGCCAAAATCGGAGCGGCGCTGGAACCAAGGCAGGAGTGACCGGGGTCACAGCGTTTGCTATTTGTACGTCTTAACATCATGTCTGCGAAGGAAGGGAAATCATGATCGTCAAAGTCAAAGGCGGGTACCAAGTGGTTTCCGAGAAGACGGGACGCAACCTTGGTGGTCCCTACAAAACCAAGGAAGAAGCGGAAAGACGGCTGCGGCAAGTCGAATTCTTCAAGCGTCGGAAAAAATAGCGCTGGCCGTGCGAGCGCTGCAAGCGCCGCGAGCGCCACCATTCGGCTCGCCGCTTGGCGCCGCTACTCGGCCCCGCCGATCACCACCGTCCAGGGGCGCACCTCCCACCGTTTGACCAATCCGTTCAGTACGTAGGGATCTTGGCGCGCGAACGACTCCGCCGCGCTCCCATCCGCGGCCCGAAAGATCAGCAGCGCCCGGTCGCACGGTTCCGCGAACGCCCCGGCCAGCACGATTTCGCCGCGTTCCTGCGCCGCTTTCGCCAGGCACAAGTGCTCCTGGCGAAACGTCGCACGCCGCGCAATATAATCGTCAACTAATTCGTAGATCAGCGCGAAGTAGGGCATGCGGACCTCTTTTTAATCGCATCACGCGTCGTGATCGCAACCGTTCACCACGCGCGAAGCCCTGACGCGTGCACAGTCGAATTATGGACCGCCTGGCTACGCCAGCATCTTCAGGGCTTCGGGCGTGAAAACGCGAATCTCGTCAAGACGCGCGTCGCGAATTTTCGCGGGCCATGCCGCGTCGGCCAGCAGCGCTCGTCCCACGGCAACCAGATCGAAATCGCCGCGCGCCAGCATTTCGATCAGCCGGTCGATATGCGCGGTGCGGCCCGCTCCGTTCTCTGTCGCCTCCTGAACTCCGCGAAACGAATCCACAAAATCGACGGTCAGCGCCACCGAGCCGACGGTAATCGTCGGCAGCCCCGTGATTTTCTTCGTCCAGCCGGCGAGGTTCAGATCGCTGCCTTCAAATTCAGGCTCCCAGAATCGCCGCGTCGAGCAATGAAATGCGTCGAGTCCCGCTGCGGCCAGCGGTTCGAGAAAGTTCGCGAGTTCCTGCGGCGTTTGCGCCAGGCGCGCCGAATAGTCCTGCAGTTTCCATTGTGAAAAGCGCAGAACGACCGGGAACTGTTTGCCGGTCCGGCGCCGGCATTCGCGAATAATCTCCGCCGCAAACCGGGTGCGCCCGGCGATATCGCCCCCGTATTCGTCCGTGCGCTGATTCGTGCCGTCCCAGAAGAATTGGTCGATCAGATAACCGTGCGCGCCGTGAATCTCGATCCCGTCGAAACCCGTGCGCTGTGCGGCTTCGGCTGCGTCGCCGTACGCGCGGATGAGCGATTCGATTTCATCGGTGGTGAGCGGCTCGCCGATTCTCACTTCTGGCTTCAGATACCCGGACGGGCTAACGGGGCGCTCAGGCAATTTCCCCGCGCTGCCCGGCCCCTGCACCGCGCCCACGTGCCAAATCTGCGAGAAGATTCGCCCGCCGGCGGCGCGCACTTCGGAAACCACGCGCGCCCAGCCTGCTAGCGCTTCGTCGCCGTAGAGATGGGGAATTTGCGGCATGTTCGTTGCCTGCGGATGATTTGGCGCGGTGCCCTCGGTCACGATCAGGCCCACGCCGCCTTCCGCGCGCCGTCGGTAGTAAGCGGCAACGTCAGCGCCCGGGACGCCGCGCGGCGAAAAATTGCGCGTCATCGGCGCCATCACGATCCGGTTCGGAACTGTGACGCCGTTCAGAGTGAACGGGGCGAAAAGCGCGGCCCTGGAAGCGAAGTTTTCGGCGACGTGTGAAGTCATTTCCTGGATTCGGGCAGGTCCTTGATGCCAAGTAAAATAGAGTTCGCTATAATCGCTCCGCGCTCGAAAATGCACGCGCGAAGACCTGGGAATTGTAACGCATGGCGCGCATGCGAAAGACGAGTTCTCGGAGAGCGTCACTTCGTTTGCACAAGGCACTGTGAAATTCACAGGTTGCTGGGCCAAAATTTTCAAACGCCCGCTTGACGCCAGGCAAAACGTTGGTATAATCTCCTGATGTTGGTGGTACCGCGGGGTAGCGGGCAACCCACCGGGTGACCTGGGCTTCTTAACTCCCAAGAGGTGAGGTTGGTTACGAACACCGGGTAAATTTGCTGTCGAGCTTCGAGCTATGCCGTCCAAGAGGCCGGACCAAAAGGCCTGCAAAACGGACGGACTTGCCCGGCGCTCGACGCCGGGTTTTTTGTTGCGCAGAGGAGTTTGAATCGCAGTGCCGGCTCCAAATCGGCTCTGCGCTCCGCCGGGAGCGGAGACGTTCCGATCAGCAGTAGATGAACGGAACGAGGTTCTTTGACAACCGAAGGAAGTAGGCATCTGCGGTAACGCGCCGCAAGCGAGCAGTATTCGCCCAAGGGCGTTGCCGTGGAAACCGCAAGTTTTGCTCGAGAGTAGCGCAATGTGGAAGGCGAGCTTGTCCACGCGCGCGAACAGCCATGGCTTCTCTAATCGATACACTTTCGATTAGGATCGGCTCTAACCCTCTGAAAACAAAGGGCGGAGATCGGCTCTAATCGATACAGTTCGATACGGAAGCCAAGGCGAGTTGCACCCTGTTTTTTTTCACACGGCGGATTGCAAGACCGCCGCGTGCGAATCTCAGGGCTTTCGACTCCGCAAGGATCGAGACGCGTTGGGTAAGTTTATGGTCAAGCTACTAAGGGCGTACGGTGGATGCCTTGGCGCCAACAGGCGATGAAGGACGTGGTAAGCTGCGATAAGCCCCGGGAAGCCGCAAACAGGCCTTGATCCGGGGATTTCCGAATGGGGAAACCCCTTCTGGTAAAACCAGATGACGGCCCGCTGAATCCATAGGCGGGTGCGAGCTAACCCAGGGAAGTGAACCATCTCAGTACCTGGAGGAAAATAAATCAATTGAGATTCCGAAAGTAGCGGCGAGCGAAATCGGAACAGCCCAAACTTCGGTATTTATACCGGAGGGTTGTAGGACCGCGTGAGTAGAGTTATCAATCCGGAGGCTAGGTGAACCTGCTGGAAAGCAGGGCCAAAGAATGTGAAAGCCATGTAGCCGAAAGCTTACCGGACTCGAAGCGGTATCCTGAGTACCACGAGGCACGAGGAACCTCGTGGGAATCTGGGGAGACCACTCTCCAAGGCTAAATACTCGTTGGCGACCGATAGTGAACTAGTACCGTGAGGGAAAGGCGAAAAGCACCCCTGCGAGGGGAGTGAAATAGAACCTGAAACCGTATGCCTACAAGCAGTCGGAGGGCTATGTCCCGGCTTCGGCCGGGAAATGCCTGACGGCGTGCCTCTTGCTTAATGAGCCGGCTAGTTATTCTCACAGGCAAGGTTAAGCGTAAGCGAGCCGCAGCGAAAGCGAGTCCGAATAGGGCGATGAGTCTGTGGGAATAGACGCGAAGCGGGATGATCTACCCTTGGCCAGGTTGAAGGCCGCTTAACCGCGGCTGGAGGACCGAACCGTTGTGAGTTGAAAATCGCTCGGATGAGCTGAGGGTAGGGGTGAAAGGCTAATCAAATTCCGTGATAGCTCGTTCTCCCCGAAATGCCTTTAGGGGCAGCCTGGTGTGATTTGCCACGGTGGTAGAGCACTGAATGGACTAGGGTCCCATCCAGGATACCGAATCCAATCAAACTCCGAATGCCGTGGACAACAGCACGGGAGTGAGACTACGGGGGATAAGCTCCGTGGTCGAGAGGGAAAGAACCCAGATCGCCAATTAAGGTCCCCAACTGCAGACTAAGTGGGAAAGGACGTGTGAGCGCACAGACAGCCAGGAGGTTGGCTTAGAAGCAGCCATCCTTTAAAGAAAGCGTAACAGCTCACTGGTCAAGTGCTCGCGCACCGACAATCCAACGGGGCTCAAGTCTGCGACCGAAATTGCGAAATTGGCCGTTTCTTCGGAAGCGGTCATTTGGTAGGGGAGCATTCTGTGGAGTCTGACGGTAGACCGAGAGGACTACTCAACGCCACGGAAGAGACTCTGCCGGCATAAGTAGCGATAAACACGATGAGAACTCGTGTCGCCGAAAGTCTAAGGTTTCCTGAGGAAGGTTAATCCGCTCAGGGTTAGGCGGGACCTAAGGTGAGGCCGAGAGGCGTAACTGATGGACAGCAGGTCAACATTCCTGCCCCGCCACGCGAACGTTTGACGATGGGGTGACGCAGAAGGATAAGGGAGTCGGGCGATGGATGCCCCGATCGGACAGTGAAAGCCGGATCCCGCAGGAAAATCCACGGGGTCGTTAACGGTGAGACTGGACGCGAGACCACACGGTCACAAAGTCCCTGATTTCAGGCTGCCGGGAAAAACCTCTAAGGAGTTCGTTTGGCGCCCGTACCTCAAACCGACACAGGTAGACAAGGTGAATATCCACAGGCGCTCGAGAGAACGCTCGCTCAGGAACTAGGCACATTAGCCCCGTAACTTCGGGAGAAGGGGTGCCCCGCTAGGGTTTAGAGCCCGAGGGGGCCGCAGTGAAATGCGTTCGGCGACTGTTTAACAAAAACACAGCTCTCTGCTAAGTCGAATACGACGTATAGGGGGTGACGCCTGCCCGGTGCCGGAAGGTTAAAGGGATGGCTTAGAGCCGCAAGGCTCGAAGGCTTGATCTGAAGCCCCGGTGAACGGCGGCCGTAACTATAACGGTCCTAAGGTTAAGAAAGCTCGCTAGCCTTAGTAAAACTGAACTATATGCGGGAAACTCCTCGCACAGCTGTCCGGTACTCGTCGCGCCAGGAGCGCGGCAGTCAAAATCCGGCAGACATGGGGACAATCCGCAGGGAAGGCTCCAGTCATGGAGAACCCTCAGAGACTTCACGTTCGGACGCGTCCTGAGAAGCTGAATGCTCAATGGGTTGTTGGATTTGTTGACGGCGAAGGTTGTTTTTACGTCGGCATTAATCCGCATCCCGAAATGTCCTCGCAGTTTCAAGTGCTCCCTGAATTCACGGTCGTCCAGCATCAACGTGATGTACAGCTGCTTCACGCGCTGAAGAAATTCTTCGGCTGTGGGGTAGTTCGGCAGAATCACGGGGATCGGATGGCGTATCGAGTTCGGGGGCTGGATCACCTAAGCGAAAGGATTGTTCCGTTCTTCGAACAACATCCGCTGAAATCGAAGAAACGGGTCGACTTCGCGAGGTTTCGCAAGATCCTGTACCTGATGCGTCAGGGAAAGCACTTGCAGCCCGAGGGAATTGAAGAAATTCGAGCCATAGCTTCTAGCATGAATACAGGCCGCGTAAGGGAAAGTCCGGCTTCTCTGGAAACAGAGTAAGGAGAAACCGAGCGAAATTCCTTGTCGGGTAAGTTCCGACCTGCACGAATGGCGTACCGATCGAACGACTGTCTTGGCGAGCGGCTCGGCGAATTTGTGGTTCCGGTGAAGACGCCGGATGCCCGCATCTAGACGGAAAGACCCCGTGCACCTTTACTGCACTCTGGTCATGAGTAACGGGATTGTCTGCGTAGGATAGGTGGGAGCCTGGGAACCCTTGGTTTCGGCCGAGGGGGAGGCAACGGTGAAATACCACCCTGATGATTCTGTCGCTCTAACTTGCGCCCTTCGACGGGGCGGAGGACACGGCCAGACGGGTAGTTTGACTGGGGCGGTCGCCTCCTAAACGGTAACGGAGGCGCTCAAAGCTCGGCTCAGGCGGATTGGAAACCCGCCGTGGAGTGCAAGAGCATAAGCCGGGTTGACTGCGAGACACACAGGTCGAGCAGGCACGAAAGTGGGATCTAGTGATCCGGTGGTTCTGCGTGGAAGGGCCATCGCTCAACGGATAAAAGGTACGCCGGGGATAACAGGCTGATCTAAGCCAAGAGTTCACATCGACGCTTAGGTTTGGCACCTCGATGTCGGCTCATCGCATCCTGGGGCTGTAGAAGGTCCCAAGGGTTAGGCTGTTCGCCTATTAAAGCGGTACGTGAGCTGGGTTCAGAACGTCGCGAGACAGTTCGGTCCCTATCTGGTGTGGGCGCAGGAAACTTGAGAGGAGTTGTCCCTAGTACGAGAGGACCGGGATGAACAGACCTCTTGTGATCGAGTTGTCACGCCAGTGGCATAGCTCGGTAGCGAAGTCTGGAAGAGATAATCGCTGAAAGCATCTAAGCGAGAAGCTCGCCTCAAGATAAGGTTTCCCAAGGGGGTTGCGGCCCCCTAAGAAGGCCAGTCGAAGACTACGACTTTGATAGGCGGGAGGTGGAAGCGCAGTAATGCGTGCAGCTTACCCGTACTAATCGGCCGTTCGGCTTGACCATAAACTTACCCAACCCGTTGTTGCTTTTGCGATCGCGGGCGGGGTGAGTAGCTTTCCCGTCGCGCTGCTCTCAAGCAAAATTGAAGCGGTTTACGCCACTTCCTTCGGTTGTAAAAGGTTTTGAGGTTGCCGATTTGGGGTTGGTCTGTTTCTAACCTCGAATCTCTAACGTCTGACCTCTGCAATTTTCCTGGTGGTCTTACCGCGAGGGTCACACCCGTTCCCATCCCGAACACGGAAGTTAAGCCTCGCAGGGCCGATGATACTGCGCTGGTAACGGCGCGGGAACGTAGGTCGCCGCCAGGATATTTTCCAAGGCCGCATTCGCCATCGCGTCTGCGGCCTTTTCGCTTTAGCGCGTTTTTCAACTAGAGCAGTCCGCGACTCTCTACGTAAATTTGCAAGACCCGCTCTATGGGCTGTACCAGTGGAAGAAGCTCACGCAGCGGCCGAATGTCGTTCTCGATTCTTTGAGTTTTTCGTGGTTCTGGAACTCCGGCGGCCGAACGCGCGGCGTGGGCGTAAACCTGCGCGCGATCGCCCGCTGCTAGGAAGCGGCGGATTTGCGGTCGGCAGCGAACGCACCCACGGAGAGCGCGCGCGAGAGCAGGAATGGCGTGCAAAACGTGGTTACCACGGCCATCAGCACAAGCGCCGTGAAGAGCTGCTTGCTTATGAAGCCGTTGGCCAGCGCAATATTGGCGATGACCAACTCCATGACGCCGCGGCCATTCAGCCCAACACCCAGCGTCCAGCTTTCCGCGCGATCAAGCCCTGCCAACCGGCCTCCGACATATCCTCCGAAGATCTTGCCAATAAAAGCCGCAGCCAGAATTGCAGCGATCAAGGACCAGTTTCGAAGGCTCGAAACGTCGAATTCCAGACCGATGGCGGCGAAGAAAATCGGGCCAAGAAACCCCATCGTGACGTTCGAGGCGGTTTTGCGCACCTCCTCGTAATTCGCCTTGCCGAGCACCGCGTAGCTGAGCAGCATCGCTCCGAAAAACGCGCCCACGATGAAGTCGAGGCCGAGCACCTGTGAAAGCGCCGCAAATGCGATCACGAACAGGAACACCACCGCAAACATCGATTCCTTGCCCTTAAGCTTGGCTACGAGTTGGTCCAGCCGGCCACCCGCGCGGCGAAAGTGGGGCATGAAATATTTCTTTATCAATTTCGAGGCGATGATTACCGCGGCCATGAACAACACCGCTTTCAGCAATGCCAATCCGAGCGATTCGGCCAGTTTCTCGGAAAAGGCTCCAGCTCCGGCGTTCTTTACGTCCAGAATCACGCCAAGGATCAGCAGCGAAATAGCGTCGTTCATGACCGCGGCGGAAATGATTTTCTGGCCGAGCTCCGATTGCAGCTGATCGATATCGAGCAAAATGCGCACGCTGACGGGCAACGCGGTGATGGCCACACAGAGGCCTATGAATACCATGCGCGTCTTGGTCCCGCCCATGGCGTAGCCCACTGCCATCCCAAGCAGAAGAGGCACTACAAAACCGCTGATGCCTACCCAAGCGCCGCGCCCGCGGAAGGCACGCCACAGCGCGGTGGGTTCCATTTCCATGCCGGTTAAGAAGACCAACAAAAGAACCCCCACGTCAGCGATTGCGCGAATTTCCGGCGTGTATTGGATTAAATTGAAAACCGAGGGGCCCAGCCGGACGCCGGCAAGAATTTCTCCCAGCATGGCCGGCTGCCGAAAGCGCTCCATAATCTCGCCAATGACGCGAGAGACGATCAGGAGCAATAGCAATGCTTCGATCAGAGGCATTCGACCATCCCGCCGCGACTCTTCGGCTCGAATCGCCAGCGACCCGATTCAGCTTAAAGGAACTGGAACGCAAAGTCGCGCGCGAACGAATCGAGCCGGAAGGCCATTGAACGTCGTTCGTGAGGGCTACGAGAGAAATAGATACGAAGCGAGCAGGCGTTTGAGTTCGGCGATGACGGCGGCGCGGGCCGCGGCGTCGGGCTGCTCGAAGGCGTAAGCAAAGAGGCGCTCGCCGCTCTCGATGGCAATGCGCAGCTTCAAATCGAGGTTCTCGAGATCGCGCATGCCCAGCGACTCGATCATGAAGCGCTTCACCAGGCCGCCGCCGATGGCATTGGGATCGGTCTCGCGGCGGCGCGTGGCGGCGCTGATCTCGCCGAAGGCGATGGCGCGAAAATCCGGGCGTGATTCGAGAAAAGCGACGAATTCGTCGATGACGGCGGAAAGAAAAGCGGGTCCGTCGGCGAAATTCAGCGAGGCAACGCGGGATTCGAACTGGGCGCGAAATTCGTCCATGTGGCGGACGGCGATAGCGTCGATGATCGATTGCTTGTCGGGAAAGAAGCGGTAGAGCGCGCCGATGGAGAGGCCCGCGGTATGGGCGATGCGGCTGGTGGTCATTTCGTCGATGGGAGCGGAAGCGAGCAGCTCGGATGCGGCGCGGAAGATGCGCTGGACGGTTTCCTGAGAGCGCTCCTGAACGGGGCTGCGGCGACCCGAGCCGTTGCTCAATTGGCGATTGGCTGGCGCGAACGAGCTGGCTTGCTTGTTGTAAATTAAGTGGTTAGCCATTTGTGCGGTATGTTCTCGATCCAGAACACGAAAGCGACTTCGCGTTCGCGTATTTTATGGTAATCTGTCTCCGGAGGTAGATCAAGTGGGAGTGCCAGCATCGCAGATGTGGACGGTGGCGACATACGTCATCGCACAAAAACTCAAAGGCAGGAAACGTTATCCGCTAGTGCTGATGCTGGAGCCGCTCTTCCGCTGCAATCTGGCGTGTGCCGGCTGCGGAAAGATCCAGTATCCGGCGCACGTGCTGAAGAAGAATCTTTCGCCTGAGGAATGTTTCCGCGCGGTCGAAGAATGCGGCGCGCCGATGGTGTCGATCCCGGGCGGCGAGCCGCTGATGCATCCGCAAATCGACAAAATCGTCGAAGGGCTGGTGGCGCGGAAGAAGTACGTCTACCTGTGCACCAACGCCCTGCTGCTGAAAGAAAAGATCGATTTGTTCAAGCCCAGCAAGTATCTGACGTTTTCGGTGCACCTCGATGGGCAGCGCGAGCACCACGATTTTTCGGTTTGCCGCGAAGGCGGATTCGATCAGGCCATCGAAGGCGTGAAGGAAGCGGTGCGGCGCGGATTCCGCGTCACCACCAACACCACCCTTTTCGATGGCGCCGATCCCAATTCGGTGCGCGCATTTTTTGACGAAATGATGGAAATCGGCGTGGAAGGGATGATGCTTTCGCCGGGATATTCCTACGAGAAAGCGCCGGACCAACAGCATTTTCTGGGCCGCGCGCGCACGCGGCGGCTGTTTACCGCGATACTTTCCAATCGCAAGCCGACGTGGCGTTTCAACCAGTCGCCGCTGTTCCTGGAGTTCCTGATGGGCAAGCGGAATTACGCGTGCACGCCGTGGGGCATGCCGACGTACAACATTTTCGGCTGGCAGAAGCCGTGCTATTTGCTGCAGGACGGCTACGCGGACACTTTCGCCGAGCTGATGCAAGCCACCGAGTGGCACAACTACGGCACCGAGTCGGGCAATCCGAAATGCGCCAATTGCATGGTGCACAGCGGCTACGAAGCCTCGGCGGTGAATGATACGTTCGGCTCGTTCGGCGGATTCATCGCCACGGTGCGGGCCACCTTCTCGAAGCGCTACGAAGATCGCAAGGCCCTCGAAATGCTGCGCGAGCCGGTGCGGCCAGTCCACGCGTTTGTGCCCATGGAGCAAATTCAAAATTCGACGGCGCCGCAGGAGCTACGCCAATGAGCGGGACGAGTTCAGCGAATCGCCCTGCGCAACACGCGGCCGAACGCCCGGCACAAACACAAGCTTCGGCGAATCCTGACGCGCTGGAGGTGGCGCCCGGCACGGCACGCGCGCAGATCGAAGGCTGGACTCCCAATCTCGCCACGCCCGATGAATTGCGCGCGGCACTCGATGCCGCGTTCAACTATCGCGGAGACGTGACCATCACGCGCAAGGACGGGACGAAGATCGAGGGCTACGTGTTCGACCGGCGCACGGGACCCACACTCGAGACATCGCTCGTCCGCGTGATGCCCAAAGACACGGACGAAAAGCTCTCCATTCCGTATTCGGATGTCGCTGCGCTGGCCTTCACCGGCCGGGACACGGCGGCGGGGAAGAGCTGGGAAGCGTGGGTGAAGAAATACTGGGAAAAGCGCGCGGCGGGAGAGAAAGGCATCGCGCTGCATCCGGAATCGCTTGATTAGCGGCGGCGATTGAGAAGGATCAGTCGGATGATTCGAGCGCGGCTGAAGCCGCGCCGTCGAGGTCATCGAACCGGCGCCACCTGTAAATCGCGGCCGAGACGATCCAGCTCGACGCAAACAGCGCGATGACGAAGTAACCGAGCGCTCCAAAATTGTTGTTCAGCTTCGCGATTGAGTCCCAGAACATTCCCGACAAATGAAGACATCCACCGAGCAGGCCGAGCGCCTCGATGCCGCCGACCAGCACGGCAACCAGCACGGAAACACTGGTGATGGAAATGTTGTAGTAGAGCTTGCGCACGGGCTTCACGAATGCCCAGCCATAGGCGCCGAGCATCAGGATATTGTCCGTGGTATCGATCAGGGACATTCCCGCCGCGAACAAAACCGGGAAAACCAGAATTGACCAAAACGGCAGCCCTTTCGCGGCTTCGGCGGCAGAAAGCCCGAGGACGCCGATTTCCGTGGCGGTATCGAAGCCGAGACCAAAGAGGAATCCGAGCGGATACATGTGCCAGCTACGGCGCACAATGCGGAATACCGGCCGGAAGATTTTCGCCAGAAAACCGCGATTTCCGAGGAGCATGTCGAGATCTTCCTCGACGTAGGGCTGGCCGCGGCGCACGCGCGAGAAAACGCCGCAGATCGAGCGCAGCACCATCAGGTTTACCAGCGCGATGGCGAACAAAAAGAACGCGGACACCAGCGCGCCGATGGCTCCTCCAATGGCGCGGATCGTCTCCACGTGCTGCTGCAGCACGAGCGCGGCGCCGGCGATAGCGGCCGCGCCGAGCAGAACGACCGTCGAGTGGCCGAGCGAGAACATGAACCCGACGGCGACGGGGCGCTTGCCTTCCTGCATGAGCTTCCGGGTGACATTGTCGATGGCGGCGATGTGGTCCGCATCCACGGCGTGGCGCAAGCCGAAGGTGTATGCGAGCAGCGCGGTGCCGAGCAGCACGGGAAAATGGCGGAACGCGAGCGCAGCCCAAATCCACGCGGCAGCGTTGAAGACCAGCAAAATGGCGTAAATTCCGGCAATGCGCGCGCGAACGCCTTCGGCGCGATCGTCGATCAGGGAATGGAGGCGAAATTGGAATCGAGAGCGCATGGCAAGGAAGACTCTAGAAGCAGTTGCAAAACTGGGTACAAGGCTTTGATTTTGCCATAGTTGGTTTCTCCCCATGGCGGTAAGAAAGAAGCGCAGCGCCAGGGGGAGGGCCGATGCCACGATACGGTCGGCTGCTGACCGACGCGCAGTGGGAAAAGATTCGGCCTCTGCTCCCGAAGCGACCCAAGCGCCCGCAGGGCGGACGG
>Ga0209061_1002842_pt1 | contig 20428 bp, 19 predicted proteins | sample Coa_R1_10_FD_187157 | JGI IMG/M metagenome (GOLD analysis project Ga0209061, IMG submission 187157) | Surface soil microbial communities from Centralia Pennsylvania, which are recovering from an underground coalmine fire - Coalmine... | ecosystem: Environmental > Terrestrial > Soil >...
AGCCCGATGATCACATCAGCACTGCGCGTAACATTAGTCAGCGTGCCCGGGAGCGGCACGAGGGTGTAGAGCCGGTGCAGCTTCTCATGCCAGGCCGGCTTGAAGATGGCCAGCACGTCGGAAAGGCCGATCAGCAGGCACAGCAGCGAGGCAACCCCTGGAACCCAGCCCCGGCGCCGCTTGATCTCGCGCGCCGACGGCCCGGCCATGGCCTCCCGGCTCGCTCGGTCGGCTGAGTCGCTCTCACTCATCTCGAATCTCTTATCAGGCCCCGGACCACGAAGCAGCAGCGTACTCACGACAAGCCCGCCCTGTGCCGCATCCGTGATCTGCTGAAAGTTTTCTTAGCCGCGCGCACGCGGCGGCCTCGGGCACCGCGCTGGACGGTTCCCACCGCAACCGTACGTCCCCAGGACACGGTACCTCCAACCGCAAGCGGCCGGCCCCTATTGTGGGGGTAAACACCAAGCCGGCCATTTAGTTAGACGCGCGAGCCGGTTTTCGGTTGCGGAATTCGCGGTTTCCGCTACCCGCACAGGGAAAAACCAAACCGGCACAATCCCCGCGCTCATCTATGCATACGTAGCGCCGGGGCCGTAGGTTCAGCGCCGTTCGGGCACTGCTTCGGTGTCGCTTCAGCGATGGCCGAACAGCAGGCTCATCGCCTCCGCACGGGTGCGCGCCTGGTCGCGGAAGATCCCGCGGACGGCCGACGTGACGGTCTTGGCGCCCGGCTTGCGCACGCCGCGCATGGACATGCACAGGTGCTCCGCCTCCAGGACGACGATCACGCCCCTGGGCTCGAGGATCCGCATCATCGCGTCCGCCACCTGGCAGGTCATCCGCTCCTGGACCTGCGGCCGCCTGGCGTACACGTCGACCAGCCGCGCGAGCTTGGACAGCCCGGTGATCTCGCCCTTCATGTTCGGGATGTAACCGATGTGCGCCCTGCCGAAGAACGGCACCAGATGGTGCTCGCACATGCTGTACATCTCGATGTCCCTGACGAGGACGATCTCATCGTGCTCAGCGTCGAAGACCGTGGTGAGCACGTCCTCAGGCCGCTGCCGCAGGCCGGCGAACTGCTCCGCGTACATGCGGGCGACCCGGGCCGGGGTGTCGAGCAGCCCGTCCCGGTCCGGGTCCTCGCCGATGGCGAGCAGTATCTCGCGGACAGCGCGCTGGATCCGCTCCTGGTCGACCGGCGGCGGGGCGGCCAGCGGCTCATCAGGCTCATCGGGCAGGGACTGGACGGCCGACGGCTGATCGCTCATTCCCGCCCGTCCTCAGTCGTCGCTGTCGGCCGGCGCGCCGCCGTCCAGCCCGAAGCCAAGCGTCTGGCCGTTGGCCGCCCCGTCGCCGCCAAGGCCGGAACCGGAACCGGAACTGGCCGCGAGCGCGAGTTCCTTGGGCGACAGCACCGGCGGACGGTCCGACGGCAGCCGCTTGCCGTAGCCGGTGTAGGTGCCGCGCGCCGGGCGCTTGCGCACCGGGGCGAAGATCTCAAGCACTTCCTTGCGCGAGAGGGTCTCCTTGTCCAGCAGCTTCAGCACCAGGTTGTCGAGCACGTCGCGGTACTCCACGAGCACCTCCCACGCCTCGTCGTGCGCGGCCTCGATCAGCCGCTTGATCTCCTCGTCGATCGCCGACGCGATCTCCTCGGAGTAGTCCCTGCTGTGCGCCATTTCCCTGCCGAGGAAGGGCTCGCTGTCGCCGCTGCCGAACTTCCTGGCGCCGAGCCGCTCGCTCATGCCGTACTCGGTGACCATGTTGCGGGCGATCTGGGTGGCCTTCTCGATGTCGTTGGCGGCACCGCTGGTCGGCTCGTGGAAGATCAGCTCCTCGGCCGTACGGCCGCCGAGCAGCATGGCGAGCTGGTCCTGCATCTCGGCCCTCGTGACGAGGAACTTGTCCTCGGTGGGCAGCGCCTGGGTGTAGCCGAGCGCCCGGCCGCGCGGGATGATCGTCACCTTGTGCACCGGGTCGGCGTGCGCCATCGCGTGGCCCACCAGGGCGTGCCCGCCCTCGTGGTAGGCGATGAGCTTCCGCTCCGCCTCCGACAGCAGCACGCTCTTGCGCTCCGGGCCGGCCATCACGCGGTCGATGGCCTCCTCGAGCGCGGCCATCGTGATCTGCTTGCCGTTGCCGCGCGCGGTCAGCAGCGCCGCCTCGTTGATCACGTTGGCCAGGTCCGCGCCGGTGAAGCCGGGAGTGCGCCGCGCGATGACGTCAAGGTCGGCGTCGGGCGCGATCGGCTTGCCGCGCGCGTGCACCTTCAGGATGCCCTTGCGGCCCGCCAGGTCCGGTTGGGCCACCACGATCTGCCGGTCGAATCGGCCGGGGCGCAGCAGCGCCGGGTCGAGGATGTCCGGCCGGTTGGTGGCCGCGATCACGATGACGCCGCCCTTGGTGTCGAAGCCGTCGAGCTCGACCAGCATCTGGTTCAGCGTCTGCTCGCGCTCGTCGTGCCCGCCGCCGAGCCCGGCGCCGCGATGCCGGCCGACCGCGTCGATCTCGTCCACGAACACGATCGCCGGGGCGTTGGCCTTGGCCTGCTCGAACAGGTCACGCACCCGGGAGGCGCCGACACCGACGAACATCTCAACGAAGTCCGAACCGGAGATCGAGTAGAACGGCACGCCCGCCTCGCCCGCCACCGCCCGGGCAAGCAGCGTCTTGCCGGTACCGGGCGGCCCGTAGAGCAGCACGCCCTTCGGGATCTTGGCGCCGATCGCCTGGAACTTCGCGGGATTCTGCAGGAACTCCTTGATCTCCTGCAGTTCCTCGATGGCCTCGTCGGCGCCGGCCACGTCGGCGAACGTGGTCTTCGGCGTGTCCTTGGTGATCAGCTTGGCGCGCGACTTGCCGAAATTCATCACGCGCGATCCGCCGCCCTGCATCTGGGCCAGCATGAAGAAGAAGAACAGCGCGATCACGATATAGATACCGAACGTCTCGATGAGGCTCACCAAGACATTGGTCTTGGGGATCTGCACGTCGTAGCCGCCCGGCAGGTCGCCGTGGTCGTACGCCTTCTGCAGCATCTGCTGGAGCTGCTGGCCCTGCCCGGAGATGAAGTTTGCCTGGTACTGCTGGCCGCTCTTGGTGGTGATCTGGATTGTCTGGTTCTTATCGGTGAGCACCGCCGACTTCACCTGGTCGCCGCGCTCGATCATCTGCACGACCTGCGAGGTGTCCTTCTGCTGGTAGGTACTGCCCGAGTTCGCCCAGCCGAGCGTGATCGTGATGACCAGCACCGCGAGAAGGACCAGCAGTAGCGGTCCGCGGAAATAGCGTTTCAAATCCATTGCGAGCGACCCCCGCGGCTTGGGGGCCGTTCCCTCCTGACCAGCCTCACGTCCCGCCGACCACCGGCGGCACTGTCATGCCTGCTCCGCACTGACGGCCGACTGCGCCGACCGCACACAACACAATTAAGGAATACCCGACGGTACATCAACGCTATCCGGCGCGGGATGTGTTCCCCCCGCCTCCGGGCGGAATCGGCGGGGCGCCCCCCGGGGCTGGCAGCGCCCCCGCGGCCAGCGTCCCGATGAACGGCAGGTTACGGTAGCGCTCCGCGTAGTCGAGCCCGTAACCGACCACGAACTCGTCCGGGACGTCGAACCCGGTGTAGGCGACCTCGACCTCCATCTGCGCGGAGGACGGCTTGCGCAGCATCGTGCACACGGCCACCGACGCGGGATCGCGTGACCGCAGGTTGCCGACCAGCCAGGACAGCGTCAGCCCTGAGTCCACGATGTCCTCGACGATCAGCACGTGCCGCCCGCTGATGTCCGTGTCGAGGTCCTTCAGGATGCGCACCACCCCGGACGACTTGGTGCCCGACCCGTAGGACGAGACCGCCATCCAGTCCATCTCGACGGGCAGGTGCATGGCGCGGGCCAGATCCGCCATCACCATCACCGCCCCCTTCAGCACCCCGACGAGCAGCAGGTCACGGCCGGCGTAATCGGCGTCGATCTGCGCGGCCAGTTCCGCGGTCCGCTTGCTGATCTGCTCGGACGTGATGAGGACCTCTTTCAGCGCGGGCCCCATGTCGGCAGCGTCCATGCACCGTCCCTTTCAGATCCCCTCGAAACACAGCCGGCCGTCCCGGCGCGACGCCCGGACGCCGCCGGGCAGGTCGATCCAGCGCTGCCCGTGCCAGTTGGTGACCAGTTCCGCAAGGCGCGCCACGTGACCCGCGGTGAGCGCGCCCGCCGGGCAGCCGGCCGCGAGGGCGGCGGAGCGCAGGACGCGGGTCCGCACCGCGTCCGGCATCCCGGCGAGGGAGGACGCGGACAGCGCGGAGCCACCACGGGCCCGTTCGGACGAGATGCTGTCAAGCACCTCCGCGTCGGCGCGGAGCTGATCCGCGGTGCGAGCCAGCGCCTCGGCGACCCCCGGGCCCAGCGCGGCCTCCAGCGCGGGCAGCGCGTCCAGCCGCACCCGGACCCTCGCGTAGCGGCGGTCCGCGTTGTGCGGGTCCTCCCACGGATCGAGGCCGAGCGCGGCGCACGCCGCGGCCGTGACCGACCGCCGGACCGTCAGCAGCGGACGCCTGAAGATGCCGCGCCGTGGCGGCATGCCGGCCAGCGACCTCGGGCCTGATCCCCGGGCCAGCCCGAGCAGCACCGTCTCCGCCTGGTCGTCCAGGGTGTGTCCGAGCAGCACCGCGGCCGCGCCGAGCTCGTCCGCCACCGCCGCCAGCGCGTCATAGCGCGCCGCGCGCGCCGCCGCCTCGGGTCCGCCGCCGCCGCGCACCGTCACGGGGACGGCGCGTACCGGCGCCAGGCCGAGTCCGGTGAGCACCGAGGCGACCGATGCCGCGCGCGCGGCCGAGCCGTCCTGCAGGCCGTGGTCGACGGTGACCCCCCCGCCCCGCAGCCCCGCCCGCGGTGCCGCGAACGCGAGCGCCGCGGCCAGTGCCAGCGAGTCGGCCCCGCCCGAACAGGCGGCCAGGACCAGCTCGCCGGCCGCGAGATCGCTGATGCACGCGCGCACCGCGTTGCGAACCGCCGCGACGGGCGGAGCCGGACCCACGTCAGGCGACCCGCGCGAGCCAGTCGGCGGGACGGGACAGCTCGGCGCGCGTGGGCAGCGTCTCCGGCGACGTCCACACCTTGTTGAACTCGGCCATCCCGGCCTCTTCCACGATGGTGCGCACGAACCTCGAGCCCTCCGCGTACTGCCGCATCTTCAGGTCGATGCCGAGGATGCGGCGCAGGATCTGCTCCACCCGGCCCGCGGAGCCGCGGCGGCGGGTGAACTTCTCCCTGATCTCCGCCACCGAGGGCACCACCTGCGGGCCCACCGCGTCCATCACGTAGTCGCCGTGCCCCTCGACCAGGGTCATCACGGCGGTCAGCTTGTCGAGCAGCACCCGCTGCGCCGGCGTCTGCATCGCCTCCACCAGCGACTCGCCGTCGCCGCCGCGCACCGCGCCGGCCACCGCGCCGGCCGCGGCACGCAGCCGTTCCAAGATCGCGCCCGGGTCGAGGTCCGAGGCCAGCAGGAACTCGGTCATCATCCCCTGCACGTACTCGCGCAGCCAGGGCACCGAGGTGAACTGGACCCGGTGGGTCTCCTCGTGCAGGCACACCCAGCGGCGGAAGTCATGCGGGTCGACGCCGAGCTCGCGCTCGACCATGACGATGTTCGGCGCGACCAGGGTGAGCCGCCCGACGCTGGGCACGGCGCCGCCCTGTCCCGCGCCGTTGGGGGAAGAGCCGTTCGCGGCAGGGCTGCTTTCGCCCGGCGGCAGGAACAGCTCGTACTGGCCGAGTACCCGCGTGGACAGATACGCCAGGATGAGGCCCGTCTGCACGCCGGTGACCCGTGACCCGACCGAGCCGAGCACAGAGCCCGCCGCGGGCACCGCATGGCTCCGCTCGGCGAGCTTTTCCGCCAGCGGCTCGAGCACCACGCGGAACCCGCCCACGTTGGCGCGGATCCACCCCGGCCGGTCCACCACCGCGACCGGCCCGGCCGAAGCCTGGCTGGTCAGCCCCGTGACCTCGCGGACTGGCTGCTGGACGACGGCGGTAAGGCCGCGTAGTTCGGCCACGACGGCGCGGGCGTCGGCAAGGCTGACCTGCGGCCCCTGCCTGGCGAACCGGACGCCCGTCGAGATCGCCAGATCCCAGTCGATCATCTGTGCGCTGCTCACACTCCTACCGTACGTGCTGCCCGAAGGTAGTGGCAGCGCTGGCCGCCACTCGTGCGCCCCGGGGGGTAAGGGGCCGGGTGTTTAACTTCGGGCGTATCGCGGGCGGAACGGCGTCACGCAGCCCGACCGCACTGCACTATTTCCACCATTACGTCCGATTCCGGTGGCGCGGCGGCGCCGGGACGTTCGGGGTCGGTGGCCCACTGCCCCGCTCTTTCTGGGGCTGTGGGCCACCGACCCAGAAAGGGGGGCAGAAAGGAGAAAGGCCGCCGACGGCAGCCCGGGAGCTACCAGGCGCCCCGGGAGCTGCCCGGGCGCCCCGGGAGTTACCTGCATCCGCAGGCGGCCAGCCCGGCGGCCGCCGCGTCGATGGCATCCGCCGCCGTCTGCAACATCGCCGCGCCCGGCACCCGCGGTGCCATGATCGCGAACACCAGCAGCCGGCCGCTGCGGTCGTACACCAGCCCGGCCAGCGCGGCGACCGTGGTGAGGTTGCCGGTCTTGGCCCGCACCACCCCGCGCGCCGCGCCGCCGATGCCGCCGAACACGCTGCCCCCCGCGGACAGGGTGCCGGTGAACCCGGCGACCGGCAGTCCGCTGACCGCCGCCCGGAGCCGGGGCGAGCCGGCGGCGATCTCCAGCACCCGCACCAGGGTCTCCGGCGCGATCCCGTCCTCCGGCGACAGGCCGCTGCCGTCCACCAGGCTGATCGGCGTTGTCACGCCAAGCCGCCGCAGCTCGGTCACGATCGCGTCCGCCGCCCCGGCGAACGTCGCGGGCAGTCCCATCGCGATCGCGAGGTGCCTGGCCATGTTCTCGGCGATCACGTTGTTGCTCTCGTCCAGCATCTGCCCGGCTATCGCCGACAGCGGCGGCGAGCTCACGCTCGCCAGCACCGGGGCGCTCGCCGGCGCGGTGGCCGGCGACGGGCTGCCGCTGACCGCGATGCCGTCCCGCCGCAGCAGGTCCGCGAACGCGGACACGGTAAGGCCCACGGGATCCGTCGTCCGGGGGGCGAAGTTGAGCGGGTCGTCGGAATCCTGCAACGCGCCGTCGGGGGTCAGCCGGCCCTGGTCGGCCTCGAGCGCCTCGATCGGTGTGACATTTCCCGTATAGATGTCGCTGTCGGACCACCCCGGCGCCATACCGGGCCCGCTGTAGAGCGAGGTGTCGTAGCCTAGCCGCACAGACCCGCGCCCCTCGGCCTTCAGCGCCCGGGCGGTGCTGGCTGCCAGCGCGGCCAGCGTGGCAGGCCGGGGGTAATCGGAGGAGGGGTAGCCATTCACGGCGAGGGTGGGGTCGCCGCCGCCCACGAGCACGATGCCGCCCGCGACCTGGCGGACGCTCGTGCTGAACCTCGCGTCCGGCCCGAGCACCGCCAGCGCGGCGACCGCGGTCACCACCTTGGTGGTGGACGCGGGGGTGGCGAGCGCCGTGCCGTTGTCGGAATACAGCACTTCGCCGGTCAGCGCGTCCGCGACCTCGACGCCGAGTCCCGGGCCGACCTCGGTGTCCGGCAGCATGGCGGCGACCAGGGCGGCCAGGCCCCCGGCGGTCGGCAGCGCGGCCGTTCCCGCGGTTCCCGCGGCCTGGCCCGCACCGCCGGCCACGGGGCGGACCCCGACCGGGGCCAGGACCGGCGCGGCGCGCACCGCGGGCAGCGCGGCGGCGACCGGGACGCGCAGTGCCGCCAGCCGTGGCGGCAGCATGCGCGCCACGGTGACCGCTGCCGCGAGCGTGAAGACGTTCAGCATCGCGAGCGTTATCAGCGCCGTGTTCCGGGTACCGCGCACGTACTCACCTCATCCGTGTGGCGGTGTGCATAGCTGCGGCGGTGTGCATAGCTTAGGGCCCCGCCGGCCCGCACGGCGGGGGCCGCTCGCCGGTCACGCCGTGGCGACCGGCGACAATGGAGTAAATCATCAGCTAACGCGCGTGGAGAGTGCATGGATATGGATGTTGAAGTAGTCATCGAGATCCCCAAGGGCCAGCGGAACAAGTACGAGATCGACCATCACACCGGCCGTATCCGGCTTGACCGCATGTTGTTCACCTCGACCAGGTACCCGGCGGACTACGGGTTCATCGAGGACACCCTCGGCGGAGACGGCGACCCGCTGGACGCCCTGGTGCTGCTCGAAGAGCCGACCTTTCCCGGCTGCCTGGTCACCGCGCGGGTCATCGGCATGTTCCAGATGACCGACGAGAAGGGGCCCGACGACAAGATCCTCTGCGTCCCCGCGCACGATCCGCGCGCCGGGCACTTGCGTGACGTCCATCACGTGCCGGAATTTGAGCGGTTGGAGATCCAGCACTTCTTCGAGGTTTACAAGGATCTTGAGCCAGGCAAGTCCGTTGAGGGTTCGCGCTGGTCCGACCGCGCCGCCGCGGAGGCGGAGGTCGAGCGCTCGCGGAAGCGCTTCATCGAGGCGCAAAGACTGTAGCCCCGGCCCGGGCTCCTGGGATATTTCCCGAACGGCCGGCTGGTTTCTCCCGGCAGGCAGGACCGCGGCCCCTCCGCCGGGGCCGCCCCGTTCATCAGCTGGCGACCGTGCGCCAGCGCTGTCCCGCACGGGCCCAGATAGCGTCGGCACGAGCGCGGATCTGCCCGTGGGCCTGACGGAACGTCTCGCCGCCGAGGTCGGCGAGGCCACCGGAGACGGCGACGGCGGTGCGGGCCGCCGCGGCCGCGCTGTCGTAGCGCCCGGCGGCCGCGTGCAGCGTCATCGCGCGGACGGCCGCCGCGGCCCAGTCCGGCGCGGCGAGCTGGAGGTAGCGCGGGGCCGTGCCGAGCCAGCCCGGGCCGCGGACGCTCACGCCGAGCCGCTCGGCGGCGGCGTCGGCCAGGGTAAGGCCGGCGTCGGTTTCGGCCAGGCCGCCCGCTGTCGCGCCGGTCTTCAGCAGGCAGCGTCCCAGGTGGAAGCGCGCCCGTGCCAGGCCGACGTCGCGCTCCGCCGGGTCCGCCGCGGGCGCCCTCCGGTACATGCGGATGACCTCTCGGAGCAGGCTGATCGCGTCCGCGGTGCTGCCGGCCGCGTCCGCGGCGAGCGCCACCGTGGTGAGCACGTCGATCCGCGGCACCTCGTAGACGGCCGGATCGGCCCGCGCGAGCGCGGCGTAATGCCCGGCGGATTCGGCCAGCAGGGCGATGGCATGCGGCGTGCTGCTGTAACGCGCGTGGTTGCACAGGGCCGCTGCCAGCCCCGCCTGGTGCCGCGCCGCCGGGCGCGGTGCTCCCGCGCAGAGCTCCCGGCTGAGCGAAAGCGCGGTTCCGGAATGCGTCGCGGCCTTCTCGTGGCTGCCCTGAAGCGCGGCCCGGACGGCCTCGCCGAGGTGGAATGCCTGCCGCCGCTCCAGCGTGGCGAGCCGCCACAGCCTGCGCTCTGCTGCCTTGCGCCCTGGCGGCCTGGGGCGGGCCATGAACATGCCGGGGAACCTCTCGACAGTAGCCGTCCTTGCCGGCCCTGCGAAGATCATCGCATAACGCCCTGTAACAGGCAATACACGCACTGAAACTACTTACGGCCATATTTCCCGCTTTGCCGGGATTGCCGGCTACCGGCCGGACGCGCTCAGGCCGCCGTCTCCGGCCATGCCCTGCCTGGCCGCCCGTGCGGCCAGGACGAGGAATCCCGCCGCCCGGTCGAAGGTCTCGCCGATCGTATGGCCCGCGAGGCGTTCCTGGTAGGCCGCGTACCGGCTCATCTCCCATTCCTGCCCGCGCGGCGGCAGGGATTCCACGGCCGGCGCCGGCAGCGACCGCCACGTCCAGGCGGTGATCGGCGCGTCGCCGGTCCCGTCGTCGCTGCGCCGCGGCTGGATGAAGTCGGCGTGATCGGCGTAGTAGCCCATCCGGTTGCGCACGAACCGGAGCCCGCCGAACGTGCCCTCGATGAGCCGCCGCCGCGCGCCGGGCAGCCCGGCCAGGGCGTCTTCGTAGGCGTCGGGGTAATACCTGACGAGAGTGGCGTCGACGATGGTCACCCACCAGACGGCCTCGCCGATCACCGCGAACGCCTGCGGACGGTCGCTGGCCCTGATCTTGCCGAGCCGACCGGTCGTGTCCCGCATCGCGATGATGGCCCAGCCGAGGGGAGTGGCCAGCGGCTGGCCAGCGGCGGCCGCCTGCTCCCAGTTCTCGGCGCCCCACTCCTGCTGGCGCGGGTCCGGCCAGGTCCCGTGCTCGCGGTTCCACGCGACCCGGCAGCGGGCCGAGCAGAACCTGGCGTGCTCGCGCTTGGGTTCGAACGCCGTGCCGCAACGCTCACATGCCCTGGTTTCCGCCATCGTCCCATGTTACGCGTAACAGCCGAAACGGAAAGGATACGGAGCCGAACATCGGCGGAACATCAGGTAGCCGGATTCCCACGGCCGGCGGCCGGGTGGCCCCGCGCACGCCGGGCAGGTAGCCTACGGGCGAAAACCGTGCGGATCCCCCGCGCCCGGCCTCCGCATGCGGGAATACCGTGGGTGCCGGGCACGGAGCATGCCATCCCATGATTCACACTTGGTAATGGCAAGGCACGCAGCAAGGAGGACCGGTGGACAACGCCGAAGGAGTGCTTAGACGGGCGCCGTTGTTCGACGCACTCGACGAGGAGGACGCCCGCGCGCTCCGGCGCCAGATGGCGGAGGTGAAGCTGCACCGTGGCGAGCGCCTCTTCATGGAAGGCGACGACGGAGACGCGCTCTACGTGGTGCTCGACGGCAAGATGAAGCTCACCCGCGCCGCGGCGGATGGCCGGGAGAACCTGCTGAGCGTGATCGGCCCCGGGGAGATGTTCGGCGAGCTCTCCCTGTTCGACCCGCGCCCCCGCACCTCCTCCGCCAGCGCGGTGACCGACGCGCTGCTCGCATCGCTCAAACACGAAGCGCTGATGCCATGGCTGCGGGAGCGGCCGGAGGTGTCACTGCACATGCTCCGCGCGCTCGCGCAGCGGCTGCGCCGGGCGAACGACGTGACCGCCGACCTCGTCTTCACCGACGTTCCCGGCCGGGTCGCGAAGAACCTGCTCGACCTCGCCGACCGCTTCGGCCACCAGGAAGCCGACGGCCTGCACGTGCATCACGATCTCACCCAGGAGGAGCTGGCCCAGCTCGTCGGCGCGTCCCGGGAGACGGTCAACAAGGCGCTGGCGGATTTCGCCGCCCGGGGCTGGCTCCAGATCTCCGCGCGCTCGGTGCTCATCCTCGACGCCGAGCGCCTGCGCAGGCGCGCCCGCTAGCGGCCGTTCAGGTAGTCGAGCTGGGCGCGGACCGACCATTCCGCGGCGCCCCGCACCGCCGGATCGGTGTCCGCGTAGACGATGTCCACGATCTCGGCCGGGGTCCGGGCGCCGGCGGCGAGGGCCGCCCGTATCTGGTCCAGCCGCTCCTTCCGGTGCGCGATGTAATAGTCGAGGACCCCTGCCGGATCATCGAGCAGCGGGCCGTGGCCGGGCAGCAGCACGCTGAGGCCCGCGGTGCCGGCGAGGCTTCTCAGCTCGTCCAGCGTCCGCAGGTAGTCGCCGAGCGACCCGTCCGGTGCGATGACGGTGGTGCCGCGGCCAAGCACGGTATCGCCGGTCAGCAGCGCGCCGTCGGCCTCCAGGAGCAGGCTGAGCGAGTCACCGGAATGTCCGGGGGTGGCCACCACCCGCAGCTCACAGCCGGCGGCGGTGATGACGTCGCCGTCGGAGAAGCCCTCGCTGCCGAGCCGCAGCGCCGGATCGAGCGCCCCCACGGGCGCGCCGCTCATCGCGGCGAACCTCGCCGCCCCCGCCGAGTGGTCGGGGTGCCCGTGGGTAAGCACGATCTGCGCGACCCGCCGGGCTCCCCCGGCCCGCGCCGCGTCCAGCACCCGGCGCAGGTGGTGCTCGTCATCGGGACCGGGGTCGACTACCACCGCGGCGGCCCCTCCCGGCTCGGCTACGACCCAGGTGTTGGTGCCGTCCAGCGTCGTGGGCGAGGGATTGTTCGCCAGCACGCAGCGGGCCCGCCGCGTGCCCGAGCCGTCGATGCTCATGGCGGGGCTCCTTTACTGCCTGTTATCACCTGTCGGCGCGACCAGCCGGGTCACAGCGGGTAGCCGACCTCATCGGGGATGAGCAGCCAGGGCTGGCCGTCCTCGACCACCAGCCGGGGCATGACCGGCGTGATCGTGCGGCGGCTGCCCAGGATCTGCGCGACGCCGCCGCGGGCGGCGAACTCGTTCAGCGTCGTCGCCGTCGGCGGCAGCAGCGTCATCGACCCGGCACGCGCGGCCCCGAGCGCGGCTTCGGGCCGCACCCACGCGGTCAGGTCCGCCTCGGCGTGATGGCCGACGGCGCGCTGTCCCGGCGGGAGCGCGGCGGCGAAGAAGCGCGCGTCGAAGCGTCTCGGCTCGGCTTCCGGCGTTATCCACCGGGCCCACGGCGTCAGCAGGCCGGCCAGGAGCACCAGCCCGTGCCTGGAGAGCAGTTCGGCGAACGTGATGGCGCCCGAGGAGAGGGCGGCACGGTCCTCGTCCCACCATGAGCCGGGCACCACGGGCGAGCCGTCGGGCTTGCCGGCCAAGAGCACGCCGGCCTCCTCGAACGTCTCGCGCACCGCGGCGCAGACCAGGGCGCGGGCGCAGCCGGGCGAGCACCCGAGCCGCTCGCCGAACTCCGCGGGATCAGGCCCTGACCAGGCGATCCGCGGGTCCCCATCGGCGGAGTCCACCGATCCGCCGGGGAAGACGTAGGCGCCGGGCGCGAACGCCATCGCCGCGGGACGCCGCAGCATGAGCACCTCGACGGCATCGGCGGGCTGGCCGGGCGCCGGCCTGAGCACCATGACGGTCGCCGCGTCCCGCGGCACCGCCGGGACGAGCCCGCCGTCCGCGATGGCGGCTACCCGCTCTGCCAGCCGCTGGTCGAACCAGCCGAGCTGTATCCTCACGCGACCTCGACGATCATTTCCACCTCTACCGGGGAGTCGAGCGGCAGGACCGCCATCCCGACCGCGCTCCGGGCATGCCGCCCCGCTTCGCCGAGCACCTCGATCAGGAACTCGCTCGCCCCGTTGATGACCTGGGCCTGCCCGGTGAACCCCGGCGCGCTGGCGACGAAGCCCGTCACCTTGACCACCCGCGCGATCGCGTCGAGGCCGCCGGCCGCCTCGGCCGCGGCGGCGAGGGCGTTCAGCGCGCACACGCGGGCCAGCGAAGCCGCCTCCTCGGGGGTGACCGAGTCGCCCACCTTGCCGGTGGCGCGCAGCTTCCCGTCCACCGTGGGCAGCTGGCCGGATGTGTAGACGTAGTTCCCGGTGCGGACCGCGGGCACGTACGCGGCCACCGGAGCGGCCACCGGAGGCAGCGTCAGCCCGAGCGCGGCAAGGCGCTCGGCCGCGGTCGTCACGATTTCTCCCGCTTCATGTAGGCGATGAGCTGCTCGGCGTTCGGGCCGGGCACCACGGCGACCAGCTCCCATCCCTCGTCGCCCCAGTTGTCCAGGATCTGCTTGGTCGCATGCACCAGCAATGGCACGGTCACGTACTCCCATTTCCGCATGGGAGAACACTAACGCCCGGCGGCCCTGACCTCCTTGCCAGGCAGGCTTTCACCGTCCCCGGCGCCCCCGCCGGCGGGGAGCTCGGGCGCGCTGTCGGAGGCGACGCCCACCTCGGGCAGCGGCGGCACCTCGGCCTCGCCGAGCCCGGGGGCCCCCGCCTTCGCGATCGCCGCCTCGGCCTGCGCGACCTCCGCGTCACCGCGATCCTCCGGCTCATCCGCCGGGCCAGAGTCAGCCGGGGCCGCTTCGGACCGCGCGGGTGCCATCTTCTCGAAGAAGCGCAGCAGCTCCACCGGGACCGGCATGACCAGCGTGCTGTTCTTCTCGCCCGCGACCTCGACCACGGTCTGGAGCAGCCGGAGCTGGAGCGCGGCCGGATCGCGCGCCATCACGTTCGCCGCGGCGGCGAGGCGCTTGGACGCCTGGTACTCGCCGTCCGCGGTGATGATCCGGGCGCGGCGTTCCCGCTCCGCCTCGGCCTGCCGGGACATGGAGCGCTTCATGCCCTCGGGCAGCGACACGTCCTTGATCTCGACGCGCTCCACCCGGACGCCCCAGGGCCCCTCGGTCGGCTCATCGATGATGCGGCGCAGTTCCCTGTTCACCGTCTCCCGCTCCGCGAGCAGCTGGTCCATTTCGGACTGGCCGATGATGGACCGCAGCGAGGTCTGGGCCTGCTGCGAGATGGCGAACATGTAGTTCTGCACGTTCACCGTGGCCTTGATCGGGTCGACGACCCGGAAGTACACCACGGCATCCACCCGGACGGACACGTTGTCCCTGGTGATGCCCTCCTGGGCGGGCACGGCCATCGCGACGATCTGCATGTTGACCTTCTGCATGCGGTCGCCGACCGGCCGCAGAAAGGTCAGGCCGGGGCCTCGCACCTCGGGGAGCACGCGCCCGAAACGGTAGACGATGCCCTTTTCGTACTGCTGGACGACCCGGATCGACCGGCCCGCGGCGATCAGCCCGGCCACCACCAGGATTATGAGTACAACGATAAGAGCCGCCACCTGGAATCGCCTCCTCTTGCAACCGCAGGGGCTTAGCCTCAGCCTAGCCCGCGGCATCCGCCATCGCCGCCAGGAAGGGCCGGCGCTGACCGCGCACGGCCCTCTCAGCATCGGCCGGGCGGGCGCGGCATCCCGGAAAGCGCGCCCGGCGGGAGTCAGCCGGTCCCGTTCGGATGATTAATTTTCAAGCACCCAGGCCGGAGAATGGCCCGGACCAGCGCGGACCGGCACGATCCGGTCACCGCGCGGCGATAGCCTCCGTTAGAGCGCCTGTCCACGGGGCGCGGCACGGAACGGACCGATCAGGGACAGACGGCATGACGGCGAGGGACACCGACTGGGAGGGCGTGCGGCTGCACGTCGTGACGGGCAAAGGGGGCACCGGCAAGACGACCGTCGCCGCCGCGCTGGCACTCGCCCTGGCGCACGGCGGCCGGAAGGTGCTGCTGATCGAGGCGGAGGGCCGGCAGGGCATCGCCCGGCTCTTCGACCGGCCCCCGCTGCCGTACGAGGAACGCAGGATAGCCATCGGCCTGGGAGAAGCCAGCGACGGGCGCGACCCCGGCGGCGACGTGTACGCGCTGGCGATCGACCCGGAGGGCGCGCTCCTGGACTACCTGAAGATGTTCTACAACATGCGCAGCGCCGGGGTCGCGCTGACCAAGCTCGGCCTGGTGGACTTCGCCACGACGATCGCCCCCGGCCTGGCCGACGTGCTGGTGACCGGGAAGGCGACCGAGGCGGCGCGGCGCAGGCGGCCCGGCGGCGGCTACGTCTACGACAGCGTGGTGCTCGACGCGCCGCCCACCGGGCGGGTGGGCCGCTTCCTTAACGTCACGGCCGAAGTGTCCGGCCTGGCGAAGGTCGGCCCGATCAGGGCCCACGCCGACACGGTGGCGAACGTGATCAAGTCGCCGCAGACAGCCGTCCACTTCGTCTCCACCTTGGAGGAGATGCCAGTGCAGGAAACCCTCGACGGGATCGCGGAGCTTCGGGGGATAGCGGGCATGCAGGTCGGCGGGATCGTGATCAACATGGCACGGCCCGCGGTGCTCAGCCGGGAGGAGCTGAAGGTCGCGCCCGACGTGCCCGGCATGGCGAGGGCGCTGGCGGCCGCCGGCCTGCACAGCACGGACATGCTCGCCGCGGCGCTCGCGGAGGAGCTGGCCGAGCACGCCAGGCACGTCGAACTCCAGGACCGCGAGCGCGCCGAGCTCGAGGCGGCCGGCCAGCCCATCTACGAGCTGCCGATGATCGCCGAGGGAATCGACCTGGCCGCCCTGCACCGGCTGGCCGCCGAGCTCCGAGACCAGGGAGCAGCGTGACCGTGAACCCGCGACTCGACATGGACCGGATCATCGACGACCGCCGCACCAGGATCATCGTCTGCTGCGGGTCCGGCGGCGTCGGGAAGACCACCGCCGCGGCGGCGATCGGCCTGCGGGCAGCCGAGCGCGGCAGGCAGGTCTGCGTGCTCACCGTCGACCCCGCCCGCCGCCTGGCCCAGTCGATGGGGCTTACCTCACTGGACAACACGCCGCGCCTGGTCGAGGGCGTCTTCGACGCGGCCGGCGGCAGCCTGCACGCGATGATGCTAGACATGAAGCGGACGTTCGACGAGGTCGTCGAGGCCCACGCCGATCCGGCGCGGGCGGCGCAGATCCTGGCCAACCCGTTCTACCAGTCGCTGTCGTCCAGCTTCGCCGGCACGCAGGAGTACATGGCGATGGAGAAGCTCGGCCAGCTGCGGCGCTCGGACGAATGGGACCTGATCGTCGTGGACACCCCGCCGAGCCGCAGCGCGCTCGACTTCCTCGACGCCCCCGAGCGGCTCGGCAGGTTCCTGGACGGACGCCTGATCCGGGTGCTGGCCAGCCCGGTCAGGGCGGGCCGGCCGTTCACCAAGGTCCTGAACGCGGGGCTGACGGTGATGACCGGCGCGCTGACGAAACTGCTCGGCGCCCAGGTGCTGCGCGACGCGCAGACGTTCATCACGGCCTTCGACACGATGTTCGGCGGCTTCCGTGAGCGCGCGGAGGCAACCTACCGGCTGTTGCAGGCACCGGGGACGTCGTTCCTGGTCGTCGCGGCCCCCGAACCAGACGCGCTGCGTGAGGCGTCGTACTTCGTGGAACGCCTCGACGAGGAGCGGATGCCGCTGGCCGGCCTGATCCTCAACCGGGTGCACTCCTCGCCCGGGACCAAGCTGAGCGCCGCGCGCTCGCTGGCCGCCGCGGAGACGCTCGAGGGGATGACGGGGGACTACGCCGTGGCGGCGGCAGCGCTGCGGCTGCACGCCGAGCGCATGAACCTCGGCGAGCGGGAGCGGCGGGTGTCCGGCGCGTTCATGTCCGCGCACCCGGCCGTTCCCGTCGCCGAGATCATGGCCTTGCCGACCGATGTGCATGACCTCGCCGGGCTGCGCCGCATCGGCGAGTCACTCGCACTGGCCGGCTGACCGCTGACTGACATCGAGGCCGCCGCCGGAAGGCGGGAGCACTAGCGGGAATCCGCCGGCATCGTTGCCGGCGGGACGGCGAAGGTCAGCTGGCGACCAGCTCGTCCACGCTCTGGCGCTCGTAGCGGTCACGGGCCCGCTCGAGCAGTTCGCGCCACGACGTGACGTCGGGCCTGCGGCGGAGAAGCGCGCGCCGCTCGCGTTCGGTCATTCCGCCCCAGACGCCGAACTCGATGCCGTTGTCGAGTGCGTCCGCAAGGCACTCAGTGCGCACCGGGCAGCCCCGGCAGATGAGCTTGGCGCGGTTCTGGGCGGCACCCTGGACAAACAGTTCGTCAGGGTCGGTTCCCTTGCATGCGGCGCGTGTGGTCCAGTCGGTGATCCACATGTGCCCAACTCCTCTTGATCGCCGGGCACGCGTGCGCCCGGACGGTCTGCGTTGACGGATTACTCACCGTGACGGGTGTGCGGCCATCCGGTCACGGTTATCTGTTCGTGACAATGCAACTTACGGAAGTTTGGCCATAGCTGCCAAGACCCCGGCATGGCCATTTCACAGATAGTCCTCATGGGCTATATACAGCCCCGCGCCTAGTCACGGTCCGATTGCGAACAGGCCCCTTGCGTGACGAAAGTGGCAGCATGTGGCCATAGGCCCGCGCATGGTGGCAGTAGTACCGTGCGTGCGCGCGTACGCTATGTCCCGTGCAGCTCTTGGACTGGACGGCCAGCAAGACGAGCGCGCTCGGGCGACTGCTCCTGATCTCGGGGCTGGGCGGCGTCCTCGCGGCCGCGATGGTGCTGCCCGTGGTGGCGGCGACCGGCATTCTGGTGCGGAATACCTCCGACAAATTCACCACGCTGTCGCTGAACACATCCAGCCTGCCGCAGCGGTCGGAGATTTTCGACCGCCAGGGGCACCTGATCACGTACGTGTTCGGCGTGGACCTCGGGCCGGGGATGACGTACACCGGCATCGACCGGCAGCCGGTGGCCTACAGCCAGATCTCGCCGAACATGACCAAGGCGATTGTGGCGATCGAGGACGACCGCTACTGGACGCACGGCGCGATCGACATCAAGGGGACACTCCGGGCGCTGGTCAACGACCTGCGCCACCAGCCGGTCCAGGGCGGATCGTCGATCGCGCAGCAGTACGTGAAGGGCGTCCTCGTCCTGCAGGGGCTCGGCAACCCCGCGGCCGAGCAGGCCGCCATCGCCGACAACCTGAACCGGAAGCTGAACGAGCTGCGGATGGCCGTGGACATCGAGCACACGATGTCCAAGCAGGACATCCTGGCCGGCTACCTGAACGACGCCTACTTCGGGAACGGCGCATGGGGCGTCGAGGCGGCGGCGGAGACCTACTTCGGCACCACCGCGGCGAAGCTGAGCCTGGTCCAGGCGGCCACCCTGGCCGGCATCGTGGAAAACCCGTCGGAGTACGACCCGATGGTCAACCCGGCCATGTCGCTGGAGCGGCGCAACACCGTGCTCGCCCGGATGATGCAGACCAAGGTGCTGTCCCCCGCGGACGAGGCCGCGGCGCTGAAGCAGAAGCTGGTGCTGCACCCGGGCGCCGTGCAGAACGGCTGCGGCGCGGACATCGCGGGCGATGACGCCTTCTTCTGCGACTACGTGATCCACACCATCTTGCTGGACAAGACGTTCGGCGCGACCACGGAGGATCGCGCCAGGCTGCTCGCCACCGGCGGCCTGCGGATCTACACCACGCTCGACGCGAAGGACCAGAGCGCGGCGACCCGGGCCGTCAACTACGTCGTCCCGGAAAACTCGAACTACTACAACCCCGGGCATAACGTCGACACGGAAGCTCTCATCCAGCCGGGCACCGGCAAGGTGCTGGCCATCGCGGAAGACCAGCCGTACGGCACGGGCAAGGGCCAGACCGAAGTGGACTACGCCGTGAACAGCCAGTACGGCGGCAGCGGAGGCGTGCAGACCGGGTCGTCGTCCAAGCTGTTCACCCTCATCACCGCGCTGGAGCAGGGCGTTCCCTTCGGGTTCACGGAAACCGTCCCCTACTCGACGACGGTGACCGGCTACACAGACTGCGCCGGGCAGCCGGCCGGCTACGACCCGAACGCGGGGGCCGGCGCGTGGCAGGTCGTCAACGCGTCGCCCGGCGACAAGGGCACGTTCTCGCTCTACACGGGGACCACGGCCTCGATCAACACCTTCTACGCCGAACTCGAGAAGAAGGTCGGGCTCTGCAACGTCGTGCACACCGCGATGAAGCTCGGCATGACGTGGGCAGACGGTACGCCGCTGACCGACAAGGACCGCACGCCGCTCGGCACGCTGCCGTCCGCCGACAACACCCCGTCGTTCACGCTGGGCGCGGTCAACGTGTCGCCGTTGTCGATGGCGGCGGCGTACGCGACGGTGGCATCGGGCGGCATCTACTGCAAGCCGGTCGCGATCAGCAAGGTCATCGACGCCAGCGGCCGTTCCCTGCCGGTGCCCTCGGCTGGCTGCCACCGGGTGCTGTCCAGCGAAGTCGCCAACGCGGTGAACTACATCTTGCAGGGAGTGCTGACCTTCCCGGGCGCCACGGCAGTGAACCTCGGCCCCATTCCCGGCTACCAGACGGCCGGGAAGACCGGTACCTCCAACGTGACCAACGGCTTCGGCACCCCGTACGCCGCGTTCGCCGGCTACACGACGAACCTGGCCAGCTTCACCTCGGTGTTCAACCCGATCTCGCCGACCGTTAAGTACACGATGGGCGGCATGAGAAGCTGCTACCGGCTAGAGTCCGGCGGCCTGGACTGCCCGGGCGAGATGTACGGCGCGAACGCCCCGGGCTCCACCTGGCATATGACGTTCGACCACGCCAACCTCGGCCGCGCCCGGGCCTTCGGGCAGGTGCCCGCGGACAGCGAGCTGTACAGCATGGGCAACGGCCAGAACGTCGCCCAGAACCCGCCGAAGAAGGGCGGCCACGGGGGCGGCAACGGAGCTAACGGAGGCAACGGAGGCAACGGCCCCGGGGGAGGCGGCAACGGGGGCGTCGGCCCCGGGGCCGGCGGCGTCGGACCCGGGGCCGGCGGCGGGCCCCCGGGCCGCGGACGCGGCTGACCCGCCGGCCCCCATGGCGCCGCGCCCTGGCCGGCGGAGAGGCTCAGCCCGCGCCGGGAGAGCGTCAGCCCGCGCCGGGAGAGCGTCAGCCCGCGCCGGGAGCGTCAGCCCGCGCCGGTAAGCTGCCGGCGGACTTCGGCGGCTACGCGGGCGCCGTCGGCGCGGCCGG
>Ga0209061_1002843_pt1 | contig 20426 bp, 18 predicted proteins | sample Coa_R1_10_FD_187157 | JGI IMG/M metagenome (GOLD analysis project Ga0209061, IMG submission 187157) | Surface soil microbial communities from Centralia Pennsylvania, which are recovering from an underground coalmine fire - Coalmine... | ecosystem: Environmental > Terrestrial > Soil >...
GTCGTCGGCCGCCTCGGCCGCATCACCGGCGGGGTGGCCCAGTTCTCCGGATCCCTGCCCAACACCTGCGCCCTCGCCGACCTGAAGATGAACCGGTTCCTGAAGCGGGCCGACCAGTGGGCCGCGGCGCACGGCATCGGCGACGAACTCCCGCCGCGCCGCTTCGCGGCCACGCGCGTCGACCCCCGCTCGCCCCTGGAGCTAGACCTGCGCAGCGGGGAGATCACCACGGTGCTGTGGGCGACGGGCTTCCGGCCCGACCACTCCTGGCTCGAGATCCCCGTGCATGACCGCGGCGGCCACATCCGGCACCACGGCGGCGTCGTCGCGGGCGCCCGCGGGCTGTACGTCCTCGGCCTGCCGGTGCTGCGCACCCGTGCCTCCACCTACATCCACGGCGCCGCCGCCGACACCGAGGCGCTGGCTGGCCACCTGCATGCCTTCCTCGGCAGCCAGCGCCAGTGACGAGCCGCCACTGCTCAGCGCGGTCCGGCGGTGCCGGGGGAGGCGGGCCGGTCGTCACCATGTCCGGCCGGGTTCCCGAGGACCAGCATCCCACCGGCCTCGGCGGCAGGAACACGCTGAACCGCTGGCCCGAGGACCCGTCCTGGCAGTTCGTCGCCGTCGGCCGCGGCCACGACCAGCGGTTCTGGGCGGCCTTCCTGGGCGCGCTGGCCGAGGTGGACCCCGGCATGGCCGTCAACATCGAGCACGAAGACGCCGAGCTCGGCCAGATCGAGGGCCTGCGCCTGGCCGCGGAGAACCTCAAGGCGGCCGCGGCGGCGGTCACCGCCGCCCGGTCAGCGTGACCGGGTCACCACCCGGTCAGCGTCAGGTCGAAGCTGTACCTCGACGCCCGGTAGATGTGGCTGGCGTACTCCACCGCGCGCCCCTGGTCGTCGTAGGCCGAACGCGTCATGGTCAGCAGCGGCGCGCCCTTGTTCTCGGCCAGCGCACGGGCCTCGCCGGCGGTGGCGGCGCGCGCTCCGATCGACTGCTTGGCGATCTTGAGGCTGATGCCGGCGGCGCGCAGCAGTTCGTACAGCCCGTGCGCCTCCAGGTCGGCCGCGGCCAGCGACAGCAGCCCGGCCGGGACGTGGTTGCGCATCAGCGCGAGCGGCTCGCCCTCGGCATACCGCAGCCGGTCGAAGACGTAGACGTCGGTGCCCTCCGCGGTGCCGAGCTCCAGCGCGAGCGCGTCCGAGGCGGGCTCGACCGCGAAGCTGAGCACCTCGGTGCGCGGCTTGCGCCCGGTCTTGGCCAGGTCGTCGTACAGGCTGGTCAGCCCGACCGGGCGGCGCACCTTCGCGTGCGCGACCTGGGTGCCCACGCCGCGCTTGCGCACCAGCAGCCCGCGGTCGACCAGGTAGGCGATGGCCCTGCGCATCGTCGGCCGGGACAGGCCCAGCCGGTCGGCCAGGTCGATCTCGTTCTCCAGCCGGGACCCCGTCGGCAGCTCACCGGACTCGATCATGCGCTCGAGGCGCTGCGCCACCTGGAAGTAGAGGGGGACCGGGCTGCTGCGGTCCACCTGGATCGACAACGCTGCAGGGCTCACCCGGTGCCTCCTTGTCGGCTCTGGGGCTTTCATTATTACACCAGGTCGACAGGTTGCCTGTAGATAAGAACATAAATATGTCAATACATACTCTTGACTGGCGCGGGGCACCGGCGTAGAAAGGACAGCAACCCGCCAGGCAGCCGGGAGGTGACAGTGCCCGCCGTCGAGGTGCTGACCATGGGCCGTGTCGGTGTTGACCTGTACCCGTTGCAGGTGGGGGTGGGGCTGGCGGAGGTGAGCACGTTCGGTAAGTGGCTGGGCGGCAGCGCGACGAACGTGGCGGTGGCCGCGGCGCGGTACGGGCGGCGGGCGGCGGTGATCACCAGGACCGGCGCGGACCCGTTCGGCGCGTTCGTGCATGCGGCGCTGCGCGGTTACGGGGTGGATGACCGGTACGTGACGGCGGTGCCGGGGCTGCCGACGCCGGTGACGTTTTGCGAGATGTTCCCGCCTGATGAGTTCCCGCTGTATTTCTACCGGTGGCCGAAGGCGCCGGACCTGGAGATCCGCGCCGGGGAGCTGGACCTGGGCGCGGTCCGCGGCGCCGGGGTGTTCTGGGTGACCGGGACCGGCCTGTGCGCCGAGCCGAGCCGCGCCGCGACCCTGGCCGCCCTGGGCGCGCGGAACGGCCGGGGCGTCACGGTGCTGGACCTGGACTACCGGCCGGCGTTCTGGCGGTCGCCGGAGGAGGCAGGGCGCTGGCTGCGGCGCGCGCTGCCGCTGGTGACGGTCGCGGTCGGCAACCTGGAGGAGTGCGAGGTGGCGACGGGGGAGCGGGAGCCGGCCGCGGCGGCGCGGGCGCTGCGCGCCCTCGGCGTGCGGCTGGCGGTGGTCAAGCGGGGCGGCAAGGGGGTGCTCGCGCACGACGGGGCCGCCTGGGTCGAGGTGCCGCCGGCGCCGGTGCAGGTGGTCAACGGGCTGGGCGCCGGCGACGCGTTCGGCGGCGCGCTGTGCCACGGGCTGCTTTCCGGGTGGGGCGCCGGGCGGGCGGTGCGGTTCGCGAACGCCGCCGGGGCCATCGTCGCGGGGCGGATCGCCTGCTCCGACGCCATGCCGACGGCCGCCGAGGTGGAGGCGCTACTGGACGGGGAGCATGCCGGTGCGTGAGCAGCTGAAGCGGATCCTGGAGGTGCGGGCCAGGCGGCCGCAGGCCATCGCGGAGGCGGCCGCGGCCCGCACGCGGTGGGCGCTGCGGATCCCGCCGGTGCGAGGGCTGGTGGCCGGCCGCACCCTGCTGTTCCCGCCCGCTGTCCGGGTCGGCGACGGTGACCTGCGACGGCGAGACCTTCGAGCTGATGGCCGGCCCGGCCGCCGAGCGGGCCTGGCTGGTCCGCGACGACCCGGCGCACGCCTGGATCCGGGGCAGCTGGGCCGGGCAGCGGGCCGACCCGCGGCTGCCGATGGCTACCGCGGCAGGGAGGTGACCTGGTGCGCACCGTCCGGCTGACCGTCGCCCAGGCCGTGGTCCGGTTCCTGGCCGCCCAGTACAGCGAGCGGGACGGGGCGCGGCAGCGGCTGATCCCGGCGTGTTTCGGCATCTTCGGGCACGGCAACGTGGCCGGGATCGGCCAGGCCCTGCTGCAGGCGCACCACGCCGGCGAGGCGGACCTGCGGTACTACCTGGCCCGCAACGAGCAGGCGATGGTGCACGCGGCGGCCGGGTACGCCCGGATGCGGAACCGGCTGCAGGCGCTGGCCTGCACCTCCTCGATCGGCCCCGGCTCGACCAACATGGTGACCGGCGCCGCGCTGGCGACGATCAGCAGGCTCCCGGTGCTGCTGCTGCCCAGCGACTACTTCGCGACCCGGGCCGCCGGCCCGGTGCTGCAGCAGCTGGAGGACCCCAGGTCCGGCGAGGTCAGCGTCAACGACGCGCTGCGGCCGGTGTCGGTGTACTGGGACCGCATCAGCCGCCCCGGGCAGCTGCCCGCCGCGCTGCTGGCGGCGATGCGGGCGCTGGCCGGCCCGGCCGCCGCCGGCGCGGTGACGCTGGCCCTGCCGCAGGACGTGCAGGCCGAGGCGCACGACTGGCCGGACGAGCTTTTCGCCGAGCGGACCTGGCACATCCCCCGCCCGGTCCCCGAGCCGGCCGCGCTGGCCCGCGCCGCCGGGCTGCTGCGGTCCGCGCGCAGGCCGCTGATCATCGCCGGCGGCGGCGTCATCTACGCCGAGGCCAGCGCCGCGCTGGCCGCGCTCGCCGAGCAGGCCGGCATCCCGGTCGCCGACACCCAGGCCGGCAAGGGCGCGATCCCCTGGGATCACCCCTGCGCGGCCGGCGGCATCGGCGCCACCGGCTCGGCGGCCGCCAACGCGCTGGCCCGCGACGCCGACGTGGTGCTCGGCGCCGGCACCCGCTACACCGACTTCACCACCGCCTCCCGCACGATCTTCGCCTGTCCCGGCGTCCGGTTCGTCAACCTCAACGTCGCCGCCTTCGACGCGGCCAAGCACGCCGGCGTGGCGCTGGTCGCCGACGCCCGGGCCGGCCTGGAGGCGCTGGCAGGCGCCCTGGCCGGCTGGCGCGCCGACCCCGCCTGGGCCGCGCGGGCCCGGGACCTGGCCAGGCGCTGGCGGCAGGTCACCGACCGCGCCTACCACCTCGGCCACCGGCCGCTGCCCGCGCAGACCGAGATCATCGGCGCGCTCAACGAGTTCGTTTCCGACACCGACGTGGTGGTCCAGGCCGCCGGCAGCATGCCCGGGGACCTGCAGCGGCTGTGGCGGGCCCGCGACCCCAAGCAGTACCACGTCGAGTACGGCTACTCCTGCATGGGCTACGAGATCCCCGGCGGGCTCGGCGCCAAGATGGCCGACCCGTCACGCGAGGTCTACGTGCTGGTCGGCGACGGGTCCTACCTGATGATGGCCACCGAGATCGTCACCGCGGTCGCCGAGCACATCAAGCTGACCGTCATCATCGTCGACAACGGCGGCTTCGCCTCCATCGGCTCGCTGTCGCAGTCGCTGGGCTCGCAGCGGTTCGGCACCAGCTACCGCTACCGCAACCCCGGCACCGGCCTGCTCGACGGCGGCCCGCTGCCGGTCGACCTGGCCGCCAACGCCGCCAGCCTCGGCGCGGACGTGCTGCGCGCCCCGGCCATCGAGCAGTTCCGCGACGCCCTGGCCCAGGCCAGAACCTCCGACCGGACCACGGTCATCTACACCCAGACCGACCCGCTGGCCCCCGCCCCGTCCTCCGGCGCCTGGTGGGACGTGCCGGTCGCCGAAGTCTCCCAGCTCCCCAGCACCCGCAAGGCCCGGGCCCGATACGACGACGCCAAGCGCGCCCAAAGACCCTACCTGTAAGAAGGGCCGACACCACCGATGCGCACCATCCAGCACCAGATCGCCGGATCCTGCGCGAGTCCCCGCCAGGCGCCGATCGAGGCGGCGCGGCGCTGCCAGTCCGCCCGGGCTGGCGGGTCTCCGGGACCGGGCCGAGCGCGGTGACCGCCCAGGCCAGGGCGTGCGTGGCGGCGTGCTGGCCGATGCGGTCCTTGCGGGCGTCCGCCAGCGCGGCGATCTGGGTGGCATACGCGCGGCATGCCGGGCCGGCGATGCCGGGGACCTGCGCGGACCACGGGAGCGCCGGGCGCGGGATCAGGGATCCGGTGTGGTACCGGATCCGGGCGCCGATGACGGCGGTCAGGTCGCGGCCCAGCGCACCGGCAGGCACGCCCAGCGCCGCGCCCCGGGGGCCACGGCAGGTCACCGGGCCACGAAGCCCGGATCGTTCGGCATGAATGTGGTCGTAGCGGGCCAGCTCGGGAGCAGGCCGCGGGCCGGGCGCCGGGTCGGCGAGTTTCGGGGAGGTGATGAGCGGCCGGACTGGCCGCGTTCTTCTCCGCAGGCCTTGCGGTAGGCCGGGCTCTCCCGTCACACGAGACGGGCGGCCTCGCGGGCTCGTGTCAGCGCCACGTACCGGAGGCGATCGTCTGCGCGGGCGGTTTCGGCGTCTAGGCCCAGGAGGGTCATGGCCTCCAGGGCATAGAGGGCGCCCCGGCCGAAGTGCGCGGTCACGAGCTGGTCGAGCAGCAAGACGATGGCCGCGTCGGTCTGGTTGCCGATCCCCGATGCCTGGGAGGACTTCCTCTTCTGGCTCGGCGCGGACCGGAAGATGGCCAGGCGGATCACCCGGCTGAGCGGCGAGATCCGGCGTGACCCCTTCGCCGGCATCGGGAAGCCCGAGCCGCTGAAGCGAAGATCCTCAAGGCCCGCTACCGCTACGGATACGACTGAAACCCTCTCGCCCTCGCCGCCCCGCGTGACAGGGCTCCCTGAGTCACCCTGAGTCACCCCGGGTCTTCCGAGACTCCATCTCTTGGGAGAGAGGCAGTCATGGGAAGAGCATCGAAGTGACTCGCCGGGGCGATTCATGCCATGCGGTTCGATTCCCGCCGCCCGCTCCGGGGACTGCCAGATCATCGGTTCATTCCCGGGTTCTTGCTGGACCGACTGGCCCTCTTCCGCTGGTTCGAGGGCTGCTGCCCGCGCCGGCCAGCGGCTCAGCCCCCGGCGTCGTGGTCGTGGACAGACCGCTCGTCCATGTAGTGGTCCTTGATCGCCGCCGCGATCACGCCGCGGTCGCCGGTGCGGACCGCGTCGATCAGCACCCGGTGCCGGCCCACGACGACGTCGGACATGTCCCCGCCCTGGAGCTCAAGAGACGAGCGCATCAGCGCGCCCATCTGCCCGTCCAGGGCATGCCACAGCGCCGCCAGCCGGGTCCGGCCGCCGGCCTCGACGAGCCAGCCGTGCAAGCGCGTGTCGCACTCCACGATCTCGGCGAGGTCGCCGGCCTTGGCCGACTCGGCCATCATGTCGAGTTCCTTTTCCAGGGAGGAGATCAGGCTGTCATCGATGATCGCCCGCTCCTCGCACGCAGCCCCGGCTTCCAGCAGGTAGCGCGCGAAGCAGGCGTCCTCGATCTCCGCTCGTGACATCCTCGCCACCGAGCAGCCGCGGCGCGGTACGAACTCCACCAGCCGGTCGTTCTTCAGCTCCATCAGCGCGACGCGCAGCGTGGTCCGGCTGACCCCGAACTCGGCCGCCAGGTTGGCCTCGATCAGCCGCTCGCCGGCGGCGAGCTCGTTGTTGAGTATCCGCCGCCGCAGCGTCGTGCGCACGACGTCAGGCAGCGACTGATGGGTGATCACGGCGACTCCTTGCATCGTTCCACGGGAGGCGGCTTCCGGCTGGCGCCCGGCGATGCCGCCCACGCCGCGGTCGCGGCCGGGTACCCGGCTGCCGGGCGGTCGATGACGCTGAACTCAGCGATCCGGGGCGTCACGGATCGGTCCCGGCGACGTCCAGCACGACCCCTTCGCGCAGCCCGTCATGCTCAGTCTCCTCGACCCGCGGGACGATGGCATCGGCCGGGCCGCTGAGGATGACGGTCACGCCTGGGCCGTGACCGGGCTGTGGGCTGCCGCCGTGCACGACGATCCCGACGCTTGCCCACCCGCGACGGTACCCGGCATTGAAACGCGCGTCAATATCGGTCATCGCGACCAGGTCGCCCAGGCGCAGCCCGGCCGCCCCGTATCCGGCAGCCGTGGCGGGGGTGAGCTGGAGGTCCAGGTCCCACATCGGCGTCGGCCGGCCGATCCCGTTGCCGACGAGCTTGCCCGGGACGACGGCGCGGACGCCGACGCTGACCCGCCGCCCGGCGACCGCCACCGGCAGGCGGGCGAGCAGCCACGGGTCGATGTTGCGCAGCACGACCCCGGGCGCCAGCTCGGCGGCGCCCTGGCCCCGGCTGCGCACCGCGACCCGGTCGCCGGGCCGCAGCCGCGCCAGCACCGGCTGGGCGAAGGCGGCGATGACCCGGCCGCCCTCGCCGCGCTTGCCGGCGACCATGCCGCGCGCCCCCGCGGCCGCCCCGGAGCGGACGGTCACCTCGTTCCCGATGCACGCCTGCGCGGCGAGCGCACAGGCCGCCGCCGGATCGCCGTGCGTCAGGCACGCGCCGGGCGCGGCGTGGTCGGCCGCGTGCGCGAAGACGCCGTCGCCGAGGCGCACCCCGAGGACGATGCCGCCGTCCCCGGCCGGCACGTAGGGCGCGCCGTCGGCACCGACCCGGTACGGGCCGGGCCCGGCGGCCGCCTGCTCGACCACAGCCGCGAGGTTCACGCAGACCAGGGCGGCCGGCGGCGCCGCGCGCGGCCCGGCCCCGGCTGGGGCGGCGGCAGCCGCCGCGTCCCTGCCCCCCTGCCGCGCGGCGCCGGTCACCGGGCCCGCCCTGTCGCGGCCCCGGCCAGCACGCCGATGTTCGCGGCCGCGTCGTCGACGAGGCGGAACGCCGCGGCCGGCCCGGTCATGATGGTCGACGGACCCGGGCCGTGGCCGAACAGCCGGCAGCTGCCGGTCGAGATGACGCCGATGCTCACCCAGCCTGCCCGGTACCCGCGGCCGAACCGGTGATCCTGGTCGGCCAGTGCCACCACGTCACCGATGCGCAGCCGTTCCAGCCCGAGCGACAGGTCGCTGCCGAGGCCGGCGTACGCCCCCATGAGGTCGGTGTTGGCGTACTCCGACGCCATCCCCGTACCCGCGCCGACCGCCTCGGCCGGGATGCGCGCCGCGACGTGCACCTCCAGCCGGCCGTCGGGCAGCGTGCCGCCGGCCAGCGCGGCCAGCAGCCGCGGCCCGCAGTTCTTGACGGTGATCTCCGGGTGATCCGGCAGGGCCAGGCCCTGGCCGGTGGCGAACACCGTCACCTGGTCTCCGGGGGCCGCCTGCCGCAGCTCGGCCTCGGGCAGGTCGACAAGGACGTAGGCGTGCTGGCCGATCACGAAGCCCTCGGCGCCGGAGGCCGGCCCGGAGGCGACCACGACGGCGTTGCCGATGCAGGACAGGTACTGCAGCGCCTCGTTCGCCGCGGGGTCGCGGTGCCGGACCGACAGGCCGGGCTCGACATGGTCGCCGAGGTGGCCGGTCGCCGGGTCGCCGCAGTGCACCCCCACGGTCACGCCCCCCATCCCGGGCAGCAGGAACGCGTGCCCGTCCGGGTCGACGCGGAAGCCGTGCCGGTCGCCCAGCGGCGGCCAGACCTCTCCGGCCAGCACCTGCGTGACCAGCCGCGCGGCGTTGCTTGCCACGTTCACGGCGCGCCTTCTCCCCTCCGCCGGCCCGTTCAGGCGCCCTCGACCTCGCCGAGCGCCACCCAGCGGCGCTCGCGCGCTGAGCGCTCGAAGGCGTTGATCGTGCGCTGCACGAGAGCGCCCTGGGCGAAGTCGCCCTCGTTCGCCGTGCCGCCGCCGATGATCTCGTCGGCGAAGCTGCGCACCAGGTTGGAGTAGAACAGGCGCGGCCACGGGTCGGTAGACGAGCCGCCGTCGGGGAAGTACCGCTGCGGGATCTCCCGCTCGACGAACTCCACCGCCTCCTTGGTCGCCGTCCTGATCGTCTGGCAGATGCCGGCCTCCTCGACCAGCCGCACGATCAGCGCGCCCTCGGATCCGTAGATCCGCGCCTCCACGCCCGGGTAGTTGCCCACGGTCACGTAGGATGACTGGATCGACGCGATCACGTCCGTGTCGAACTCGCAGATCCACATGTCGCCGTCGTCGATGTTCATCCGCTCCATGGTGCCGGTGGAGCGGAGCATCCGCACCGGGACGAAGTTCCGCCAGGTCCCCACCACGCTGGTCAGCGGGCGGCCGACCCACCAGTGCATGATGTCGATGATCGGCGCGCCGTAGCCCTCGATCGATGACACGCTGATCTCGGCGCCGTCCGGCGCCGCACCCTCGGCCTGCCGCAGCGGCGTGGCGGGATCGATCCACTGGCTGTTCTGCTCGTAGCCGTTGAACACGTACGGCTCGCCGACGAAGCCCTGGTCGATGAGGTCCTTGGCGTACATCGCGGCGGGCGCGTACCGGAACGTGAAGCCGAGCTTGGTCTTGAGGCCGCTGGAGGCGGCGAGTTCGGCGGCGCGCCTGGTCTGCCGGGCGTCCCGGTGCACCGGCTTCTCGCACAGCACGTGCTTCCCGGCCTGCAGGGCGTCCCAGGAGATCTGGAAGTGCGCCTCGTTGCCGGTCGCCACGTCGACGACGTCGATGGCCGGGTCGTCGAGCACCGCCCGGTAATTCGTCTCCACCCGGGCGACGCCGAACTTCCTCGCCACCCGCTTGGCCGCCTCGGCGTCCACGTCCACCACGGCGGCCACCTCGACGCGCGGATCGCGCCGCCAGCCGGGGATGTGGGCGCGCTCGGACCAGCGGCCCGCGCCGACGACGGCGACGCGCAAGTGCGTGCTGCTCATGACGGGAGGGTCCTTCCTCTCCTGACGTGCGGCGCGGACGGCGGCCGCACGTGCTGCGATGGGGCTTTCCTGCCGGGCCGCCGGACCAGCCTCCGGCGGCGGGCGCGTCCGCCGTGGCCGCCGGGGGCCACGGCAGGCTCGACGACTGCGGCCGCGTGTCATGCCGCTACTTCCGGTTCCGGCCTGTCACCCAGTCGTAGCGCACGTCGTCGTCGACGACCGGCGCCCCGGCCCGGCCGCCCACCCCCGCGCCGCCGTCGACGTGGCAGATGCTGCCGGTCACATAGCTTGACCCGTCCGAGCACAGCCAGAGCACCGCGCCCGCCACCTCGTCCGGGTTCCCCGGCCTGGCCAGCGGCAGCCTGGGGATGCGCCGGCCGAGGCTTTCGGCCATGGCAGGCGGGAGGGGCTTGGGCTGGGTGTCGATCAGCCCGGGGCTGACGCAGTTGACCAGGATGCCGTACGGCGCGAGCTCGATGGCGGCGACCCTGGTGAAGCTCTCGGTCGCGGCGCGGCTGCTGGCGTACGCGGCGGCGCCGGGAGAGCCCCTGCCCGACACCCCGGACGAGAAGTTGACGATGCGTCCGCCGCGGCCCTGGTCGATCATGGCCCGCGCGGCCCGCTGCGTCATCAGGAACGTGCCGCGGCTGTTGACCGCGTAGACGGCGTCCCAGACCCGGGCGGTCTCCTCCAGCAGACTGGTGTGCGGCGCCACGGCGGCGTTGTTGATGCAGAAGCTGAGGGCGCCGAACTCGCGCACCGCCGTGCCGACGATCGCGTCCGCCCCTTCCTCGGTGCTGACGTCCGCGGTCACCGCCAGCACCGCGTCGCCGTGATGCCTGCTCGTCTCCCGCAGGCCGCCGGGGTCCCGGTCCGCCGCGACGACCTTGCATCCCGCGGCGGCAAACGCGGCCACCAGGGCGCGCCCGACGCCGCGCGCCGCTCCGGTGATGACCGCGACCTCCGATGAGAAGTCGTAGCTGACGTTCATGCGCCTCCTCTGCCTTGCGCAGCCGGGTCCGGCAGCGGCACCGCGACGGGTGAGCGGAGCGGGAAGTGGCAGGCGGCGCGGTGCTCGCCGCCGAAGGACACGACCGGGGGCGGCTCCTGCGCGCACGCCGGCTGGGCGAACGGGCAGCGGGTGCGGAACACGCAGCCGGACGGCGGGTTGAGGGCCGACGGCAGCTCGCCCGCGATGCCGCCCGCCGCCCGGGCCCGCCGCGGGCCGGCCACCGGGATGGAGGCCAGCAGGGCCGCCGTGTAGGGATGGGCGCACCGCTCGTACACGTCGGCGACGGTCCCGGTCTCGACCAGCCGCCCCAGGTACATGACGCCGATCCGGTCCGCCATGTAGCGCACGACGGACAGGTCATGGGAGATGACCAGGTAGGTCAGCCGGCGGTCGCGCTGCAGGCGCTTCATCAGGTTGAGGATCTGCGAGCGGATCGAGACATCAAGCGCGGATACCGGCTCGTCGGCGACGATGAGCCGCGGGCTCAGCGCCAGCGCCCTGGCCAGCCCGATCCGCTGCCGCTGCCCGCCGGAGAACTCGTGCGGGAACCGGTCCAGCGCGCTCTTGCCGAGCCCGACCTCGTCCAGGAGCTCCTCCGTCCGCCTGCGCCGCTGGTCCCGGGTGCCGATGCCCTGGATGTCCAGGGGCTCCTGCAGGATGGCGCGGACCCTCATCCGCGGGTCGAGCGAGGCGTAGGGGTCCTGGAAGACAAGCTGGAGGTCGCGGCGCAGGCTGCGGATCCGCCTGGCGCTGACCGCACCGAGTTCCTGCCCGTCGAACACGACGTGGCCGGCGGTCGGCCGCTCCAGCGCGACCATCATCCGGCCGATCGTCGTCTTGCCGCAGCCCGACTCCCCCACCAGGCCGAACGTCTCGCCCGGCTGGATGTCGAAGCTGACGTCGGTCACCGCCTTGACCGAGCCGGTGCGCCGCTGCAGCGCCCCCGACGTCACCGGGAACTCCTTGGATACCCCGGCGAGCTGAAGCAGCGGGCGGGCCGAGGTCCCGGAGCCCGCAGTGGCCGGGGCCGCAGCCGCCGCGGCCGCAGCCGCCGCAGCCGCCGGGGCCGGCGGGGCCGGGGCAGCCGGGGCCGGGGCCGCAGCCGCCGCCGCGGCGCCGCCTGCGCCGCCCGGGACGCCCGGGGCGGCGGGCCGGGGATGGTGACAGGCGAACTCGTGCGCGGCGCGGGATCCGGTGAGCGCCGGCTCGGCGGCCAGGCAGTCCGGCTGCGCGTAGCGGCACCGGGGGGCGAACCGGCAGCCGGCCGACCCGCCGGTCAGCTCCGGCGGCACCCCGGGGATCGAGTACAGGGGACGGCGGGCGTCCTGGTCCACCTGCGGGATGGAGGCAAGCAGCGCCTCGGTGTAGGGGTGCCGCGTTCCGCTGAGCAGGTCGGCGGTGGGCGCGTGCTCCACGATCCGCCCGGCATACATCACGTACGTGCGATCGGCCCGCTCCGCGATCACCCCGAGGTCGTGGGTGATCAGGATGACCGCCATCCGCAGCCGCTGCCTCAGGCCGTCGATCAGGTCCAGGATCTGCGCCTGGATCGTGACGTCGAGCGCAGTGGTCGGCTCGTCGGCGATCAGCAGCCTCGGCTCGTTGGCCAGCGCGATGGCGATCATCACGCGCTGGCGCAGCCCGCCGGACAGCTGGTGCGGGTAGTCCCCCAGCCGCTCGGCGGGCCGCGGCATGCCGACCAAGGCGAGCACCTCGGCGGCGCGCCCGAGGGCTGCCTTCCTGCCGAGGCCCTGGTGCTGCTGGACGCTCTCGGCGATCTGCCGCCCGACCGGCATGGTCGGGTCGAGCGAGGTCATCGGGTCCTGGAAGACCATGCCGATCTCGCCGCCGCGCACCGCGCGCATCTCCGCGTCCGGCAGCCCGACCAGGTCGCGGCCGCCCAGCAGCACCTGCCCGCCGGTGATCAGGCCGCCGGGCGGCAGCAGCCTGATGACCGAGCTCCCGAGCATGGTCTTCCCGCAGCCGGACTCGCCGACCAGGCCGAGCGTCTCGCCCTGGGCGACCTCGAGGCTGACGCCGTCGACCGCGCGCACGGTGGCACCCGGCAGCCGGATCTCCGCCCGCAGGTCCCTGATCTCCAGCACGCTCACCCCGGGAGGCTCCTCCATCTCGGCCCTGCCTACCGGAGCCTGACGTCGAGCAGGTCGCGCAGCGCGTCGCCGAGGAAGTTGAAGGCGATGACGACGACGACGATCAGCACCCCGACCGGGTAGATCTGCCACCAGTAGCCGGCGAAGATGTACCGTGACCCGTCCGAGAGCATGCCCCCCCAGGTCGCGGCCGGCGGCGGCAGGCCGAACCCCAGGTAGCTGAGCACGGCCAGGATCAAGATGGCATCGGCGACCTGGAACGTCGCGTTCACGACGATGGTCGAGACGGTGTTGGGGATGATGTGCCGCATGACCGCCCGGGCGGACCCGCCGCCCATGACCTGCACCGCCTGCACGAACTCCCGCGTGCGCAGCGTCAGGCTATCGCCCCGGACCAGCCGGGACGGCACCTGCCAGGCGAGGAAGGACAGCACGACGATCAGTTCGAGCGTGCTCGGCGGCACGCTGGTCGCGAGGATCAGCAGCAGGAACAGCGCCGGCACGGCGAGGATCACGTCGACGATGCGCATCATGACGGCGTCGATGACCCCGCCGGCGAACCCCGCGATGGCGCCCCAGGCCGCGCCGACGGTCGTGGCGAGCACGGCGACCGCGGCGCCGATCTCCAGGGAGCTTTGCCCGCCGGCCATGAGCCGGCCGAGGATGTCGAACCCGTTCGCGTCGGTGCCGAGCGGGTGCCTGCCGCCCGGGGGCAGGTTCGCCGCGGCCAGGTCCGACGCCACCTGGTCGGTGTGGTACACCAGCGGCCCGACGAAGCAGAACAGGCAGGCTGCCACGATGACGCACACGCCGGCCAGTCCGAGCGCGCCGATGCGGGTCCGGCCGCGGGACCGGGCGGCGCCGCCTTCGGCGGCGGCCACGGCGCCGACCGCCTCGGGGCGCGACAGCATGCTCATCTGCCGCTCCTAGCCGTACCGGATGCGCGGGTCGAGGACGGCGTACACGACATCGGCGAGCAGGTTGCCGGCCACGGTGGCGACCGCGACCACGATGGTGATCCCGAGCTCCACCGGGTAGTCCTGGCTCTGCGCCGAGGTGAAGAACAGCAGCCCGGTCCCGGGGTAGTTGAAGATCTGCTCGACCACCAGGCCGGCGGTGAACAGCACGGGCAGGGACAAGCCGAGCAGCGTCACGATCGGCAGCAGGGAGTTGCGGAGGACGTGGCGCAGCAGGATCTTGTGCTCGGGCAGCCCCTTGGACCGGGCGACCTTGATGTAGTCCTGCGCGAGGCTTTCGATCGCCGACGCCCGCATGTACCTGCTGAACAGCGCGAGGTTGACCAGCACCAGGGTCAGGACCGGCAGCACGAGCGCGGGCGGGTCGGCGATCACCTGGCCGAGCGTCGTGCCCTGCGGCGCCTCGGGCGGGAAGGCCCGCAGCCGGGCCGACAGGATGTCGACCAGCAGCAGCGCCAGCCAGAACGTGGGCATCGAGTACAGCAGGAACGAGATGCCGGTCAGGCCGTGGTCCAGCGGCCGGTTGCGCCGCACCGCCTGGGCGACGCCGACCGGCACGGCGATGATCACGGCGATGAGGAACGAGATCCCCACCAGGAACAGGGTCTTCGGCAGGTCCAGTGCCAGCAGCGACGCGACGCTGATGTTCAGCTTGTAGGAGTAGCCGAGGTTGCCGTGCAGCAGCTGGCCGACATAGTTGAGGTACTGCACCGGCAGCGGGTGGTCCAGCCCGTACTCCCGGTTGAACGCGGCGATGGTGACGGGGGTGGCCTTCGCGCCCAGGATGGCCCGCGCCGGGCCGCCGGGCAGGTGGTGCAGCAGCAGGAACACGATGATCGTGACGCCGACCACCACGATCACCGAGTGCAGCAGGCGGTAGAGCAGGTACCGGGTCATGAGTCGGGCCCGCCGCGGCGCACGAACTCGGACAGCACGTTCCTTGTGACCGTGGCGACGTTGTTGCGGTAGCTGTTGTGGCTCAGGCTCGCGCTCCACGCGATCGAGCCGACGCTGAAGACCGATCCGCCGCCCGGCGTCTCCAGGTAGGTCATGTCCGCGCGGACGAGCTCGCAGCGGGAGCCGCCCGCGGCCGCGGTCATCTCCTCGACCTCCTCGACCGCGCGCTGGTAGGAGTCGTCATGCCTGCCGCGCGTGGTGGCCACGACCAGCGTCTGCGGCGGCGTGCCCAGCGCGAGATCAGCGCGGTCGAGCTCGTCGGCGGCCGCGCCGCCGAGCTTGAGCCCGAAGTCGCCGATCACCTCGTCCTCGGCGATGCCCTCGAAAATGAACGCGGCCCTCGGGTCGGCGCTGTCCGGGGTGCGCACGTACCCAGTCCCGGGGCCCCCGCCCTGCGCGCAGAAGCCCACGCCGGTGAGCCGCTGCGGCGCGCGGCCCCGGTCGGCCCAGTGGCCGCCCGGCTCACCGCCGCAGTGGTGGCCTTCGCCGGGCTCGCCGGTCCACGTCCGGGAGCCGGACCGGCCGCGGCGGACCTCCAGCAGGTGCGGCGCGCCGTGCGCCACGGTCGTGACCCAGTAGAAGCCGTTGCCCCCGAGGTAGGCCAGGTTGCCGCCGCCGGCGAGGTAGCCGGCGAGCGCGTCGAGCATCTCCTCGCTGGCGTACTCCGGGTGGCCGCCGGTGACGACGGCGGCGTACGGGCGCAGCAGCGCGACGCCGTCGGCGTGCAGGTCGTCGTCGGTGATCGTGTCGTAGGCGATGCCCTCGCGCTCCAGCCAGTCGATCAGGTAGAGGTCGCCGCTGACCTCGCGCCCGGCATTGCCCCTGGTCACGATCCGGTGCCAGGGCCGCGAGTCGATCATCGGCCGGCGCGAGGAGACGAAGCAGATCCCGGAGCCGTCGCGGTGCTTGCAGTACGCCGACAGCCCGAGCTCCCGGTGCTCCCCCAGGTAGGCGCTGGCGCGCTCGTCAGGGGTTCCGCCGGATGCCGCGCGCGCCGGGTGGTGGAAGTTCGAGTAGATCGTGTAGGTGAAGGTCGGGATGAGGACGGCGAGCGGGGCGGCGCGGGCTCCGGGCGCGGGGCGCACGTAGAACGGGATCACGTCCTCGTAGCCGCCCGCCGTCAGCCGGACCGCGTACATGCCGCTGCGCAGGCCGGCCGGCACCCGCCAGGTGAAGGCGGCCGGCCACCCGGCATCGGCGAGGTCATCGTCGTGGTACCAGACGGCCCCGTACTCCTGCGGGCTCACCCGCCAGTCCAGGGCGCGGCCCGTCCAGTTGTGCCCGGTGGCGGGCCGGGCGGGGCAGTTGACCAGCTCCAGGTCCCGCAGCCGCCCCGCGGGGTCATCGTGGTCGGCCAGCGCCGCCAGGTCGCCGGCGCCGAGGGCACGCGGCAGCGCCCCCGGCCCGTCGACCTTGCCGTTGTAGCTCCCGTCGGTCACCGACGTCACCGCGCCGGTCAGCGGGGCCGGCCGCAGCGCCGCGACGTAGCCGCGGCTGCCGAGCGGGACCCCGGCCAGCTCGCCGACGGCGGTCGCGCGCTGGCCGGGCAGGCCCGCGGGGCGGTGCAGCACCACCATCCGGCCCGTGGCAGGATCGGCGCTGGCGGCGACGAACCGCCACTGGCGCGCGGCCGCGGGCGCGCCGACCGCGAGCTCGCCGCAGGGAGGCCGGCCGCCGCGCGGCGTCCGGCCGGCGACCCGGTAGCGCAGCGCGGGGCGGCCATCGCCGGTCAGCCCGAGCGCCAGCGCCGGCTCTGCGTCGGCACCCAGCCAGGTCACGACCGACTGCCAGCGGCCGGACGCCGGCAGCGTCGGCCAGATCCAGGCGTACAGGGAGCCGAGGCCCGATGGCGACGGCTGGATGTGGCCGGCGATCCCGTACGACCCGGACACCGTCTGGCACACGGCGCCGGGGTAGCTGCCCTGGACATCGGCCGCCACCGGCTCGTAGCTTAGCGGGGGCAACCGGTCGCCGGGCTGCGGCCCGCGCCCGGTGACCCTGACCACTTCCGCCTGGTAGCTGGGCACGCCCGCGCTGACCATGAACTCGATGGCGCTGCCGGCCCGGACGGCCCAGCCGCTCGCGTAGCCGGCCAGCGTGTCCGGCGTCGGGGCTGCCGTCACTTGGTGAAGTACCAGCTCTCCGGGAACACCGACAGCGTGGTGTTGGCCGGGATCGGGCCGGCCAGGTTCTTCTTGACCGCGATCACCTCGAAGTCGGCGTTCGGCTGCCAGATCATGGGAAGCTGGTAGGAGACGAAGCGCTCCCAGCTGTCGTAGTCGGCCTGGGTCGCGCCGCCGGCCGCGGCCGCCGCGTCGAGCCTGTCCTGCGCCGGGTCGCAGTAGTTCTCGTGGTTGTTGTTGCCGCCGCAGTCGGTGTACCCCGCCTCGACCGGGTAGCCGTTCGGCGGCGTGTACACGCCGCCGCCCCAGTCCGCGAGCTGCCAGCTGCAGGCCGGCTGGCTGGGCTGGCACGCGGGCGCGGCCGCGAACACGTTCACGTTGTTCACCAGCCTGATGTCGATGCCCGCCGTCGCCGCGACCGTCTTGTACGACGTCATCGCGATCTCCTGCTGGAGCTGGCCGGAGTAGATCAGCAGGTTGATGGTGAGCGGGAACCCTGCCTTGATGCCGGCGCCGCACTCGTCCGCCGCGCTCCCCGGCCGCGCGCAGGTGGTGATCCCGCCCGGCTTCACGGCCCAGCCGTGCGCGGCCAGCAGGGCCTTCGCCCTGGCCGGGTCGTAGGGGTAGAAGTCGGGCTCGGCCTGCATCTCCGACGGCGGCCCGTTGACCACCATGCCGTAGTCCGCCTGCGCGTAGCCGTCGAACACCTTCGAGATCTGCAGTTGCTGGTTCATCAGGTACTGCAGGGCCTGCCGGAAGTAAAGCTGCCGGAAGGCCGGCCCCAGCGCGGGGTTGTTGAAGTTGATGAAAAGGGAGTTGAAGCCGTACACCTTCCACGGCGCGACCTGGTACCCCTCCTGCTCGATCGCCGGGAGGGTGGGGTAGTCGTTCGGCGGCACGTAGCCGACGGTCAGGTCGCCGGCCCGCAGCGCGTTGTACTCGGCGTCCGCGCTGGTGAACGGGACCTCGACGAACTCGGAGATCCTGGGCTTGGCCGGCCCGCCGTAGGCCTTGTTCGGCACGAAGGTCACCTTGCCGCTCAGCGTGTAGCCGGCGAGCTTCCACGGTCCGTCGACGACCCGCCACAGCGGGTTGGTGGCGTAGGTCTTGATGTCCTTGGACTGGCCCTCCAGGAAGCTGAGGACCGCGCGGGCCCCGGCGGCCGTCTGATCGTAGGCGCCGACCGCCCCGGCCGCGCTCGTCTTGTCCCAGGCGTGCTGCGGGATCGGCGTGATCTGCGACAGCTCGTTGCCGGTGAAGAAGTCCGGCGCGTAGGGCCTGTTCAGCTTCATCTGGAGCTCGTACGGGCCGACGACCTTGACGGAGGTCACGTTGTCGGGGAACTGCCCGGGCGTGTAGTCGGCCCACTGCGACTTGTTCGCCTTGAGGATGTTCAGCCAGAACATGAGGTCCCGGGTGGTCACCGGGGTGCCGTCCGACCAGTCCCAGTGCTTGATCGTGACCGTGACGACGGTGTCGTGATCGGAGTAGACGGGCGGGTTGCCCAGGCTGTGCGCGTAGTTGATCGACGGGCTCTCGCCGTTGGCCTGGTTGAACAGCGGCGGCCACATCAGGCTCTCGAACCAGCCCTGCTCCTGAATCGTGAAGAACGCGCCGCCGTAGAAGGGCAGGATCCAGGCGGGCGCGTAGTCCGGTGACTCGGCGAAGGTGACGACGCCGCCGCTGACGGCCTGGCCGGCCGGGCCGCCGTTTCCGGTGCCGGGCCCCGAGGCCTGGCACGCGGTCGCCGCCAGGCAGGCGCTCACGCACAAGGCGGCCGCAGCGCGCCGCGCCTGGCGCCGCCGGCTGGTGCCGGGGGCTTCCTCAACCCGTCCTGACATGGCTGGCTCCCCTCTCCCGGGGCTCGGGCGCCCCCGGGGAGACGGCGCGTGGTCACGGTCCCGCCCGGTCGTCGCATTTGGTCGACGATCGATTATCGACAGCCGATCGAGAGTACGGTAAATCCGGCCCGCGCGGGGCGGCAATCCATGTTGCGAAATCGTTACTGAGCGCTGCGGCGCCCGCCGGCCCGTCCGGGCGGGCCCGGCCTGCCGCGGGAACCCGAGGCCGGGCCGCGGCGGGCTAGTAGCCCCGGGCGGGGTCGTACCGGTTGCGCAGCGGCGCGCCGGCCAGGAACCGGCGCAGGTTGTCGATGAACAAGTCGGCGAGGGCGGCGTTCTCCGTCACGACCGTCGAGGCGGAGTGCGGCGACACGATCACGTTGTCCAGCCGCCACAGCGGGTCGTCAGGCGGCAGCGGCTCGACGGCGAACACGTCCAGGCAGGCGCCGGCGATCCTGCCGTCGCTCAGCGCGGCCGTCAGCGCATCCTGGTCGATGACCGGGCCGCGGGCGACGTTGACGACCACGGCATCCCGCTTCAGCAGGCCGATCTGCGCGGGTCCGATCAGCCCCGCGGTCTCGCCGGTGAGCGGGCAGGCCAGCACGAGCACGTCGGTCTCCGGCAGCGCCTCGTCCAGGCCCGCGCGGTCGATGACCCGGGTGAGCGCCGGGATCTCGTAGCGCCGGCCGTCCCGGCCCAGTCCCCAGACCTCGGCGCCGAGCGCGCCGAAGTACTGCGCGACCTTGCCGCCGACCCCGCCGAGCCCGGCGACGAGCACACGCCGGCCTGCCAGCTGCCTGGTCGCGTACCGCTCCCACCGCCTGGCGCGCTGCCGGTCCCGAAGCTGCGGCACGCCCTTGACGAAGTGCAAGGCGCCCATGAGCGCGAATTCGGCCAGCGGCACGGCATGGATGCCCGCGGCGGTCGTGACGGCGATCCCGCTGCGGTCCAGGCCGGTGCGCTGCATGAAGCCGCCGATCCCGGCGCTTGTCGCCTGGATCCAGCGCAGCCGGGGGGCGCGGTGCGGCAGCGACGCCGGGTCGAGCCAGTCGAAGTCGAAGAACACATCGGCGCCGGCCGTCAGCTTCTCCCAGCGCTCCAGCTCGGCGGCCGCCAGATCCCGCCGGCGGCCGGCGTGGTCGCAGGGGTACCGCGGGACCGGCAGCAGCGCCGGCTCGTAGACCACCGTCGCCGACGGCTGCGCGGCCTCGATCCGCCGCACCAGGTCTTCCTCGAGGAAGGAGCCGATCACGATGGTCAGCCCCGTTGCCATAACCGCTCCCCGCAGGCGGCCTGCACGGCCTGGAGCAGCCGCGCCGTCTCCAGCGCCGAGCCGGCGGCGGTGTGCCGGGGCGCCTCGGCGCCGCGCAGCACCGCGTGGATGTGCCGGACCGCGGCGGTGAACGAGTGCGCGTCGGCCGTCGGGTGCTCCACCACCGGCTCGCCCCGCGCCGGGAGCACCGTCAGCGTGTCCGCCGGCGCCGGGTGGAACGGGTTAGTCAGGTGCAGCTGGCCCTGAGGCGCGAGCACCCTGGTGAAGGTGTCGTAGCTGCGGCGGAACCCGCAGGTCAGCGCCAG
>Ga0209061_1002844_pt1 | contig 20424 bp, 12 predicted proteins | sample Coa_R1_10_FD_187157 | JGI IMG/M metagenome (GOLD analysis project Ga0209061, IMG submission 187157) | Surface soil microbial communities from Centralia Pennsylvania, which are recovering from an underground coalmine fire - Coalmine... | ecosystem: Environmental > Terrestrial > Soil >...
TCCGAAGCTTCCGAACAGATCGAAGTAGCGAAGGACGGCCCAGAGCAGAAAATACAGCACGCCAGCGGCGAACGGTCGGCCCCGTTCCTCGCGCAAGCCTACCGTGATTAGCCAAAAGGCCGAAGCGAGCATGGCGATGTTGGCCAGGATCGTCAACAGCAGCGGCTCTCGTACCAGCGCGACCCACAGGCTCAACAGCGTCATCAGAAGCACCAGCCCCAGCGGCAGCCATTGCCGGGACACGAAGGCCCGGATGGGACGCGTCAAGCGCAAGTCTCCTTCTTTCCGTCGCAGGATCACGAATAGGGTGCTCCCGACAACCAACACCGATACGGCGAGGATGGCGAGCGGCTGGAGAAAGGGTACCAGCACGCTTGTTGGGCCTCCCGACAGCCAATCAAGCCTATCATTTCTGAGCATGGACTCATTCACATCGTAAAAGCTCAGGGGAATCAGTGTGCCCAAGGCAAGCAGGACACCCCAGAATCGGTAGGGGATGGCAAAGGGACTGCCGGAAGGATGGACCTCGGCGAGGACCATCAGCAGTCCGCCGACGCTGGCGATGAAAAGGGCCGGGTTTCCTTCCCAATCCCAGACGTGCGGCTGGAGCACGATCCACCAGGCTAACAGCGCCACATACAAGCCAACGGTGAAGGGAGCCCCCTTGCGATAAGACCAGAGCAGTCCCGGTGCGGCCAGCAACGGCAGTGTGTAGGCCCCGTTGGGCAGCCCCGGCCATCCTCGAAAGCCGAAAAACCACCGGGCGAAGGGAGAGGTATCCAGTATCTCCGTGCCGACCCAGATGGCCAGAATGGCGATGAGCAGTGCATGCAAAAGCAGCGTATCCAAAGCCAAAGCGAACGGTAGCACGCCCAACGCCCATATCCAGAAGCCGTCGGGGTAATGGGCGTTGAGGTGGAAAATCTGTGCGATCAGCCAAATAGATGCTCCGTAAAGCAGGCATCCGAAAAAGAATGTCAGCTCAGAAGCAAGACGAGCATTCCGCCGGTAGCGCAGGTAAAAAGCAGCGACTTGGACGCTCAAGAGGGTGCCGAAAAGGATCATCAGTTTGATTTCTTTCGGCAACTCTTCCCAGTTGTAACCAATGACAAGGAAAACAGCCAAGCCAACGAAGAGTACAGCGATGGCCCTCAACGCGAAGATGGCCCACGATTGCTGCCGGGCGGCGCTTTCGTTCGGCATTTCGTACAGGCTGAGAATTTCCTCGGCCTGCTCAACGCCGACTAGACCTTGGTCTTTCCAAACTTTGATCTCGCCAAGGAGCCAGAAACGTTGGCGTTGGGAAAGAGGACGCTTATCCACGATGGACCTCCCTTGCGCGGCATGCTGGCGGCGCGCCCTACAAGACGTACTACCTCCCTTGTAGGGCACGCCGCCAGCATGCCGCGCAACGCACTACTGTCCCAAAATTTCTCAAAAGAAAAGATTGCCGACTGGCTGTTAATCGTAAATAAACGGGAATCGGGTGTCAAGAAAGCAATATAGATTTACTGGATCTGAAATTATTGATACTGACAGAGCACCTCGCACTGGACGAAGCGTTTGCCGCCCTTCTGGAACCCGTCGCCAACAACGTAGCACCGCCATGCAACGCTGGTTTAAGGCGCACCGCTCCTTGACGGTCGCCGTTTCGTATAACATCCACACCGCGCCCCGGGGCGCGGTGTGGATTGAGGCTGTGTTTATGAGGGAAGCACCAGGGCCGTATACGGAGAACCTCCCGTGAATCACCCCCTCGCCTATTTTGCTTCTGCGATCATGCAACAGGATGAACCAATCATGAAAACATTTTTTCCTCTCTTTATCACCTTCAGCATCTGCCTTCCACTTCATGCTGCTGAGGAAGCGATCAAGCCGCTGCGGCCGCCGGCCGTGCCGCTGATTGCTTGCGATCCCTATTTCTCGATCTGGTCGCCAGCGGATAAGCTCACGGACGCCGCTACCATCCACTGGACCGGCAAGCCACAGCCGTTGACCAGCCTTGTTCGCATCGACGGCAAGACCTATCGCCTCATGGGCACCGAACCGAAAGACATTCCGCCTCTGCCGCAAACTTCTCTCGAAGTGTTGCCGACACGCACCATTTACACTTTTGAGGGCGCCGGAATCCACCTCACACTCACGTTCACCACGCCGGCCTTGCCCGAGGATGTGGCGATCCTGTCCCGCCCTGTTACCTATCTCACCTGGGAAACGCGCTCCAGCGATGATAAGTCGCACGAGGTCGCTGTCTATTTCGATTCCTCAATGCTTCCCGCGGTTAATACGCCTGATCAAAAAGTTGTTTGGTCAAGCGAAAAGATGGGCAGTCTGGTGGTGCTGAAGGCCGGCAGCAAAGACCAGCCGATCTTGCAGAAACGCGGCGACGATCTGCGCATCGATTGGGGTTATCTCTACGTTGTTGCTCCCACCGAGCAAAATCCCACCTACGGAATCCCTTCCGCCGAGGATGCTCGTGCTGCTTTTGTCAAAGGCATCCCCTTCTCGTTCACCGATAGTATGAATGGTGCGCCAGCATCCCAGGCGCCCGTGCTCGTTTTGTGCTTCGATCTCGGCCGAGTCCGTGCGCAACCTGTATCGCGCTGGTTAATATACGCCTATGACGATATTTATTCTATTCAGTACTTCAAAAGAAACTTGCGTCCCTATTGGCGTAAGGATGGTTGGCAAGCCGCCGATCTCCTCAAAGCCTCGGCACGCGAATACTCGGAGTTGATGGCGCGCTGCAAAGCGCTAGACGAGGAGCTGATGGCCGACATGACCAAGCTGGGCGGCCCGAAGTATGCACGCATTATCGGTCTGTCTTATCGCCAAACCTTTGCCGGTTGCAAGATCGCCGCAGATGCTCTCGGCGCTCCACTTATCTTCCCCAAGGAGAATTTCTCTAACGGCTGTATCGGCACCGTGGACGTGATCTATCCGATGGCACCGCAATTTCTGCTCTTCGGTCCGACGTTGACCAAGGCTATCCTTGTGCAAAATCTCGATTACGCTTCCTCGCCGCGCTGGAAATTCGCTTTTGCCCCGCATGATCTGGGCACCTATCCGCATGCCAACGGCCAGGTTTACGGCGGCGGCGAACGCAGCGAGAAAAATCAAATGCCGGTCGAAGAGACCGGCAACATGCTGATCCTGCTCGCCGCCCTGGCCAAGGGGGAAGGCAACGCAGACTTCGCCGGCAGGCATTGGCCGACCGTACAGAAATGGGCCGGCTTCCTCAAAGCCAAGGGCTTCGATCCGGAAAACCAACTCTGCACCGATGATTTTGCCGGCCACCTGGCCCACAACGTCAATCTGTCGGCCAAGGCCATCGTCGCCCTGGGCGCCTACGCCCAATTGTGCCGTCTCCGCGGCGATGACCAAACTGCCGAGGAATTTCACACACTCGCCAAATCACTGGCCGCACGCTGGGTCAAGGAAGCGGACGATGGCGATCACTTTCGCCTGGCCTTCGACCGCAAAAATACCTGGAGCCAGAAGTACAATCTGGTTTGGGATAAGATCCTCGGCCTGAATTTATTTCCAGAGGAGGCGCTCAAGAAGGAGATGGCCTTCTACCTCAAAACACAGAAGAAATACGGCCTGCCGCTGGACAATCGCCAAAACTACACCAAACTCGATTGGACCTTGTGGACAGCATGTTTGACCGGCGATCGCCGCGATTTTGATGCGTTGGTTGCTCCGGTGTACGACTTCCTCACTGAGACGCCGGATCGTTCGCCGATGACCGACTGGTACCAGACGGACAGCGCGCGACGCAAAGGCTTCACGGCCCGGCCGGTCGTCGGTGGGCTTGTTCTTCGCGCCCTTTATGACTCGGCAATGTGGAAAAAGTACGCTTCTCGTGACAAGACCAAAACTGCCCGCTGGGCCGCGCTGCCGGGTAGGTAGCAGTTCCTTGTTCTGCTTGTCTCTCGTTCCCAAGCAGAGCTTGGGAACGAGAGACAACGCGGGACACGCCGCGCAACGGGTCACTGCCGATAGCTGAGCCTGTACCGAAAATCTACAAAGAAAAATCGGTTTCATCCTTGCAGGATGGGCGGAGGGCATTAACCTGAAGATATTGCCATGTAGGGGGACTCGCCAATGTTCTGTTCGCGACGATTGACCGTTTCTTTAATTGTTCTTGTTCTGGCCGGCTGCTCGAAAGACTATACGGTCACGGAGTTGCCCCAGGGAGAGAAAAACCTTCGTATTATCTTCAAAGCCTACACGCAGGCAGCCTATCGCCTGGGCCATTCGCCCAAGAACGTTGAAGAGCTGAAACCGTTCCTCAAGGATTATGGCAACCCCGACGAATTGTTAATTTCGCCCAACGACGGCAAACCTTACGTGATCGTTCCCGATGCGAACTTGAAAAAAGGCAGCTCGGTTTTGGCTTTCGAGCGAGAAGGCAAGAACGGCAAACGCCAATACATCGCCCTAAGCAGCATGACCGTACAGACGGCGACCGAAGAGGAGTTTGCCCATTTGCCGATTCCATCAGAGTCCAAGGCAGCTGCTGACAAGCGCTAACTTCACCTGGCTCTTTTGCATCATTTTGGAGGTATCCTATGCGGAAATTAGCGTCGTTCTACGCGGCAGGGAGGAAGTCTGCCGCTTTCACGCTGATTGAGCTGCTGGTGGTGATTGCCATCATCGCCATCCTCATCGGTTTGCTGTTGCCGGCCGTGCAAAAAGTCCGCGCAGCTGCCGCACGCAGTCAGTGCCAGAACAATCTTAAGCAAATTGGTCTGGCCTGCCACAACCACATGGACACGTTTAACCGTTTCCCCGATGGGGCCTTGGAATGGACAGATGGCGGACCGGCGCAATGCGGCAACGGACCTTGCATCTCGCCCAAGCAGACCTACGGTTGGCTGTATCAGATCCTCCCCTTCATCGAGCAACAGAACGCCTGGCAGTCTAGTTCCCCCGTGGTTCAGGCGGCCATCATCAAAACGTTTAACTGTCCTGCCCTGCGGGGAGCGATCCTGTATGGCGGCCTCGACTTCCTCAGCGACTACGGCGGCAACGCCGGTACTCTCTACGGCGACGGCGGCGGTCCCGTGGGGCCGCCACCTCATAACGGCGTCATCGTGCAAAACTACGAGTCGCCCATTACCTTTGCCTCGATCACCGACGGCACCTCCAACACCATCCTTGCCGGAGACAAGTACGTTAACCGTTTAACGACTCAGGGCGGCAGCTGGGGCGACAACACCGGCTACTGGAGCGGCTGGGGTTGGGATACTATTCGTTTCGGCCTGCAAGTACCTTCGCCGGACACAACCTTGGTGAATAATTTCGACGACACGGGCGTCGCCGGCACTTACAATTTCTTTGGCTCCAACCACACTGCCGGCATCAACGCCGTCTTCGCTGACGGCTCCGTGCATATAGTCAACTTCAGTATTTCGTTGACCACCTTCCAACTGCTCTGCGCCCGCAATGACGGTCAGCCCATCCCTTCAGACTTTTGATGGCACAGCACACGCGGGCCACGTGCTAGCTTCCGTAGGGCACATGGCCCGCATATCCTACGCTTCAGAGAACAGCTGTATGAGAGCGTTTGGCCAGCAATGTTTGTCTTTCGTCCGCTGCCCTCTGTCGGTGGCTATATGGTTGTTGGTACTCTCGATCCTAGCCTGGGCCGGCCGGCACTTCTACCTGCACTGGCAATTCACCCGGCACCTCCAAGACGCCCAGCACGCCGAGGAGCGATTTGATTTCGCCTCTGCCCGCAAGCACCTGGCAGAGTGCCTGCACATTCGACCGCACGATCCCAAAATACATTTGTACCTGACCCGCAACGCCCGTCGCCTGGGTGATTATTCTGCGGCCCAGGCCGATTTGGACGCCTATCGAGAAATGGCCGGCGGCCCTACTCCCGAAAGCACCTTGGAGGCGGCGCTGCTGCTGGCTCAGCAGGGCGATTTACCCGGCGTGGAAGACTATCTCCGCCAACGCCTCCAGCAAGACGATCCGCAGACGCCGCTCATTCTCGAAGCACTGATTCGCGGCGCCATCCGTGTGTATCGTCTCCCCGATGCTCTGCGCTGGACGGAGGAATTGCTGGCACGTCAACCAGACAATGTGCCGGCGCTCCTGGCCCGCGCTATGATTCAGGAAAGCATTGGCCATACCGATAAGGCCCTGGAGGATTTTCAGACTGCCTTACGGCATCAACCCGAACATGCCGAAGCGCGGCTCCAACTCGCAGAGACGTTGCTGCGTCTTCACCGGCCAGCTGAGGCACTGGAGCACCTGGAATGGTTGCGGACCGATCACCCTTCCGCAGATGCCGCTCTCGCCTTGGCACGTTGCTATCGGTTGCTGGGACGGCTCGATGAAGCTGCAGGGCTTCTGGGGCCGTTAGCAGCAGAGCATCCCCAGGATGGAGTGGTGCTGCGAGAGAACGGACGAACGGCCCTGGCGGCCGATCGGCTTGCTGAGGCGGAAGACTGGCTGCGCCGCGCTGTCGCTGTTGCTCCCGCCGATCACGCCGCCCATTATGACTTGGCCCGCTGCCTCCAGCGGCGCGGCAAAGAGACGGAGGCCGAACGTTATTTTCGACGTAGTGAAGAGATCCATGCCGATATCAAGCGCTTGGCCCAAGCCGCCGAGCAGGCCATGCAGGCGCCTACCGACCCGCGACCGCGCTGGCAGGCCGGCTTGATCTGCCTGCGCAATGGACAAGATCGTCAAGGGCTGCGCTGGCTGTTAGGAGCATTGCAAGTCGATCCGGCTCATCGCCCTACACACCTGGCGCTGGCCGCCTATTATGAACGCTGCGGTCAAGAACAAAAAGCTGCTTATCATCGCCGCCTGGCCCATGTGGCAGACTGACACCGAGTTGTCACCAAGGAGATGCTAACGTGAAATCGAGACTTCTCATCGCCTGGCTGTTCGCAGTGGCCTTCTCGTCAACTGCGGTCCACGCCGAGGAATTGATGGCCGTGCCGTTTCCAGAAGTTCACATAAAGGATAACTTTTGGAGTCAGCGTATCCGCACCAATCGCACGGCGACCATCGAGGCCAATCTGCACCAGTGTGAAATCACCGGCCGCATTCGCAATTTCGCCATCGCCGGCAAACTTGAAGAGGGCAAACATAAGGGGCTGTTGTTCGACGACTCCGATGTTTACAAGGTGCTCGAAGGCATCGCCTACACTTTGAGCAGCCAGCGCGACGCCGAGTTGGAGAAACGAGCGGATGCTATCATCGATAAAATCGCTGCCGCTCAGCAGCCGGACGGCTATTTGAACACCTATTACACACTGGTCAAGCCAGAAGAGCGCTGGAAAAATATCCGTGGCGGACACGAATTGTACTGTGCTGGCCATCTCATCGAAGCGGCGGTGGCCTATCAGCAAGCGACTGGCAAACGCAAGCTGCTCGACGTGGCGATCAAGCTGGCCGATCATATCGATCGCACGTTCGGCCCTGATAAGAAAGTGGACACGTCCGGCCATGAAGAGATTGAGTTGGCCCTGGTCAAGCTCTATCGGGCCACAAAGGAGAAACGCTATCTAAAATTAGCACAATTCTTCCTCGATGTACGTGGTCGCAAAGACAAGCGGAAGCTGTTCGGTGAATATGCGCAAGACCATAAGCCCGTGCGCCAACAGAGCGAGGTTGTCGGCCATGCCGTGCGGGCGATGTATCTTTACTGTGGCATGGCCGACATGGCCGGAATCACCGGCGACAAGGAATTGCTGGCAGCCCTGGAGAAAATCTGGCACGATGTTGTCGCACGCAAGATGTACGTCACCGGCGGCATCGGGCCGTCAGCCAGCAACGAGGGCTTCACCGTCCCCTACGATTTACCCAATGATTCCGCCTATTGCGAGACGTGCGCCGCCATCGGCATGGCCCTGTGGAACCATCGCATGTTCCTGATGAGCGGTGAAGCCAAATACGCCGATGTGCTGGAACGCGAGGCATACAACGGCCTGCTCTCCGGCGTGTCGTTGAGCGGCGATCGCTTTTTCTACGTCAATCCGCTGGCCAGCCGGGGCCGCCATCATCGCGTGCCATGGTTCGATTGCTCGTGCTGTCCGACCAACATTGTCCGCTACATTCCCGGCATGGGGGAGCGCATCTGGGCACACCGTGGCAACACTATCTGGAGTGTGCTCTATGTGGGCAATACAGCGACGATCCCCCTCAAAGACGGCAAGGTCCAGCTGACCGAGAAGACCAAATATCCCTGGGAGGGTGATATTGAAATCGTCGTCGAGCCGGAGAAGAATTTCTCTTTCGAGATGAATTTGCGCATTCCCGGCTGGTGCCGCAACAAGCCGGAGTTGACTGTCAACGGTGAGAAGATGATGGCAGCAGTAGAGCGTGGTTACGTTCGCCTCAGCCGAGTTTGGAACAAAGGCGATGTTATACATCTTTATTTGCCGATGCCAGTAGAGCGCGTCTACGCCGATCCGCACGTCAAGGCGGATGTCGGCCGGGTAGCGCTGCAACGAGGGCCGATCGTCTATTGCCTGGAAGGTGTCGATAACGGCGGCAGCGTGCGCAACTTGTGCCTGCCGAAAGAAGCAACCTTAACAGCGAAGTTCGACAAAGATCTGCTTGGGGGCGTTGTTACCATTCAGGGTGAGGCACTGGCAGTAGCGCGCGAAGGAGAGAAATTAGTGACGAAGCCGGTCGCTTTTCGGGCCGTGCCGTACTTCGCCTGGGACAACCGCGAGCCGGGGCAGATGATCGTCTGGCTCGCCGAGGAGCCGGAACGAGCCGAGCTGCCGGGAGAAGATGGCGTTGTTGTCGCAGGGGTCCGTATCCGCGCTTCGTACCTCAACCCGACAGACACATTGGAGACACTCAACGACGACGAGGTGCCCAAGTCGTCTCAAGACCATAGCATTCGTCGCATGACCTGGTGGGACCATCGCGGCACCGCCGAATGGCTGTCGTATCGCACGGCCAAGCCGCGGAAACTGTCGGGAGCGCAGGTCTATTGGTTCGATGATACGGGCATTGGTGCTTGTCGTGTGCCAGCAGAGTGGCGTCTCCTCTGGCTCGACGGCAACGAATGGAAGCCGGTAAAACTTCTCAAGGGCGAGCATTACGGTACGGCGCTCGATCAGTTTAACGGAGTATCGTTCGAGCCGGTGACGACACGGGAACTGCGTCTGGAAGTGAAATTGAAAGCGGGCTACTCCGGCGGCGTGCTGAAATGGCGCGTTATGGAAGCGAAGTAAACGCGGTTTCTCTCGTTCTCACGCTCCGCAAGGTAACACACGAGTGCGACCGCTCTCTGCGCAAAGTTATCCGGATGGATTCTCTGCGACCACGGCCAGCATCTTGTGTGCATCGGGCAGGAACAAGCAGGAGCCGCCCGCATCGATCAAGCGCTGTACCTCGCGCGCTGTATGCAACGGTGTGGCGAATAACTCCTCGACGCGATCATCCGGTAAGCTGCTCAACAGATTAACATGGGCCTGTACGGCTGCTGCGGCCCAGCGGAGGACAGGCGCCATCTCGACCGTTTGCTTACTGTGTAAGCGCTGGAGAACTTCGCGCGGATCGTCGGCGTCGCGCAACCAATCCGTTTCGGGACCTAACACCGGCTCCGCCTGGCTCAAGAGCGCGATGCGTCCGCCTGGCTGCACAACACGCGCAGCACAGGCCAAAGCAGCGGCCAGGACAGCGAAGGTATGGCGCGACGGATCGCCGCTGACGCCAGCAATGACGAGATCAGCCGGCCGCGGCACACTTCGCCGCCAGTTGACATCGAGCAAGCGCTGCCCCTCGCGGCTAGACTCCGCCGTGCCGGCCACCACTTGTGCCACGCCGTCGCCGACCGACTCGATCACCTGTACGAAAAACGGCGCCCCCAAGAGCCAGGCCGTCTCCGTCGCCGCTTTCCGCGCCGGCCACGGCGCCGCCTCCGGAACCCCCAGGTTGACGCACTGACTCATCTCCTGGCGCGTTTCCCGATCGCTCAAGGCCGGATAAAGCGAACCTTCGGCTCCACTGTAACCAAACAGCGGATCATAACGCCGCCCGCTCAACACCACAATCTGATCAGACTCCACCAGCGTGCGATTAAGGTACAGCCGTTTGCCGTGGTGCGTCGTTGCCAAGTAAGCCATACGGCGGCGGTCGTCGGGATCGCATACCTCAACTTGCACGTCTTGGAATTCGTCGGGCAGATCGTCGATCCACGTCTGCCGAGACGATAGCGGAGGGCAAAGCAAAGTCACGCACTCCGGGGCGACACCGGCGCTGTGAATGTGTTCAAGCAGCGGCACCAGCAATTCGGCCAAGTGCGGCAGTTCTTCATCGAGGACAATGGTCACATGATCATCGGGCGTCAGAGCACGGCGCAGGGCGGGGAAAGCGTACGGTCCTTCCAGGGCGGCGCGGACCGCTGCGGCCGGATCGGCCAAGGCTACTGGCGGTTGCGGCTCAGCAATCAAACGCTCGCCGGCAACCTCAAACTCCGCCCGATCATATCCGAAATCCAAGGCGATACGCATGACCACTCCTTGCCACTACACGGCGAAAGAGCAAAAAGAACTTTGTACTTATTGTACATACTTGACAAAGAACAAGGGCAGGCCATGTTTGTGAAAACCCTTTGTTTTCTCCTGATGACAATGGTGTTGTGGTCGATGAGTTCGGTGACAGCGGGCGAGCGCTTGACGCTGGCGGCCGGCCGAGCGGGGCGCTCGGTCACGCTGGCGACGCACGGCATGGTCGCCACGAGCCATCCGCTGGCGGTGCAAATCGGCCTGGATGTCCTGAAAAACGGTGGCAATGCCGTCGATGCCGCCATCGCTGTCAACGCGGCTCTCGGTCTGATGGAGCCGATGAGCTGCGGCATCGGCGGCGATCTCTACGCCCTCATTTGGGATACAAAGACACAAAAATTGTATGGACTCAACGCCAGCGGCCGCTCGCCCTACAAGGCGACACGCGACTTCTTTGCCAGCCAGGGACTTACGGAAATTCCCACGTCGGGACCGTTGAGCTGGTCGGTGCCCGGCTGTGTCGATGGTTGGGAGGAGCTACGCCGACGCTTTGGCACACGCAGCTTGGCCGAGCTTTTAGGGCCGAGTATTCGCTACGCCGAGGAAGGCTTCCCCGTCAGTCCGGTCATTGCCAGCTACTGGCAGGTAGGTGCCGCCCGGCTGCGTCCCTATCCCGATGCTATGCGCACTTACCTGATTGACAATCGCGCGCCACGCGCCGGCGAAATATTCAAAAACCCGAATTTAGCTCGCAGCTATCGCTTAATTGCTGACAAAGGTTGCGCTGCTTTCTACCGAGGCGCCATTGCACGGGCCATTGTCGCTTTCTCGGAAAAGAACGGCGGACTGTTTTCGCTAAAGGATTTCACTGACCATACTTCCACCTGGGTCGAACCGGTCAGCACGACGTATCGCGGTTACGAAGTCTGGGAAATCCCGCCGCCGAGTCAAGGCATCGCTGTACTGCAAATGCTGAACATTCTCGAAGGCTACGACCTCAAGAAAATGGGGCCGGAGTCGGCGGACTGGTGGCACCTGTTTCTCGAAGCGAAAAAATTGGTCTATGCCGACCGGGCGCGTTACTATGCCGATCCTAACTTCGTCAAAGTGCCGGTGAAAGCGTTGATCTCGAAATCCTATGCCGCCCAGCGCCGCAAGTTGATCGACATGAAAAAGGCCATGACCCATGTACCGGCCGGCGATCCGAAATTAGAACAGGGCGACACAGTTTACCTCTGTGTAGTCGATAAAGATCGTAATTGTGTCTCATTGATTCAGAGCAACTATCACGGCTTCGGTTCCGGCCTGGTTCCGGGCGATCTCGGTTTCGCCCTGCAAAATCGCGGCTGCTTGTTCGCCCTCGATGCAACGCATGCCAATCGCCTCGAACCACATAAACGGCCGTTCCACACCATCATCCCGTCGCTGGTGACAAAAGACGGCAAACCGTGGTTCGTTTTCGGCGTTATGGGCGGCGACATGCAGCCGCAGGGTCAGGTGCAAGTGTTGGTCAACCAGATCGATTTCGGCATGAATGTACAGGAAGCTGGCGAAGCGCCGCGTCTGGAACATATCGGTTCAGCAACGCCCACCGGGCGAAGCGGCAAACGCGATGGCGGCACCGTCCAGGCCGAACGCGGCATCTCTGAGAAAGTGATCGAGGAATTGACACGCCGCGGCCACCGCGTCGTTACGGTGCGCCTCAACGGCGGCGGCTATCAGGGCATCCTCATCGACCCCAAGACGAACGTGCTGCACGGCGGTTCCGAGGCCCGCAAAGATGGCTGCGCCGCCGGCTACTGAGTCGAAGAATTAACCACAGAGTCCCAGAGAGCATAGAAAAACACTGAGAAAAAGAAAAACATCTTTTATTAAGATCGTTTGATAATCTATTCTTTCTTCTTCATTTCTTTGCTGTGTTTTTCTCTGTGCCCTCTGCAACTCTATGGTGAGGCTTTTTCCAGAAGGCCCGCTGCCTCCAGAGCGGCCCGCATTTTCGGTTGTTTTTCCGCCGCCAATGCGGCGACCGGTGAACGACACGGACCAATCGATAGGCCCATCAGGTGCAAAGCTGACTTGACTGCTCCCGGCTGTGTACATAGTCCCAGCGCCATCCGCAGTGGATTCAGCCGCAGCTGCGCCGCCTTTGCCGCTTCCAGATCGCCACGCTGAAACGCATTATAAATCTCCGCGAGGAGGGCTGGGGCGATGTTGCCTGTCGCTGGCACGGCGCCGCGCGCGCCGAACATCAGGGCCGAGAAAATGAGGGTATCGCGTCCCATCAACACAGAAAAACGTGGTGGCACGACGCGGAGGAACTCCAGGGTGTTCTGCAAATCGCCACTGGAGTCTTTGATGCCGAGAATGTTGGGAACCTCGGCCAGACGCGCCACCGTATCCACATCGATCTTGACGCCGCCGCACATACCGGGATTGTTGTACAGGATCACCGGCAGTCGCGTTTGCTCGGCGATGCGGCGATAATGATCGTAAATTTCCTGCTGCGTCGGATGGATGAAATACGGCGTGATGATCGACACGCCGTCTACGCCTTCCCGTTCGGCTATTTTTGTCAGCCGCGCCACTTCGCGCGTTGTCTCGGCACCGGTGCCCGCATAAACGGGAACACGTTTGTTCACATGAGCAACTGCCGTGGCAATGACTTCCTGTTTCTCGCACTCGTCGAGCGCGTAAAACTCGCTGTTGGTGCCGAGGACAAAGACGCCATGGACGCCGTGGGCGATAAGATGATCGAGGAACCATTTCAAGCGGGGCAGGTCGAGATCCTCGTTGGCCTGCATTGGTGTGGCGACGGGCGGGATGATGCCGTGAATGTGCATGATAAACCTCACGAAAGAGAAGAGCGGAGAACATCGGGCAGTTCGCCACTGTAGCTGGCCCACAATGCATCAATCGGGTGCGCTACCCACAGATTGGGCTGTTGTTCGCGCAGATAACGGGCAATCTGCAGCAGGCAGCCAACGTTGCCGGTGAAGACCGCCTGCGCCTCCGTATCGAGAATGTTTCGCGCTTTGCGGCGGCCGAGCTGTTCGGACATCTCTGGCTGCGTCAGGTTGTAACTGCCGGCTGCGCCGCAGCAGAGTTCACTCTCCGCCAGCGGGACCAGCTCCAGACCGGGAATCATTTGCAGCAGCTGGCGCGGCGGCTGGCGGATTTTCTGCGCGTGGCTTAGGCCGCAGGCGTCGTGATAGGTTGCTTTGATTTTCAAGGCATATTGCGGAGAAACCGGACCCAACTCGACGAGAAATTCGCTAATATCGCGCACCTTGGCGGAGAACTCGGCACCACCGAAGGACGCCCAAAGCGAGGGCCAGGTTTGCGGCTGTTCTGTGAGCAACTGGCCGTATTCCTTGAGCACGGGGCCGCAGCCCCCCGCGTTGGTGATGATCGCATCTATGCGTTCGAATTCTGGAGCGAAAGCGTAGCGGTTGATGTCAGCGAATCGCCGGGCTGGTTCGACGAGTCCGGCATGATAGTGCAACGCTCCGCAGCAACCCTGACCGCGCGGTATCCAGACGTCGCAGCCATTCCGTTGCAGCACGCGGGCTGTGGCCAGCGTTGTTTGCGGGAAGAAAGCATCGGCGGCGCAGCCGATGAACAAGGCCACGCGTGCTCTGCGTCGTCCCTCGGCCGGTAGCAGCTCCGGCAAGCGTCCGTAGTGCGGCGCCAGGGGCGGTACCATGTCCTGCATACGCCGCAGCGATGGGGGCAACAATCGGCCCATCCGCTGCATTACGCCAGCCAATCCCAAACGCTGCATCAGACGCAGCGGCGCTAATGCCCAGCGCAAGCGCCGAGCATAAGGCGTCAAGTGAAATAGCATCCAGCGCTGGAGCGGATTCAGTGTTGGAAAGACAAGACCGAGTCGGGCGATATCCTTCTTGTACGAGGCGATGATCTTGCCATACTGCACGCCGGACGGACAAGCTGTCTCGCAGGCCCGGCATTCCAGGCATAAATCGAGGTGCCGCCGTACTTCGTCGGTCAGTTCCGTGCGGCCATCTGTCACGGCCCGCCACAGGTAGATGCGGCCTCGCGGACTGTCGTTCTCGTTACCGGTCTCGACATAGGTGGGACACGAACCCAGGCATAGACCGCAGTGAACGCAGTCCATAAACAACTCATAGTCGAGGTTGCGGCCGAGCTTATCGGGGCCAGTTATCACCGGCAAAGAGGTTCGCGGTGCTTCTGCAGTGACGCTCATAAAAGCTCTCATCTTCCAATGAGGAAACGGCCAGGATTAAAAATATTTTGAGGATCCAAAATATTTTTTACTTGCTGCATCAGCCAAAGGTCGCCGCGCTCACGGCCCCACAGCGGCAGCTCACGTTTCCATTCTACAGGACAGCGTAGCAGGGTGAGATTGCCTTCGGCGCGGGCAGCGACATCGGTTAATTCTTTCAGCATGGCAGCAACGCGCGGCAACGTTACGTTGCTATCGAGATGGCCGTAGACAATACCGGAACCAGCATGAGCGTGCAGTCGCATGGATTCGGAGAGCGCCTCCGCCTGGCGGCAGAAGGAGGCGACGGCGTGCGGCAGAAGATTGGCCTTGAACGATATTCCCTGAGCAGAGGACGTACGCCCCCTGGGCGAACGTTCCGAGAGCATAGGCCCCTCGCTCAGAGACTCCTCAGGTGACTTACGCCCCCCGCCCCATGTGAATTCAACGAGACTGTGCCAGAGTGGCTCGCCAGCCGCGCCAATCCACGTTTCCACTCCCTGAATGCCGCTGTGAGCAAGCTCCTGGAGCAGTTGCCGTATTTGCCAATTAACCGTATCGCTATTGTCCTCAAAACCCACGACAAGCACCCACAGCGCTTCCGGCAAATTCATGCGCAACTCGTGGATGGCAGTCGGATTGAGCAGATCAAGGCAAACCGGTCGAGTCCGCGTCGCATGCAGCTGGTCGAGCAAGCGATCGAGAGCCGCCGTCTCGCAACCGAAAGTAATAAGGGCCGAACACTCCGGCACAGGCCGCAGCTTCAGCGTCACCTGGCTAATGATGCCCAGGGTGCCCAGAGCGCCGATGTGTAGTTTGCAGAGATCGTAGCCGGCGACATTCTTGACGACGTGGCCGCCAGCCTTAACTTCCTGGCCCTGGTCGTTAATGGTGCGGATGCCGAGGACGTAATCCCGTAGTGTGCCAAAGCCGAAGCGGCGCGGCCCGCTGATGTTGGTAGCCAGCACGCCGCCAAGCGTGGCCTGTTCCGCCTGCGGCACATCAATGGGCAACCGCTGCTTTTCTGTAGCCAGAAGCGATTGCAGCTGAGCCATCGTAATTCCGGCCTGGACGGTAACGGTCATATCACGGGCGGGATAATCGAGGACTTGCGACAAGTTCCGCAGATCGACGGCGATACCCGGCCGTGCCGGCGGCAGACCGATATGCAGCAACGTCCGCCCGCCGAGAGGATAAATCGCTTGTCTTTCAGCGGCAGCACGCCGGACAATGTCGCCGACCTCAGCGACGGACTGCAACCGCTTCACGGGCAGAGGACCGAAATCATCAATGAAGCAAGCGTTATCGTCCACGTTGAGCACGAGCTTGTCGAAGATCCAAGCAGGAGGGCCACGTTGTTCAGCCTAGCGATGCCCTCCAGTGATGTCCAGCGCCTTGAAGGGGATCCCCAAAACTTTTCACGGTGATTCCGTTATGCGGTGGCACATGGGTTGTATGACCCTCTGAAACTCGGTCACCTTCATCTCTACCCCAAGTAGCCTCCAAAACTATCGGGTGCTCAGTCCTCCACCAGAGGGAGGGTTCGGACGCCTTACCCCCCACCCCAGGTCCTCCCCCACCAGGAGGAGAGGGAGGAGAAAAATTTGTTTGGGGGCTGGCGCAACCCTGCTTGCCAAAATCGAGAAGAGGCACCCTCGCCAATTTGCACTACTGGACAAAAGCGTTTGTTTCTCTACAATCTCTTATTCAGGATATATCTCGACGCGACTCGAGTTTGTGAATGAGCGCGACCAGATCCATTTTTTTTGAGATTGAGCTACCCAACGCCACCACCTGGTTCTATTTTTCGGCGTTGCTGGCGGTCGCCTTGTTTTTCAAGTTCAATCGTCTGCTGAGCATCCGCAATGGCGATGTGCTGTCGCTGTTTTTGCCGATGCCGGGTTTTCTGCTGCTGAGCCAGCACGACATTAGCCCGTTCTGGGGCTACTTGTGGCTACTGGCGGCGTCGGGTTATTTTCTGTTGCGCTGTCTATTCGATCTCACTCTGGTACGGCGGCCAGCTCTGAGTCCGAACCTGAATTTCGGCGGGCTGGTGTGGCTGGCCGGCGCTCTGTTCGTCAGCCTCATCGCCGTTGCTGCCCGTCATCCCAATACTCAGTCCCCCTACTCTCCCCAAAATGGAGAGGGTTCCGCGCATATTCCTTCCCAAAGTGGGGGAGGTAGGGTAGGGGCCAAGCCGCGGGAAACTGCTCCAGGCGCCATCGAACCAATGCGCAAGCAAGTCGAAAAAGTCATCCGCGAGCAGGCGCCCGCCGAGGTAGATGAGGAACTGTTGGAGCTAGGCGTCGAGCGCAGCCTGACGGTGTTCTGCCATCTGTGCATTGCCGTTGGTTTGATCTTGATTGGCTGGCGGCACTTCGAGGATCTGCACGCGGGCATGGCGGCGGCTACCTTTTATCTTCTTTTACCATATACATATCTACTTATGCCCAGAACGCCGCTGGGCGTGGGCCGCTGGGACCACGCCTGGCCGATGGCGCTGATGATCTGGATGGTGCTGTTCTTCCGCCGGCCGACGCTGGCCGGCATCTTCTTCGGCCTGGCTGCCGGCACCGTTTTCTTCCCGATCCTGGTCTTGCCCTTGTGGCTGAGTTTTTATCGCGGCCGCGGAGCACGCCGTTTTGGGCTGTCCTTCGTACTTTCGGCGGGGCTGTGTCTGACTGCCATTGGTATTTTCTTGTGGAGCAACGGCATTTGGCCGCCTACTTTACTGTCCAGCTGGAAATTGTCGGCCTGGCTGCCGATGCCCTGGAGGCCGCCTGATGGAGAGATGGAAGGCATATGGCAGGGAGCGGCTCTGCACTGGGCCTATCGTCTGCCAATCTTTCTCGCCTACATCGCCTTTGTCGGCACCACAGCGTTTTGGCCTGCGCCCAAGAACCTCGCTCACGTTATCGCCCTGACGGCCGCCGTACTGATCGGAATCCAATTCTGGTATGCCGATCAAGGCGGCGTCTATATCTTGTGGTACTTGCCGCTCTTGCTTCTTTTGGTTTTTCGCCCCAACCTTTCAACGTGCCAACCCCAGCCGCCCGGACAGGATTGGCTGGCGCGCCTGGGGCGCCGGCTGACGTTATTTGTCCGCCGTGCCCTACGCTTGCTCCGTCCTGCCCGCTCCTCTCGCCCGCAAGTTACACGGATCATGTCGTAGCGCTTATCCCGCCTTGCGCTCGCAACGTTCACGCAGCTGAGCGATCTGCTGACGCCGCTGCGTTTCGGGAGCATAGGGATCGAAATCGATCGGATGACCAAGCAGACGTTGCAGAATCTCACAGGCATGACGGCGCAGCTCCACGTCGCGCCGCTCCAGTGCTTCGAGCAAGGCCGGCACGGCATCGGGGCCGCGCTGAAGTAGCTCACCCACGGCCGAAGGATCGCCAGCTTGCAAGCGGTCGATGAGACGATGCACCTTTTCCTGCTCAACCACTTCATGGATGGCCTGAGCGGGCGGCGGCGCAGTCGAAGATGATGCCGCGCGCGTCAGATTGTCTTCGGTGAAGCTGTTGCCGAGATATTCACTGATGGCGATGGGATCGCGGATGATCTGCTGCGGCGTGCCGTGCGTCACCACGCGGCCCCCCTTAATAAGATAACTACGATCCGTTATTGTAAGAATCTCCCGCACACGATGGTCGGTCACAAGGATACCGATACCCTCGTCACGCAGGCCGCGGACGATTTTTTGAATGTCTTCGATAGTTTGCGGATCAATACCGGTGAACGGCTCGTCGAGCAGGATCAAGAGTGGATCGCAGACGAGGGAACGAGCAATTTCCAGACGACGTTTCTCGCCGCCGGACAGGCGAGCGGCATTGTTTTTGCGCAGATGACTGATGCCGAATTTCTCCAGAACTTCGTCGGTCTTGCGGAGGCGCTCGGCTTTGGTGAGCTTGCGGCCGAGGCTGCGGTAACGCGGCATCGCCTCCAGGATGGCGAGAATGTTTTCTTCGACGGTGAGTTTGCGGAAGACACTGGTTTCCTGGGCCAGATAGCCCATGCCAAGACGCGCCCGGCGGTACATGGGCAGGCGCGTGACATCTTGCCCAGCGAAGAAGATACGGCCGTCGTTGGGGGTGACCTGGCCAGTGGTCATACGGAAACTGGTCGTTTTGCCAGCGCCGTTGGGGCCAAGCAGGCCGACAACCTCGCCGATATCGACATCGAAATTCACGCCGTCCACAACCTTGCGGCGGCCGTAAAACTTCACCAACCCGCGTGCTTCCAAGATCGCCATCGCTGGTCCTCCTGACCTTGTCCTCCAGGAAGAGCGAACCATAGAGTCATAGAGAACACAGAGAAGGAAAAAAACACAAAAAAGAGATGAATCTGCTCCTTAATTTTTGTCTTTTCTGTGTAATTCCCTGTGTTCTCTGTGACTCTGTGGTTCGCTCCTTCTTTGTTCACCGCGCCTGGGCGGCGGTCCAGTCTTTGCGCTGGCGCGACGAAGGAATGTTGGCCATTTTGCGATACTTCGTCACGGTGCGGCGCTTGACCGGGTAGCCAGCCTCATTGAGTTTGGCGACCAAATCTTCGTCGGACAGGGGATTGGACTTGTCTTCGCGGTCGATGATCTCCAGCAGTTTCTGCTTGATCGTCTCCCAGGCGACTTCCTCGCCGGTGGCAGTGTTATGCGTGCCGCCGCCGAAGAAGCGCTTGAGCGGGAAGATGCCGCGGGGGGTCTGAACCCACTTGTCATCGACGGCCCGGCTCACAGTGGTCACGTGGACACCGACCTGATCGGCGATTTGCTGCATCTTCAATGGCTCAATATATTCGGGGCCCTTTTCAAGAAAGGCACGCTGCCGCTCGATGATGGCCTTGGTAACCTTCTCCAGCGTGTGCCGGCGCTGCTCGATCGATTCTTGCAGCCAGGTTGCCGATTGGATTTTGCGCTTGAGATAATCCTTGAGCTTGGGATCGGTGCCTTTATTTTTGCACATCTCGATGTAGCGACGGCTAATGTAAACGCTCGGCAGCCAATCATCCAGCAAACGTACCGTGTATTCGCCGTTCTCCTGACGTTCGACGAGAATGTCGGGCACAACGTAGGGAATGTTCTCGGCTGTGAACTGCGATCCAGGGCGCGTGTTGAAATGCTTCAGTACTTCGATGGCTTCTTTGATGGTTTGCAGGTCGGCACCGGTTTCTTTCTGAATGATCGGCAAGCGATTGTGGCCGATGTCTTCCAGATGGTTGGTAATCAAGGTGCGCAGCAGCTTGGCGTGCGGCGTTTCCGGCGTCAGTTGCAACAGCAGGCACTCACGCAGGTCGCGGGCGCCGATTCCGGGCGGATCGAGTTTTTGGACGATGTGCAGTGCTTCCTCGACCTGGGCCGGCGTTGTACCCTCGCGATAGCCAGCAGCCAGTTCCTCCAGTGTAGGGCAGCGGCGGCGCAACGGCCGCGAGGGCTTGTAATCCGGATCATTCTGAATTTTTTGATATTCTGGGTCTTTTTCATCCAAAAATGTCAAGAAGCCATTGTCGTCTATGTGCGTGATGAGATAGCGTGCCAGTTCGGCCTGCTCGGGTGTGATCTCCAGAAAAGACAGTTGTTCGTTGAGATATTCCTGGAGCGACTGCGGGCGCGAGGCCATGTTTTGCATGGCATCGTGTTTTTTATCGCCCTCTTCGTCTATACCACCGCGCGAGGGCCGATGTTCTTCGTTAAGT
>Ga0209061_1002845_pt1 | contig 20419 bp, 25 predicted proteins | sample Coa_R1_10_FD_187157 | JGI IMG/M metagenome (GOLD analysis project Ga0209061, IMG submission 187157) | Surface soil microbial communities from Centralia Pennsylvania, which are recovering from an underground coalmine fire - Coalmine... | ecosystem: Environmental > Terrestrial > Soil >...
GCCCTTCAGCGCGCTCAGCTCGTCCGGGTCGACGGTACCCTGCCGCTTGCTGATCTGGATGGCGAGGGCCAGCAGCAGCGCGGTGACCGTCGCGGACACGACGATGTCGGTGAGCGTCATGGCCTGCACCACCGGGTCGACGACGTCCTTGGACGGCTTCATCGCCGAGCCGAATACGGGCGCCAGAGCGTGATACTGGTAGCCGACGGCCAGCAGCAGCACGTAGGTGCCCGACTGGGCCACCGACAGCGACACGATCGTGTGCACCATGCTGCGGCTGCGCACCATGCCGTAGGCGCCGGCCAGCAGCAGCCAGCCCGCGACGAAGTAGGCGTAGACGCTCACTCGCCCTGCTCCTCTCGCCTTCTCCCGGCGGTCACGACGATGTCCTGCTGCAGGAAGTTGGCTAGCAGCACCACCGTGCCGCACGCGACCTCCAGGCCCACGGCTATGTTGAGCACAGGGACGGTGCCGGCGGACAGCAGCTGGCCGAACGATCCGCCCGGGATGATGTTGGCGAGGAAGGCCCCCGCGGCGGCGATGCCGGCCAGGCCGAGCGCGCCGAAGGCCCACGCGCCGAGCGCCTCGCCGCTGTCGTAGAGCCCCATCGGCCGCATCTTGTCAAGGGTGCGGTAGCTGCCCGCCACGTACAGCAGGTGCAAGCCGGTCGCCAGGACCACCCCGCCCTGGAAACCGCCGCCCGGTGTCACGTGCCCGTGCACCACCACGTCGAAGCCGACGATCAACGTGACGGGCAGCAGCAGGTAGCCGGCCAGCTTGGTGGACTCCAGCGTCCGGCCGGCCTCGGACGGCGTGCGCTCGGTCTCCTCCCTGGCCGGGCGCAGCAGCACCGCCGCGCCGATCACCGAGGCGAGCAGAATCGACTCCTCGCCGAACGTGTCCAGGCCGCGCTGGTCGAAGTTGACGGACGAGACGACGTTCGCCGTGCGGTGCGCCACCGCGGCAGGCACGGCCAGGTCACGGTAGAGGTGAGCGGTCCCGCCGAATGCGGGCATCCGGAAGAACGCGAGCGCCAGCATGGCGGCCACGCATCCCGCGCCGGCCACGAAGACGAGGAACCGCGCCCGGCGGCTCATGTGCCGTCCTCATCCTGCGGCCTGCGCCCGCCCGGCAACGCGGTCAGGGCCGCCGGCCCGCGCCAGCTCCGGCCTTCACCACCCCGACCCCGGTGCTCGCCCTTGTGCTTCGCGCGGTCCGCGCGCATCGTCCGGATCGCGAGCAGCACCATCAGCGGGACGACTGCGGCACCGACGGCGACCTGTGACAGCGCCACGTCGGGCGCCTGGAACACCAGGAACAGCGCGGTCAGGGTGAGGCCGAAGAACGACAGCGTCACCGCCTGCCGTTCCGGCGCGTCAGCGGCGACCACGGTGGTACCCGCCAGGGCGACAAGCGTGAGCGACACGACGATCAGCGCCGTCACTGCGGCGACTCCCGCCTGGTCAGTCCCTCGCGCTGGGCCGCCATCCGGCCGGTCGCGGCCTCCAGCACCGGCCCGGTCACGGCGAGCAGCACCACGATGAACAGCACCTGGGCGGTGGTCAGCCCGGGGCCGTCGGCGATCGCCGCGGCTATCCCGATCAGCGGCGCGCCGATCGAGGTGGCGGGGGTGAGCAGGTGCAGCCGGTTGTACACCCGGCGCAGGGCCAGCGCGGCCCAGCAGGACAGCACCACCACGGCGAGCCCCGCCGCCAGCAGCGCCCACATCACGCCGTGGACGGCGTTCATGACCGGCGCGACCTGGGAGCGAGCAGCCGGGTGTACACGAGCGTCCCCGCGGCCGACAGGAGCGCCAGCACCAGCGGGACGATGAGGTACTGCGACTCGCCGGTCGCCTGGGAGAACAGGATCAGTTCCAGCGTCACCACCACGCTGCCAAGCTCCACGCCGACGAGCCGGTCGACGGCGCTCCCGCGGGACGCCATCCACCAGGCGGGCATCGCGGCGCCGGCCAGCAGGACGACTGCGCCGGCCAGCCAGGGGCTCACCGGCGCACCGCCTCGTCAAGGCGCGGCCAGCCGCTGACAAGGGAATGAAGCATGATCGTGTTCTCCTCCGGATCGCTGTCCACCACGAACGTTCCCGGGCTGGCCGAGACGATGATCGACGCCGCCGCGCGGTGCGCGGCGGCAACCTCCGCCGGCTCGCCGGCGGGCAGCGTGACCTTGCGCAGCCGGCCCGGGTCCCTGTTCCCCGCCAGCGCGCGGATCACGGCCGGCGCCAGCCGGGCCGTGTCGGCCGCGGCCGACGCGGCCAGCGGCGGCAGCCAGGCCGCCCAGCGGAACCGGAACCGCCACCGGCCTCCCACGGCGTGCCGGCCGGCCCGCGCGGCGAGCGCGCAGGGCAGGCCGCAGGCGGCGGCGACGGACAGCTCCGGCAGGCTGACCGACGACAGGGTCAGCAGCCATATCCCGACCGCGGCACCCCACCACCAGAGCACTTCAAGGGCGCCCGCCGTCACCGTCCGCGCGGTGCTTCCCGGTTCCATCACGGCTTTCCCATACCCACGAGCTGATCGCGTACGCCCGGCGCACAGCCAGGCGGCACAGGCAGGTCAGCGGCACACGGCGGCACGGGCAGGCCGGCCGCCCCGCACGGGCCGCTACGCGCCGCTGGGCCCGAACGCGAACGCGTCCACCACCCGGTCTGTCACGGCCACCACGGGGCCGAGCAGCGCCACCGCGAGCGGGGAGGACGGCAGGTCGGGATGCGGGCGGGTGGGCAGCAGATGAGGCCCGGCCAGCTTGTCCCCCAGCGCAGCCAGGTCCGGCGCGGGAACGCCCCGGCGCAGCCGGCCCAGGTGACGGCTCTCGATCGCGATGTGCTCGCGGAGCACGGCGGCCAGGGCATCGGTGGCGTCGTCGGGCGGATGCGGGCCCGCCCCGCCGATGAGCAGCACGCCGAGGATCATGGGCGCGATGATCACGAGCAGCCCGAAGGTGACCCCGGTCGCCAGGTGGATGCCGCCGGACAGGGTGCCGACGCTGACCACCGCCACGTACTCGAGGACAGGGGCGAGGATGAACGCCGCCTCCGAGCGCAGCAGTTCGACCAGGGCGAACGTCGGGCCGATCCTGGACGAAGGGACGCTGAACCCGGCCATGAACAGCCCCGGCCGGACGCGGATAATCGGGCGGCGGGGGCAGCCCCGACATGATCCGTGCGGCGGGCAGGGGCACCGTGTCACCGGCCCGGCGGGGGCGGGACGGGTTCCTGCCCTGGGGTGGTATCCGGGCGTGGGCTGTGCGGCGGTGGATCGGGCTGGCTGGCGCTTCGTGCCAGGTCGGCGAGGCGGTCGGCGGCGCCGACCGGGTCGGTGGCGGGCCAGGTGGCGCGGCGGCCGTCGTGGTCCCACCACAGGGTACGGCCATCGCACCAGGCCGACAGGCCGTAGATGATGGAGAGGACCCCGTAGCGGGCGCAGGCGGCCCCGTACAGGCGGGTGAGGCCGCGGGCGCGCAGCGCGGCCTCGACGGCGCCGAGCACGGCGCCGGGGTGGGTTCTCACATCCGGCCTTCGGCGAAGCGGATGGATTCGGCGAGTTCTCCGGGGGTGCGCCCGTAGCAGGGGGCGCGGCCGGGTGCCTGGTGGTGGGGGATGGCGGCGTAGCCTCCGGTGACGGTGCCGATGTGCCAGCGGTCCCCGGCCTCGCGGCGCACCCCGTCCAGGGCGGCATCATCAGCCGGCGGCGGGGGGTGGGGGGATGCGGGCGGGCTGCCGCACGGTCGGCAGTCGGTCTCGCCGTGGTGGTCGTGGACCCAGCGCAGCGCTTGGCGGATGGGCTGGCCGCAGTGCCGACAGTACCGCCCGGTCGTGGTGGCGGTGTTCTGTGGTGCCGTGGTGCCGGTGTCCATGGGCGTCTCCCTGCATGATCATCTGTTCGCAGGGGACGGTAGGCCGGGGGCCGGGCGGGCGGCAATGGCCGTTCTGCCGTGGCGGCGAGGGAAGGGCCACGGACCGTTACAGGGGCAGGGCTACCGCTTCGGCCAGCTCGCGCATGTCCGGGGTGAGGGTGCGGCGGTGTTCGATGATGCCGGCCAGGATGTCGCGGGCGTAGCGCTGCTGGGCCAGCCATTCCGGTGCCCGCGCACGGACCTCGGCGATCGCGGCGATGGCCTGGTCGTAGCGGCGGAGCTGGGCGCAGGCGCTGGCGACATCCAGGCGGTGCCGCAGCCTGCTGACCAGCTCCGGGTAGGGGGCGGCGGGCAGGGCTTCGGCGATCTTCAGGGTCTTGTCCGGCTGGCCGGTCAGGGCGTGCGTTTCGGCGCGGATGCAGGCCACGGTGTAGGGGCCGAACACGCACTGGCTGTCGTCGTGGCGGCGGGCGTCCCGGCCGATCCGTGCGGCGGCCGCCTCGGCGAGCTGGAGAGCGTCGGCGGCGTCGCCGGGCCGGTTGTCGCGCACGGCGGCGTTGGTGATGGCCAGCAGGAACCGGCCCCACAGCACCAGCTCCAGCACGGTGGCCCGCGACAGCCGGGGCTCGCTGTCATCGGCCCACCGGGCGGCCATCTGCCCGGCGGCGGCCAGGTCTCCCTGCCGCAGGTGCAGCCAGATGAGGGTGTCGGCGGCTGCGGCGGCGGCCAGCCGGTCCGGGGCCGCGTCAATCGCCCGCTGCAAGGTCAGCTCGGCCACGCCGAACTGGCGGGTCTGGGTCAGCAGGTAGCCGACCGTGGTCAAGATGTCGGCGTGCACGGCCCGGACATCGGGCTCGCCGTCCAGGGCGTCCGCGTCACGGATCAAGGCGGCCAGCGTGGCTATCACCGCCGCGTACCGGTGGCTGGTCAGCGCGGGCGCCAGGTCGCGCAGCGCGCCGCGCACCCCGGCCGCCGTGGGCGGCTCCTCCGGCTGCGGCGCCTGCCCGGCCAGGGCGCGGCGGACCGGCTCCCACGCGGCCTCCGTGCTGGTGCCGGCCTCGTCGGTCTCGCCGTCGCCGCTGTGGTGGGGCAGCAGCCTTGTGGTCGGCACCCGCAGCGCGGCGGCGAGCTTGCGGGCGGTCTCCACCCGCACATCGGCCCGCTCGCCCTGCTCCAGCTTCTTGACCAGCGACACCGACACCCCGGCGGAGCCAGCTAGTTCCTGCTGGGTCAGGCCGCGCCGCTTGCGGATGTGCTGCACCCTGGCGCCGACGCTGTTCGCTGGTGTGCTCATCGGCCCTCGCCTCGATCTTGCCCGGCACTCCACGTCCCAGGATAGGCAGCGATCATGCCCGCGTGCGCGCGGTGCCGCATGATCTGCCCCTTGTCATCGCTGCTGGCTGCGGTGGCTGCCCGCCGTGCGCGTCCGGCCTGCTGTTCCCCCGGTCACCGGCGTCTGCGTGCAGGTGCTGTGATCTCATGCTTTTCGTTCTTGCCTGCCCGGGTGATCCTGGTGGTTAATTCGTGTTCAGGCGGCGAGGGCGAGTTCGAGGCGGGCGAGGTGGCTGGTGCGGGTCCGGTCGAGGGGGTGGCCGTTCCACCAGGCGTGCAGGCGGATGAGGTTCAGGGCGGCGGCGTATGCGTGCTCCAGGCGGGTTCTGGCCAGGCCGCGGTAGCGGGTATGGCGCAGGCCAGTGACGGCGACGGCCTGCCAGATGGTGCCCTCGACGCCGGCGCGGCGGGCGTATTTGTCCTGCCAGGATGGGGTGTCCTGAGCGGCACGGGCGGCGGCCTGGGTCTGGTGGACCTCGCGGGGGCGGATGGTGAGCTGGCGGAACCGGCGCCGGGCGGTGGTGCACGTCTGCAGGGCCGGGCAGGGGGGCACACGCGAGTGGGGAAGGTGATGGTGATCGCCTTCGCGCCGTTCCGCTGGGTGACCGGAGTCCATCCGGTGCTGGTCTGGCCCTGGGGGCAGGTGGCCTGCCGGGCACCGAAATCGATACGGAAGCTGCTCATGTCATAGCCCTGCCCGGCGCGGGCCTGCCGGGAGGTACTGTCCCGCAGCGGGGATACCAGCGTGATCCCGTGGTCCCGCCGGGCGGCAATGATTCCCCCGGCGGAAGGGTAGCCGGAATCGGCGTAGTGCTCGCCCGGGGCCAGGCCGCGGGCGGCCAGGGCGTCATGGGCCGGCGCGGTCATCTCGGCATCGGGGGCGGCCGCCTGCACGCCTGGTGGAACGGCCACCCCCTCGACCGGACCCGCACCAGCCACCTCGCCCGCCTCGAACTCGCCCTCGCCGCCTGAACACGAATTACTAAGGAAGAAATGACTTTGTAGACTCCGTGCGCCGTTTCCGGGTGTAATCCCAGGATATAAGCGAGCTTCGGATCCCGCAGGAACCCTCATACGATACCGGGGAGCTTCTGGAGGCGGCGGAGCGCACCGATAGCCTTCGCCTTGAGGTCGTCCGCGCTCATGATGACACCACGGCCGACCCGGTCGTTCTTCACGTTTTTCCAGACCCATTCATCAGGTTTAAGATCCGGTGAATACGGCGGCAGGAAAAATATGCTCAGGCGCCCGTCAGCCTTCTCCTTCACGAACTCGCTGACCTTCTTCGCCTTGTGCACCGGATGGCCGTCCACGATGAGGAAAACCTTCCCCGGGACACTGTCCAGCAGCGCCTTCAGGAAATCGATGAACTTCCCCGCGTTCATCTTCCCTTCCTGAACCCGGAAACGCAGCTCACCACGCGCACGGCTTTCCCATACCCACGAGCTGATCGCGTACGCCCGGCGCACAGCCAGGCGGCACAGGCAGGTCAGCGGCACACGGCGGCACGGGCAGGCCGGCCGCCCCGCACGGGCCGCTACGCGCCGCTGGGCCCGAACGCGAACGCGTCCACCACCCGGTCTGTCACGGCCACCACGGGGCCGAGCAGCGCCACCGCGAGCGGGGAGGACGGCAGGTCGGGATGCGGGCGGGTGGGCAGCAGATGAGGCCCGGCCAGCTTGTCCCCCAGCGCAGCCAGGTCCGGCGCGGGAACGCCCCGGCGCAGCCGGCCCAGGTGACGGCTCTCGATCGCGATGTGCTCGCGGAGCACGGCGGCCAGGGCATCGGTGGCGTCGTTGACCTGCACGTCGCGGTCGCCCAGCCAGCGGAGCTTGATCAGCAGTTCCTCGGCCTGCTGCTTGCGTGCCCGGGCCGCCGCCACGATGGCGGCGCCATCCGGCCAGGCCCGCCGCAGCAGTGGCCACAGGTACCGCTGCTTGGCTCCTTCCTGCGTGACGAAACAGCGGCCGATCCGCTGCAGCGTGTGTTCCCTGCGGCGCAGCTGACCGCCCTGGATATGCTCGCTCACCGTGGGCTGCCTGGCCAGGTCCGCCAGGAGCCTGAGCATCTCCTCATGCTGGCGGGCGAGCAGGGTGACGGCATCCATATCCCCTCTCCGGTGCCCCGCCACGCCTGCTGTGAGGACTCCTCACGCAGACCACGCTCATAGCAGCCGGCGTACCCGGAGCAGCCGGCGCATAACCGGGTCGCATCGGGGAGGCATCTCTCACCGGCCGCGGATGGCGGCGGCGATCCGCGGCGAGTCGTAGGCGATCTTCTCGCCCTCCAGCCAGGTGTCCAGGTCGGGCGGATGCGGGCCCGCCCCGCCGAGGAGCAGCACGCCGAGAAGCATGGGCGCGATGATCACGAGCAGCCCGAAGGTGACCCCGGTCGCCAGGTGGATGCCGCCGGACAGGGTGCCGACGCTGACCACCGCCACGTATTCCAGGACCGGGGCGAGGATGAACGCCGCCTCCGAGCGCAGCAGTTCGACCAGGGCGAACGTCGGGCCGATCCTGGACGAGGGCACGCTGAACCCGGCCATGAACAGCCCCGGCGCGACGGCGCCCCCGGCGCCGAAGCCGAGCAGCACGGCCACCACGGGCACCAGGGCCATCGCGTCGCCGCGGTGCAGGCCGAGCAGCATCGCCCCGGCCGCCGCGATCACGCCGAGCCCGCTCAGCACCAGCACCGGCAGCCACCTGCTCGGCAGCATGCGCATGAACAGCCACGCGCCGGCGGCGATGCCGATCAGCATGGGCGCCAGCAGGCCGCCGGCCACGATGGGCGGCGTGCCCGTCACCATCGTCATGTAGACGACGATCAGTTCGAGGAACACGACGAAGGTCGCCCCGCCGATCATCGCCGTGCCGATCCCCACCACCGGCAGGGTGTGGGAGATCGGGCGCACCGGCATGAGCGCCTCAGCCTTGAAGAACTGGATGACGACGAGCGCGAACAGCGCCCCCATCCCGGTCAGCAGCGGGGCGAGGAACCCCGCGGAGGTGAACCCGCCGACCGACAGCCAGGTGACCGCGAAGAACGGCAGGAACGTGCCCGCGAAGGCCAGCGGGACGGCGGTGACATCGAAGCCGATCGCCGGAGCGGGCGCCGGGTTGTACCGGTAGGCGAGCAGCCCGGTCAGCATCCCGCACACGCCGAGGGCGCCGATGGCGGCGAACAGCAGCCGCCAGGAGTGGTAGCCGCTCGCCACGCCGCCGGCCACCGGGCCCAGCGTCACCATCCCGAACAGCCCGAGGTTGGTGTACATCGCGCTCAGCGGGAGCTTGCCCGAGCCGTAGCTGGTGACCAGCGGGGGCAGCCCCACCACGAGCATGATGCCGGTGGTGAAGCCCTGCAGCACACGCCCGAGCATGAAAACAGCCATGCCGCTGGCGGACGCCGACAGCAGCGAGCCGATGGTGAACACCGCCTCGCAGCCGATGAACAGCCACCGCTGCGGGATCCGCAGTATCAGGTCGGCGCCGGTGACCGCGCCGAAGGCATACGCCGCGTTGGCCAGCGCGTCACTGAGCATCGCCATCAGCGTCGTGGTGTGCAGGCCGGCGATCACGCTCTTCTCGGTCAGCGTGAACGCGGTCGTGAGGACGATGAACGGGCACAGCCCCAGCAGCGAGATCGCGACGCTGGCCGGGTACCGGCCGGCCAGCGGCGCACGGTTGAGCGCGCGGATCGTCCCTTGCCCGGAAATGCCCGCCACACCGCCTTCGTCGTCGGCCTGCCCCGGTCCGTCGCAGTACCCAGCCGGCCGCTGCCTATCCCCCTGGCGGGCTGTTGCGCCGGTAACGGCACTCCATCACGTTCCGCGCCCGGCCCGGCAGCGGACCGCACGGGGACGGAGCCACTGGAGCCGCCAGGGCGGGTGTTTGCCCGCGGGGGCGGCGGGTAGGTCGCGCGCGTGCTTGCCGAGGTGTCGCTGCGTGTGAACGGTACCGAGCATGCGCTGACCGTGGACACGCGCACGTCCCTGCTCGACCTGCTGCGCGAGCGGCTCGGGCTGACCGGCGCGAAGAAGGGCTGCGACCACGGTCAGTGCGGCGCCTGCACGGTGCTGATCGACGGGCGCCGCGCCAACGCCTGCCTGGCCCTGGCGGTCGCGCACGCCGGCGCCGATGTCGTCACCGTGGAAGGGCTGGCCGATGGCGGCGAACTGCACCCGCTGCAGCGCGCGTTCATCGAGCGGGACGCCTTCCAGTGCGGCTACTGCACCCCGGGACAGCTCTGCTCCGCCGCGGGGATGCTGCGCGAGGCCGCGGACGGCTGGCCGAGCGCGGTGACGCCCAGCCTCGGCACGGACGGCATCGAGCTGGACACGGAGGAGATCCGCGAGCGGATGAGCGGCAACCTGTGCCGCTGCGGCGCCTACGTGAACCTCGTCGCGGCGATCAGTGACGTGGCGGCCGGTGAGGCAGGAGCATGAGGCCGTTCCGCTACGAGCGTCCTGCTGACACGGCGGCAGCGGTCGCGTTGCTCGCGGGAACGCCGGAGGCGAAGTTCCTCGGCGGCGGCACGAACCTCGTCGACCTGATGCGCCTGGGGGCGGAGACGCCGGCGCTGCTTGTGGACGTCGCGAAACTGCCGCAGGCGGACGTCGAGGAGATGCCGGACGGGGGGGTGCGGATCGGGGCTGCCGTGCGCAACAGCGACCTGGCGGCGCACCCGCTGGTCCGGCAGCGGTACCCGCTGCTCGCCTCGGCGCTGCTGCAGGGCGCGTCCGGGCAGTTGCGCAACCTCGCGACAACCGGCGGGAACCTGCTGCAGCGGACGCGATGCGTGTACTTCCAGGACGTGACGAGGCCGTGCAGCAAGCGCGAGCCGGGGTCGGGGTGCCCGGCCCGTGACGGCGAGCACCACAACCTGGCGATCCTCGGCTGGTCGGAGCAGTGCGTGGCCACCCATCCCTCCGACATGGCGGTCGCGATGACGGCCCTCGGCGCGGCCGTCCGCACCGAGGGCGCCAGCGGCGCCCGCACGATCCCCGTCACCGATTTCCACCGGCTGCCCGGGGACGAACCGCAGCGCGACACCGTGCTGGAACCCGGTGAGCTGGTCACCGCCGTCGAGCTGCCGCCGCTGGAGTTCGCCCGCCGCTCCCGGTACGTGAAGATACGCGAGCGGGCCTCGTTCGCGTTCGCCCTCGTGTCGCTGGCGGCGGCGCTCGACGTCGCGGACGGCACGGTCCGTGACGTGCGCCTCGCGCTCGGCGGTGTCGCGCACAAGCCGTGGCGGGCGCTGCGCGCCGAGGAGGCGCTGCGCGGCGCGCCCGCGACGCCGGCCAGCTTCGCGCGCGCCGCCAGCGCCGAGCTGGACCAGGCCCGTCCGCTGCGGGACAACGGCTACAAGGTGCCGCTCGCCCGCACCGTGATCATCCGGACGCTGGCGGAACTCGCGCAGGCCCCGGAGACGTCATGACGACGACGGTCACGCGGCCCGCCACAGGCGCCGCCCTTGACCGGGTCGAGGGGCGCGAGAAGGTCACCGGCACCGCCGCCTACGCCTACGAGCACGGCTACGAAGGCGTCGCCTACGCCGCGATCGTCCAGTCCACGGTCGCCAGGGGGACGATCCGCGCGGTCGACGGTTCCGCCGCGCTCGCGCTCGACGGCGTGCTCGCCGTGCTCTCGTACGAGAACGCGCCGAGGCTGCACGAGGCCAGCGGCGAGCTGGCGCTGTTCCAGTCCCCCCGCGTCGCCTACCGCGGCCAGATCACCGCCGCCGTCGTCGCCGAGTCCCTGGAGACCGCACGGCATGCCGGATGGCTCGTCGCGGTCTCCTATGACGCTGAGCCGCACGACGCGCAGCTTCGCGCCGGCCACCCGCGCCTGTACAAGCCGGGCCACGTCAACCCGGACTACGAGACCGACACCGAGCAGGGGGACGTCGGCGCGGCGCTGCGCGCCGCGGACGTCACCGTCGACGTCACCTACGAGATTCCCTGGCTGCACAACAACCCGATGGAGCCGCACGCCACCCTCGCCGCCTGGGACGGCGGGAACCTCACCGTCTACGACTCCACCCAGGGTGCCTCGCCTGCCCGGGACACCATCGCCCGCGCGTTCGGGATCGGCAGGGAACAGGTCCGGGTCATCTCCCCGCACGTCGGCGGCGGGTTCGGGTCCAAGGGGACGCTCCGGCCGCAGGCGATCCTCGCGGTGATGGCCGCCCGCGTGACCGGCCGCCCGGTCAAGGTGGCGGTGACCAGGCAGCAGATGTTCGCGCTCACCGGATACCGCACCCCGGCGATCCAGCGGCTGCGGCTCGGCGCCGATACCGGCGGGCACCTGACGGCGATCACCCACGACGTGACCGAGCAGACCTCGACGCTGGAGGAGTTCGCCGAGCAGACCGCGGTCGTCACCCGGATGATGTACGCGGCGCCGGCCCGGCGGACCACGCACCGGGTGGCCGCGCTCGACGTGCCCACCCCGTCGTGGATGCGCGCCCCCGGCGAGTGCCCCGGCATGTACGCACTGGAGTCGGCGATGGACGAGCTGGCCTCCGCCTGCGGCATCGACCCGGTCGAGCTGCGCGTCCGCAACGAGCCCAGCCGGGACCCGGAGACCGGCCGCCCGTTCTCCAGCCGGGGCCTGGTCGCCTGCCTGCGTGAGGGCGCGCAGCGGTTCGGCTGGGCGGGCCGCGACCCGGCGCCGGGCACACGGCGCGACGGGGACTGGCTGACCGGCACCGGGGTGGCCGCCTCCACCTATCCCGCCCGGCGGCGGCCATCACGGGCACTCGCGCGCCGCGAGCCGGACGGGAGCTACCTGATCCAGATCGCCGCTGCCGACATCGGCACCGGCGCCCGGACGGCGCTCACCCAGATCGCCGCCGACGCGCTCGGCGTCCCGCCCGGCCAGGTCCGCGTCGAGATCGGCGACAGCGGGTTCCCCACCGCCCCGCTCGCCGGCGGCTCGGCGGGCACCGCCTCCTGGGGCAGCGCCGTCCACGCGGCGTGCACCCGCCTGACCGGCGGCGAGGCGGACGAGGCGAGCGCCGACACCGCGGAGGCGGTCGGCGACGCGGAGATGCACGGGGACACCGGGTCGCATTCCCGGCATGCCTTCGGCGCGCAGTTCGCCGAGGTGCGCGTCAACCCCGGGACCGGCGAGGTCCGCGTCGCGCGCCTGCTCGGCGTGTTCGCCGCCGGGACGATCGTCAACGCCAAGACCGCCCGGTCGCAGCTCATCGGCGGGATGACGATGGGGCTCGGCATGGCGCTGCTGGAGGAGGGCATCCTCGACCCGCGGTTCGGCGACGTGGTCAACCACGACCTCGCGACCTACCACATCCCGGCCTACGCCGACGTCACCGGCATCGAAGCCACCTGGATCGACGAGCACGACCCGCACCTCGGCCCGGTCGGCGCCAAGGGCATCGGCGAGATCGGCATCGTCGGCACCGCCGCCGCGATCGGCAACGCCGTCTACCATGCCACCGGCGTCCGCTTCCGCCGCCTGCCGATCAGCCCCGGCCGCGTCCTCGCCGCCCTGGCCTGAGCCGCGGCAGCCCCGGCCTGCTGACAGTGCCTGCCGCCCGCCCGGTGACCAGGGCCCGGCCGGATTCAGGCATGGGAGCGTACGTAGCCGGCGACCTGGGCGTGGGTGGCGAACCAGACCCCCGGCCGGGAGGCGATGTGATCGATCAGCTCGGCGAGGACCGCCATCCGGGAGCGGTGACCGATGACGTGCGGGTGCATGGTGAGCTGGAACAGCCCCCCGTCGGCGTAGGCGCCCTCGAACTCATCGATCCAGGTGCGAAGCACGTCCCGCGGGCTGGCGTACGGGCGCAGCGCGCTGTAGCGCTCCATCGGGAAATAGACCGCATCGTCGCGGATCCATTCCACCGGGATCTCCACCACGCCGGACGGCTCGCCATCGGCCACGATCTCATACGGCTCGTCATCGCCCATCAGCGACGAATCGTAGGCCAGGCCGAGCTCTTTGATGACCGCCAGGGTGACCGGGCTGAAGTCCCACGACGGGGTGCGGATCCCCACCGGGCGCACCCCGGTGAGCTTTTCCAGCGTGCCGGCGGCCCGCAGCGCCAGCTCCCGCTCCGCGCCCGGCGGCAGGGCCTCGGCCCGCTCATGAATCCAGCCGTGCATCCCTATCTCGTGCCCGGCGGCCACATACCGGCGCGCCTCCTCCGGGTGCAGCAGCGCCGAGACCGCCGGCATGAAAAACGTCGCCGGGATCTGCCGCTCCTCCAGCAGCGCCAGGATCCGGCGCGCCCCCACCCGCGACCCGTACTCCCCCCGCGACAGCCTGCCCGGCCCGGTATCCCCATCCCGCAGCGGGATCGTCTCATGATCAGAATCAAACGACAGCGCCACCGCCACCCGCGCCCCGCCCGGCCAGCTCCCCGGCACCAGCGCCCTGCCCGCCCTGATCCGCCCGGCATGCCCCCGCCAGGTGCCCTCATCCCACTGCCACGACGGCACCTCACCCACCACAGCCTCCTTCCCGGGGTCTGAGGCCCCGCCTTCGGTACCCCCCGGGCCGGCCTGCCGGCCCGGGGGCTGCCACCACAATCCGCCCGGCATATCCGTGATCGCGGGCCCGCGGTCACGGCCGCCACGATGGTATCCGGGAAGCACGATGGGGCACGCGGCCGTACTTCATGGCCCCGGCCTGGGCGAAGCTCCAGTGCAGGTCCATCCGCATGGCCGGCAGCAGGAGGGAGTAATGGCCGGCAGCAGGAGGGAGTAATGGCCGGCAGCAGGAGGGAGTAATGGCCGGCAGCAGGAGGGAGTAGGCGAAACGGCCCAGGCCCAGCACCGCCACGGGCCCGAGGGCCAGCCCGGCGGTGATCAGCAGACGGCGGCGGAAATGCCACCCGGAGGACGGCTCCGGGGGGTCGCGGACGCCTCCGGAGCCTGCGCGCCGCTTCCCGGCAGGTTAGGCTCCGCCACGGGCCGCCCGGACGACACGCTGGTGCTCGCGCATGGTCTCCGCGCCGTCCGCACCGGGCTGGCGGCCGAACCCGCAGTACATCGCCACGCCGAAGTCCGTGATGTAGCGGGACGCCGTGGCCATCCTGCGCCGCAGCCCCGGTACCCCGTCGACCGGCAGGACGATGCCGAGGAACACCCGCGCGTCCCCGGGCTCCAGGTCGATCAGCGGCCGGAAGAAGCTGCGGTCCTCGCTGCGCAGGTACCGCGGGCCTGCCAGGTGGAGCCAGTCCACGCGCCGTCCCGAGTTCGCCACCGCGAAGTTGGCCATCCGCACCAGCAGCCCCATGTCGCGGGCCTCGTACATCGGCCATTCCGGGAACGTCCCGTAGCACAGGTGGTAGCCGACGAGGACGTCGTCCGGGACCAACGGCGTCAGCCGGGTCACCGGCCCGGCGAACCGCTCCCACGCGCCCTCCGAGGTCCAGGCGAGCACACCCTCCAGATCCTGCACCTCGTACGCCATGTCCCACTGGATCGCCAGGTCCGCGGGCGGGATCGCGGCGGTCAGCCGCCGCAGTTCGCGGGCCACGAGGTCCTCGAACGCGCGCTCGGCGACCGGGTAGTCGGCGGCAAAGTCCGCCTTGAACCCGTTGAGCGCGCTTTCCGGGAACGGCAGTCCCACCTGGAAGCGGAGATGCCCGGGGATGACGCCCTCGTCGCGCAGCGCCCGGAACACCCGGTAGGAGGCGATGGCGTCGTCGATGCGCGGCCAGGTGTCCCAGTGCAGTGCGGTGACGCCGGGACGGATGCCGAAGACCGGGGTCTCGTAGGCGTGGCGGGGCACCCCGGTGGGCGATCCGGTCTCGGCGACGGTCTGCACGCCGGGGTTCGGCCGGACCAGCCGCTCCCGCTCGTAGCCGACCCATGCGGCACGCGGCCCGGTCTCGCCGTCCGGCAGCGCGAACACCATGTCACCGAACAGCCCGGCAGCCGCGCGCAGCGCTTCCTCCGCCGACGACGCCGGCAGGCTTCCCACCAGCAGCAGCTCACTTGTCACACGCGGTGCCATCGCTGTCTCCCTCCGCCCGTGCGCAGACCACCATCCCCACCCCCAATCCCCTCGCCATCGTTTCAGACGGCGAGCACGAAGAGATAATGCAGCCGGACGGATGGCCGCGCTGCCTCCCGCGGCCGCCATCGGCCTCCGGCCCGGCGGCGTGCGGCCCCGCGCGGGGGGCTGCCAGGGCTATTTTCCCCGCTTGTTCCCCCGCTCGTCGCGGCCGAGCCAGGTGCATATGCACACCTCGTTGCCTTCGGCGTCGGCAAGGACCCAGAACGACGGGGCAAAGGAATCGTCAGCCAGCCGGCCGCCTGCGTCAAGAGCGGCGCGGAGGCGGGCCTCTGCCTCGTCGTGGGCCACCGTGATGTCGACGTGGACGCGGTTGCGCTGCGGACGCGGGGCGTCCATCTGCTGAAACCAGATAGCCGGGAGCTGGCCCGCTGGATCGGCAATGGCGTCTTCGGGTCCGCTTTTGCCCGGCTCGTCGGCGTAGGCGAGCACGGCCTTCCAGAAGGGCCGGATGGCCCCGATATTCATGGCGTCGATGGCCATTTCCAGCATCTGCACCGGCCGGGGTGAGGCGGCGGATACCGGTTCTGCCGGGTGGAACCCGAGTGCGCCCACGGCGCCGGCTATCCGCCAGGCGAGCGCCGTATCCCGGCTGGTCACCGCGCCCAGCGCCCTGGTCTGCACGGACAGTTCGACGCGATCCGGGCGCAGATCCATCCGAAGGTGCCCGTCGGCGTCCTCGCCGCTGGCCGTCACGGCAGCCGCGGCGACCTCGTTCGCTTGCGCCAGGGACCCGACCGGCACCGAGACGCTCAGCGTGCCGAGGAGGTAACGCCAGCCGATGGGCTCCACAGCCGCCGAAGCAGCGGTCCGGGACAGCGATGTGCCGGGGGCAGGTTCCGTCATCCGGCCAGCATGGCAGACAGCCGGCATGCATGCCACTGTCCGTCCGGCCAGCCATAGCACCCCCTCATGATGACGCGCTGCCACAGCGGGCACTGGCATACGGAGGGTCCCCGGGCCGGGGCGGCGCCCGGGGACCCGGTGACGCGATGATGGTGTCATGCTACGTACACCGCTGACGGACATGCTCGGCGTGGAAGTGCCGGTTATCGGCGCGCCGATGGCAGGCGTGGCGGGCGGTCGGCTGGCCGCGGCGGTCACCGCCGGCGGCGGGCTCGGCATGATCGGCGTGGGCAGCGCGGCCCGGCCGGAGGCGATCATCGCCGAGGCCGCGAAGGCCCGGGCGGCGGGTGCGCGGTTCGGCATCGGCCTGATGGCCTGGGCGCTGGCGCGCCGCCCGGAGCAGTTCGACGCGGCGCTGGAGGCCGGGCCGGCGCTGGTGTCGGTCAGCTTCGGCGACGCGGGGCCCTGGCTGTCCCGGCTGCGCGAGGCCGGTATCCGCTCCGCCACCCAGGTGGGCGATGCTGAGGAGGCCCGGGCCGCCGCCGGTCAGGGCGCTGACCTCGTCGTGGCCCGTGGCGCGGAGGGCGGCGGGCACGGCCGGGACGCGGTCGCCACGCTGCCGCTGCTGCAGGAGGTGCTCGACGCGGTGGATGTGCCGGTGCTGGCCGCCGGCGGCGTCGCCACCGCCCGCGGCCTCGCCGCGGTGCTGGCGGCCGGCGCGGCGGGCGCCTGGGTCGGCACCGCGCTGCTGTCCTGCCCGGAGACGGCCAGCACGCCGGCGGCCCGGGCCCGCATCCGCGCCACCCCCGCGACCGGCACCGTCTACACCCGCGTGTTCGACGTCGCCCAGCGCATCGGCTGGCCGCCCGGATACGGCGGCCGTGCCCTGGCCAACGACTTCACCCGGCGCTGGTCCGGCCGCGAGGAGGAACTGGCCGGCGACGAGCAGGCGCGGCAGCAGCTCGCCGCCGCCAGGGAACGCGACGACTACGACACCGCCTGTATCTACGCCGGTCAGGGCGTGGGCCTGGTTACCGCCGAGCGCCCGGCCGCCGCCGTCGTGCGGGATCTCGCAGCCGGCGCCGAGGACCTGCTGAGACGATGGCGGTGACATCGATCATTGCGCCGGTTTCCGCGCGGCGCTGACGATCCGCGGCTGCGCGGCGGCACGTCCTGCACGCCCCGGCGATGGACGGCTACTTCACCGAGCTGGAGCGCCTGTGGTCGGGCGCGGAGCCGCCCGCGCCCGGGGACGAGCGCGCCCTGATGGCCAGGTACGGCATGCTTCCCGGCTGAAACCCCGGGTCAGCGGCCGAAGCGGGCCCGGAGCGTGCGGGGAACCGCTGCTATCCCGGTGATCGGGCGGAACCGGTCCGACGCGGCCCGCAGGGCCGCATCCTCGTCGTCGGTGAGGTCGATCTCAGCGGCGGCGACGTTACTTTCCAGCTGCGCGACGCTTGACGCGCCGGGGATCGCGGCCACGGCAGGGTGCCGGATCACCCAGGCGAGGGCGACCTGCGCGGGGGTGGCGGAGTGCGCGTCCGCCACCTCACGGAGGGTGGCGAGAAGCTGGCCTGCCCGCTCCAGATTGCCGGGGAGGAAGAGCGGGTTGGCGGCCCGGACGCCGTTCACCGGCCGGTTGCCCCGGTGGTACCTGCCGGAGAGCAGCCCCTGGGCGAGCGGGCTGTAGGCGATCACCACGCGGCCGGCCGATTCGGCGAAGGGCAGCAGGCCGAGTTCTGGCGACCGGTCGACGAGGCTGTAGCGGACCTGGTTGCTCAGCACCCGGCTGCCCAGCGCTTCCTCGGCTGACCGCCAGCGCTCCAGCGAGTAGTTGCTGACGCCCACTTCCCGGACAAGCCCTGTCTGCCGCAGCGCGCGCATGCCGCGCATGATCGTCCCGTCACGGACCAGCGGGTTGGGCCAGTGCACCTGGTAAAGACTGATCCGGCGCGTCCCGAGCCGGCTCGCGCTGGCCACGGCACGCTGCTCGACCACGGGGGCGGCCGGCAGGACCGGGAAGATCTTCGTGGCGAGGAAGACCGATTCCCGCTCCGCGCCGAGCGCCCTGCCGAGGATCTTCTCGCTGCGCCCGAACCCGTATATCTCCGCGGTGTCGAAGAGGGTGACTCCCAGCTCGAGCGCCCGGCGCACGATGGCGTGCGCCTCCCTCCCGGCGTACGGCTCGCCGTATCCCCACTCCCGGGAGCCGAACTGCCACGTGCCGAGCCCGATCCTGGAGATCTTCGTGTCGGTGTCAATGTTCAGATAGCGCATGATCCCATCCTCCGCCGCGCTGCCGCGGGCCGCATCCCCAGGTGCCGGCTCCGCCCGGCGGGTACCTATGCCTGTGTGGAAGACATCCGGGTCGGCACGGCGTCGTGGACCGACCGGACGCTGATCACGTCCGGCTGGTATCCCCCTGAGGCGGACACTCCCGCCGAGCGGCTGCGGTTCTACGCCGGGCGCTTCCCGCTGGTGGAGGTGGACGCGGCCTATTACGCACTGCCGGCGGAGCGGACGGCGGCGCTGTGGGCCGAGCGCACCCCGGACGGCTTCACCTTTAACGTGAAGGCGTTCAGCCTCTTCACGCAGCATCCGACCCGGGTGGCCGCGCTGCCGAAGGACCTCCGCCCGGCGGCGCAGCAGTCCGGGAAGGACCGCGTGTACCTGCGTGACGTGCCGGAGGAGGTTACCGGCCAGGCATGGGAACGCTTCCTTGCCGCCCTGGCGCCGCTGCGGCAGGCGGGCAAGCTCGGCGCGATCCTGCTGCAGTTCCCGCCCTGGTTCACGATCTCCAGGGCCCACAAGGACTACATCCTGGCCTGCGCGCAGCGGGTGGCGCCGGACCGGGTCTGCGTCGAGTTCCGCAACCACGCCTGGATGAGCGAGGACAACCGCCGGGAAACCCTGGAGTTCCTGTCCGCGCACCAGCTCCCGTACGTGTGCGTGGACATGCCCCAGGGGTACCGCAACTCGATCCCGCCGGTCCTGGCCGCCACCGCGGACCTCGCCGTCGTCCGCTTCCACGGCCATTCGGCCAAGTGGGACAGCAAGAACATCCAGGAAAAGTACGGCTACCGCTACAAGCCCGCCGAACTCGCCGGGTGGGCGCCCAGGATCCGGGACCTGGCCCGCCAGGCGGACACCACCCACGTGGTGTTCAACAACTGCTACCGCGACTACGCCCAGGCGGGCGCCGAGCACCTCGCCGGCCTGCTCCGCCAGGCCCCGTAACACACGATCCCGTCCGGCCTCCGCCCGCCGCCCCGGCTGCGAGAGACTGAGGGCCATGGAATACACGCATCTGGGCCGTACCGGCCTGACCGTCAGCCGCCTGTGCCTCGGCACGATGAACTTCGGGCCGCTGACCACGCCCGCCGACTCCCGCGCGATCATGGACCACGCCCACGAGGTGGGCATCAACTTCTTCGACACCGCCAATCGCTACGGCGGCCCCATGAGCCCGCCGGGCCAGCTCGCCGCGGACGGCGCGCACGTGGGCTGGACCGAGGAGATCATCGGCGAGTGGTTCTCCCAGGGCGGCGGGCGCCGGGAGCGGACCGTGCTGGCGACCAAGGTCTACGGCCCGATGGGCGAGTGGCCGAACGACGGGAAGCTGTCCGCGCTGTCCATCCGGCGTGCCTGCGACGCCTCGCTGCGCCGGCTGCGGACCGACTACATCGACCTGTACCAGATGCACCACATCGACCGCGACACCCCGTGGGACGAGATCTGGCAGGCGATGGAGGTCCTCATCACCCAGGGCAAGATCTGCTACGTCGGGTCGTCGAACTTCGCCGGCTGGCACATCGCGCAGGCCAACGCCACCGCGGCGGCCCGCGGGCTGCTCGGCCTGGTGAGCGAGCAGTCCATCTACAACCTGCTGACCCGTGAGGTCGAGCTTGAGGTGCTGCCCGCAGCGCGGGAATACGGCGTCGGCGTCATCCCGTGGAGCCCCCTGCACGGCGGCCTGCTGGGCGGCGCGCTGAAGAAGGAGCAGGAGGGGCTGCGCAGGCAGGCGGGACGGGCCGCTGACGCGCTGCGCGCGAACAGGGACAAGATCGAGGCCTACGAGAACCTGTGCGACTCGCTCGGCGAGCAGCCGGCGATCGTGGCGCTGGCGTGGCTGCTGCACCAGGAAGGGGTCACCGCGCCGATCATCGGCCCCCGGACGATCGGGCAGCTCGACGGCACGCTGCGGGCCGTGGAGCTGACGCTCGGAGACGAGACGCTCAAGCAGCTCGACGCGATCTTCCCCGGATACAGGACCGCCCCGGAGCACTACGCCTGGTAAGCGCGGATGACCCGTCCGGCGCGGCG
>Ga0209061_1002847_pt1 | contig 20414 bp, 26 predicted proteins | sample Coa_R1_10_FD_187157 | JGI IMG/M metagenome (GOLD analysis project Ga0209061, IMG submission 187157) | Surface soil microbial communities from Centralia Pennsylvania, which are recovering from an underground coalmine fire - Coalmine... | ecosystem: Environmental > Terrestrial > Soil >...
AAGATAGAAATCGCTCAATAGCTGCATCATCTGGATGCATACAATGTCTCACTTTCTTTTCTCACTAAAGAAGCCAGAAAAACGCCCAGAAGCTAGGATCGTACTCTCCAGGAATATGATCGAGATCCGGCGGCAAATCTATACCACTTGGATAATACTCATTATAGATACGCAGATGAGTGTGTATCTCTGATATATTCTCAGCTCGATTCGCTGCGTTATAATCGGTTCTCGCGATCTGTCTTCCATAATCATCATAATAGGCTTCGTAAGGTTCCTCCCTTCCCAAATCATTCACATGTACACCGCTGAGGCTTTGTGTACCTGGCGTTGTTTGGCTAGGAGCATAATTTGACGGGCCATTATCACCTTGCATGTAATCGCCAGGTGACGACGTACTCGATGTTGCAGATGTGCTTGATGTCGACGTGTTATCCGTTGTATTACTGGAATTCCCATCCTCATTCGTTGTCGGAGGAGACGTCGACGGATTTTCATCCGAGAGTCCTTGAGCAGTCGTATTCGCCCCCTCGTCAGGAAAACCTCCATCTTGCAGCGCCTCCATTTCATCCATCGTCGCCAGATAGTTTGGATCATTTGGGGTGATCGTGGTAAATTCGGGCTCCCCGTTGGGACCAATCGTCTCCTCGGTGATCATATTAGTCCCCTCGTCAAGCGTGAACGTCGTGTCTCCGAGAGCCACTGTGACCTCTGGTACGACGACCGCGCTGGAAGGAATGCTTCCCTCGTCAGGGGGAAGTCCATTCGTTGGGGCACGATAGGGACCAATCGTGCCCTGATTCTCACGACTGTTGGCGTTGGTATCACAATCTTCTGGGTCTTCATCGCAAATGTCGGCAATCCTCTGCCCGGTTGGATCAACAAACGTCTCCGGGTTCCCTGCCACATACCCATAGGGATTCATCCCACTGGGATCGCCCTGCACACTATCCGCGCTCACAAACTGATCCGCCAGCGGATCATACCAGCGCGCCCCATAGTAGAGCAGCCCCATCACACTATCGAGCAACTGATCGGTATAGTTGTGCGGGGTGGGCATCGTGCCCCAGGCAAAGCCTTGCGCTCCATAGGGCAAGAAGAGTTGCACCGCGCTCACACTCCCCGTGCTGCTCAGAGCGACGGTAGGGCTGCCCTCCAGGTTGGGGATCAGGTAGGAGAACGTGGAGCCGACCTGCTCTGCGACCCGTTGCCCGTTGACGAAGTAATAGTCGGCCGTGCTCGTCGTGCTGCTGGTCAGCACGGTCTCCGTCACCCCAAAGTCAATCGGGCTGGTGTTCCCGTTGGGCGTCACAGTGCGGGTGAGCACCAGATTCCCTTCGTTGCCGTAGAGGGAGGTTTCGCTGGCCAAGGTGCTCGCGGGCGCTGCTGGCCGCCATCACCCTGGCCGGCGGCCTCTTCCTGCTTACCAGCGCCCATCTCCTGCTGCCCGGCTGGCTCTTCCTCGCCCTCGCCGGCTTGAGCAGCCTGCGTTTGCTGGTGGGGCGCCAGATAACGATATGTTGCTCCTACCTGTTCGGGCGGTTCCTCTCTATCCATCTGAGCAGTTTTGAACACGAGCGCATACGGCTCCAATGTCTCAGGATCATATGACTTGATAAGCTGATTTATTCTCTGCCGCAACTCGCCGTTTTCTTCTCTCAGAAGAGAATCAAGCAAGGGAGGCAATGTAACGGGAGCATACTGGGAACCCAGATTTTCCAGAATTTTAAAAAAGGTTTCTGACAAGCGCGTATTATCTGGATGACGTTCCTCCGGCGAGAGAGAACCAAACAGATAACAAAGAGTGGCAAGACAAGGAATCACATATGTTTTCCCAGAAGCTTTTGTTAAGAGAGCCCATAGGACGCCTAATAACTCCTCAAGATTAGTTCTAAGGTACTTTTCTGTTCTTCCTCTATCCCAGAGTGCATCTAGAAGATAAGGAACTACGACGTCTGAGGGGAAAACCAGAAGGCTGTTGAGAGCTACTTCACCAGCCGGAGTATTTCCGTTTGCCCAGGCAGCATGGGCAATAAGCAAAGGACATAAACAATAGCAGGTATTGCATTCTCAGGACTTTCACTAAGTTCTTGTATTATGCCATTATATATGCTCTCTATCTGATCTTCACTCGCACTCCCGTCCTCGACCAAAAGAGAAGCCGCTCGACGGAAAGCTTTGTCTACAACAGCTTTCATAGCAGAGTCACTTTCTGCCATATGTACGATTTGGGGTAGTATTTGGGGACCTAGAGCACTCAATGTGTGGAGAGCTTCTTCTTGAATAGAGGTAAAAAAAGCATCCTCCCAACAAGATACGGAATCATCAGCTAAAAGCTCTATGAGTGGTAGAATGGTTGCTGTATGCTGAGGATATCCTATAAAGCTGATAACCTGGATTGCCATTTGTATTAGAGATGGATCTCTCCGGCGAATAATCTTGAGAAGCTCTTCTAATATCTGTTACCGTAATTACTCAATAATTCGTCGATCATTCTCTGTTTCACTTTTTCATTTGGTGAATCAATAATTTTATATAAACGGTCTTCTATTAAACTATGCCCCATTGCTTTACCTCTGTCACTCATAAATCACACTCTAGCTGTTAGCCAATTTCGGTGTCTCTTGGTTTTCGTCATACTCGCATACTCGTATTTGTAGCACCTGTCAAGCTTCTTTTGTGGCATACCCTCATACCGCCAAGAAAGCCTCTTATGCGACTTTGCTGCGCGAGTCTCCGGCAAGTAAAAACGGGAACCCTGAAAAACAGATATTCACCTTAGTACTCTATCACATTTTAGCTGTCAAGCCATTATAATTTCCTCCCTAATTAAGGTATGGACAAGAGAGGTTTTCTCAAAATAGCTGCGAGATGCCAAAGCTACAGTACAAGCAATCTTAATCTCCTTAAACTCCCGAAAGCCCGCATTTTTGTGTAGAAGAGTTCTGCCGCAGGATTTTACTAGGGTAGTCCTACTTCGGTGCAAGGCTGAAAACCCTCAACGCTCCTTATGGTCTGTATCGCCTCACTTGTATCCATAGGATTAGGTGGTTGCAATTCAAAATGCCCAAATGACACCGTTCCAGGTCGCTAACGAAAATCTTGCTGGCTGTGTTGTGAGGTCCAATCACTATGCTCTACCAGACCAGGCGGGAGTGAGACTGTTACAAAACGACAAACCAGGGTGGGATAGAGTTCACCATTGCTGATGATCTTCATTGGGAAAGTACTTCAGTGTTCCGCTCGTTTCTCCTGAATACTTTTAATTGCGTAAGCTGCATGATCTCTAACACTATTTTTACCCCAATGGCCTGTATCATGTTGTTGCATCTGTTGTAAGGCAGGGATAGCCTTTTCGTCTCCTATTTGCCCTAACGCAAGCGCTGCCGCACCACGTACTTCGCTAGCTGAGTCCTTCAATAGTTCAATAAGAAAAGGTTGAGCATTATTAAATTTCCCCAATGCTATCGCGGCGGCGCTTCGTACCCGAGGTTCTGGATCATGAAGGGTAAGAGCGATTGTATCAATAGTTGATGATACTCTAAGATCTCCAAGAGCGTAAAGGACTCGGCAACGAATATACCAATTCTCATCTTTGAGCATAGTTGTTAATGGTTCAGCTACTTTCTCATCACCAATTTGAGCAAGCGCACTAATAGCGTCTGCCCGCACCTGACTATCAGGATCTTGTAGCATCCCTAAAAGGGGATCAACGGTGCGTGGGTCTTTGAGTTGACTAAGTGCATCAATCACCCCAGAACGTACTGCACTATTTTGATCTTGAAGGGCCGTTATAAGTGGGAAAAGAGCAGTATCACCAATTCTTGCTAATGCTCTCGAAGCCTCTTGCCACATCGCAACTGTTTCCTCATCATTCCAATCTCGTCTAAACACGTCAATAAGAGCAGGAATAGCACGAGGATCACCAACGCGCCCGAGTCCCTTAGCCGCTTCTTGTGCAGCATGGACCTGATTGCTGCTAAGCATTTCAATGAGTAGGTCAACAATCTGGACGTCTCCTATAGTTCCGAGCACACGTACAGCTTCTGGAAGTGCTGCGACGTTAAAGAAGCCTTGCTTGACCTTTAGCATCAATGGCATGATAGCTGATGTACCAAAGCTAATCAGATCTTCAGCTGCCTGGACACGTATTTTCCATGAGATGCTATTTAACGCGATAATCGAGTTAGCGATGATCTCCTCGTCATTAGTCTGATTCATAGAGACAACCCTCTCCCCAATTGGGTAGCATAGATACATAACAGTTTATCTTCGTCCGTACATCCGCAAATAGAAGCTCGTTGCTAAGATTACCGTGTTAAAGGAAGCCGCAAGATCACGCCTTCTGTAGTTGAATATAAAGCGACTACCAGATAGTGGTGATTTTTCCTATCTGCGCCATTCAACATGATCTTATCTAGCTCTTTCCGTGCGCGTGCATAACTACTTATATCACATATCTTGATATTTTTCAAAAAGATAATATAAGTAATTATACGCCAAAGTTGAGCTCAACTCACTAGATTCTCTTAAATTACTCGCAAATAATACTATCACCTCCATTAGTTGTGCTAAATTTCCAGCGTTGACTTTGTATTAAAGATTGCTCACCAGTGACATCTACGACTGGAATGCTATCTACTCCGGATTCTATGAAAGCAAGCAACCTTCTATTATCGAGAGTGTACCATCGGCCATTAACCAGGTTAGCTGGATCGCCTGTATAACCATTTTTTGTCAGAGATCCCCAAGCATCCATCCCTGCATCTTTTTGGAAAACCCTTATAGCTGGAAGGTCATCAGGTGTTAAACTTCCATTTTTAAGAGCTTGTATATTTCCATCAACGGTATAGCCCCCTCCTGAAGAGGAGCACGAATCCTGGGTAAAGTAGATGTCATTTGGATTCATCCTATCTCTATCTGATTCTGGAGCAGGGAAAGCAGCACCAGATTTCTTTGGCGGCCGTGGTCCTCCCCCAGAACTTCCGCCCGGACTTGGCGCGGGTGAGGATGAAGGAGATGTTGTTGTCGTTGGCGACATCGGCGTGGGCACCGGAGAATCCTCGTGGCCCACAAACGGATCGCTCGGATTTTCCGCCTGAGCTTGAGCCTGTTTGAACTTGTTCAGCAGGTCCCCATATCCTGCTTCTCCTGGAAACAGATCGTACCCATAGCTGTAATCGGAAGCCGTGATGTCGATCTCACCGGTTGAGGTATTATAGGTGTAGGTGGCCCCATCGTACTCAAAGCTGTCCACAGAGGGATCACCGGCTCCAACCAAGTTATAGCCTGGAATCCCATCAGGAAAAGCGCTGGCGAGGATATTGTTACCGGCAGCAATGTCCCCGCCGACATGGCAGCTTGCGCTATCACAATACATCTGCCCCGTGGGATCAACAAACGTCTCCGGATTGCCCCCAACATAGCCATAGGGATTCATCCCACTGGGATCGCCCTGCACACTATCCGCGCTCGTGAACTGGTCCGCCAGGGGATCGTACCAGCGTGCTCCATAGTACAGCAGCCCCATCTCACTATCGAGCAACTGATCGGTATAGTTGTGTGGTGTGGGCATCGTGCCCCAGGCAAAGCCTGACGCACCATAGGGCAAGAACAGTTCCACCGCGCTTACTGTCCCAGTGCTCGAAAGTGCGACGGTAGGGCTGCCCTCCAGATTGGGGATCAGATAGGAGAACGTGGACCCGACCTGTTCAGCGACTCGTTGCCCATCGACAAAGTAATAGTCGGCTGTGCTCGTCGTACTGCTGGTGAGCACGGTCTCCGTCACCCCAAAGTCAATCGGGCTGGTGTTCCCGTTGGGCGTCACCGTGCGGGTGAGCACCAGATTGCCCTCGTTGTCGTAGAGCAAATACTCATTAACTGACGTACCCGAGGGCGCTGTCCAGGCGGAAAGCCGGCCCTGGGCGTCATAGGTCATGGTCGCCCCGCTGGGACTGGAACCCGCACAGGTATGCCCGCTGGTGGTGTCGGTGTTGCGGCAGGCTCATATTGCCCATCGCATCATACGAGGCGTATTGGTTGGGAATGTCACTCAGGCTGGTCACCGCGTGGGGATGGTTGGGATCACCATAGGTGGAGGTACCCGCTGCGCTGCTGGTGATGCGATCCAGGCTGTCATAGCTGTAGGACTGGAGATAGGGCCGGCTCCTCTTGCGCCTGCCAAAAGCCATGGAGCACCTGATGACCCAGCTCGAAACCGGCCAGATCGAGGTCAGGCTCGCGCCAGAGACGCAGCATGGCCGCTTCCGTCGCGGCCGCAACCACCACCAACGGCTTCTCCTGGGCGCTGCTGGCGGCCATCACCCTGGCCAGCGGCCTTCTTCCTGCTCACCAGCGCCCATCTCCTGCTGCCCGGCTGGCTCTTCCTCGCCCTCGCAGGCTTGAGCAGTTTGCGTTTGATTTTGAGGCGTTAGGTAGCCGAAAGCCGCTCTCCTCGCTTTCGTCGTCTGACTCTATACAAATTGCCTGTAACCGAAACTCGATGGCGGCAAAGCGTTCGATGTGTTGTCGATATTGGGCAAGCGTACAGGCACCTATTATCTGAATTTCACGACGTGCTAATGCTGGAACGAGCAGATTGGCTGCATCAATCGGATAACGTCGTTCCTCTCCTCCTAAGAGCCGATGGAAATGATCGACAAAGAGCATTGCTTTCCCTTTCGACCGGCACTCGAAAAGCAAAAAGCTCCCTACTCGCAGCACTCTAATCTGGCTTTCTTAAAGGATCTCGATTTTAGATAGGCTAATCAAGTCTACCTCAAACTCTGGGCAAAGATATATATCCTGCACATAAAACGCTTGCCCTCGTAATCGATTGATTGGGTGATGTACCTTATTCTGATAATGTTGATGTTTTATAGCACGAATTTGTTCCTTTGCTTTGCGAAAACATAAAAGTCCTCCTCCATAGAAATCATCCATGGAAAGAGCGCAAAACCGACAACATTTCAGGTAAGTGCCCTGAGGAAGTTCTTGTTGCAGCCGAAAAAGATTCGGTCCCATGCTTGGATCATTGCTTTTTATTTCAACCATACTCTCTTCTATTAGAAGCTTCAATATGATCTGAGCTAATCCGTGACGGTGTTCTGCCGTAGGTTTCTTTCGTTCAAGGTAGCCATGTACTGTGCCTTGAATCGTTTGGCCGTCTTGCACCACAGCTATGGGCATAGTCCATTGCAATGTGTATTCACCCAGTGCCCGCTGAGCGGGTTCTGGTTGACTTGGACCAGCAGTGATGTAACCTTCCTCCCAAACGAACTGCCGCTGTTTTTCCTCATCCTGGTTAGGAGGCCATACATAAAACGTGTCAAAACTGAGGCCACGAAGATGAACGCCTCGTAGCATCAGCGAAAGAAACTCTCCATCCGGTTCCAGATAAAGGGTCGTTTTTTCTTGGCCATATGCGTCAGTATAGATTGCAGGATATTGTTCAGTCATAAAACAATTTCTCCTTATCACTTGCCGCTACTTTGTTGATTCCAGATTTCGGCTGATTTGAAACTCATCAAAGAGCGGTTGCTTGAAATCATGCACTATTCTCCAGGCCAACAAACCACTGGTAGGTATTTTTCTCCTCCACTCCAGCGGGATACGAAAAGCAAACTAACTACTCTTCGTACCTTGCCTCTCATGAAGAATCAACTCGACGGAACAGAGTAAACTCAAGGGTCCATAATATAAGAGAAAATCTTAATCCACTTTTGATAGGCATTAGCCAATGTTTGCTGCACCAGGCGTTGATACTCTCCCTCAGTCATTGAACCCGGTCCGTCTATGGGCTCCAAACCTATATGAAATGTCCTAAATTGTTCCTGCCATTCATAGACCCACTGTAAACCGGGGGGGGCCTCAGTGCCCTGTTCCAGAATATACCACCAAGGGCCTCTCACCGGAGGGCTCACAGGGTCCATAAAATGGGACAATCCACTTGTAATCATACCATCGTCTACTATTATTCCTCTTGTCAAGAGGTTTCCAGCAGGACCAGTGCCACCGGCTCCTCGAAAGGCTTCGGTAGGAAGACGATTAAAGTTTTGTGGCGTATTCTGGTTATTAGGATCAAAACTTCCATCACTGTTAGTGTTCCCGTCACCTTGACCAGAACTACTAGTGTTATCTGATGGTTGCTGTGGTTGGTTGTCTGCCTCCTGCACCTCTTCCTGCTGAAGTCGCGCGTCCATTTCTTCTCGGAACTGCTGGATATCTCCTTCTTGGACAGCTAAATCCACAGGCACATTTACATCATCCTGGGTCGTGTTATCCTGATCGTCATTTTGAGTCGGACGATTCTGGGGTGGTTCCTGCTCGCCCGGATTACCACCAGCGGTACACGACCCGAAACCGCCACCACTACCACCATCACCCCCTCCTTCGTCTATATTTCCGCCATCTCCTCCATCCATACAAAGAGCAATCCGCTGCCCCGTTGGATCGACAAACGTCTCCGGATTGCCCTCAACATAGCCATACGGATCCATCCCACTGGGATCGCCCTGCACACTATCGGCGCTCGTGAACTGATCCGCCAGTGGATCGTACCAGCGCGCCCCGTAGTACAGCAGCCCGCTCTGGCTATCGAGCAACTGATCGGTATAGTTGTGCGGGGTCGGCATCGTGCCCCAGGCAAAGCCTTGCGCTCCATAGGGCAAGAAGAGTTGCACCGCGCTCACCGTGCCTGTACTCGAAAGTGCGACGGTAGGACTGCCCTCCAGGTTGGGGATCAGATAGGAGAACGTAGACCCGACCTGTTCAGCGACTCGTTGCCCATCGACAAAGTAATAGTCGGCTGTGCTCGTCGTACTGCTGGTGAGCACGGTCTCCGTCACCCCAAAGTCAATCGGGCTGGTGTTCCCGTTGGGCGTCACGGTGCCGGTGAGCACCAGATTGCCCTCATTGTCGTAGAGCAGATATTCGTTGGCCGACGTGCCCGAGGGCGCTGTCCACGAGTTGAGGCGTCCTTGCGCATCATAGGTCATGGTTGCACCGCTGGGACTGGAACCCGCACAGGTATGCCCGCTGGTCGTGTCGGTGTTGCGACAGGTCATATTGCCCATGGCATCATACGAGGCGTATTGGTTGGGAATGTCACTCAGGCTGGTCACCGCGTGGGGATGGTTGGAATCACCATAGGTGGAGGTACCCGCTGCGCTGCTGGTCAGCCGATCCAGGCTGTCGTAACTGTAGGATTGGCTGTAGGCGCTGATGCCGTTGGTGCTGGGTGCGCTCATACAATGATCCCCGCCGGTAGGCGTGCTAGTGTTGCCGGCCCACACGAGCCGGTTGAGGTGACTGAGCAATGATGGGGCATTCGTTCCTTGCGAGATGCCTCATCCTGACCTGTGGCGTTGAGAAAATGCAATAACCCACGCACGTTGTTCCTCGGTCTCTGGCACCCTGTAGCCTCTTGCACGACTCAACAGGTCAAACGCTTGCTCCGGAGAAAAACCAGTGAGCACGAGCACGCTCGATGCCATGAGAACGGCTCGACCGAGCCCATGACGGCAATGAAACGCAATGTGTTTGCCTTCGGAGAGAGAGGCCCGAAGTTGCTTCAGCAACGCGAAGGTCTGATCGGAGAATGGGGGAACGCTGCGGTCTCGGATCGCAAAGGAAATGTAGCTGATTCCTTGCTGGCGGCAGAACGTCGCTTCTTCTGCAAGGTCTAACTCAGACATTTCCAAGGAGGTCAGCAGAGATACTAGGATGTCCACGCCAGAGGCACGCAGGGCTTTGATCTCATCAATGAGCCAATCTCCGCCTCGTGGGCGCGCCATAATGCTGACCTTGCCAATAGAAAGTCCCTGCACGGAGTAAAGTAGTGCTCGCATCGCGAAATCTCCTTTCCACAAGATCTCTTTGGTAGGGATAATCATCTGGTCAGCCACCCATGGGAAACGCCTGAGACCTCCTCGTGTTTGCACAGACCGAAAATGGACGGCGTTCTTTCTCTCAATATTGCGAGACTATTTTGTTTTCTGGAGAAGAATGGAGGGGAATAACTCGAGTATACTTCATCCTCTTGTCCTTTGCAAGGGCTTTTTCAGGATGAGCAGTTTTTTGCTCAATTTGACTGCATACTCCTTCCAAGTTTCATATGACCCTTCGTCATATGAAAGCTTTGGTTAGATACTGAGAGAATCTTTCTCTAATGACTCCGGTTAGGACAGGTTGGCAATATTGGCGTTAGCATTGTCAAGCCAAAATGTGCAACTTCTTTCTTCGCATTTCTTTTGTATCCATGTAAGTATCTCGGCATAACTCATTTCCCCTTTATCAGCCCGGTTGATCTGGAGGGGAGTATTGTGAAATACATCCGAAAGAACGAAACAGGTGCGGCTATCTTGTGAATAAGCAGCAATACGAATATCTAAAAGTGCTATATGTATAAGCTTTAAAATACGCTCTTTCTCTGTCACAGGTCTTCTCCTCCTTGATAGGAGAGCAAGTAAGCAAGCTTATATTGCTCTCCTACTTAACGTTAATGATTACCACTCTCCATCGAATAGGTCCCAGAGACCAGGTGGTTCATTCCATGGATCTGGTATAGAACTTGGCGTATAAGGCTCATAATAGATAGGAGTATCTGGTGTAATGCTACTCCCAGGATCTAGAGCGCGCCTTAGAAGCTCGTAAGCACGACCATTACCATTCATAATCTTTCCTGTGTTTGTATTGATGCGAATAGGATCTTGGGGATTATTGTTCACAGAGTCCAAGAGTTCTTGATCAGAGAGATTTTGCAACCCAGGACGATTCCCCGACGTTTCAGGCGAGTGCAATGGATCAAGATCCTTGACGGTACATGTTGCATTATGTACTACCCATTGTCCCATCCCTACCGCATAGGTATGGTCCTGCGCCACTGTTAAATTATACATCCACTGAGCACCAGGCACAACTACCAGTTTGGCTACCATACCATAATTGCCGTTAGCTTCTAGCACATGCATTCCCGGCTTGAGCTGGCTCACCGGAATGAAGCCCTTTTCTTTGGTCAAGAATGGATGCTTCTCATTGGTATGAATGACTTCCTTTTTCTGGGTGGTCTTGCCCTGGGCATCTTTGACTGTAGCCACCAGGGTCACATTCACCAGATCGTTGTCATGATTGAGCCAGACTTTCTGGATTACCTCCAGTTCCATCTTCTTCGTCTGCGGATTGTAAGCCCAAACCTTCTCGCCTACTTTGAGTGTCCCGATGGCTTGCTCACCCTTTACGGTTGCGACAGGAGTGTTGTACGCAAAGCTCAGCCCATCTCCACACGGTGATGCATTACTCTCACTGCTACTTGAACTACTGCTACTGCTCGAACTACCATTCTCAGAAGCATTGGTACTCGAATTGCCATTATCATTGGTCGTTTGAGGAGACGCCGACCCGCTCTCATCCGAGAGTCCTTGAGCAGTCGTATTCGCCCCCTCGTCAGGAAAACCTCCCTCCTGCAGCGCCTCCATTTCATCCATCGTCGCCAAATAGTTTGGATCATTTGGGGTGATCGTGGTAAATTCGGGTTCACCATTGGGGCCAATCGTCTCTTCGGTGATCATATTGGTCCCCTCGTCAAGCGTGAACGTCGTGTCTCCGAGAGCCACTGTGACCTCTGGTACGACCACAGCGCTGGAAGGAACGTTCCCCTCGTCAGGCGGAAGTCCATTCGTTGGGGCACGATAGGGACCAATCGTGCCCTGATTCTCACGGCTGTTCGCGTTAGTATCACAATCTTCCGGGTCTTCATCGCAAATGTCGGCAATCCGCTGTCCCGTTGGGTCAACAAACGTTTCTGGATTGCCCCCAACATAGCCATAGGGATTCATCCCACTGGGATCGCCCTGCACACTATCCGCGCTCACAAACTGATCCGCCAGGGGATCATACCAGCGCGCCCCATAGTAGAGCAGCCCCATCTCACTATCGAGCAACTGATCGGTATAGTTGTGTGGTGTGGGCATCGTGCCCCAGGCAAAGCCTTGCGCTCCATACGGCAAGAAGAGTTGCACCGCGCTCACCGTGCCTGTACTCGAAAGTGCGACGGTAGGACTGCCCTCCAGGTTGGGGATCAGATAGGAGAACGTGGACCCGACCTGTTCGGCGACTCGTTGCCCATCGACAAAGTAATAGTTGGTCGTGGCGGTCGTACTGCTGGTGAGCACGGTCTCCGTCACCCCAAAGTCAATCGGGCTGGTGTTCCCGTTGGGCGTCACCGTGCGGGTGAGCACCAGATTGCCCTCATTGTCGTAGAGCAGATATTCGTTGGCCGAGATGCCAGAGGGTGCCGTCCAGGAGGAAAGGCGTCCTTGCGCGTCATAGGTCATGGTCGCCCCGCTGGGACTGGAGCCGGAGCAGGTGTGTCCGCTGGTGGTGTCGGTATTGCGACAGGTCAGGTTGCCCATCGCGTCATACGAGGCGTACTGGTTGGGCATATCGCTCAACCCGGTCACCGCGTGAGGATGGTTCGGATCGCCGTAGGTGTAGGTGCCGGCCGCGCTGCTGGTCAGCCGATCCAGGTTATCGTAGCTGTAGGCTTGCAAATAGGGCGTGATCCCGTCGGTACTCGGCAGACTCATGCAGTGATTGAACTTCCCCTGAATTCGTGGAGTCGGGAAACCTTTGAGGTATACTACTCCTAAGAAGGAGGGAGAACACGCATGAAGAAAGTGCAAAAGACCTACAGTGTCGAGTTTAAACGCGAAGCGGTGCGATTGGCGCAGACGAGCGGCAAGCCAATCGCGCAAGTGGCTCGTGAGTTGGGCATCTCGGATACCTCTATCCACCAGTGGCGCAAAGAACTGGCAGTTCATGGAGACGAAGCCTTTCCGGGAAGCGGGCATCAGACGGCCCAGGAAGAGGAGCTGCGTCGTCTCAAACGGGAACTGGAGGTGACGCGACAGGAGCGTGACATTTTAAAAAAGGCTTTAATCGTGTTCTCGAGAACGTAGGAAGGAGATATCAGTTCATTGCCGAGCATCAGCAGGAGTATCCGGTGAAAACGATGTGCCGTGTGCTTGCCGTCTCTGAAAGTGGCTATTACGCCTGGTGCAAGCGAGAACCCAGTCAGCGCCAACAGGAAAATGAGTGCCTGACCGAGCAGATCCGCCACGCCTATGAGCAGGGAAGGCAGGTCTATGGCAGCCCGCGTATCCATGCCGAACTGCGAGCCCAGGGGATCAGCTGTGGCAAACATCGCGTGGCGCGGCTGATGCGGCAAGCTGGCTTGCGGGCTGTGCAGAAGCAACGTCGTGTTCACACAACGGATAGCCAGCATAGTGATCCGGTGGCCCCCAATCTGTTGCAACGCGATTTCACGGCTCCTGCTCCCAATCGCAAATGGCTGACGGATATCACCGCCATCTGGACCGCCGAAGGCTGGCTCTACTTGGCGGTAGTGCTGGATGTCTACTCACGGCTCATTGTGGGCTGGGCCATGGCCGAGCATCGCGAGGAGAGCCTGGTGGAGGCAGCTCTGTGGATGGCTCTGGGCCGACGCCAACCCGTTGAGGAACTGCTGCACCATTCCGATCGGGGAAGCCAGTACACCAGCCTGGCCTATCAAGGCGTGCTGGCCCAGTTTCACATTCAGGTGAGCATGAGTGGCAAAGGCGACTGCTATGAGAATGCCATGATGGAGAGCTTCTTCAGTTCGCTTCAGACCGAATGCGTGGATCGCCAAACCTATCAGAGCCGGTCAGAGGCCAAACTCTCCATCTTTGAGTGGATCGAGGTGTTCTACAATCGCCAGCGTCGCCATTCATCGCTTGCCTATCTCAGCCCTGTTGCTTATGAGCAACAAGATTCGCATGTTTAGGGACTCTACAAAACTAGGGGAAGATCAGATCGCCGCCGGTCGGGGTGCCGGTGTTGCCAGCCCACACGAGCCGGTTAAGCGCGTCGTAGCAGAACGCCTCGTTCTCGCTGACGACGTGGAAGTCCGAGAGCCATTGGTGTTAGATTGCGAGGTCAGGATCACGCATCGGATCGCTCTGGGCGCTGCTGGCGGCCATCACCCTGGCCAGCGGCCTTCTTCCTGCTCACCCGCGCCCACCTCCTGCTGTCCGGCTGGCTCTTCCTCGCCCTCGCCGGCTTGAGCAGCCTGCGTTTGACTTTGAGACGCTAGGTAGCGAGTTGCCGGACAAGGACTGCTCATTTCATTCTGCGCGACCCGTTTCTTGCATTAATGAGGCTTCAAAATCCCAGCATAGAAATGATAGGTGTTTCCCGTCCTTTTCACTCACTTGATATCTGACACCTTCCCACTGGGACCCTCGAAATGAAGTGATCCTAAGCCCTCCTGCAAGCTGGAAATCGCTTCTATCGAGATTCAATTGAAGATTCCTTACTCCCCGAAAAGTAATGCAAAGGTTGCTTTTGTATGCATTGCTCAATAACTCTATCTTCAGAACAAGAGTATTGAGCGGGAATTCGTCATCTTCTCCAAAGTCAGTATACAGTTCGAGGCGCTCTACGTAGAAGTACTGTCCAGAGTTGAAAGATAGAAATCGCTCAATAGCTGCATCATCTGGATGCATACAATGTCTCACTTATCCGGTAATATATTGACAGACCCTCTCGACAAAGGGTCTGAGCAAACAGATTGCTTGCTCGTGTCATAAACCGAACAGGCCAGAGAAAGCATCCGCCTCACAAGAGGTTTCGACCTTTTCAGAAAGTCCTGGCTTCTTTGGCCTTGTTCCTGGGCAAACCGATTATTAGGAGATTGTGCCTTGTTTGAGCACCACAGGATAAGTACACGCTTGCCCCAGGAACCGTTTCGGCAAGAAAGGAAGCACCTATGTTTTATGCAGGCATCGACTGGAGCGATACCCATCACGACATCCTGGTCATTGACGATGCTGGCCGCCAGGGAAACACTCCGCTTCGGGTCAGCCATACGCCCGATGGGCTGGAAAAGCTGCACCAGTTTCTGGAAGCGATCACCGGTTCAAATGCGAAGGAGAACATGGCTTGCATTGGCGAAACCTCTTCTGGTCTGCTCGTGGCCTTTTTGCTGGAGCATGGCTGGTCGGTGTACCCAGTTCATCCCACCACCGTTGATCGCCGTCGAGCCGCCTCGGGAGGCAAGACCGATGCCATTGATGCCTATTTGCTTGCCAAAACAGGACGGGGGATTTTGCCGAACTGCGCCCTCTCACCCCAGATAGCGAGAAAATTGCTGAACTCAAAGTGCTCACCCGTGACCAGGATGCTCTGGTCCAGATGCAAACGCGTTTGGTGAACCAACTCACTGCTTGTCTCAAAGCCTATTACCCGGTGGCTTTGGATCTCTTCGCCAAGCTTCAACAGCGTTCGACGCTGACCTTTTTGCAAACCTATCCCACCCTGCAAGCAACTCAGGCGGCGACGGTCGAGCAGATCGAGGCAGTCCTCAAGCAAACTGGTCATACTTCGGCTGCCAAAGTGGCTCCCAAGATCTTTGAGCGTCTGCATGAGCCACAACTCGTGGCCAATGCGGTCACAACGCGGGCCAAATCGCGTTTGATGCTGGCTTTGACCGCCCAGTTGTTGCCTCTGGTCGAGCAGATCGCCTCCTATGAGAAAGTGATTGAAGACCTTTTTTTGAGTCATGCCGACAGCGAGATCTTTGAGAGCCTGCCGCGAGCTGGCCAGCGCCTGGCTCCTCGGCTGTTGGCAGAAATCGGCGACGACCGGAAACGCTATACAGATGCAGCCAGTCTGCAGGCCCTGGCTAGGACCTCGCCTGTCATCTTCCAGAGCGGAACCTACAGCAGGATTCACCGACGACATGCCTGTATTAAACCGTTGCGCAACCCCCTGCATCAGTTTGCCTGGCAAACCACCCAGAGCGGGGCTTGGGCCTTGGACTACTATCAGCGCAAACGCAAAGACGGCAAAAGCCATAGTGTCGCGGTCCGTGCCCTCGCCAACATCTGGGTCAGGGTGATCTACGCCATGTGGCAAAAGTCTGAATGCTATCAAGCTGCAACCTTTGAGGAGGCACGCCTGCGCCATCTTCGGCGCGCCGCTTGAACCTGGGCGCCTCCTTTTCCAGTTCAGAACATGCTCTTTGGAAGCGAAGAAATGAAGAGTTTCTTCGCCAGGTAGTAACTGCGCCTTTTTCAACCGACTCATGGTCTGTCTTTCCGGCTCCTTCACTCATTTTCTCCTGTCGAGCTTTTCTCTATTGACATAGGAGATCTTTCTTTTCTCACTGTCAAGACGATCGACGTTTGCCAAAAATAAACACATCCTCGTGGTAATAGAGCAGGTACCATTTTTCACAGACAGAGCAAATACAAATATCGTCCAATCCTCTATAACAAAACTCATCATAGTAGTAAACAAAAGTGGCCCACGGCATCATAAAAGGCAGTATACTGAGTTGTGTGGAAAATGAAGAGTCTGGTATCCTGAACTGGCACTCAGTTGTCAGTCAAAAGAACCAGGAGGATACCAATGGCTCACGCACAAAACAATAGCGAACCCCCGATGGGAAGTCAAGAAGTCTTTGAACAGATGGTAAAAGAGCGGTTGCGGCAAGCCGTCCGCGTCGCCCTGATCGACATCCTGGAGGAAGAAGTGAGCGCCTTGATTGGAGCCCGGCCCTATGAACGGAGCAAAGAGCGTCGGGATTACCGCAACGGCCATTCCCTGCGCGATTTGGAGACCACGGTGGGACTGGTGGCCGATTTGCCGGTCCCGCGAACGCGTGGAGGGCATCAAACCCAGGTCTTTGAGCGCTACCATCGCCGTCGAGAGGAATTGGATCAGGCGATGGGCGAGATGTTTGTGAAAGGGGTCAGTACGGCCAAAGTGGGAGAGGTGATCGAGACGCTGACCGGCTCCCGACCGAGCGCCTCAACGGTTTCACGAGTCTTTCATACCCTGGAAGCGGAATATGAGTCCTGGAAGCAGCGTCCCTTGACCGAGCGGTATGCCTATGCCTTTGCGGATGGAACGTACTTTACCGTGATCTATAACGGTGAAGGCTGCAACATGCCTATTCTCGCGGCGATTGGGATTGCCCCAACGGGGCAACGAGAAGTCCTGGGCTTTCGAGTCGGGGACCGAGAGAATCAGCAACCCTGGGAGGACCTCTTGGAGGATCTCAAGGACCGAGGGGTGAAGGAGATTGACTTATGGATCAGTGATGGAGGTCAGGCCATGCTGGGCGCCATCGGGGCCACATTCCCCTCCTCAAAGCGGCAACGCTGTGTCATGCACAAGATGGAAAATGTGCTCAGCTACGTCCCTGCCAAACAGCGTGACCAGGTTGAGCCCGAACTCAAAGCCTTGTTTTATCAGAAAGGGAGGGCACAGGCCGATCAAGCCGTGGCAGCCTTCGTCGAGAGGTATCAGCACATCTATCCGACTGCCATCGAGTGCTTGCAACGCGATCTCGACGCCTGCTTGACCTTCTATGCGTTCCCCAAAGAGCACTGGAAAACGCTTCGCACCAATAATGTCATTGAGCGACTCTTTGGAGAAGTCAAGCGCCGCTCCCATAAGATGGCGGCAGCTTTTCGCAACGAAGGAAGCTGCGTCCTGCTTTTCTACGCGGTCATTCGCAGTCTCAAGTTCAACAAGCTCACGATGCCAGCCACATCGAAAGCCCAACCAGCCTCGGAGCTTTTACACACAACTTGACATACTGCCCCATACCTCAGCCTTTACGAGCTCGACAAAATCGACATCTATTACGCCATCAACGAAAGCCCATACAACTTTGGTGCCTATACGCTCACCGACATATGTTACCACTGCTGTTGTATCTCGCCATTCATCAGGATAGTTCATTTCTTGGTTTCGTTGCTGGTATCCGTATAGCTCTTCCAAAAAGTGAAAGACTTCTATCGTTTCTGCAAAAAAGGTTTCGACCAGCTTGGTATCCATGCTCTTCTTCAAATGATCTTCGGTGTGTTGGTATGTTAGTGAAAAAACGTAATTTTCTGATATACGCTTACTTATGGAATACTTTAGTTCAAGAGGGATCATCAACAATATATAGTGGAAGTAACATACCTGGGTAAAGTTTCTTTTGTTTTGCTAAAGTGAACTTCATCACCTGAGAAAAGATACTAGTATCTCCCTGTAAAATAGAGATAGCATAGGTTTGGGTCGCATGTGCCAACCCTGCAAGGACTTCAGGCATGCTAGTCTCGATCGTTTTCATTCTTCGATTATGCGTTCTAAAATCATCGATCCCTTTAAGGAGAAAATCAGGATCATCAATGTGATTAAGCATATCTGCCAAATTGTACAAACCAATGGCCTTCGCCGTATTAGGGCGGTCTCTAAAAGGAAATGAGCTAGTAGAAGATGGAAACACATGGGGTTGCAAAAGTTCGACAAAGCTAACGCCAATAAAACCATTGGCAACCCCCCATCCTATTCCAACCCCAATGCGGGCACTAACGTACTTGACTTGCGCTGATATATCTCGAGGCTCCTCTGGATGCTTAATTTCTCTTTCCAGTTGTTGATATCCATACTGTGCTTCTAAAAAGTGGAAAGCTTTTGTTGTTTCGGCAAAAAAAGTTTCAATTTGTGCGGTATTCATGATAGTTCTTCCCCGATCTTTCCTAAGAGTGTGTCTGAATCTCAATGCCTCCATCTTTTCCCACGGGTGTGCGCGCGGCTACGCCGCGCAAAGGGGTGCGAGCGCCGCAGGCGCGAGTGAGCGAACAGGACGGAAATCCGACACACCCTGAGATCCTTTGTCAACCCAATAGCGAAGCCATGCACGGTTGGCTTCCATACTTGGCGGGTTCGGATCGGGATTATAGGTGTTCACGCTGAAACCTGCATCCCTAAGTTCTTGAGTAGCAGCCTCAACTCGTGTCATCGTTTCACCTATCACAGTGACCGGCTTGTTTGGGTCCAGTTGTCTAATAGGATTAGATGGTGGTTGGTTATCATCGGGCGGTGACGGCGATGACGCAGGGGGTTTCGGCGGCTGTGGTGGCTGCGACGGAGGCGACATCGGCGTGGGCACCGGAGAATCCTCGTGGCCCACAAACGGATCACCAGGATAAGAAGGCGGAGTCGGTGTTGGGGCTGGCTGGGGCTGCAAACCGTGATAAGGAGGTGGCGATGCCTGGTTGGCAATAGCCCACATCAGCGCAAGAGAGGCTGCAATGATAGCGAGTGGTGAGGTAAATGAAAGATCTACTACTGCTACGCTTCCAGCAGCAATAGTCTCCTCACACTGCATGTAACTATTGCTGCAAATAAACTGCCCGGTTGGATCGACAAACGTCTCCGGATTGCCCCCAACATAGCCATACGGATCCATCCCACTGGGATCGCCCTGCACGCTATCCGCACTCGTGAACTGGTCCGCCAGTGGATCATACCAGCGTGCTCCATAGTACAGCAGCCCGCTCTGGCTATCGAGCAACTGATCGGTATAGTTGTGCGGCGTGGGCATCGTGCCCCAGGCAAAGCCTTGCGCTCCATAGGGCAAGAACAGTTCCACCGCGCTTACTGTCCCAGTGCTCGAAAGTGCGACGGTAGGGCTGCCCTCCAGATTGGGGATCAGATAGGAGAACGTGGACCCGACCTGTTCAGCGACTCGTTGCCCATCGACAAAGTAATAGTCGGCTGTGCTCGTCGTACTGCTGGTGAGCACGGTCTCCGTCACCCCAAAGTCAATCGGGCTGGTGTTCCCGTTGGGCGTCACCGTGCGGGTGAGCACCAGATTGCCCTCGTTGTCGTAGAGCAGATATTCGTTGGCCGACGTGCCCGAGGGCGCTGTCCACGAGTTGAGGCGTCCTTGCGCGTCATAGGTCATGGTCGCCCCGCTGGGACTGGAGCCGGAGCAGGTGTGTCCGCTGGTGGTGTCGGTGTTGCGGCAGGTCAGGTTGCCCATAGCATCGTAGGTCGCGTACTGGTTGGGCATGTCGCTGACACTGGTGACGCCATGCAGGTGGTTCGGGTCGCCGTAGGTGTAGGTGCCGGCCGGACCGCTGGTCAGCCGATCCAGGCTATCGGAGCTGTAGGCTTGCAAATAGGGCGTGATCCCGTTGGTACTCGGCAGACTCATGCAGTGATCGCCGCCGGTCGGGGTGCCGGTGTTGCCAGCCCACACGAGCCGGTTAAGCGCGTCGTAGCAGAACGCTTCGTTCTCGCTGACGACGTGGAAGTCCGAGAGCCATTGGTGTTAGATTGCGAGGTCAGGATCACGCATCGGATCGCTCTGGGCGCTGCTGGCCGCCATCACCCTGGCCGGCGGCCTCTTCCTGCTCACCCGCGCCCATCTCCTGCTGCCCGGCTGGCTCTTCCTCGCCCTCGCCGGCTTGAGCAGTTTGCGCTTGATTTTGAGACGCTAGGTAGCCGCTCTCCTAGCTTTCGTCGTCTGACTCTATACAAATTGCCTGTAACCGAAACTCGATGGCGGCAAAGCGTTCGATGTGTTGTCG